>Ga0315268_10000871_pt1 | contig 35185 bp, 33 predicted proteins | sample C1_top_MG_FD_204535 | JGI IMG/M metagenome (GOLD analysis project Ga0315268, IMG submission 204535) | Sediment microbial communities from Yellowstone Lake, YNP, Wyoming, USA - C1_top | ecosystem: Environmental > Aquatic > Freshwater > Lake > Sediment | place: USA: Wyoming | collected 2017-08-01
TCTTGCCCAGAACCTTGGTGATGGCCGCCGTCAGCGTGGTCTTGCCGTGGTCGATGTGACCGATGGTGCCCACGTTGACGTGCGGCTTGGTGCGCGCAAATTTCTCTTTCGCCATGATTGCTCCGTCAGTCGTCCCTGCGGGACTCGAATCTTCTACTCTGCTCACCCGGCGCTGAAGCGCCGGGCTATTTTCATTCGCCCCTGCGGGGCTGGGTTCAGCGAACCATTAAAGCTCACCTGTTCACCGTCTTGCCCTGCACGCGCGCGATGATCTCCTCGGCCACCGAGCGCGGCGCCTCTTCATAGCGCGAAAAGTGCATGGAGAATGTGGCCCGCCCCTGCGTGTTGGAACGCATCTGGGTGGCGTAGCCGAACATCTCCGATAGCGGCACGGTGGCGCGGATCACCTGCGATCCGGCGCGGTGCTCCATGCCGGTAATCTTGCCGCGGCGGGCGTTCAGGTCGGCAATGATGGCCCCGGCGAAATCCTCCGGCACCACCACCTCCACCGACATCACCGGCTCCAGCAGCACCGGGCTGGCCTTGCGCGCGGCTTCCTTCAGCGCCATCGAGCCGGCGATCTTGAAGGCCATTTCGCTGGAATCGACATCGTGATAGCTGCCGTCGTAGAGCGTCGCCTTGACGTCCACCATCTCGTAGCCGGCCAGGACGCCGCCTTCCATGGCTTCCTTCATGCCATGGTCCACCGGCTTGATGAACTCCTTGGGCACGGCGCCGCCGGTGATCTCGTTGACGAATTCGTAGCCCTTGCCGGGGTTGGGCTCGATGCGGATCTTGACGTGCCCGTACTGGCCGTGGCCGCCGGTCTGGCGGATGAACTTGCCTTCCGACTCCGCCGGCTTGCGGATGGTCTCGCGATAGGCCACCTGCGGCTTGCCGACGTTGGCCTCCACCTTGAACTCGCGCATCATGCGGTCGATGATGATCTCCAGGTGCAGCTCGCCCATGCCGCTGATGATGGTCTGCCCGCTGTCGGGATCGGTGGCCACCTTGAAGGTGGGGTCTTCCTGCGCCAGGCGCTGCAGCGCGATCCCCATCTTTTCCTGGTCGGCCTTGGTCTTCGGTTCCACTGCCACGGAGATCACCGGGGCCGGGAACTCGATAGATTCCAGCACGATGGGGTTCTTCTCGTCGCAGATGGTGTCGCCGGTAGTGATGGTCTTCATGCCCACGCAGGCGCAGATGTCGCCGGCGTAGATCTCGCTGATTTCCTCGCGCTTGTTGGCGTGCATGCGCAGCAGCCGGCCGATGCGCTCGCGCCGGTCCTTGCCCGGGATGAACACGCTGTCGCCGGTCTTCAACTGCCCCGAGTAAAGGCGCACGAACGCCAGTTGGCCGACGAAGGGGTCGGTCATGATCTTGAAGGCCAGGGCGGAAAGCGGCGCGTCGTCGTCCGGCGGGCGCTGCACTTCTTTCCCGGTGTCCGGGTTGACGCCGGTGACCGAGGGGATGTCCAGCGGCGAAGGCAGGAACTGCACCACCGCGTCCAGCAGCGGCTGCACGCCCTTGTTCTTGAACGCCGAGCCGCACAGCACCGGGAACAGCTTGAGCGCGATCACGCTCTTGCGCAGCGAGCGCTTCAACTCCTCCGGCGTGATGGTTTCGCCTTCCATGTACTTGTGCAGCAGGTCGTCGTCGTTCTCGACGATGGTCTCGACCATCTGGTTGCGGAAGGCGGTGGCCTTCTTCATCATCTCCGCCGGAACGTCCTGGGTTTCGAACTTTGCGCCCAGGGTTTCTTCCAGCCAGATGACGGCCTTCATGTCGAACAGGTCGATCACGCCTTTGAAACCGGATTCACTGCCGATGGGAAGCTGGATGGCGACGGGGCGGGCGTTGAGGCGCTTGCGGATAGTGTCGATGGCGTGCTCGAAATCGGCGCCCATCTTGTCCATCTTGTTGATGAAGCAGATGCGCGGCACGCCGTACTTGTCGGCCTGGCGCCAGACGGTCTCCGACTGCGGCTCCACCCCGTGCACGGCGTCGAACACGGCAACGGCGCCGTCCAGCACGCGCAGCGAGCGCTCCACCTCGGCGGTGAAGTCCACGTGGCCGGGCGTGTCGATGATGTTGATCCGCTCATCGCCCCAGTAGCAGGTGGTGGCGGCGCTGGTGATGGTGATGCCCCGCTCCTGCTCCTGCTCCATCCAATCCATCGTGGCGGTGCCTTCGTGGACCTCGCCGATGCGGTGCGTCCGTCCTGTATAGAACAGGATGCGCTCCGTCACCGTGGTCTTGCCGGCGTCGATATGCGCCATGATGCCGATGTTGCGGCAACGCTCTAATGGGACCTGTCTTGCCATTGGGTAATTTCGTAATCGGGTAATTGCGTAATTGCGTCGTGCTCGGGGTCGCGCCCCACATCGCTGCCGGAACCGGGTGCAATTACCCGATTACCCGATTCCGCAATTCCGCAGTTGGCCTTACCACCGGTAATGCGCGAAAGCCTTGTTGGCCTCCGCCATGCGGTGTACGTCTTCCTTCTTCTTGATCGCGGCGCCGCGGTTGTTGGCGGCGTCCAACAGTTCATTGCTCAGCTTGTCGGTCATGCCCTTCTCGCCGCGACCCCGGCTGTAGCTGATCAGCCAGCGGATGGCGAGCGAGGTGCGGCGGTCGGGATTGACCTCCACCGGCACCTGGTAGTTAGCGCCGCCCACACGGCGGGTCTTCACTTCCAGCACCGGCTTGCAGTTCTCCACCGCTTTCTTGAAGAGCTTCAGAGCCTCGTCGCCGCCCTTCTCCTGAATCCGCTTCATGGACTCGTAGAAAATGCCCTCGGCCGTGCTCTTCTTGCCGCCCCACATCATGGAGTTGATGAACTTGGTCACCAGGGTGGAGCCGTAGACCGGATCGGCGTTGACCTCGCGCTTGGCAATGTGTCCTTTTCTTGGCATAGCTCTTAGCTCTTAGCTTTTAGCTCTTAGCCGCTGCTGGCGGCGTGAGCCGTCAAATCGTTCCTTCACTGGCCACTGACCACTAGGCTTTCGGTCTCTTGGCCCCGTACTTGGAGCGGCCCTGCTTGCGGTCGGCCACCCCGACCGCGTCCAGGGTGCCGCGAATCACGTGATAACGCACGCCCGGGAGATCTTTCACGCGGCCGCCGCGGATGAGCACGATGGAGTGCTCCTGCAGGTTATGGCCGACTCCCGGGATATAAGTGGTGACCTCGATGCCGTTGGTCAGACGCACGCGCGCCACCTTGCGCAGGGCCGAGTTCGGCTTCTTCGGCGTCTGCGTATAGACGCGGGTGCAGACGCCGCGCTTTTGCGGGCAGGCCTGCAGCGCCGGGCTCGCCGTCTTGTACTTGGGGGCGATCCGCCCCTTGCGCACTAACTGATTGAACGTAGGCACTCTTTCCCGCTCCTTGGCGCACGCGACCAGGCCGCGCGCTCCTGTTTGCATTCACGTCCGCGCCGGGGCTGGCGAGTCGCTTGGACCGCCATAATTCCCCGCGCCAGGCGCGGGGAGATTTCAGTTTCCTTGAGGCTGGGAAGTACGACGGTGGCACCGAGCCGGACTGCGGAGGTGTTCCGTTTCGTCTTCCGCGTCCTGCATACCCACTCCGCAGACGGAATGGAAGCGCAGGATCGTTTCAGCGAGGGCGCCCTGCCAGCGGACCTGATGTCCTCGGGCGAAACTTCTACAGCTCAGCCGCTACAGAAGGCCTGACCAAACTCGCAGAACCTTTTGAATATAGCAACTCTGACAGGGACCGTCAACCCGCGCAGATTTCAAATTTAAGAGATGCCGGGCGCCTGCTCGTCTCACAACTGTTAGATTCCAGGCCCGCGCTGAGGATTCATGCCGCTCGATCCGCTCACGCCCGCAAAGCGGCTCAGGTTGCCGAAAATCGCAGCAGCTTCTACACTGGGGAGCTTCCCGAAGTTCCTGCTCATTACCGCCCGGAAGCCTGCCGGGTGGGGAGGGTGCATGCGGCGGTCAGTAGTCTCGTTGGTTACGGCAATCCCTGTGTTCTTGATCCTGGGCCTGGCGAGTTGCGGTGGAGGCGGCAGCAGCAGCACGTCCACCGCGCCGGCATCGATTTCGGTCACTCCAACTAGCGCCTCCATGGATGCCGGCGGGGTCACCAGTATCTCCGCCGCGGTGTACGACGCGAACAAAAACACGGTGTCCAATCCGCCGACCATCACCTATACGTCGAACAATACGGCGGTGGCGACGGTGTCCTCGGCCGGAGCGGTGTGCGCCGGCGCCTGGGGTGCGAACAGCATAGTGTGCACGCCCGGACAAAATGGCACGGCCACCATCACGGTCACCAGCGGATCGCTTTCCGCCACCGTCCCCATCTACGTGCACGCGCACGTGGATCGGCTGTCCGTCTCGTCGCTGGCGGGCTGCACGTCGCAAGGCGGCACGTCGCAACTCACGGCGCAGGCCTTCAGCAACGGCGCCGACGTTACCTCCGCGGTCGGGCCAATCATCTGGAGCAGCACCTCCATCAGCGTGGCCACGGTAGACGGCAACGGGCTGGTGACGGCGGTCGCGCCCGGACAGGCCAGCATCTATGCCTCGGTATCGTCGGTGAACAGCGTGCCGGCGACGTTCGTGACCTGTCCCGTGCAAAGTATCAAGATCCATGTACAGAACGCGGCGGACACCACGTTCAGCCTGGCGCCTCAGGGCACGGTGCAGCTTGCGGCCGACGTGCTGGACAGCAACGGCAACGCGGTGACCGTGACCCTGGTGTGGGCCAGCTCGCAAGCCCTGGTGGGCAACGCGACGAATGGGCTGTTTACCGCAGCCCAACCGGGAACAACCTCCATCACCGCCAGTTGCGCCGGCACATGCAACTACGGGCTGCCGCAGGTGTACAGCAACGTGGTAATCGGCAGCGTGAGCGGCAGTTCGGCCAATATCGTGTTCGCCACGGGAACGGGCGCCACTTCGCTGGTACCGATTGACACCACGACCAATACGGCGGGGACCGCCATCACCTTGCCGGCGCAACCAAACTCCTTGCTCTTCAACCCGCTTGGCAGCAATGGATACCTGGGCAGCAGCGCGGGCCTGATGACTCTGACCACCTCCAACAGCTCGCTTGCCAACAATTCCAGCTATCCGGGGACGGTGCTGGCGGTCTCGCCCGACGGGACTATCGTCATCATTGCCGGCGCCAGCACGGTGTGGGGCTTCAACCCCGGCAGCAGTACCGCGGATGCGCTGACCATCACGGGCGCGACCAGCGCCGCCTTCACGCCCGACAGTAAGAAGGCGTTCATTGTGGCGGGGAACACTTTGTGGATCTACACGCCGGGCTTTGGCGCCTATTCGGTGGCTGAACCGGTGAGTTTGAGCGGCGCCGCCGTGCTGGCCTCCGGCGCCTTCGGCTATTTCGGTGCGCCGGCCGCCAACAGCGTGCTGGCGGTGGCGAGCTGCAATGGAGCGACCGCCGACACCAGGCCGACCCTCGGCTCGCCCGCGCTCCTGGCCGGCGTACCGGACGGCAGCGCCATACTCGCGGTGGATTCCCTGGGGATCGACGTCATCAGCGCCACCAGCGATCTCAAAGGGTGTCCTCCGGCGCTGGCCGACGTGGTCACCCCAACCGCCTTCGGCGCGCTGCTTACTCCGCGGCAACTCATCGTGCTGCCGGACAGCTCGCAAGCCTATATCACCAGCGATGTGGGCGTGCTCGGCTACAAGATCGCCGGCGGGGCAGCGACGGCACTTCCGGCCATTCTCCTGGCCGGAGGAGCGAACGCCTTCACCGGAGGAGCGACGCTGGATAGCAAGTCCGTTTACGTCGGCGGCAGCGACAACGCCGTGCACGTAATTAATGTCGCGACCGGCGCCGAGGGAACGCCGATTCCGCTGTCGTTTACCCCGGACCTGGTGGCGGTCCGGCCGAAATAGGCTTTAGGCTTTGGGCTTTGGGCTTTGGGCTTTGGGCTTTGGGCTTTGGCCATCGACCATCGACCATCGACCATCGACCATCGACAAAAGCCTAAGACTCGAATGCTTCCTCGTAATCCTCCGGGTCGATGCCGTGATAGGTGAGGCTGTCCTTCAGGCGCGCGCGCAGCTCCGGCGGCGTTGCCTCAATGAACGCGCGCACCGCGGTTTCCATGGAAACCTCATCCTCGCCGGCCTCGTCGGTCAGCGATTCGGCGCGGTTCTCCATCGCTTCGCGCACACCTTCGCGCACCGGCGCCGGCAGACGCCGCAACAACTCGCCGGTGATCTCCGTGGCTTCATCCGACCAGGTCATGAGCGGTTCTCGGTACTCGGTTAACGGTTCTCGGCGGCTCTCTTCTCCAGATCGTGCGCCACCGAATCCAGCACGCCATTGATGAAATTCACCGACTCGGGAGCGGAGAACCGGCGCGCGATTTCCAGCGCCTCATTGATGATCACCGCCTTGGGCGTGTGCGGAAACCCGATGAACTCGGCCACCGCGGTGCGCAGCAGGTTGCGGTCGATGGCCGCCATGCGGTCCATGCGCCAGCGCCGCGCGTGCTGCTCGATCAGGCGGTCGATCTCGCCGCCGCGGTCGCAGGCCACGCGGAACAGATCGTCGGCGAAACCGCGCACCTCGTCGTCCATGTCGGTGCGCTCGGCCCAGAAGGTGCGCCGCACCGCGTCGGCGCTCTGTTTGCCCATGTCGGCCTGGAACAGCATCTGCAGTGCCAGTTCGCGCGATTTGCGGCGGGTTCCCATACGGCTATCGGCGGTCGGTGATCGGGCCGCGACATCCAAGCTTGCATGGCCCTTGCGACGATATCTCCATTATCGACGACGGCTTGCTTTGGATGAGGATTTCTTCTTCGGTGTTCGACCGCGTTCAGGGCGCTGACTCCCGATCACCGGCGGCCGGCCGCCGACGGCCCTCTTCAGTTGCGCCATCTCCACCGCCGCCAGCGCCGCGTCGTAACCCTTGTTGCCGCTCTTCAGCCCGGCGCGGTCAATGGCCTGCTCCAGGGTGTCGCAGGTCAGCACCGCGAAGGCGTGCGGCACGCCGGTTTCCTGCGCCGACTGCCCGATCCCGCGCGTTACCTCGTTGGCGATCACGTCGTAGTGCAGCGTGTCGCCGCGCAGCAGGCAGCCCACGCACAGAATGGCGTCGTACTGGCCGGTCTGCGCCAGGGTGCGCGCCGCGCTGGGAATTTCAAACGAGCCGGGGACGCGGACAATCTTGATGTCTTTGGCGTCGGCGCCCAGCCGGTGCAGCCCGTCCAGTGCCCCGTCCAGCAGGCGCTCGGTGACGAACGCGTTAAACCGGGCCACCACCACGGCGAAGCGCAGCCCGGCCGCGTTCAGCTTGCCCTCGGCCGTGTTCTGCGCGCGCCAGTCTTCGTCGTAGGAAAAGACGCAGAGCCGCCCCGCGCCCGCCGGCAGTTGCAGGGTAAACATGCGCGCGCCCCAATCGGTGTCGGCGATGGCGTCGGCAATCTTGAATCCGCGCTCCTTCGCGACCCCATAAACCACGTCGGCGTTGTCGGTTTCGATCACCAGGTCGGCCTCGGGGAAGCCTTCGCCCATGCCGATCTCGACCCCGGCCTCGCGCGCGTCGAACTTGACGCCCTTGCTGCGGCGTCCCTCCCACGACTCGCCGCGCCGCAGCCCCAGCGCCTCAAAGAACTCCACCAGCGCGGCGTAATCCCGCTCGCGCGTGGGAACCAGAAGCTTATGGAATGATTTAATCATCGGGTGATCCGGGGATCTGGTGATCGGGTGATCTGATGACCACCGGGAGCTTTTCGATCACCCGATGACCCGATCACCCGATCACCCGATCTCGTTATTTTCCTTTGAACTGCGCCGGCCTTTTTTCCAGAAATGCCTTGGTGCCCTCGCTCTTATCTTCCGTCGCGCAGCAGACACCGAACAGCGTCGCCTCCAAATACAGGCCTTCAGCAAGCGTCATTTCCATGCCGCGGTTGACGGCTTCCATGGCGTACTGCACCGCCAGCGGCGCGTTGGCGACGATCTTGTTGGCGATGGCCTCGGCGCGCGCGATCAGCTCCGCCTGCGGCACTACCTCGTTGACCAGCCCGATGCGATGCGCTTCCGCGGCGCTGATCATGTCGCCGGTGAGCACCAGTTGCATGGCCAGCCCTTTGCCCACCAGCCGCGCCAGGCGCTGCGTCCCGCCGTAGCCGGGAATGATGCCCAGCTTGACCTCGGGCTGGCCGAGCTTGGCGTTGTCGCCGGCCAAGCGCATGGTGCACGCCATCGCCATCTCGCAGCCGCCGCCCAGCGCGAAGCCGTTAATGCAGGCGATCACCGGCTTGCCCAGGTTCTCGATCAGGTTGAGCACGCTCTGCCCGCGATGGGTGTATTCCTTGCCCTGTATGGCGTCGTGCTTGGAGATCTCGCCGATGTCGGCGCCGGCAATGAACGCCTTCTCGCCCGCGCCGGTGAAGATCACCACCCGCACTTCCTTGTCGCCCTTGATGGCATGGAACGCGGTACGCAGCTCCTCCATGGTGGCCATGTTCAGCGCGTTAAGCACCTTGGGACGGTTGACGGTGACGTAAGCGATGGCGCCCTTCTTTTCAAACAGGATGTTTTCAAACGACGCAGGAACCTCGGGTGATGTCATGACGTTCTCCTTGGGCCATCGGCTATCGGTTCACAGATTTCAATTCACCACGGAGGCACGGAGGCACAGAGAAATTACCAAATTACTCGATTACCAAATTACGAGATGCCCCTCCGTGTCTCCGTGCCTCCGTGGTGATACGAGGTTAATCCGCGGCTGCTCTCAGCGCCGCGTCCTGCGGTTTGGGCTCGGCGCCGGACCAATCATAGAAGCCCTTGCCGCTCTTTTTGCCGTACCAGCCGGCCATGATCATCCGCTTCAGCAGCGGCGGCGAGGCGAAGCGCGGCTCCTTGAACTCGTCGAACATGACCTGCGTGATGTAGTAGGTGGTGTCCAGCCCGACAAAATCCAGCAGCGTGAACGGCCCCATGGGATAGCCGCAGCCCAGCTTCATGGCGGTATCGATATCGGTGATCGAGCCCACGCCCTCTTCGTAGGCGCGGATGGCATCCAGCAGGTACGGCACCAGCAGCCGGTTGACGATGAACCCGGTCTTGTCGCTGGTGCGTACCGGCGTCTTGCCCAGTTTCTGCGCGAAGGCGTGGCCGGTCTCGTAAACCTCGGGCGCGGTCATGATGGTGCGCACCACCTCGACCAGCGCCATCAGCGGCACCGGGTTGAAGAAGTGCAGGCCGATGAAGCGGTCGGCGCGCCTGGTGGCCGACGCCAGCTCGGTGATCGAGATGGACGACGTGTTGCTGGCAAAGATCGCCTCTTGCTTCACGATCCCGTCCAGCGCGGCGTACATCTTGCGCTTCTCCTCGACGTTTTCAATGATGGCTTCGATGATCAGGTCGCAGTCTTTAAGATCCTGCGGGCTGAGCGTGCCATTGATGCGGGCGCGGATCGCCTCGGGCGTTTCCTTCAGCTTGCCTTTCTCGGCGAACTTGGCCAGCGACTTCCCGATCCCGGCAAAGCCTTTGTCCAGAAATCTCTGCTCGGCTTCCAGCACGGTGACCTCGAACCCCGCGGTCGCCACTGCCTGCGCAATGCCGGAGCCCATCAGACCACAGCCGAGAACGCCAACCTTCTTTATGTCCATAAGAACGACCTTTCGCCGCGGATGAACGCGGATGAACGCTGATCAAGAAAACTTTTAAGATCACCCGATCACCCGATGTTTTCGGCAATCATCGCAATCCCCTGAGTCGGCACTCCTTCTGCGCCGCCGATGCCTTTTGTTGCGACTGCAACGCCAGCTCGTCCTGCATCTCGTGTGGGTGTTTACCGCCTGAAGCAGGTGCCCCACATCTGCCCGCCTTTGGCAGATGTGGGTGTTTGAGCCTAAAGCCTAAAGCCCAAGGCCTAAAGCCTGCTACGCCCCCACGGCCGCGCCCTCCGGCACCGGCGCCAGCGACTTGGCGGTATTGGGGCCTTCGGCCTTGGCGGCATCCAGCGCGGCTTCCACGCGGTTGATGACCTCGGTGACGATGTCCACCGGGTCGTAGCGCGACTGCATCACCGCCTCGGCAATGCCCACCGTCATGGGCAGCGGCGTGGTCTTGCCCGGCAGGCGCACGCCCGCCAAGGCCTTGCGCAGCTTGTCCACCACAAAGAAGGAATTCTTCTCGCCGGTATCGGCCAGCAGCAGCGCGATCGAGGTCAGCTCGTAGCGCACGGCCACGTCGTTCTGCCGGATATGGCTGTTGATCACCTGCCCGATCTGCTGCATGAGGGATTCGATGGCCGGCTCGCCGTACTCCTTCACCATGGACGAGGTCTTGCCGAAATGAATGAGCATGACCGAGCAGGTGGAGTTCTGCTGCATGGCACGCTTGATCTCCGAGAGCAGTACGTCCAGGTAGGACGAGCGCTTCAGCAGGCCGGATTTTTCGTCGGTGACGGCCAGCGTTTTCACCAGGCTGCGCAGGCGCGCGTTGTTCACCGCCAGCACCATCTGCTCGGCGATGGTCTTCAGCACCACCTCGTCGGTGGGCCGCCAGTTGCGCGGGTTGCCGCACTGCTCCAGGATCAGGATGCCGGCCTGCTCGTCGGAATCCATCAGCGGCACCGCCAGCATGGATTCGATTTCCAGGCCCTGCACGTACTCGCGAATGCCGGTCAGCTCGGGCGTGCCGGGCACGTTGACCAGCGACACGGTGCCCTGGGTCTGCGCCAGCATCTGCGTGGTCATGATGACCTTAACCAGCGCCATCACCTCGGACTGCTTGATGCCCGGGGCGCAATATTCCAGCGCCGCCGAAGGCGGCTTGCCCGGCGTGCACAGCCCGGCCACGCAGCGGCTGGCGTTCCAGTGCCGCCCGATCTCGTTGACCGCGGTGAACAGCACGCCCTTGACGCTGCCCTGGCGGTAGATGTTGCGCGTGATATCGGTTACGCGCGCGAAGTTGTCCACCGCGCTTTCGTTGGCGGCCGCACTGGGGACGGGCACGGCCATCGGCGCCGGCGCGGCCACCGGAACCGCGCCCGGAGTCGCCGACGCCGCGGCGGTCGCAGCGGCGGCCGGCGGGGGCGCAACCGCGTCGGCGTACTGCGGCATGAAGCCCGCGTTCATGAACAACAGCCGCAGCTTTTCGGTCCTCTCCTCTTCGCGTGGAAACAATTTATGGATGCGCTCCAGCCGCTCCACCGCCTTGCTGCGCATGGAGTACTGCAGGAAAATCTCCGCCTGCAGCATCAGGTCTTCCAGCACGGTGGACTCGCTCTCCGGCGTCTCCTGCGGCGCGCTCTCGTCTTCCACCTTCATGACCGAGGAGAAGCGGCTGGCGATGGCGTTGAAGTGGGTGGCGTCGATCTTGCCGCGCAGCATCTCCAGGCGGCGATGGTGGCCGGGCTCGTAGGGGTCCACCTCGGCGGCGCGGTCCAGGCAGTCGGCCGCCTTGAGGAAATTACCCGAGGCGTAGTACAGCTCGAACAGCTTCAGCAGGGTGGCGCAGTAATCGTGCTCGCGGTTGGCGGCGTTGTAGACCTCCACCATGTACTCCAGGAAGTCCAGCTCCACCTTGTGCTTGTCGACGACCTCCTTGAGCAGGGCGACGAACTCGCGCTGGTTGCCGCGCTTCAGCTCGTAGACTTCCAGTTTGTGCGCCAGTTCCAGGGCGTGCGCGTGATGATCGGCATCCAGCAGCGCGGCGATGAGTGCGCTGACCTCGTCCACCTGGCGCGGGTCGCGCTCGAACAACTCCCAGATGAACGGCTCTGCTTCCGGCAGACGCCTGGCAGCCACCAGGGCCTTGGCGTAGGCCTCGCGGTCTTCGATACGGCTGCCTTCCGCGGTGGCCGTAGGCGCCAGCACGGCGACCGCTTTCTCCGGCTGTCCCGCCGCGTTCAACGTGCGGCCGTAGGCGAGCGCCACGTCGGGGTTCTGCGGGTCCAGGCCGTGCGCGCGCTCGTACCAGGGCAGGCTGGGCGCGCCCGCCTTCTCCTCCAGTTCGCCCACCTTGAGGAAGGCGGCCCCAGCGCTCTTGTTATCGCCGAGCTCGGCCGCCAACTCGCCTTCACGCTTCAGGTTTTCCTGCGAGGGATCGAGCCCGACAATGCGCTTCAGGGCGGCCAGCGCCTCGGACTTCTTGCCCGCTGCCATGAAGCCCTGGACGGCGGCGTTATAGGCGTCCAGCGATTCCCGGCGGCTGCTTTTCTCGATCAGTTGCGCGTAGCGGAAGGTCTGCTCGACCACCGGCGTGCCCACGCGCAGGAGCTTCTTGTAGCTGGCCACGGCGCGGGTGACGTCGTTGTTCGCCGCCTGCTTGTTGAACAACTCGGAGAGCAGCGCCGCCGCCTCGCTGCCCCGGCCCATGGTGAGCGACAGGTCGGCCGCCGTCTGCCGCACCATGTCGTTGCCGGGATCCTCGGCCAGCGCCTGCAGATACTCCTCCAGGGCGGAGTCCTGCCGGCCTTTCTGCAGGTACTTCTCGGCTTTTTCCAGGCGTTTACTGATGTCAGGCATGGCGTGTAGCGGCGGAATTTATTCCGCCGTGCGGGTTCCTGAGCGCCGCTATTGTATGCAGAAGGTCGGCGCGGGGCAATTGCAGAATGGACTTACAGCAGTTTCCAGTTTCCAGTTTCCAGTTTCCAGTTTCCAGCAGGCTGCTGAAAAACTATTCTGTGTGTCAGGGCACGACTTCAGTCGTGCCGATAAGGCCTTTCTTTGTGTCATTCCGAGGGGACTTTAGTCCCCGAGGAACCTGCTTTTCGGGGTCTTTCAGCAACCTGCTAGTGGGCGGCCCGGAGCGCTCGCGACTGGAAACTGGAAACTGGAAACCGGCGACGGGAAACTGTCTTGACATTCGCCTTCCATTCGCCCATACTGCGCCCATGGCAATCACCAGGCGCCAACGGCAGGTCTACGACTTCATTGCCGCGTTCGTCCAGACGCACGGCTACTCGCCCTCCTTCGAGGAGATCGGCGGCGGCCTGGGACTGAGTTCGCTGGCCACCGTGCACAAGCACGTCAGCAACCTGGAGAAGAAGGGCCTGCTCAAACGCGACTACAACCGCAGCCGCTCCATCGACGTGCTGCCACCGCGCGGGCGCCTGAAGCAGAGCATGACCGCGCCCCTCACCCTGCCGTTGCTGGGGCGCATCGCCGCCGGCCGGCCCATCGAGGCGGTGGAGACGCCGGAAAGCATTTCCCTGGCCGACTTCACCGGCTCCAAAGACGTCTTCGTGCTCCAGGTGCGGGGCGAGTCCATGCAGGACGAGGCCATCCTCGATGGCGACTACGTGCTGGTGGAGAAGCAGCAGACCGCGCGCAACGGCGAAATCGTCGTGGCCCTGGTTGACGGCACTGACGCCACCCTGAAGCGCTTCTATAAGGAAGGCGACCGCATTCGCCTGCAGCCCTCGAATGCCGCCATGCAGCCCATCGTGGTACCGGCGCACGCCGTCAGCGTGCAGGGGCGCGTGATTGGGGTGCTGCGGAAGTACTGATGAAGATCGCCGCCCCTGTCGAGACAAAGTTGCGGAAATACTGATGAAGATCGTCGCCCCTGTCGAGACAAAGTTGCGGAACCGATGGGCTGCAGCGACATCTGCCGGATTGCTTGCCGCCATTTGCGTGCCGGCTGAGCCCGCGAAGCGGGCGGCCCGCTGGTAGCCCAGGACGGCAGTCCTGGGTAGACGCGTAAGATTCGTGAGTCCCGTAGGGACGACCCGAATAACACGATCCACAACTCGATTTCCAGGAGATCTTCGTGACCAGCGCTGCCAACAACTTCAGAATGGACTACGTCGAGTTCCCCGCCACCGACATCGGCGCCACCAAGGCTTTTTACGCGGGCGTCTTCGGATGGCAGTTCACCGACTACGGGCCGGATTACACCAGCTTTTTCGACGGCCGTCTGGCCGGCGGTTTCACCACGGAATGGCGCCCGGCTCGCGGCGCGCTGGTGGTGTTCTACGCCTCCGACCTGGAAGGAACCGAAGCCAGGATAAAGGCGGCCGGCGGCAAAATCGTCAAGCCCATCTTCAGCTTCCCCGGCGGGCGGCGGTTTCACTTCACCGATCCCAACGGCAACGAGTTGGCGGTGTGGTCGGAATAGGCTTTAGGCGCTGGGCTTTGGGCTTTAGGCTTTAGGCTTTGGGCTTTAGGCTTTAGGGGCGACAAGGACGACTTTGTTTAAACCCAAAAAACAAAACCCGGCGTTTTGCCGGGCTTTTGATTTGCAACGCCTAGCGCCTAAAGCCTAGAGCCTATCCAGTGATATGTCGCTCCAGCGCCTTCTCGATGGTTTCCTTGGCGACGTAGCCCACGATCTGCTCTTTCACCTGGCCACCCTTGAAGATCAGCAAAGTAGGAATGCCACGGATGCCGTAGCGCTGCGGGGTAGCGGCGTTCTTGTCCACATCCATCTTGGCGACTTTCAGTTTGCCGCTGTAAGTACTGGCCAGTTCGTCCACCAGGGGCGCCATCGCGCGGCAGGGCCCGCACCACGCCGCCCAGAAGTCCACCATTACCGGCTGCTCCGACTTCAACACCGTCTGGTCGAAAGTGGAATCGGTTACTTCAACGATTGAGTTACTTGCCATCTGTTCTCTCTCCGAATCAGTGCCAGCCGCCGGGCAGGCGGCCCAACATCCTAACACTCTTTGGATGCAGGACGGGCTGCAAAGTCGCAGCCCGGATCGGATATGGCGGCCCTCGCATTTCCGGATTCGCAGATCTACCGATTACCGATAGCCGACGCCCAAAAAAGCGACGTCCCGGCTCATCACCGGGACGCCACGGCAGCCCTCCCCCAGAACTGCCTTCAACAACGAGCGCATTCTGGCACCGAAGGTCGGGGGTGTAAATATCACTTCGGTAACCTCCAGGTAACCACGCGTAACGTCCCCGTTAAACCAAAGAAACGCCTCTAAGTTCATCTCACACTGCGTCTTGTGCGGCGGTCGCGGCGAACCAGTGCCGCCACGGCGCCCAGGCGCACAATCAGCCTCCGCGTGCTGGACGGTCGGGGTGTTGACAGGCTGAAAATGCTGGCTGGTGCCGGGAGGGGGACTTGAACCCCCATGGCCCGAAGGCCGGCGGATTTTGAGTCCGCTGCGTCTGCCAGTTCCGCCATCCCGGCAAGGGCGTGGCCTCAACAGGTTAGCACAGGCGCGCGGTGTAGGCGACAGCCTGACGAAGGGGTGCTTTCTGCCCCCTGACCAGGGAATGCGCAGCCGCCACATTGTGCACTGCTGTTCTCATTGTTAGCCAAGACGGCCCTTTGTTGTGTAAGGAGTAACCGGATCTCCGGCAGGCGATAGGGTGAAGATTACCCCAATGAGGAACGTAAGTTCCTGCTGTTTCTCGGCTTACGAGACCGCCCGGGCAGAACGGTTACCCAATTGCGGAGGCGAATAGCGCTGCACCAGAAAGACCGGGACCCCTGCATGAAGTGTCACTTCGTTGATGCACGCGCCGATTTTTTCTGCGTTCTTGCAGAAAAGCTGGGCAGCGAGTTCTCGATCGAGGCCGCGACGGCGGAGGATCACGACCGCCTGCTTTCGTCCGACGTGATTATTGTCGGGCTGCCGGCTGCCGAGCATCCGGATTTCGAAAGCCGCCTGTCGGAGCTGCGCAAGATCGCGCGCAATCCCGCAGGCATACCGGTGGTGGCGTTCGTGGTCACGCCGGAACGACAGGTGATCCGCACGGCAATATCGGCCGGCGTCTTCGACCATTTCGTGGAAACGGGCTCGATGGAAGAGTTGCGGCTGGTTTTGCGGCGGGCCGCCCAGTTTCGCGAACTGAACCTGGAAATCGAACGCCTGAAGAGCAGCGCCGCCATGCCGAAGTTTTGCTCGATTCTCGCCGTGGACCCGAAGATGTGCTCCGTCCTGGGCTTTGCCCTGAAGGTGGCAGCGACGGACGCAACGGTGCTGATTACCGGCGAAACCGGGACCGGAAAGGAATTGCTGGCGCGTGCTTTCCACGGGGCCGGTCCGCGGGCCCGCCAGCCGTTCGTAGCGGTGGCCTGCGCGTCGCTGCCGGAAACGCTGATTGAAGCGGAGTTGTTCGGGCACGAGCGCGGCGCATTCACGGGGGCCACCGCGGCGCGCCGTGGCCGGTTCGAAGCAGCCGAGCGGGGCACCATCTTTCTGGATGAAATCGGCGAACTCTCACCCGGGCTGCAGGTAAAGCTGCTGCGCGTATTGCAGGAGCGCACGTTCGAGCGCCTGGGCAGCAATCAGGCGCAGCCGATGGAAGCGCGCGTGATCTGCGCTACCAACCGCAACCTGCGCGAGCTGGTAAGAAGCGGCTCCTTCCGTGCCGATCTCTACTACCGGCTGAACACCATCGAGTTGAACGTGCCTCCGCTGCGGGAACGGCGCGACGATATCGTTCCGCTTGCCTACAAGTTTCTCCAGGTGTACGCGGAGCGGCATAAGCGGCCGGCGCAGCGCATCGGGCAAATCGCCATCAGCGCGCTGCAAGAGTACGACTGGCCGGGCAATGTGCGCGAGTTGCAGAACGTGATGGAAAGGGCCGTGGTGCTCAGCGAGGGGCCGGATATCTGCCTTGAACATCTGCCCGCCAACTTTGCAGGATGGAACGTCGATAATGGCGGCCCCAGCCTGGATGACGAGGTGAAAAAATTCAAACGGCGGCTGATCCAGCGCGTGCTGGTCGAGTTCGGAAACAACAAGGTCCAGGCGGCGCGCTCGTTGAAGATCGCCCGCTCTTCCTTGCACCGCCTGATTGACGAACTGCAGGTCTGCACGCCCGAACCCGGAAACATGGTGAACTGAAGCCGGAACGGTCATGGGCATAGCGCCACCGTTAACCCGATACCGGCCGCAGCAAAATCCCTCCCAGGCGGCTCCACAGAAATCAGGAGAGCAATTTCGCCGGACCATCATGCTGGTGGTGCTGTATGCATTTCCGGCGCTGCTGGCCATGAGGGCCGCGGTGGTGGCAGACCCCGATCTGGGATGGCAGTTGCGCGCCGGACAGTGGATCTGGCAGCACCGGGCGCTCCCGGTCACCGATCCGTTTTCGGCCTACGGCGCGGGCCGGCCCTGGGTGGCATACAGTTGGCTGTTCGAGGCCGTTCTCTACGGGCTCGACCGGCTGCTGAGCCTCACCGGGATCATGGTGTACGTGGCTGGGCTGACGACCCTGATCGCCGTGTGCCTGCACCGGTTGATCAGCCGGGTGCAAGCCAACTTCGCCATCGGCTATGGCCTGACCGCGGCGGGGCTGCTGGCCATGGCGCCAATGTACATGCCACGCCCCTGGCTGTTGTCTATCCTGTTTTTCATCCTCACCACAGACATCGTGCTGCAGGCGAGAAGATCGGCCGGCGGCCGGCGCTTGTGGCTGCTGGCGCCGCTGTTTGCCATATGGGCCAACATACACGTGCAGTTCCTCTACGCGTTCCCCGTATTGGCGGTGGCCACGCTTGAACCCCTGCTGAACCGGCTTTTCAAATCCAAGATGAGGGAAGGCAGCCAGGCGCTGCTGCGCGCGGACATCGGAGTTGCGACCCTGGGCTGTCTGGCCGCAACGCTGCTGAATCCTTACGGGTGGAAGGTGTACCGGGTAATCGCAGAATACGCGGCGCAGCCTGCGCCCTTTGATTTTGTGCAGGAACTTCAGGCGCCCAGTTTCCGCTCTTTTCCGGACTGGATATTTCTGCTGGTGCTGCTGACGGCGGCGTGGGTAATCGGCCGCCGCCGGAAGTTGGAGCCGTTTCCGCTGCTCCTGTTGCTGGCCGGGGCGCTGCTTTCGTTTCGCGCGCGGCGGGATATCTGGTTCTCCATGGTGATCGCCCTGCCCATCGTGGCAGGGTGGTACGACCAGAGCGGAGCATGGTCCGCACGCTTTGTACCGGGCCGGCGGCGGCTCGTGGCGGTATTTGTGGCGGTGTGCGCCGTGCTGGCGGTGGCGGGCCGGCTCCGAGGCCTGACTGAAAGCAAGTTGCAGGAATCGCTGGCTGCCACGTATCCGGTGCGCGCGGTGGAAATCGTGAAGCAGCGCGGGTACTCGGGGCCGCTGTTCAATGATTTCGACTGGGGCGGATATCTCATCTGGCAATTACCCCAGTTAAAGGTTTCCATGGATGGGCGGACTAATCTCCACGGTGAGCAACGGATCAAGCGCCATTTTGCCACCTGGATGGGCGGACCGGATTGGCAGTCGGACCCTGAACTCTCCGCCGCTAACCTGGTGATCGCGAACGCGCGGCTGCCGCTGACAGCGCTTCTCAGGACCGACTCGCGATTCAAATTGGCTTACCAGGACAGGGTCAGCGCGGTGTTCGTAAGAAAGAAGTGAGCCTCGTCAGCCGTCAGGCCCCAGTCTTCACGCCTGATGCCCGACGACCCTCCGCGGGCCGTACATGCCGACGCGGGCCGCGTACTCTGTGTACTCCGGAAACACCGAACGCAACACCGTTTCCTCAAAACGAACCCGCACCAGGGTGATGGCCAGCCAGAAGATCAGGATGGCGGCAAACGCGGCAGTGCTGTAGTTGAGCCAGACGCCGAGGTACTGGAGCAGGTAGCTGGCGTAGATGGGGTGCCTGGCGAAGCGGTAAGGACCGGAAGTGACCAGCGTGCGCGCCTGTGGCTCCAGGCTGAACGAGCGGCGCAGATGCCACGCCGTCCAGCCGCCGAAGAGCGACCCCGCGAACCAGATCAACATTCCCAGGCCGGCGCCGGCAGAGGGCGACGGCGCAACCCACGCCGGATGAAACTTGCGGGCAAATGCCAGAAAGATCAGGACCAGGAAAGAGCCGGCATAGGCCGACAGCTTGGGCGCCCAACCCTTCAAATCACTGCGCAGCGGGCGGCGGATGAGAAAGCTGACCGCAATCATGGACTCCAGGACGAGGGTGGGCAACATCAGCAGGCTCAGCCGCGGCGCCCCCAGAAGAATGGCTATGGCCGAAGCGAAGAAGAAGGCGAATCCCGCCCAGTCGGCGAAAGACCTGCGTCGGCGGATATAGGATGCGGGCACACGTCCTCCTGAGTGAACCCGAGGCAACTCAAATACCAACTCTCCGGCAGCTCAGAAAAATTCTTGCCGTCGCCCGCGACAATCGGATTACAGGCCATTTGGGCGGCGGAAACCGCGCCCGAACTGCGCGGGCTGGCGGATGCGCCGGGCCGGAAGCGCGGGTTTGTGTCCCACAGTTGCGCGCAGTCAGCGTGCGTAGTGTCCGATTCTCCGGACAGCAGGCCGCGGCGGCCGTGCCACCAAAGCTCGTTAAGTGGCTGAAAGGCCGAGGGAAGCGGAGTTCCGATAGGCGCGCCGGGAAAGGCGCGCCACTTGCTACTCCAGCGGGGCAGCGGTAATTGGCGAAGGGTGCGTTTGCGGTCTTCGCACAAGAATCAGAAAGGGACAACAGCGATGAAGGAAATGCTTCGCAACATGTGGACGGATGAAAGCGGCCAGACAGTGCCGGAATACGCACTGATGCTGTCCGTGATTGCCGCTTTGGTAGTTGGGACCGTGTATCTGATCGGCCAGAACTCCAACAGCGTCTTTGATTACATCCAGAGCAAGATCACGACGCCGTAACCCGGTGGGGGCTGTCCTCGTCGAACTTGCCAGTCAAGCCAGACGAGGACCTTCCCCGCTCTGAACGGGCCTTGCTTGTCGGACCAGCCAGAAAGGAAACGGAGGCTCTATGCGGGACTTGCTTCGCAACATGTGGTCGGATGAGAGCGGACAGACGGTGCCCGAATATGCACTGATGCTGGCCGTGCTCGCCGCAGTCGTGGTTGGAACTGTCACCGCCATTGGCACAAACTCCAGCAGCGTCTTTGATTTCATCCAGAGCAAGATCACCACGCCGTAAGAGTGGTCTGGGCGTGGGGCGGGATACCGGGTGCCCCGTGGTCAGGTTTCTGCGCGGCGGAGCGGAGCGCCGGTCCGCCGCCACAGTTCATGGTTTTTCCATTATGTGGACGGCATTCATTCTCGCGTTTTCGCTGACGGCGGCAGCCGGCGACCTGGTATCGCGCAAGATCCCGCGGATATTGACTACGGCAGGCATCGGCATCGGCCTGCTGCACCACCTTGTCCACGGAAACGTCGGCACCGCTTTGCTGGCGGCGGCGCTGGGTTTCGCCGTCGGGCTGCCGCTGTTTGCGTTGGGCGCCATCGGCGGCGGCGACGTGAAACTGATCGCCGCGCTGGGGGCGCTGCTGGGATTCCAGCGCTGGGTGATGGCGATGGAGATGGCCGTCTTCGCGGCGGGGCTGCTGGCGCTGTTGCTCGTCATCCGGCAAGGCCGGCTGGCCGCAACCCTGAAGAACATGAAAGAGATCGCATTCTGGCTTGCGTCCGGGGGAAAGCATCCGCAGCCGGCACGTGAGGACAAAGCGCAGGGGTGGGGCGCGCCGTTCGGGGTGGCGGCCGCCCTGGCTACCTGGATCGTGGTGCTGGGCCTATGAGCAGACGACGTTCGCAGCGCGGCCAAACCCTGGTGGAGTCAGCCATCACGCTGTGGGTGTTTCTGATCTTCCTGTTCGCGATCCTGGAGTTCGGGCGGGCGTTCAACATCTACCAGGTGCTGACGAATGCCGCCCGCGAGGGGGCGCGGCTTTCGGTGGCGCCGCAACCGGGAACCAGCACGCTGCCCAGCACCACGACCGTGACCAGCATGGTATGCGACTTCCTGAACAGCGCCGCCATCCAGTGCGGGGGCGACGATGGCGCAACCGTCACGGTCAACCAGGCGCTGGTGGGCGGGCCAACCTGCCCGCTGGTGAACGGAGCTAGTCCGGTGTGCACGGAGGTGGATGTAAGTGCGCCGTACCAATTCATCTTCTTCCCCTTCGGAACCATCACCCTGCAGACCAAGGCGGCAATGCGCAATGAAAACAACTGAGAAAAAGCGGCGGCAGCGGGGGACGGCGGTGGTCGAACTGGCGATCGTGCTGCCGCTGCTGGTGTTCCTGGCGCTGATGATCTGCGAAGGCTCGGAGTTCCTGCGCGTGCACCAGATCATCAACAATGCGGCGCGCGAAGGGGCCAGGCTCTCAAGCTTGCCGGAGAACGAGAACAAGACCGCCGACATCGTTACCCGTGTGAAGGACTATGTGACCGCCAATCTGAGCGCGGACGAGTTGAGCACACCGATTTCCGTCACGGTCGACCAGGCGGCCCAGGTCACCGCCGCCAGCGGCACCATGGTGAAGCTCTCGCGAGTCACCGTGAGCTATCCCTACTCTCTGCAGTTCTTGCCCGGAATACCGTTTTACGGCGGGGCCTCGGTTGTGAACCTGAACGCGGAAGCGGACTTCCGCAATTTGTATTAGCGAAGGGTGGAGGACAAGTGAACCGGAATCGGCTTTTGTTGATCGGCGTGGCGGCCCTGGTAATGGCCGCTGCAGTCAGCCTGGTGGCGTATCGCATCCTGCGGGTGGCCCTGGCCTCGGGCCAGTTCGCCAACCAGCAGGTGGTGGTCGCGGCAACGGACCTGGCGGTGGGCACGCGCCTGGAGGAGAAAGACCTGCGGCTGGAAAAGTTCCCGGCCGGCGGTTTGCCTTCCCAGGTCTTCCATTCCATTTCTGAGGTGGTGGGCCGGGGAGTCGTGCTGCCGATGAGCGCCAATGAAGTGGTGCTCGCCGGCAAGGTGGCTGCCCAAAACGCCGGCGCCGGCCTGCCGGCGCTGATCGAGCCGGGCATGCGGGCGGTGTCTGTCAAGGTGAACGACGTGGTTGCGGTGGCGGGGTTCGTAACCCCCGGCACGCGGGTGGACGTGATCCTGACCGGCAGTCCCAATCGCGCCAACGATCCCGCCGAGGTGACCACGACCACGGTGCTGGAAAACGTGCAGGTGCTGGCGGCGGGGCAGAAACTGCAGCGCAAGGAAGATGGCAAGGCGGAAAGCGTGCCGGTGATCACGCTGCTGGTTTCGCCCGAGGACGCGCAAAAGCTGACCCTGGCCAGCTCGGAGGGCCGGATCCAGCTCTCGCTGCGCAACCCGCTCGACCAGGAGCAACCGGCGGTGCCGGTGGTGAAGAACGCGGCGCTGTACGGAATGCAGGCGCCGGCAAAGACCAGCAAGAAAAAAGCGGTGGCCAAGAAGGAAGTGATTCCTCCGCCGACTTCCACCTACATGGTGGAAATGATCCGCGGCGACAAACGTGACGTCACAAAGTTCTAACTACAACCCCCTGTTCCCCGGGGCGAGAAAGAAAGAAAGAAAATGTTCGCTCGTTCGACCTTAGCTTCCATTTGCCTGCTGGCGCTGGTGATGGCAGTCCCGGCGCCGCCCGCGACCGCCCAGAGCGCGGCCGAAGCCTTGGTGATGCAACAGCCAAGCGGCGCGCCGGCGCAGGCGCCGCAGACGCAGTCGCCACCGCCCGCCGTACCGGCGGCGGGAGCGGCGGCGCCGGCGTCAGGAGAGGTGCCGCAGACCCATGTGCCACCGCCTTCCGCGCTGGTGAGTGAAGCGCCGGCAACCGCGCCGCTGCGGGTGATGGTCGGAAAATCCCTGCTGGTCAACACGAGCGAGCCGCTGAAACGGGTTTCGGTGACTGACCCGGCCATAGCCGACGCATTGGTGGTCACGCCGACGCAAGTCCTGGTGCACGGACGCGCGCCGGGAGAAGTGACGCTCGTGCTGTGGGACGAGGCGGAGCGCTCGCGCAGTTTCGATCTGCGGGTCGACGTCGATACCACGGCGGCGGCCGAAGAAATCCATCGCCTGTTTCCGGACCAGAAGATCAACGTCTCACCGTCGCGCGCCGCCATCGTGCTCTCCGGGCATGTGGCGGACAAGGCGGACGCGGAGCGGGCCGCCATGGTCGCGGGCGCCTATGCCAAGAACGTGATCAATGTGCTGACCTTCGGGCCGCAGGGGGCGCAGGAAGTGATGCTGGAGGTGAAGTTCGCCGAGGTCAACCGCGCCGCCATCGTCCAGTACGGGTTCAACCTGTTCTCCACCGGGGCGGCGAACACCTTCGGCGCACTGAGCACGCAGCAGTTCGGCGCGTTTACCGGCAGCAATGTCGGCGCGACCACCGCCGATGTGAGCAAGGGAACGGCGGCAGGGAACAATCTGGCCACCGGGGAGATCGGCAATTCGAACTTCCACCAGCCCGGCACGTTCGGCATGAACGATCTGCTGAACATTTTCCTGTTCCGCACCGACATAAACCTGGGCGCCGTCATCAAGGCCCTGCAGCAGAAGAACATTCTGCAAATCCTGGCCGAGCCCAACCTGATCGCCGTGAACGGGAAAGAAGCCAGTTTTCTGGCCGGCGGAGAATTTCCCTATCCCGTGGTGCAGGGCGTCGGCGGACTGAACTCGGTGACGATTCAGTTCCGCGAGTTCGGAGTGCGGCTGCGCTTTACGCCGACGCTGACGCCGGCGGGGAACATTCACCTGGTGGTGAAGCCGGAAGTGAGCGCACTGGACTTTTCCCAGGCGCTGACGCTTTCCGGCTTTGTGGTGCCCGCCATCAGCACCCGCAAGGCGGAGACGGAGTTCGAGATCCAAGATGGCCAGAGTTTCGTGATCGCGGGTTTGCTGGACAAGCGGCTGACCAGTATCGCGTCGAAGCTGCCGGGGCTGGGCAGTATTCCGATCCTGGGGACGTTCTTTAAGAGCAAGAACCTGCAGAAGACGAACACGGAGTTGATGGTGCTGGTGACGGCGCACAAGATCTCGCCGTCGGCTGCACCGCCGGCGCTGCCCAACTTCCCACAGCAGTTCATGAAACCGGAAGCGCCGGCGGAGAAGGGTCCCGCAGGAGCTGCAAAATGACGATGCCCGCGCGTTTCAGCCGCCAGCGGGGAATCATGGTTCCCATGCTCGCCATCTTCATCCTGGCGCTGATGATCATGGCGGCGTTGGCCATCGATGCCGCGGTACTGTACACGGCGCGTACCAGCGCGCAGCACGCGGCCGACGCGGCCGCGCTGGCGGGCGCCTTCACCTTCCTGGAACCGATGGCCACCCAGCCGCAGGCGGCCATCGATCGCGCCCTCGCCGTGGCGGGGGCGAACACCATCCTGCACGATCAGGTCGTCATTACCGCCGGTGACGTCAGCGTTGACATCCCCAACCGCCGGGTCACGGTCACCGTGCCGCGGCTTGGCGCCAACGGCATCGACGTGTACTTCGCGCGGGTGTGGGGTTGGACGAAGAGCGACCTGCTGACCAGGGCGACGGCAGAAGCGTCAGAGTCTCCGACTTCCGCATACTGCCTGAAACCGATTTTCCTTCCCAACACCATCCTGACCCAACTCGACCCGGTGACGGACGCGTGCAACCCCAGCCTGCCCACCGGGCCGCAGGTGCTTTTTACGTCTCCCGGTGACCTGGGGGCATGGGCTTCCAGCCAGATCTACAGCGCGAGCAATCCGCTGCTGAACATCCGGCCCACACAGCCGAGCAGCGCGCTGGCACCCGGACAGTTCTATTCGCTCGATTTTGGGGACGGCGGCAGTACCTACCGCTGCGCGCTCGGCCAGTGCTTGAGCAGTTGCGGTGTCACGGCGCCGATCCAGTGCGGGCAGGGTTTGCCACTGGAAACCGGCAACATGGTCGGTCCCACCAGACAGGGCGTGAACGACCTGCTCGACAGTCCTCCCGATCTGTGGGCGGGGCTGAGCTCGAATAACACCTGGCAATTCCAGATTGGCGGCAGCAGCGGGCCGCTGTCGGATACCAGCCAGCAACTGGTGGTGGCCCCGGTCTGGGATAACTGCCCCAATCCGCCGGATCCATACGGACAAACCATCGTATCCGGAACGCGAGGCCAGAAGGTGAACGTGGTTGGATTCGTGCGCATGTTTGTGACGGGAATGTCGGGGACCAACGTGCAGGCGCACATCGCTGGCGCTATCAGTTGCGAGGACTGGGCCGCGAACCAGAACAATGTCCAAACCGGGCCGTACGCCGTCCCGGTGCGTCTTGTGCAAAACCCGTAAGCAACAAGGAATAGAAGAGGCTCAAGTTCATCATGGCTGAACTCTCGGTTGCAATCCTGGCCGCGGATGAGGAGCAGCGCACGGTGCTCCAGATGCTGGTGGACAACACCACCATCGCGCGCACCGCATACACCTCGGGCGCATTCCCCGTCGGCGGCACGGACGTGACGCTGCGGCGCATCCAGGACATGAAACCGGAAGTCCTGATTATCGAGGTTGCCGGCGCCGACCCGGGGCCGGCGCTGCGGGCGATTGAACTTCTGCACGAGAAAGTGCCCGGCTGCGCGGTGTTCGCGCTGGGCGACACGAGCCAGCCGCAGGTCATCGTGACCGCCATGCGGTCCGGAGCGCGAGAGTTCCTGGAGCGGCCGCCCAACACCAACCATCTGTTGGAAGCGTTCGTCCGTTTGAGCGCGTCCAAACGCCGGAAAAACAGCAGCGGCTCGCGCGGAAAAGTATTCACGGTGGTGAATGCAAAAGGCGGGGCGGGCGCCAGCACCATCGCCGTCAATACGGCGGTCAGCTTGCAGAACATGTCGGGCAGCGCCGCCCTGGTTGACTTGGCGCCGATCGGCCACGCCGCGCTCTACCTGAACGTCAAGCCCAGTTTCACGATCCTGGACGCGATGCGGAACTTGCATCGGCTGGACGCGTCGGTGGTGGGAAGCCTGATGACGCGGGCATCCAATGGCCTGCACCTGCTGGCCGGGGCCACGGAACCGTACTCGATCGACGTCGCCAACTCCGACCTGGCGCGGCTCTTCGACATGCTGGTGGGAATGTATGAGCGGGTCGTGGTGGACGCTTCCGGGCGGCTCGACCCCGCGGTGCGCATGGTCTCGGAGCTTTCCGACACGGTGCTGCTGGTGGCCCAGACGGACGTGGCTTCGCTGTGGAGCGCGGCCCGCGTGCAACGCTACCTGACGGAAAACGGCAACCGCGAGAGGCTCCGCCTGGTGCTGAACCGGTTCCGCAAGATTCCGGGGTTCAGCGAAGGCGAAACGGAAACCATCACCGGCGCGAAACTGATCTGGAAAATACCGAGCCAGTATGCGGTGCTGGCGGCTTCGCTGGATCGCGGCGTCCCGGTGACGGCGCAGAACCACTCCGAGTTGGCGCGTTCGTTTGTCGGACTGGCGGCGGCGCTCACGCAATCGGGACAGAGCGAGCGCCGCACGCCATCGCTGCTGTTCAAGTCAGCATAGCAACCTGAAGGACCGAGGAGACGTAATGCTTTCCGCGCAGCGCTTCGAAACCCTGGAGTACCAGCAGGTGAAAGCCGACCTGCACAAGAAAATTCTGGATAAGCTCAACCTGGAGCGGCTTGGCCGCACCGCAGCCGACACCGCGCGCGATGAGGTGCTCACCATTATTCGCAACTCGGTTGCCGCCGAGACGGTGCCGCTCAGCTTCGCCGAGCGCGAACGGCTGGCGCGCGAGATCCTCGATGAAATCTTCGGGCTGGGGCCGCTGGAGGCCCTCCTGCAGGACCCGACAATTTCCGACATCCTGGTCAACCGCTACAACCGTGTGTACGTGGAGCGGGCGGGCAAGTTGTCGCTCACCGCTCTGTCTTTCAAAGACGACCAGCACCTGATGCAGATCATCGACCGCATCGTGTCGCGGGTCGGGCGCCGGGTGGATGAATCGTCTCCCATGGTGGATGCGCGCCTGCCCGACGGCTCGCGCGTCAACGCCATCATTCCTCCATTGGCGCTGGACGGCCCCTGTCTTTCGATTCGCCGTTTCGGGCACGACCCGCTGACGGCCGCCAACCTGCTCGAGAACCGCAGCCTGACCGAGCCCATGCTGGAGCTGCTGGCGGGCATGGTCAAGGCGCGCCTCAATGTGCTCATCTCCGGCGGAACCGGGGCGGGCAAAACCACGCTGCTCAACGTGCTCTCCGGCTACATTCCGGGTTCGGAGCGAATCGTCACCATCGAGGACGCGGCCGAACTGCAGCTCAAGCAGGAACACGTGGTGCGCCTGGAGACCCGCCCGCCGAACATTGAAGGCAAGGGAGCGGTAAAGCAGCGGCAACTGGTCATCAACACCCTGCGCATGCGGCCCGACCGGATCGTGGTGGGCGAGGTGCGCGGCGAGGAAGCCTTTGACATGCTGCAGGCGATGAACACGGGGCATGACGGTTCCATCACCACCGTCCACGCCAACACGCCGCGCGACGCCTTGTCGCGGGTGGAAAACATGGTTTCCATGGCCAACCTGAACATTCCCGACCGCGCCGTCCGGCAGCAGATCGCGTCGGCGATTCACGCGGTGGTGCAAATCGCCCGCCTCTCGGACGGCACCCGGAAACTGGTGAGCGTTTCCGAACTGACCGGCATGGAAGGCGAGTTGATCACCATGCAGGACATTTTCATCTTTGACCGCAAAGGACTGAAGGAAGACGGAACAGTGCGCGGAACCTTCCGGGCTACCGGCATCCGGCCCAGGTTCTCGGACAAATTGATCGCGGCCGGCTATCGGCTGCGGCCCGGGCTGTTTGAATCGAAGCTGGAGGTCTAGCGGGACAGCGGAAGGACTGAACCATGATGACGATCCTCATTCTGACAATCTTCATCACCGTGGCGGCAGGCGCGTTTGTGCTGGCGACCTTGCTCGACCAGAGAAGCCAGCAGGCGCGCACGCTGCGCGAAAGATTGCGCTCGGTGGACCAGGCGGTAGAACGGGGGCCCAGCGAAGAACTGGCGCTGCTTCGCGACGACCTGCTCAGCGGCATACCGGCTTTGAACCGGGTGCTGGCGAAGTCGCAGCGCATCTCGCGCCTGCAACGGCTGCTCTCGCAAGCGGACACCAACCTGCGCGCCGGCAAGTTCCTGCTCATGACCGCCTGCGCGGGCGCCTTCGCCTGGCTGCTGGCCGTGATGGTGACGCGCCAGTTGCTGTTTTCCGTGCCGTTTGCCGCGGCCGGGGTGGCGATTCCCTTCGTCTATGTTTTGAACCGGCGCTCCAAGCGCTTCCAAAGGTTCCAGGAAGTGTTCCCGCAGGCGACGGACTTCCTGGCGCGCGCCGTGCGCGCCGGACATGCTTTCTCCACCGCGCTGGAGATGATCACCACCGAAATTCCGGAGCCGGTCGCCGGGGAATTCCGCATCCTGTTCGAAGAGCAGAAATTCGGACTGCCGATTCGAGACGCTCTGCTGAACCTGGCCGAGCGCGTGCCCCTGATTGACGTGAAGTTCTTCGTCACCACGGTGGTGCTGCAACGCGAAACCGGCGGCAACCTGGCCGAGATCCTCGACAAGCTCTCCTACGTGATGCGCGAGCGCTTCAAGATTCTGCGCCAGGTGAAGACGTTCACCGCCCAGGGCAGGATGAGCATGATGCTGCTCATGGCCTTGCCGCCGGGACTGGTGCTGCTGCTTTCCATCATGAACCCGGAGTTTATCCGGCCGCTGTACAAGGAGCCGATCGGTCACCTGATGGTTCTGTTGGGAGCGACCATGCAGTTCATCGGCTATCTGCTGATCCGCAAGATCATTCGCATAAAGGTGTAGTTATGGTGCTGACAATCGCGCTGCTGTTGTTCGTCACGATGGTGGTCGCCCTGTTTGCCCTCGGCGCCGCCACCCTGGCGCCTTCCTCGGAACTGGGAGCCCGGTTGCGCGCGCTGGTGGGGCAGAAGGCGCCGCGGCAGGAGAGGAGCGGGCTGGAACAGCGCCTGGAGGCGTCGCTGTTCGAGCCGCTCAGCAAAGCGCTGCCGAAGTCCCCCGGCGAGGTGTCGCGGACGCGCGCCAGGTTGATGCAGGCGGGGTACCGCGAGCCCCACCACCTGACCTTCTACTTCGCGCTTCGCGTGCTCCTGCCGCTCGCCGGACTGGGCCTGGCGCTGCTGCTGAACCTGAAGGCCAGGGCGCCCATCGCCGTGATCGTGCTCCCGCTGTTCGGCTACCTGCTGCCTCCCTTCGTGCTCGGGTACCGCATACGCAGGCGCCAGCAGGCGCTGCGGCTGTCGCTGGCCGACGCTTTGGATTTGATGGTGATCTGCGTGGAGGCCGGACTCGGCCTGGACCAGGCCGTGCACCGGGTGGGCGCGGATTTGCGCCACGCGCATCCGGAACTGAGCGACGAACTGGGGCTGGTCAACCTGGAGATGCGGGCGGGAAAGGCAAGAGCCGATGCCTTGCGCAATCTGGCCGCGCGCACCGGGGTGGACGACTTGAAAGCGCTGGTGGCGGTGCTGATCCAGACGGAACGCTTCGGAACCAGCATCGGACAGGCCTTGCGCGTGCATTCCGACTCGCTGCGCACCGAGCGCCGCCAGCGCGCCGAGGAGGCCGCCGCGAAAACGACGATCAAGATGCTGCCGGTGCTGGTGTTCTTCATTTTCCCGGCCATGCTGATCGTGACCCTGGGACCGGCGGCGATCCGCATCTACCGCGCGTTCTCGCCCATACTGATCCGATAGCGGCGCAACAGGAGCGAGGAGCAGCAATGGCCAGCACCGCGAAGCCGGGATACGCATTCAACCGGACACGCCAGGCTTTCCTGGCGTCGAGCCTGCGGGTGGCCAAAAGCTACTGGTCGCGCCTGCTCGGCCTGATTGGAACCGATTCCGCGAATTTCGGTTACGGGCAGGGACTGTGGATCGTGCCCTGCCGTGGCATTCATACCTTTGCCATGAATTTTCCCATCGACGTTCTTTACCTCGACAGCAAACAACTGGTGGTGCACATCGAGGAAAACGTGGCGCCGTGGCGGGTCACCCCCGTCCGCATGGACACCGTCAGCGTGGTTGAACTGCCGGCGCGAACCGTCTGGACGACGGGAACCATGATCGGAGATGTGCTCGAAATCGGTTTTCTGACGGCAGCGCCGAAACGCAGTCCTCTGGAGAACGTAAGCGGATGAGTTCCGGGCCCAAGCTGCTTTTGGAGTGGGAGCCGCGGTGGCATGCCTTTAAGACCGCGCTCCGGCCCGCCATGTCGCGTTCTCCGCGCCATGGCGGGCAACACGGCGGGCTGCGCTTGGACATCGAGACAGAGCCGGCGTGGCAGGCGTTCAGAGATTCCATCCGGCCGGCGCTTTCCCGATCGGCCCCCCAAGCTGCCGGCGAATGCCATGCCAGCCTGAGACCGGGCCGGGGCACGCTGCTCTCGTTTGCGCTGCATATCCTGGGGCTGCTGCTGGTGATATTCGCGGTGGAAGCCGGGGTCCCGCGAAAGACCGGAAATTCGGTGGCCGAGCTGAGCCGGAGGTACGACGTTATCTACTACTCCGGCGAGTTGCCGCAATTGCAGGATGCTGCAGGCGCGCAGGCCGGCAGCAGCGGGCGCGCCGGCGGAGGCGAATCTCTGAACCGCAGCCAGACCATCCGGATCGCGCGCGGGGAACCGCTGGTGGCCACCGTGGCCGACGCAGGGAAACTGGAGTTGCCGCAGCTTGAAGCGGCCGTCGCGAATCTGCTCGCCTGGTCAGCGCCAATACCCGGACCGCCGCCGGCAGAACGCGTACCCTCAGCGCGGTCGCTGACGGGGGTCGTGCCGCAGGCTGCGCCCGTGCCCCCGCCGCCCGGCGTCGCCCGCGATAAGCTCGCCCGCAATTTGCCCCTGGCGCCGGTGGTTGAGGTTGTGCCTCCGCCGGTCGCAATTCCGGCAAGCGAAATTGCTTCCTCCAGGCTGCACCTGCCCGCGCCCGTTGCCGTGCAGCCCGCGCCGGCAAACATCGCGCGCGACATCAACAGAGTGCGCGTGCCTGGAATGGGCGCCGCGAACAGTGTTGTGCCCGCAACGCCGGATGTGCTGAACGCCTCGGTTATCTCGCGGCCAGCCGCGGCCTTAGGCAGGGACAAAGGGATTGGCAGCGCCGCGGCCGTACTTGCCCCGCCGCCGGGCAACAGAGCGGGTTCTGGAGACGGTCGTTCCTCCACCAGCGCTGGCGGCGCGAACGGGCAAACCGCCGGCTTGGTGGTTTCAACCGCGCCCGGTGGCGCCACCGGCGTGCCCAAGACCGCAACCACGGGATCGCTGGCGATGTCGCTTTCCGGAGCAAGCAAGCCTGGCCTGGGCGGTTCCGGCGGAGGCGCCGGGATCGGCAGCGGCACAGGACCGGGGAGCGGCGCATCGGGGACAGGACCGGGCAGCGCAACCTCCGCCACCGGCCTGGGCAACGATGCCGCGGCACATTCGGGCACGTCTCTGGCCGCTGCTCCCGGAGGCGCGGGCGGCGGCGGATCTCCGGCCGTTGCTGGAATCGTCGTGCGCGGCGGTTCGGTAACGCTGCCCAGCTTTGGCCCGCCATCTTCCGGCCCGGCTTCTCCCGCGCATGGTCCGGCGGAGCCGGGCCGCCGCGCGCCTGGGGTCACCGTGGTTGCCACATCGCGTTCCGGTGGCGCTCTGAACGCGTATGGTGAATTGCAGGGCGGGAGAATCTACACCATCTACATGGATACCCGGCAAGGCCTGGCGGTGATGGAGTTCTCCGACCGCAGCGCCAGCCAGGGCTTCGAGGCGGACCTTACTGCGCCGGAGCCGGTGCGGTACGAATTGCCCGCCGATCTGCCCAAATCCAGAGTGGTGATCGCCTGCCAGATGGACCGCTCCGGCCTGTTGCAAAACATGCGGGTGCTGCAGGCCGCCAGCAACGAACTGGCCTCGCGCGTCATGACCGCACTTCACGACTGGCGCTTCCGCCCGGTGTTGCGCGGCAGTGAGGCCATCGCCGTGGACGCCATCCTGGGCTTCAACATAGATACGCGGTAGAGCGCGCCATTGTGTCCGGGCGGTCCTGGTGCAATGGACGGCGGCGTGACCAGTGCGCCCATTTTCGGCTAGCGCGCGGCGCCGGCATCTAATCTGCCAGGACAATGGAGTTCGCAGGCATGCTCGACAAATTAGCCTCTCTGCTTCTGCCGCTCCCCTCCAACGTGGTGGAACCCGTTCTCGGCCTCGCCATCGAAATCGCCCGGGAAGGCCGCGAAGGGCGCAGAATTGGCACCCTGTTCATGGTCGGTGATTCGGAGGCGGTGCTGCGGCGCTCGCGGCCGCTGATCCTGGATCCGCTGGCGGGACACCCCGCGCACACGCGTCGTGTGACCGGCCCGAATCTGCGCGGCACCGTCAAAGAACTGGCACAACTGGACGGCGCGTTCGTAATTTCCGACTCAGGCATATTCGTGGCCGCCTGCCGGTACCTGGAAGCCAAGGCGCCAACCCTGCGTCTGCCCTTCGGTCTGGGCACGCGCCACATGGCGGCCGCGGCCATGTCGCAGGTCACGGGCAGCATCGGCGTGGTGGTGTCGGAAACCGCCACGGTACGGGTTTTCCGCAGAGGAGTTCTGCTAGCCGAGATCAGTTGTTCGCCAAAGCCGCGGCTGCAGAAGCTTGAAAGCGGCGAAGCGTTCACCCCGGCAGCTCCCTCCCGCGGCGCCAGCCTGCAATCGAATACATGAGCGGGCGGCAACGGCGTACTTGCGCATGGGCCTGCTCTGCTTGTCGCGTGGCGCATTGGTGGGGTGCCCCAGCTAAAGACGGCGGTTTTCCGGCGCGAACCGCGCGCAATATGGGAGCGGATTGGCAGCAGGCGCTATGATAATGTGCATCACTTGGAGCAGCGTCACCGCCAAGGAGGCAGAATGGCCCTCATCATCGGTCTGGTAATTCTGGCCGCGATCGTCTTGTTCCTGATCGCCCTGTACAACGGCCTGGTGCAGTTGCGGGTGCGCGCCGACTCGGCCTGGTCCGACATCGACGTGCAGCTCAAGCGCCGCCACGACCTGATCCCCAACCTGGTGGAAACCGTCAAGGGCTACGCGGCGCACGAAAAGAGCACCTTCGAGGACATCGCCAAGTTCCGCTCCATGGCCATGCAGGCCACCACGCCGGCCGACCGCGCCCAGGCCGAAGGCCAGCTCACCATGGCGCTGAAGAGCCTGTTCGCCGTGGCCGAAGCCTACCCGCAACTGCGGGCCAACGAAAATTTCATGTCGCTGCAAAACTCGCTGGCGCAGATCGAGAGCGACATCCAGAACTCGCGCCGCTACTACAACGCCGTGGTGCGCGACTACAACACCCGCATCCAGTCCTTCCCTGCCAACATGATCGCCGGCTCGATGGGATTCCAGCCGCGGCAGTTCTTCGAACTGGACGCGCCGACCGAGCGGCAAGTGCCCTCGGTGAAATTCTGATGAGCGGAGCGCACGAGTTGAGAACGTCGGTGGCCCGCGTCTCCGGCCCCCATGCAGCGGCGGATTTCAATCCGCCCCGGCGGAATGAATTCCGCCGCTACACCCGCACAATCCGGCGGGCCGCCGCACTGCTCCTGGCCGTCCTCGCGCTTTCACTTCCCGCCTTTGCGCGCGAGTGGCGCATTCCGGATTTTCACTCCACCATCTCCATTGACGATCACGGCGGCGCCGTTATCACCGAGCAGATCACGCTGTCGTTCATCGGACAGTTCAACGGAATCTACCGCACCATTCCGATCCAATATCCCGACACCGTACATCACACCAACTACACGCTGTTCCTGAAGGTGCGCGAGGTCACCGACGGCCACGGCAAGCCGCTGAAGTACGAAACCAGCCGCGAGGGCGGCTATCTCAAGCTCAAGATCTTTATCCCCGGCGCGGTGGACACCACCAAGACGGTGGACATCACCTACTCCACGCCCAACGCGGTGCGCTATTTCAGCGACTATGACGAGTTCTACTGGAACGTAACCGGCAACGACTGGCCGGTGCCGATCGACCACGCGTCGGCGCTGGTATCGCTGCCCGCGGCCGCCGCCGGCGGGCTGCGGGCGCAGGCGTTCACCGGGTTCTACGGCTCGCACGACCGTGACGCCACCGCCATCGTGCAAGGCTCGCACGTGGAGTTTGAGACCAACAACCCGCTCTCCATGCGCAGCGGCCTCACCATCGACGTCTACATCCCCAAGTCCGCAATCCAGGAGCCGGGCGCGCTGACCCGCCTGGGCTGGTTCCTGCAAAGCAATCCCATCATCCTGCTACCCTTCTGGACCTTCGGTGTGATGTTCACACTTTGGTATTTCAAGGGCCGCGATCCCGACCCCGGCCGCTCCGTCGCTCCCATGTACGAGCCGCCGCAGAACATCACCCCTGCCGAGGCGGGCACGCTGCTGGACGACAGCATTGACCCGCGCGACATCACTTCCACGCTCATTGACCTGGCGGTGCGCGGCTACGTGAAGATCGAGCAGATCGAAACCCCCGGCCTGTTCCATCATGGCCACGATTACGTCCTCCACCTGTTGAAAGACAACACCCAGTGGGGCGAGCTGGCGCCCTTCGAACGCGTCATGCTGGAAAACATCTTCTGGGGCGGCAAGAGCAGCCAGCTCTCCAGCCTGAAAAACCGCTTCTACACGGCGATTCCGGTGATCAAGGAGGATATCTTCTCCGCCCTGCGGCGCAAGGGCATGTACTGGCTGGATCCGGAGTCGGCGGCCGGGTACTCGCTGGTGGGCATCGCCATCAGCGCGGCACCCTTCGTTGCCGGCCAGGTGCTGGGCTGGTTTAACCTGTTTGGCGCGATGTTGCCGGCGGTGCTGGCCATTGCCGCGGCGCTGCTCATCATCTGGCTGTTCGCCCGCCAGATGACCTGCAAGACGCTGCTCGGCGTCCGTACCCGGGTCGAGGTTCTCGGCTTCCAGGAGTTTATGAACCGGGTGGACGCCGATCGCATCCAGCGCCTGCCGCCCGACACTTTCGAGAAGTTCTTGCCCTACGCCATGGCGCTGGGCGTGGAACACCACTGGGCCCAGGCTTTCGCCGGCATCGTAAAGCAGCCGCCGAGTTGGTACGCCGGCCCCATGGACGGAACTTTCAACTCCATTCTGTTCGCCAGCTCGATGAACACCATGGCGCAAAGTGCGCACCAGGCGTTCGTCAGCGCCCCGCGCGCCAGCTCCTCCGGCTCCGGCTGGAGCGGCGGAGGAGGTGGCGGGGGCGGCTTCTCCGGCGGCGGTTTCGGCGGCGGCGGCGGGGGCGCGTTCTGAAGCAGTTGTCAGTTGCCAGTTGTCAGTTGTCAGCAACCAACATTGCGTGTCATTCCGAGGGGACGGAACTTGTCCCGAGGCGAGGCCGAGGGAGTCCCCGAGGAACCTGTTTTCGGAATCTCCAGAAACTCTTCGTGTCCGTCCTGCAGCCTGGACCCGAGCGCCTGAAGCCTAACGCCTAAAGCCTGGCGCCTGTTTTCCCCTCCCAACACCCCGCCGCAATTTCACATCCAACTTAACCATGAACCCCTGGTGAGAAGGTGAGGGAGAACAATGTCTGCTGA
>Ga0315268_10000872_pt1 | contig 35155 bp, 22 predicted proteins | sample C1_top_MG_FD_204535 | JGI IMG/M metagenome (GOLD analysis project Ga0315268, IMG submission 204535) | Sediment microbial communities from Yellowstone Lake, YNP, Wyoming, USA - C1_top | ecosystem: Environmental > Aquatic > Freshwater > Lake > Sediment | place: USA: Wyoming | collected 2017-08-01
ATATCCACCGCGGATACTTTAGCGCTCGTATCAGTCCATTTTACCTGTTGATTTGCAGACTCAGCCCGCCAGATAACCGGGTTTGAGCCTTCATCGCCTGGCGTGGGAACAACGGTCACGCCGGATAGACTAGGATAAACACTAAAGTTTCCGGATTCAATAGTGACATCGGAGTTGAGCATATCAGTAACTTTAAGTTTGCATCCCAGACTCTTGGCATCAGGAACTTTATTCGAATTATACCAGTTAGCTACTGAGAACGATTTAGTCCCTACTCCTGAAGGTGTCCCTGTTAGAGGATTAGTTACATCTATCCATTGTGACCCATCATAAAACTGAAGATGAACATTGGCTATATTACCGGTAGCAGTCCACTCTATCTCCTTATCTGTATCTCCGACTTTCCAAGCTACTGACGGTGTCGCTATAGTAAGACTTCCTTTGATAGTAAAAGTAGCCGGAGAGATATTTCCCACGTTGTAATTTGTATTCGCATCCATTACTTTGATTTTAATTGTGTTTCCTAATATAGACGGAGTCTTTTCAGTAACATTCCAGACAGCAGAACCTTTAGCAACCGGAATATTATTTTCGTTAAAGATAGCCACGTTATCTGCCTGCGTAGAAGTAACAATAACAAATTCATCATCACCACCGGAGAAATTACCTGACCTTGAACCCACTATCTTAATCTGTGAAATGTTACCGTGGTTAACGTCCCAGGTTATGGTCGGCGCATTACCCAGATAATAGGTTGTATCGACAACAGGAGCGGTCAGGGTAAGCTCGCCTTTTACCGTAAATATAGGTGTGGTTGCATATACGTCCGTGTTAGCGTGGTCATATACTCTGATAGCATAACCATTACCATTAGCCTGATTACCGACAGTCTCGGGTATATCCCAAGGTATGGTCTTAGTTGCCACTCCTGCGGAAAATGCGACGTTAGTTTGTATGGGGTTAGGGAAGGAAGCCGCATTATTATTCGAGTAATAAACATCAACAGAAGCTATGTTTCCTGTTCTCTGCCAGGTAATATTCTGCGTTCCGCCTGCGACCAGCCCGGCATTTAACGCATCGAGAGTCGCTTGAGTAAAAACAAGTATACCCTTTACTGTAAATGGCAAAGACTCGTTCTGTGTAAATGTGCTGAATAAGGCATTTGTATCCTCTATCTTTATTTTTGCCTGCTCTTTGGAGAGTACGTCTTTATCAAGGTCAGAAGGCGCTGGCCATTGAAAACTTCCGTGTGTAGCATCAATATTATGCGCGTTTGTAGAGGCAACCACCGGAATATTATAAGTTACTCCGTCTTTGGCATAAGAAATCTTCACAAAATCTACTTTTCCGGCTATCTCCCAGGTAATATTGTTTTGCGTTGTGCCGTCTGCTAACCACTCAGTCCCCGTTGTCGGCGTCTGCACATAAATGTTTCCGCAAATGGTAAAACCACCTGATTCAATATTTGTATCAGCCTGCAAAGGAACAATGGAAGAAATCCTTAATTTAACGGCATTGGAGGCAACATTTTCAGGGATGGGAACCGCATTAGTATCATCCCAATCCCAGGAATTTTTGGTTGTTCCGTCGGTATAGACATTGGTGATATTGGAATTTATTTCCACATAATCCTGCGCAAGGCCCGTAGGTGAATATTCAAGTTTTACTTTTGTAATATTCTTGCCTTTTGTCGTCCATTTAATGGTCATATAGTGGCTGTCATCTCTTTCAATTTTGACAACCGGCACTAAATCCTGGAATGCAAATTCACCGAGAATCTTAAACGGCGCAGAAGGATCTAATATCGAAGGTTTATCTACTGACTCAACCTGTATAACTGCATTACTACTTACCAGCGCAACAGCCGGGTCTATCAACGGCCAGGTCCAGGAACCATTCCCGTTGCTTCCTATCGGAACAGTAGCTAAATCTTCATCATATGTTCCGTCCCCGTTATAATCAACCTTGATTTTGACATTACCCGTAATATCCCCGCTGTAAGTCCAGGATATCGACTTATTGGTCTCCCCTACTTTCCATTTGGTATTACTGTCCGGAGATTGAACAGTAATCTGGCCTGTAATCACAAATGTGCCTGTATCGCCATAAACGATGTTTGGCTTAGCTATGTCTCTTACGCGGATAACTGCTGCACCTGCCAGTGTTGCCGGAAGGTCTATAGTACAAGCGTAAGGAGAACTGTTTTTAGGAATTCCTCCCGGAGGAGTCAGTGTCTTGTCATCAAAACCGCCGTTGCCGCCTTCTAAGTCCAGTACGATTTCAACGGTAGTTGTGGCATTGCCAAGAATAGGATTCCATGAAATCGTCGGCTTTGTTCCGGCAATCTGGGTAGCGGGAGTTGCAACCACAACCCTGGGCTTAATAGTAAAAGGACTTGATTCCAGCGTTGAGGTAGGATTGTCTACATCAATGATCCTGATTTTACAAGTATTACTTCTTTGATCTGCCAAGGCATTATCGAATGACCAGGTATATTTATAGGTATCTACACCCACCTCCACCGGCACTCCTTCTGCAACAATAGGAGTTGCGGTAAGCCAGGTGGTGCCGTCGAGCGAAAGCTCGATTCTCACCTTAGACATATGTCCGTTTGCCTGCCAGATGATATCTTTAGAGCCTTCTCCTACATACCATATATCACCGGAAGCAGGTGAAGAAACTGAATTAGCTACAAATCCGCCTTTAATGGTAAATAAATCGGATTCCTTCGTTAGTTCCGGATGGTTAGATGGCGTGATGCGAATCCTGCATTTTTGTTTTGCAATTTGATCGGGAACTGTCCAGGTAAAACTATTTTCTACACCGGAATCACCTTGAGGCCAGGCCTGGGCGCTTGCCAAACCAGCATCCGCAGGAGGAACTAAAACTCCGTCTTTAAGCAGGTCAATTTTTAAAGTCCCCATATCACCTTGTTTGAGCCATTTTATATAAGCGCCGGTCTGTCCCACCGTAAGCTCATTGTTAAGGTCAACGCGCGGCGAACGGATTTCAAAAGAACCGCTGACTGTATTCTGTTTGTTAGCCGGAGTCTGCGAGAAAACCGTATTATCAAAATAGTCTTCTATCCTGAATAGTATATTATTTGAAATGACACCGTCCGGAGGAGTCCAATCAACCGATGTTAAAGTAGTGCCGTCTATATTGTCATTTATGGGTTGTTTGGCTGCCCCATCCTTTATATAATAGGCTGCCAGCCTTGAGAAAGTACCCACAGGGGTCCAGCGTAGTGTGTGCTTTGTCCCGACAGTTAAATTTTGCAATTCACTTGTTGTAGGATCCAAAGTCAAGCTGCCTTTAATCGCGCAGTCTGCCGAATCGCCATAGACCTCCGGCTTTAACTTTTCAACTACCCTGAATTTGACATGTTGAGTAACATCGCTGGGAACGGTAAATGTTTTCGTCCCATCTAAAGGATTTATATTGTCGCATCCTGAAATCAAAGTGTAGTCGTCGGCAGGATAAGTCGGGTAATTGGTATTGTATTTTATCTGCACCAGCCCCACCGTCCCTTTGGTCTGCCAGGTTACTGTTCCGGGCTGCTGGGCAAAAAAGTCAGTGCGCACGACCGGAGACTGCACATCGATTCTGCCATTGATTGTGACTGAGCCAATAGAACTCTGTACATTAGTATCTTCTGAAACTCCGTTATATCGTATGAGCCTTATAGTACCGTTACTGGTGACTTTTTGTACACCTGTATCAGGGTCAATATACCAGGAAGTGCTTAAATCATCTGCCGAAACTGTCTTAATCAATTCTTCGTTTGTCCCGTTTGAGAAATAAATCCTTAATGTTCCGACATTGCCTGTCTTGGTCCAGGATATGGTCTTAGTATCCTGCACCTTCCAAGGTAATCCCTGTAAGGCGCTTATAGTAACCCTGGGTTTAATATAAAAATCATTCGTGGAGACATCGCTTGAAGTATGGTCACCGTTTACGTAAATTCGGATCCTGCATTTATCAGAAGTCACTGTTTGTCTTGTAGGCTCGTCTGCTATTACCCAGGTATAAGAGCCGTCATTAGCATTTACATTGGTCTGAATCGGCAATTCAGGATTAAAGGGATCACTTGAATCTTTGTCAATATAAATATCGACTCCTAGTATTCCTCCGAGTGGAGTCCAGCTAATCACATTATTTAAAGCATCATCCACAAACCATGTCTCTGGGCTTGCGGGATTTTTCCCGGGAGAATTTAATACCACGCTTCCTTTAACCGCAAAATAAGGTTGAGACCCCTCACCGGTCATGGTAAAAACTTTGTCATCATTAACCGTGACTATTTTTATTTTGTATCTTGTGTGGGCAGGAGGAGCATTCCAGGTATAATGGCAGACAAAACTTGCGTCTTCTGCCAGGGTGTATGCAACAGGTCCTGTCTGATTAATTTTCTGCCAGGTACCCGGCACGCCGGCTTCAGTATAAGTGGTGTACCAGATATCCAGGTTACCCGCCAGGGATAAATCGCCTGCATACTTCCATTTTATGTCAATTTCAGAACCCATATTGTAGACTTCGCCGCCCTTAGGCTCTACAAGCAAAAGTTTACCTTTTATTTCAAAGGGGTTGAGCGTAACCGCATCGTCAGCAGGAGTGCAAATATCTTCCTGGTCTATGATTTTGATTTTATTATTTACCCCTATATTATTTGGCACATTCCAAGGGAAACTCTGCGGCCCGTAAGCGCCGCTGGCATTAGTGGTCAGAGTAACACCCGGGGAGGTATCAAAATTAACTCCGTTTGGCGCATATTTTATGGTAAGTTTATCCGTAGTCCCGCCGAGCGTTCCATAGTTGTACCACTGTATGTTTTTACTGCTATAGAGTAACGGATCACCGACATCTCTATGCACCCGCCAGGCATTATCTCCGACAACAGTAGCATCGGGAGAAGTTATCTTTACCTGTCCCTTTACCTTAAAAGCTTCATCGGATTCGTCAGCAATATCACCATATGCGGCACTTTTAACTTTTACCTTTACGCTATTGCTGATGATATCCGGGATTTCCCATAAATCATACCCATCGTTATTAGTAATACTCCCTGGGCTTATGGCATTATCACCGCTTCCCGTATTATAGGTCAAAATAACATTGGGCACTGCCAGCGCAGACGGATAAGTATTCCATCCGATGTGCGGCTTGGTATCTCCGGCAGCATAAACTTTTAATATAGTATCCTGTCCTTGCGGCTGCGTTAAAGTCAGTTTTGCCTTTATAGTAATAGGAGCTTCTGATACATCGGAGATTTCACCCCCGGGGTTAGTGATAGCTTTAAACGTTACGCTGGTATTCTTTTCGAAATTTACCTGACCGTCTCCTGTTCCATATTGAATATTCCAGTTATAGAACCCCCCCGTAGAATCAATATTTTTTACCACATATTTAGTATACGGCTCGCCGGTTGTGGAATACAATATATCAATATTGCCTATCGCTCCGCTCGGTATCCAGGTGATTTGATGCGGGATATCCATTTCCCAGGTATAAGGAGCCCCTGCACCCTGGCCGCTTGCTTCTCCGGTTATCTGAATCGCCCCCAGGATGGCAAAACTGTAATCGCTTTCAACTTTGACTATGTCTTCTTTTCCCGCTACATCCAGATAAATCTTAAGTTTAATGTCGCTTCCGCAGGCAGCAGGGTCAGAAAGCGTCCATTTATAACCCACAGAACCGCCTTCCATGTTATTTGAAGGAACCGAAGTTGTAGTAACAGTCCCAGTATAAGCACCGCCGCTTTTGCTGTATTTTATCGCCAAATCGCCAAAGTTTGTGTCCGGTGGATTGGTTGTCCATCTTATGACCAAATCGCTATTCATATTAAAGCTTAGTTTTGGACTTGCCTGGTTAGGATAGGTAAGGGTAATCTTTGGTTCCACGTTAAATAGATTTGAAGCACCTGCAGTCCCTTTATCCAGGTCTTCATCCCCGGCAATTGCTACTTTAATCTTACGGCCTTCGCCCATCTGGTCTGCCTGAGGAGTCCAGGAAACAGAGTAAGAGCCTGCTCCGGTTATATCTTTTGTTGCTACTGGTGTAGTCTCATAAGTAGTTCCGCCGTCTTTAGACAACTTAACATTTACCGTTTGTGAACCAACGCTTCCCACTACTGTAAAATATACGGTTACCGGAGTGCCGACAAAAACCGTGGCATTTGCCCCTCCTATATTATTAACGTTTATTGAACCTTTTATCTTAAAGGGAATTTCATTTTCATCGGATATATAGTTACGGTCGTGGTCTCGCACTATAATATATGTTTCGCTGGAAAGGTCATCCGGGACAGAAGGATAAAGAGGATCAGAAGGAGACCAGGACCAACTGCCTGTGCCGCCGCCTAAGTCTGCCTGTACACCTGCGAGAGGACTAATGCGTGTCGGCGTACCGGAGGGTCCCTTCTTATACAATATATCTACCTTATTTACTGTTCCTGCCAAAGTCCAGCTTACAGTAGGAGTGGTGCCCACGCGCCAGACAAGATCCGTAGTATTAGGCGCATCTACATGAATAGTTTCCTGAATAGTAAAGCCGCCTGATGTTCCGGAAATAGAAGGCCATTTTGAACTAGCTACTTTAATCAAAGTTTGATTTGTCGCACTACCCGGTGCCAGGACCTGCCATGAGTAAGGTTTCTTCTCAGGATTCGCGACAAGGTCCACTGCTTCTATTGTAGTCCAGATTCCACCGTTGTTCCTGGAAATGGAAATTGTTACTGTATTAAAGATTCCTGTGGTAGTCCAATCTATATTCTTGGTATCTCCGATTTCCCAGGTAGCGCCTGCAGCTGGCGGATTCACGCTTATTGCTCCCTGGATGGTGATGTTGGATGAAGACACATCGGAAACTGTGGGATACTGTGAACTCTCAATCTTTATTAAACCCTGGATTGTAACCGGAGAACTAACCAAATCATCCCAGGGAAAAGGATAGGGAGAGGAATTGGCTGCCACTTCCTTTAAGAAAATCCAGTTTCCGCCGTTATCCTTGGTGAACCAGATTTTGACATTGCTTAAGTTACTGCTTGCTGTCCAGGTAATATTTAATGTATCTCCCACATTATAACTACCGCTGTTAGGCGCAGTTAAATCTATAGTTCCTGATTTAATTAAGAAATCCGCACTGTCGTTATACACGCCATAAGCTGTATCTTTACCTGTCTGTATGACCCTGATTCTTGATGTTGAGCCACCCGGAGTTTCGCTTGTATCTACATTATTCCAGTCATACGTGCCCCCTGCTTCAGAAGTACCTGAATCAACTGCCGGGAATATAGTGGCATAGGTGGATCCTCCGTTAGAAGAATATTGAATATCCACAGTACCTTCTGTATTACCTGCTCCAAAATGGCCTTTTTTATCCCATTTAACCTTATAATTCCCTCCCCTAAGAAGAGGTTTGTCTGTAGTATTGACCAAGGTTGTGCCATCGGATTCAGTAACCCTGACATTAGAGATGACTCCTTTTAAAGGAAATGCCAAAGTCGCATCTTGAACCAATGTCTTATCAACAGGAACTGGGTTATAATTCAGTGTTATTCTAAGCGTTGTGTTTGTTCCGATTAAGCTTACCTTGCTGCCCACCGGCCCCACTTCCTCAGGGATAGTCCAGCTGACAGTTTTATGGACATTATCTGTGCCTCCGGTAGGACTTGCGGGGGTAGTGGTAATGGCATAATAATTTGTGCCGTCAGGTGAAACTTCAAGTGTCACTGTATTTGTTGATAGTGAATCCAGATTACCTCTGGGAGTCCAGCCAATTGATACCGTATCTCCAATCCTCCAGGTGGTTGGCGGCTCGTCAAGAGTCAATGAACCCTTTACTATAAAATCAACATTAGACCGATCATAATTTCTCGGTGCCATGCCGGTTTCAATATCCGTGATTTTAATGCGTGTGGTCTCTCCGATAAGATTTGCAATATCAGTTCCTATATTTGCAGGAACTTCTGTCCAGTTATAAACTCCTTCGTTATCCAAAGTCCCTGTGTCTGCATCCAAAGTTGCGGTACCGGGGATAGTATAATAATTAGTGCCGTTTTTACTTATTTCTAACTTTACCTGGTGCACACCGCCTGTCCCGCTTCCGCCGCTCTTTAATTTATTTGCGTATTTCCATTTAACCTGATAAGGTTTACCTATTTCTAATGTTTCAACAGTATTAGGTGCGGTTAAGGTCAAAGGAGAAAATTCTACCAGTTGCCAGTCTACCGTGGCTGCAGTAATATCCGATACATTTCGAATCAACTGAAGGTTAGTGCTGCTAGTTAACGCAGCTCTAACGAGGGTCCTTTCATAATCATTATTTATCGCTGCTGTACCGCCGCTTACGCTGATAATCGGTAATGTCCTTGTGGTATCAAATGAATCCGGACTTAAAGAAACATCAGCTGTCTGAATACCTGTACTGATAGCCATTGTCTGGGTATTACGTTTAACAAAACTCGAATCATCCGTAAGTTCAACCAGATACCAATTGATATTAACAAAATCATCCGTGTCCGTTGACGTAGCAGCGCGGTCAAAATTCAAATGAGTGGCATCGGTTATACGGCCTCTTACTCTCACCAATCCCTCGGCACCATTCGTACCTGTCGGTTGGCAGGAATTAGTAGTAAAAAATAAAATAGTCTTATCAATATTAGTAATCGCGGGGTTAAGAGTTACAGGGCCATTAGTCGCATTATAGGCAATTGTCGCAGTTCCGGAACGAACGCTTGCGTCTGTTTGGAATATAACCACCTGCCAGGTAATCTGCGCAATCGGCCTGGTTTCGCCTAAATCCGAAACATTCTTCAATCTTTTTAAATGTAATTTCTTGACACCGGCATCATCAATAAAATCTGCGTTAATAGCAGTAGTCTCTGTAGCTTCAAAATCAACTTTGTTGCGGACGTAATTACCTCTGGTGTAAACAATGGGGATAGCCTTGGAAGTTAAATCCCAGATTTCCGTAGGCAGGGTAATAAATTTTTCGGAGACAGTGGTATCCATGGAAGAAAATCCGGTCACTACTTTTACCCCCTCAACAAATTCAGTGACCCGCCAGTTTATATCTGCTCCGGTGTTAGCGTAATCTCTCAACACGGTAATAGTCTGGTCATCTTCAAAGTAGGGAGTATAAAAATAATTGCCTTCCCTGTTACCCGTGGGCGAGCTTAAGTCAATGGTTAACATACTCTTCGTTCTGTCTACGCTGGGACTTAAGGTAGCAGTTCCACTGGTATCAGTGGTATCAGTAATGCTGATGGTTGCTTTTTGCACCCCTTTGATTTGAGCTGCAGGCGCACGCGCATTAAAAAGCAACAGAAAAACAAGCGACCAGGAGAGTATTTTGCCAATTGAAATTTTCGTTCTTTCTTTCAAACGGTATCTCATTTTATTCTCCTTTTAAACCCTTCAAGGAAAGTCCGGCATCGTCTGGTGCTTCAACTGGTGGCTCTGGACTTATCTCCGCAGGTTTAAGAAAAGTTATTGTTTTGGCTTTTCGGTTTTTATCCACTTTCTCTGGGTCGTATTCTTTAGATTCCTCCTCGTAAGCGACCTTTACAGAATCGCCCAGATGAATGTCGCTTATTTTTCTTTTATGAACCAGCCTTACCTCATTTCCTACAGGAAGAAAAATTTCATATTCCACGCCTTTCTCCAAATCCGTCTGATAGGCAACGGCAATATAATCCTTACCCACTGCGGTTACCTTGCCTTGCACTTCTTTTATTTCGCTGGTTGTTTTAACTTCATCTTTTTTCTCTTGCGCAAAAACAAAGCCTGTTATCAATAAAGCCACTATTCCTGCTATTAGCGAACTTGATATAATTTTTCCGGTATTCATCAGTGCCTCCTGTTTTTTATTCGGTGCTTACAAACGAAAAATCCTGCGTTTGTTTTTCTTTAGGCCGCAGGATTAATATCCCTCTCATCTTACCTTCGTATATCTCTCCGCGCCAGACTGCTTCGCCTTCCGGCCCTGTCTGCATGGTCTGCCAGACAACCGCGCCGTTATCTTTTAAGGTCTGGGTGTAATGGGAATTCGAAAATCCCATCGAATTCATTTTTTCAGAAGTAAATGTGCCGTTTATAAAACTCAAGAAATCCAGGGCTTCTCCGCCGCCTTTTATGGGAATCAACTTTATCTTCCATTCTTTCAAATTTATTCTTCCCAGGCTCTCTACCGGTTTTCCGGTTGCATCTATTGTCGGTATTTTTGCCTGTTCTTTTGGCTGCTCTCTGTTGACAAAGAAAATGTATGTGAGCCCTGAGCCGATAATCAAAACCAGCAATAGGCTTCCGAAAATAAGAAAGAGCCTGTAGCCTTTATTATCTATAATTTCATATTTCTTGGCCTCGCCTTTTGCCTGGAAACTATCCACCTCATCCCTTACCTGTTTTATGAATTCCTCCGAGCCTAAGATACCCCCTCTTTGCAGTTTCCGATGTATGAATTCTCTTTCTTCGTTAGATACCCCTTCTACGAAATTCACATAATCTCTATTACCCAAAAGCCCCAAAGCCTCATCTATGGCTTTCTTTAAGCAACTCAAATCCTTTTGCTCTGCTAAATTGTTGTAAAGGTACAATTGATAGCTGCTGTAAGGATAAGTTTTAGCGTCACTCACCACCTTTAACTTCTCCGCGTTCAAATGGACATATGCCGTCATTTTCAATAAATAATTTTCTTTTTCTATTAATGCGGCTTTAAACCTTTCGCGGAAAAGATGGCCTTTCCTTTCATAACGGCCGTTAAAATATTTTGTGTAGTTGTTATTTAAATCATGCATAAAATCGGAGATCTGTTGAGACTTGCTGGCTGCACCGGCGTTGTCTTTTTTTCCCTTTTCTATCTCTACCAGCAAATGTACATGGCTTGGTAAAAGAGTATATGCAAATACCTTAATTCCGTACTCCTCCTGATATCTTTTTAATAGTTCTAAAAACATAATATAATCCTTTTCATCGTTAAAGATGTCAGCGTTATGCTCACCTCTACACGTTATTAAATATATCGCGTTTTCTATGTAAATCCTTGGCAACCTGGGCATATTTTACCTTATTTACCTGGCACTTTTTTTACACTTCTTATTAAGTGCCTGGCACTTTCGCTTCAGTTAAAAAAAATCTCAGGCAGACTATTTACCTGAGATTCACACTGAAAGTTCGGCAGTCTGCCTTTCCCGTGTCCGGGATGCATGACTTTGCGCCCCCAGGTTACCCTGAGTTTGCCTTTTCGGTTTTCAAATAAGATTAACCTACTTGTCAAACACAAGTATATCATACGTTTGCCCCTGTGTCAAGGGCATATAGGAAACACTTCTCTTAACGCAGCTAATCAAGTTCGATATTCGAGAGGTCTCCCCAGTCTAATAAGCTATAACATATATTATGATAGATATATCATAAAAGTCAAGTCTTCTTATCTTTTATCCAGCCGCTGCGCCTGCGCTTGCCTATTACTATCAAAGTGGCAATCACGCCAAAGATTATCGAAGCCTGGGAAAGAGTCAATAAACCTTCAATAGCTACATCGTTGCTTACCATTATTGCGCTGATCCCCAAGGAAATAGTAATAAAATAAATAAACACCACCGCTCCTAAAGGCTTTAACCCAATCTCAACCAGGTAATGATGGAAATGATCCTTACCTCCGTATCGAAGCCATTGGATTATTGTCTTAATTTTTTCTTCTTTAATCCGCATTATAGTGGTGAATATCATATCAAAAATAGGCACACCCAAAATTAAAACGGGAATAAATAATCTAACCGTATTATCTTCTGCCCAATTCCCCTGTAATGCGATACAGGCTAATACAAAGCCGAGAAATGTACTTCCCGTTTCCCCTAAAAAAGTTTTTTCCTTTCTTATATTATAAGGAAGGAATCCCAGACAGGCAGCCATCAGGGCCACAGATATTAAACCTAATTGAAACTGTCCTGTGCTATAAAGTATGCCGGCAAAGAAAAATAAATTTATCGCTGAAGAACCCGCGGCTAACCCGTCCATTCCGTCGAGATAATTATAGGCGTTAGTAACGCCTAACAACCAAAAAATCGTGATAATTACCTCTCCCATATTACCCCATATGTTATTTGGTAAAAAACTTACACTTATGCCGCTTCCAATAACAACTAAACAAGCTATAAGCTGAAGCAATAAACGAAGTTGAGCGCTTAAACCCTTGATGTCTTCAACCAACCCAATAAACGTAATTATTGTTGCCCCGAGTAATATCGGCAAAAAATTTTTTATATAAATCGAATTAAACAACAAACCTACAATCAAGCCTAAATAGATTCCTATGCCGCCCAAAAGAGGGGTTACCTCTTTGTGTATCTTTCTTCCACCCGGGAAATCGAGGATTTCAAATCTAAATGCCAGTTTTCTTAACAACGGTATAGATACATATGTAATTAAGAAGGCACTTAAGAATACCGTTAGTGTTTTCATCGTATCTCTCTTAATAAACGCACCGACTTAAAACCTTCGGCATATCTTACTCTACCCTGAAATCCGCGGAAATTGGCGCAGGACTTCGCGCTTTCTAATATAGTAAGATTCTGGATTTTTGTTTTATCTACCTGAGAGCCGTGCAGGCTTAAAAGTTGCAATTTTCTATCTATAACGTCCTGAATATCTACGAATATGTCTGGTTCAAAATGCTGGGTCGTGGGAACCTCGAAAAAAAGAACCTCTTTTATATACCGGCTGGCTGAAACCGCGGCTTGAGCAGCTGCTCGGTGGTCCTGATGTACATCGGCCCAAAAATTTAAGAAAACAACATCGGGATTAACCTTTTGGATAACCTCATCTATCTTAAGAATAAGTTCGTGGTTGCCCTGTAACTCAGTATCACGAAAACCTCCCCAAAAAAGCTCTTTTGCACCCATAAACCTTGCTGCTTCTTCCTGCTCATTTTTTCTAATCTGGGGCTTCCCGCCGAAACTGCCGTCTGTTAAGACAAAAAGAAAGACATTATGCCCGGACTGAGCGTACTTTAATAAGGTCCCACCGCAGCCAAACTCAATATCATCCGGATGCGCTCCGATTGCGAATATATTCATCGTAACTCCTTGTTATGGAAATTGTTTTGCGCCTAAATGAATTTTTGTCTCCTCGCCTTTTAAGCCGAGGTTTCTTCTAAATTCATACTTAGCGGCCATACTCCATCCGCATCCTAAAGGACGCGGTTTTTGGCCGCGAACGTATGAATTACTCTGCCCCGATAATACCTTTGGCCTTCGGACCCTCGTTAAATAATAAATCTATTATAGACAAATTTGGAATAAAATCAGAATTGTCTTTCATGAACTGCTGTTGATATACAGGATGATGAAAATCTTGATAAATTAATTTTATCTGTGCATCTTTAAACTTCTCTTCTTCCAAATATTCCCTGCCTCCTATTCCGGAAAGATATGTATCAACTTTAAGTTTCCGGCAGATTTCTATAATCCTGTCTGTTTTGGTATTTTTAATATCTAAAGCGGATTCAAAATATATAGGTGTTCTAATATCCAACTGTTTAAGTATGTATTCAGTGATATGCACATTCAAATCCGCTAATTTTTCCCAATTTCTCTTATATACGCTTTCAAAGAACTGGAAAATCTCATCAAAAAATCTTGTGTTTCCGTACCAGGTTTGCAGGCTTCCCTTATGTTTGTGCTGCCAGGGGAAACTATTATCGATTTTGAGCTCGCAAATCCTTTGTCTACCCTTTCCTTTGGAAACTACAGGAACACTAAGCCAGATCCAACCGTCTTTGGTTCTAATCTTATTGCGGTTTTGAAATTCTCTGGGCTTATATTGCACCTCATCCAGGAAGACAAAACAACCGCTTTTAGCTATCTTGTCAAAATAACCTATCCAGGGAATATATTGCGGTTGATGTACTGACAATATCATTTATTATACAATAATCCTTTCTATATACACAGATATTTATTTCTGTTTCACAAAGATAGGATTGGTAACCAAAAAAATATTCCCGGACCTAATCTCAAGCCGATAATAAATCTTTCTATCTTTTTGGCCATCTTCATCCAGATAATTCACGCTAAAAGGCGAAGCCACATTAAAAGTTTTAATAACACCCCCGTTTTTTATTAATTTTATCTCAAGGGGCTGGCCCTGTCCATTTAAAAAACGGCCCTTTATCTCTATTTGGGGAAACTTTTGCGTTTCTAATTCTTCTCCCAATGTCTTTTCAAGACCCGTGCCCGTATCTCTTATGATAAATTTATCCAATATGAAGTTGGATGAATCTTTTCCATTTATTACGTACATCTTACCTTCTCTTAATGCCTTTATCAGCTCTTTTTTTCTCAAAACGGAGACTAAAAACACTGTTCGTAAATCCCTCATATAGGTATCCAAATCGCCGGAGGAATCAAAACTTAAGCCCCCTATAGCCCAAACCGGTGATTTCCTTATGGCTTTACAATATTGTTTTAGAATCTCATCCCATATTCCGCCGGGGATGCCGACATCTTTGTAGCCTTCATAAAATATAGCGAAACCTGAATAGTTATCTGCTTGCATGAGATCAGAAGTATGTTCTGAGGTCTCAGCGGAAACCATTCCTATCCTTTGGTAATTTCGGGCTTCAGGATGAGCCCAAAAAGTCAATCCACCATGCTCTCTCACATAATCAATATAGTTTTGATAAGGTTTTATTCCCAAATCACCCTGATACTGGCTGAATTTCAAATCACAAAATGGATAGTTGTTCGCTAAAAACAATAAACCGGTGATAACAAAAAAAATACCGAATCCTCGCCGTGGTCTGGGATTTCTTAAGAATAAAATTCCCGATATTAAAATTAAAAACGGCCAGAATGAGAATATATTTTTTAATTTAAAAGGATGTGTCAATCCTTTCTTATTTCCTATTATCGGCAGATTTCTGTAATCCTCAGAAACCTCAAGACCGATGGTCAATATATGCTTATGCCAATTTATAATCTTTAGGTTATGAGCAAAGATATTACCCTGCCAGTAATAAAACGGCGCGGACTCCAATCCGGGTATCAATAACAGGTCCGGATTATCTTTCTGTAATCTCTCTATCTCATTCAGATAACGTTTAATCCCGTACTTAAATATGGACTTTTCCTCGACCGTCTTTTTGATTATATTGCGTAAAGGCCAAAGGCCGTATTCCCAGCGCATCAAATCGCGTTCGGTAAGAATAACTGCCTTGATATTATTTTTTCTGGCAATAGAAATAATTTCCGGAATGCTGTGTTTGCCGTCGCTTACTGTTGAACTAATCTGAATTGCCGCAGGTGCCTGTATTAACTGCTGGGCAAAACTTGCCCGGCAAAATAAAAAGAACAAAATCAATAATAGAAACAATCTAACGCGCATTAGTTTTTTTAGTTTTTCTGTATGAGTTCTTCGTATAATTCTATAATTTTTTTTACCATGGCCTCTTGGCTAAATCTTTCATCTACCCATTTCTTTGCTTCCTGAGCCATAGTTTTACGTAATTCAATATCTCTGAGCAAGCCGATGATAGCATTAGCGAGTGCTGGGGAATTCTCTGCAGGGACTAAAATACCTGTAAGTCCCTCCTTTACCACCTCCGGTATACCTCCCACTCGTGTAGCTACGACCGGTACCCCAAGGGCCTGCGCTTCCAAAAGGCACTTTCCCATTCCTTCATTTAAAGAGGACAAAACTAAGATGTCTAACAGACTGACTATCCGGGCAATATCTTTGCACAATCCGAGAAATACAACATTCTTTTCTATCCCGCGTTCTTTGCTATAACGCTCAAAGCTGTGTAACTGGCTTCCGTCTCCTACAATAAAAACTCTTATGTTGGGAAAAGCATCCACGATTCCAGGAAGTGCCGAGAAAAAATATTGGTTGCCTTTGACGAACTCTAACCGCGTCACAGTTCCAATCAAAGGGGCATCCAAAGGAATATCTAATCTCTGCTTCTCCTTAATGCTATCCCATTGGTAGTCTTTAAATTTTTTTAAATCAATGCCGCTATAGATGGGAATAAATTTCTCTGGTTTAGCAATCTTATAGTTTATGTGTTCTTCTTTTCCTCTCTGGGTAAGGGTGATTATTTTATCAGTAATCAGAGCGGTTATCCGTTCCGCATACAAGAACATAATGCTTTTAAGCCGATTGAAATATCCATAAAAAGTATGCCCGTGGGGAGTATGGATTATAATCTTAACACCGGCCAGCTTAGCAGCCCAACGGCCCAGAATCCCAGCTTTAGAAGTATGGGTGTGGACAATATCAAAAGCGCCCCTTTTAATGAAACGATAAATCTGCCAAAAAGCCTTCATATCTCTGCGCAGACTAATTTCCCGCACTAAGTCGGGTATGAGTACAAAGTGTATTTTTGCATCTCTAATAAACCGCGCTATATCTGCGTCAGGATCAGAGCTAGGGCCGCTTAATAAAGTTAACTCAAATCGTTCTCTCGGTAACGTAGAAACAGTAATAAGCGTATTTTCCGCTGAGCCGCCTTTGTCTAATCTGGTTATGATGTGGAGCACTTTGATTTTCGGCATAATACTTAAATTATGAGTTTGGTTTTCTGGCAAAGACTATTATTGAAGGTCCCCAAACTAACTTGCCGCCGGTTAAATAAAAAATAAGTTTGGAAAAATAAAAGATTATCTTTTTAATAATCTGCAACCCAAAATTTCCGAGTATACCTCCTGTAGAGTAAGGATCTCCCGCGGTAAGTTCAGATACAAATATCTTGATTTCTTCAAAACCTGCTTTTTCTAAGATTTCTCTTATTGTCCCGGGTGAAAAATTGTAATTATGGAAAATGGTTGGGTTAATATGCAATTTTGCATTAAGATTGCCTAAACATCTAAAAAAACGATGCATAAATACATGAAAAACTGCATTATGTAATCTTAATGCAACCAGGCCGCCATCTTTTAATATCCTTTTCGCCTCCTTTAACTCTTGCTTCGGATTACAAACTAAGCTAAGAACCTCCCATAAGCTTACAACATCAAAATAATTATCCGGAAATTTGGCTTCTTTAAGAGTGCCTTTGCATATTTTCAGTCCCCATCTCTGGCTGGCGTATTTAAAAGCCGATTCAGAAATTTCTATCCCCCGAACGTCCCAGCCGCTTTCTTCTGCAATATTTAAAAATGTTCCATAGCCGCACCCCACATCCAATAACCTGCCTTTCGAGGGACAATACCCCTCTATTCGTTTAAGGTTTTGCTTAAATAATCGGTTTTTTGAATAATCCCAGACAGCTTTCAGATGTTCCACAAAAACTCCGTCTGAACTATAATTTTCTAATATCTCATTTTCAGAAAACCTGGGATTTCTATAAATTAGACCGCAATTCTCACACTGCACGATATTTAATAAATCACTTAAGATTATCGATACTCTGCTTTGATTACTTCCACAAAGATTACAATTAATATACTCTAATGTCATGTAAGAATCCTTCTTGCTGCTATTAAAACATCATCTACAGAAATCAGCTTCATACACTTATGGTTTCTACATTTAAATTTATAACATGGTCTGCGGCAGTTTGTCTCTTTTCTAATAACGATATATTTATCACTTTGAGGATAGGGAGAGAATTGATAATTATCACCCGGACCAAAAAGTGCAATTATGGGGGTCTGCACGGCAGCCGCGATATGCATCGGTCCGCTGTCATTGGTAATAAATAACCTCAATCTTTCGAGCAAGGCAGTTAGCTGCTTAAGGGTGAAGTTAGTCGCTATTATAAGGCGTTTATCGCCCGCCAGCCTTGCTATTTCCTCAATCATTTTCTGTTCACTACTATCTCCGGTGATAACTATTTTACAGCCATATTCTTTAATAAGTCGTTCGGCTAATCCAGCCCAACATCCCTCAAACCATCTCCGACTCGGCCGAAAGGCTCCCGGATTAAATCCGATCAAAACATCTTTATCTGATATATCGTGTAACTTAAGAAAATCGGATATAAAAATTCTATCCCCATCCAAAATAGGTATATCAAGCTTAACTTCTTTGATATCAACTCCTAATGCCCGGCAGACATCAAGATTTAACTCTACCTGGTGCTTGTGTTCGAGGGTTTTCTCTTTTATCTTAAAATCAAAAAAGAATCCCCGGCCATCAGTGTCTCTTCCAATCCAAAATTTCCCGCCGATAAGCATAAAGAATATTGCCATCTTAAACGCACCTATCCAGGAACTAATACGCTCAAGGTTAATTACTATATCAAAGTCTAGTTTGCGTAATTCCTTTAAAGTTTTAAATACTTTGACAAAACCCCTTTTCGAAAATAAATGTTTTAGAGCTGTATCCTTAATGTCCAGGACAAACATTTCATCTATATAAGGATTACCGGCCATGAGCTGTCTTGAGCGGGAAATAACCAATAAACCCAAATAGGCATCCTTATATTTGTTCCGTAAGGCCTTTATGGTTGGAATTCCCATTACCAAATCCCCAATACCAGCCAGCTGCACAATGAGAATGCTCTTAACCTCGCTATCAAGAATCACTTTATTTGTATCCTTAAAAAGTCTCATAGGCTTTATCAACAAAAATCTGGTGCCATAACTCCAGAACCAATAGTGCCCAAATCTGGTCGCTAAAATTCTGCTTACCCTGGCAGTGTTGCTCTAACATCCAGCGGACATATTCATACCTAAAGTATCCTCTTTTCTTAATATTATTCTCTGAAAGTAAATCCTCGACCCAAACTTTAATTTCTTCTTTTATCCATCGAGCGATGGGTATCATAAAACCATGTTTTCTACCTCTAACAATCTCTTGTGGAAGCAGATTGGAGATTGTTTTTTTAAAAAGGTGTTTTGGATTAAAACCTTTAATCTTTAAAGCTAACGGTATTGAGGCGGCAAATTCCACTAACCGATAATCGCAGAATGGCTCACGTAATTCCAGCGAGTTAGCCATACTCATTTTATCTCCCATCATAAGCAAATCATCGACTAAATACGTTTTAATATCTACATATGATACTGTATCCAAGAAGTCATTTGTCTTTACATTTTGGTAATATTCCAAATGTTTTTTGCGGCTATCGCTTCCATTCAAATAAGAAAAAAAGTCCGGAGTATATAACGATTCCTTTTGCCTGTATTGTAAATAGGATACCCAGCTAATGTAGCGTTCAATATTAGGCAATACGCCGCCTCTTGCAAATCGTTTTACCCTGCCTAACAAGTTGATACTGTCCATGGATTCGGGTAATTGTCTTGTTAAAAGCATAAATATTTTCCTTAGTGATAATGGTAAACGTTGATAATAATCCGCCAAGTAAACGCCTAAATATCGGGGATAACCTGCAAAACACTCATCGCCTCCAATACCATTTAAAGCCACCGTTATTTTTTCTTTTGCAATTTCAGAAACTATAAAAGTGGGCACAGCCGAAGAATCGGCAAAAGGCTCATCGAAATGCCACACAAGTTTTGGAAGGATTTTAACCAAATTGGGCCGTATGATATACTCATGGTGGTCAGTATTAAACTTTCTTGCTACTAAACGTGCGTTTTTCAGTTCATTATACGATTTGTCCTTATCAGGATAGCCAATAGTAAATGTCTTTATCGGCTGGCTGGTCAATCCTGACATCAAACCCACAATAGTGCTCGAATCCATGCCTCCGCTTAAAAATACGCCTAAAGGAACTTCACTTTCCAGACGTATTTTGACGGCATCCTTAAGTAGGGCATATAACTGTTGATAATAGAACTCTTCGTTTCGCTGATGAACGGCCGTGATATGCAGGTCCCAATATTGTCTCGTGGTCAAGTTATGGCTTTGATATATCAGGGTGTAGCCCGCAGGCAATTTATTTATTCCTTTAAAAATCGTCAAAGGTGCTGGAATATAGAGGAAAGTCAAGAAATAATCAATTGCCTCCAGGTTAATTTCTCTTGTTATCTCTTCGAATTCTAAGATTGCTTTTAGCTCTGATGCAAAGAGTAATTTCCCGTTTTTAAGCGTGTAATAAAGCGGTTTAACTCCTAAGCGGTCGCGGGCAATAAATAATTTTTGGCTGCGTTTATCCCAGATGGCAAAGACAAACATCCCATTTAAGTCTTGAACACAATCTTCGCCTTTTTCTTCATAGAGATGGATGATTACCTCGGTATCGCTTTTCGTGTAAAAGCGATGCCCATTTTGTTCCAGTCTTATACGTAGTTCTCGGTAGTTATAGATTTCACCGTTATATACTATCCATAGATTCTCGTTTTCATTGTGTATCGGTTGGTGGCCGGTATCCAGGTCAATAATACTTAACCTACGTATACCAAGACCCACATTGTTATCAATAAAATACCCTTCATCATCAGGACCGCGATGAGTCATTTGCCGGGTCATTCTCTTCAGAAGCCCTTGATTAGAAAAACCTGCTGTTCCGCAAATTCCGCACATAGTTTCTCTGCCTTTTATATAGGCTGGCTAATTCTTAGCTATTGTTAAAAGATGGTCGCCCATTTTTAGTTTAGTTAATAAATAATCAGCGGGATAATTAATTAAATTGATAAATCTACTGCGATGTAATGTTAAATTTTCTATACCCCATTTTTTAAAATCGACTTCACTGGGCCGCGTTGTTCTTACGCTTGCAACCGCTTTTTTTATCCTGTCTTTCAGCCATAAAATACTCAATATTTCAGCAATAGCCGTCTTAAAACCCCTGTCCCAAATCCCTTCTATAGAAAACAGACTAACCGTTATAGTCTCTGAATTTACTATGGTAAATCCTAACTTGCATAACATATTTTTTAGTGTCTGAGGTGAAAAATAATAGAGATGAAAAGGATTAAAACCCAGCCAGTATCTTCTGTATAATTTAAAGAATACGCTGTTAATATTCGGGGTTTCTATCATCAATATCCCGTCATCTTTTAACAATCTCTTTATCTTTTCTAAAACTTTACAGGGGTCTCTTAAATGTTCCAAGGTATCCCATAGGCTAACAACGTCAAAATATTTTTCTGGCAGGTCAATTTCTTCTAATACGCCTTGTAATACATTAAGATTAAATTGTTCTTTTGCGAATTTACAGCCATAATCCGATAAATCAACCCCATAAGTTTCCCAACCATTATCGCGGGCAATCTTCAAAAAAAAACCCTTTGCGCAGCCAATTTCCAGCAACCTCCCCTTAGCAGAGTAAAACTGTAGTCTTTTAAATTGTTCCACGGCTTTATTTATGTTTATCTCATCGTCCTCTTTACCAAAGTAATAATATGTATCATTATAAAGGTCTCTATTTTTTTCTTCGCTGAAGCGGGGATTCATATAAATCAACCCGCAGGTTTTGCATTTGACTATTTGATAATTCAAAGCGTAATGTTTCCTGGTATAGAGAACCTTGAAATTATTACTGTTACACAAATTACAAATTACAAATTCCTTCCCAGCCATATTTGCCACTTAGCCTTTAGCAGCCACTATCAGAATGCCGTTGCCTTTTTTGCAGCCAAAAATAATCTCTAAACTCCAAAAAATTATGGTTATCGGCAATAGCACTATCCCTGTCCCTCCAAGATGTTTCTTTTCGCTCCAATTAAATAATTCTTTAATAAAAGAAAGCGGGAAACCGAATGTATATATGGATTTTATGATTCGCAATCCTGCCCGTCTTAGTTCATTCTCCAAATCCGTTTTCTCAAATCCCTCTCTTATATGCTCATCTCCTTTCTTAGTTTGGGAATATGCTGAAGATATATATCTCTCCGATTTAAAAAAATATCTTTTTTGCTCTTTATTTGGTACATGAATAATAATTTTACCGGTTTCTTTTAGGCTTTCTGTAAGATTCTTAAGACATTGTTTGTAATCCTGGATGTGTTCCAAGACATCTATCGTATAGACAATTTCAAAATGGCCCTTCCATTTTAAATTTAAAAGGTCGCCTTTAAAGAAAGCGGCATTTGATACCCTGTTATTTAATTGCCCGGCAAAATTTTCATCTATGTTTAAATCAACACCTGCAAAATTTATACTGCGATAACGCCTTGCGAGTAACAATGCATATTGTGCAGACCTGCCACATCCGGCATCAAAAATTCTGTTAACGCCTTTCGATAAACATTTATCTAAAACCCATTGTAAATAAAGACCCTTTATCACTGTACCTACATAAAGCCCACCAAATGATTTTTCAATTAAGGGAATAACTAAACAGTCATATGCCTTTCTGATAAAAGATACTGATTTTATCGCTGTAGCCTCCGTTTAAATATTAATCTAAATCTAGAGAATTTTTTCTTTTATAAGATTATCGTAAATTTCTTGGACTTTATTCACCATCTTGCCTGCATTGAATTTCTCTTCGACAATCCTGCGAGCTGCAGCGCCCATATCTTGCCTTTTATTTTTGCTTTTCAAAAGATCGCTTATTGCCCTGACCAATGATTCATGATTTTGTGACGGCACCAACACTCCATTTATTCCATCCTCGATTAACTCCGGCACGCCGCCCACATTAGAAGATACTACAGGGCAACCTGCAGCCATTGCCTCAAGTAAAACTATGGGAAAACCCTCGCTTACGGAAGATAAAACAAATACATCCAGGATAGACAAAATCTGTGTGACATCCCTGCGGTTGCCTGTAAAAATACAATTAGGCAGAATCCCCCATGTTTTAGCCGTCTTAATGAGTTCGTCTTTCAAATCACCGTCACCTACAATAAAACATTTAATATCGGGAAATTCTTTAATGAGCTCGGATACTGCTTTTAAAAAATAGATATGGCCTTTTTGATGAGTTAATCTGCCTATTATGCCGATTTTCCTATCTTCTAAATCAATATTAAACTCCCTGAACAAATAAGAGTTGTCGCCGACATTTTTAAAATTTTCATAATCTATGCCGTTATGAACCGTTAAGATTTTTTCAGGCTTAATCTTTGTCCTTGATATTAAATCAGAGGCTATCGCATTGCTGACACAAATTATTTTGTCACAAAAATGCGCTGTGAGTTTATCAACAAAAATATATATACATTTCTTTAGCTTGTTAATGGGATAGTCATATAGGGAATTATGTACTGTTGTCAGGATAACCGGCACTTTAGCCCATTTTGCTGCAACCCTGCCGTATAAACTCGCTCCTGCTCCGTGAGTGTGGACAATTGAGATTTTTTTCTTAAAGATAAAACTCCTGATCTTTAAAAAAGTCAACGGATTAAGATGGCTATCCATATCAACGGTTAATACTTCTAAATCGCGTCTTCTTGCCTCTTCTAAAAATTTTTCTTGTTTTGTTGAAACAAATAAGACTTCGTATCGGTTTTTGTCCAGTTTATCTGCGAGCAATAAAAGGTATTGCTCTCCTCCTCCGACCCCTACTCCAGCAAAGATATGCAGTACCTTTATTTTATTTATTTCCTTAAACATTTAAGTAAGTGATCTTTTTGACTTAATTCTGCCTAGAAACCGTTCAACTTCAACAGCCCGCTTTAACCAGGTGTGTTCTCTTTCAACAGCAGCCTTCCCCCTGCTGCCCATTTCTCTACGCAAAGGCTCGTCTTTAAGAAGCTTTATGATAGCGCCAGCCACAACCTCCCGATTGCTTGCATCCACTGATATTCCCGCTCCGACATTCTCGGTAAAATCACCGTATCCGCAGACGTTACTTGCCACCACTGGTTTGGCACAGGCTAAATATTCGTATAACTTTATCGGATCTCCCGGATCTGTCCTTACCGGCTTAAAAAATACGACGCATACATCAAAGGCATTGATGTATATCGGTACCTCTTTAAATGGCTTAAGGCCGGTAAAAATAACAGTGTCTTCTAACTTAAGGAACTCTCTCTTCCTGAGCAAGTGTTGTGACATCCTTCCTTGACCGACGATGACAACCTTGACATTTGAAATCTCTTTTAGAATTAAAGGGATACTTTCTATAAGATAATCTGCTCCGTGCCATGGCTGAAGGCTTCCTACAAAACCGATAATATTTAAATTTTTCTCAAAACCCAGCCGTTCCCTTGCAAAATCGCGGTCCATCGGTTTAAAGTCATCCGTATCAACAGCATCTCTTACAATCATAATTTTATCTAACGGTATGCGGTATCTTTCGTGCAGATCGTTTTTTAAACCCGGTGTCACTACAAAAATTATATCCGCAATTTTACTATAGATTCTTTGTACGGCTTCTATAAACCATATCAGAACCCGGGGAATCTTAGCTAATCTGAATTCTTCAGCAGCAATTCCATTTACATAAAAAGCAAATGGACAATGCATAATAGTCTTAGCGGCCAAAAGCGGACCAAAGTCAAGATATATCTCGAAAATAAAAGCGGCGTCAGGTTTGAATTTTATGAAAAAAATTATAAAATACCATGGAGACAAAAGAAGATAACTTAGATAACGCAGTATCGGAAGGTTTATTACGGGGATGTAATTAATTTTAAAAGACCCGAGTTCTTTACTTTTTCCTATTAAAGGGGCACAAATTTGAATTTCGTGGCCGAGTTTCTGCAAATTTTTTACTAATTCTATGACCTGCCTGTTGCTTCCAGAATAACCGGACAAATCCTCATAACAAATACAAAGAATTTTCATTTTAATTTTCGTTTGTCAGTTAAGATTTCTCAACCTGCAATATGATAGTATCACTGAACAGAGATGTAGAAATTTTGTTTAGAATGAGAAACCTGCTTCGGCATCCATCTACTTTAGAAACCTTAAACCCGGCTTCTTCAGTTTTTTGCTTTAACAAAGCTAAATTAAATGTATGGAGGTGCCTTTCATCGGCTATAATCGAAGGAAGCTTACCTATCAAAGAATGTAATCTAAATTTCCAAAATCCGTGGTTAGGAACAGTTATTATTCCTAATCCGCCTCTTTTTAAAATTCTGTACATCTCTTCTAAACCGTGTTTAACATCATAAATATGTTCTAACAATTCACTGCAAACAGCTACATCGTAATAACCATCTGTTTGGGGTATATCCTGCTTATCTAAATCCAGCTGATATTTTAAATCAATCATTTCTGTTTTTACCAAGGCAACATCAGAAATATCAAAACCGTGCACCGTTATCTGAGGAGCTGATTTCTTTATAAGGAAACCCAGGTACCCGGAACCGCATCCCATATCCAAGACCGATTCTGGCTTACCATTAATTATTATATCCAGAATAATCTTATATCTGCATGAACCTGCTATAGAGTCGTAATCTTTTTTCCGCTCAAGCCACTCTTGATCATGCAGTTTCTTGGGATCTATAATCATGTTACCACCACCATATCGGCTCACCCTGTTGTTTCCAAAAATTGCATACCTTACAGATTGGTATTTGCTCAAACTGTCCCTTCATATGCAACTGCCTATAACGGTTTAATTCTTCCCCATGCCAAATCCCTCCGACAGAACTCCTTAATGCGTTTCCTAACAAATATTCACCGTTAAAATCCTGACAGCACAGCGGCACATCGCCATTGCGAAAAATAAGCAAATGGCTCCACAATCTGGTGCATGGCTTCCTTTTGAGATTAAGATGTTGAGAGCCGATGATTTCTTTACCAACCACCGCCCCACCCCAATTGCAAAATAATCCTACGTGAACCTTATCAACAACACCTCGCCACTTTTTGATAAAATCTTCTGTCTCAGCCTTATTATCTTCTATCTCTACATATGCCAACTCTATCCTGGGTTTTCTTTTCTTCATTCTATTTTTTAAATTCAGGAATCCGACAATGTTTGAATTTACTTGGTCAAAGTTAAGATTACGCCTTATCCTTTCATACGTTTCCTTCGAGAAACCGTCAAAACTTATATTGATAACATCGAGACCGCTTTCCAAAATTTTCAAAGAGTTATCCTCGTTCAATAATGAGCCGTTTGTGAAAATACAAATTTCGCTATTGGGCACTTTCTGCTTCGCATACCTGATATATTCAAATAAAAGAGGATTTAGCAGCGGTTCGCCAAAATGATTTGGCAGGATTGTCTTAACATGCATACGATTCCCGGCACACTCATCTATAATTTTTCTATACAAATTAGTATCAATGTGTCCTATCTCTCTGGAAAGTTTTTCGTGGGGGCATATTGAACATCTGGCGTTGCATATATTTGTTGTTTCTATTTGTACCATTGATGGAAAAGCAAGGCTTTCTCGTATATACACTGCCCTTAAACAAGCCCTCAAGAAACCAATCCGTAATATTAATCTTAGGGATTCTTTGACTTTTGACCGGATTGTACTTATCATATCAATACCCTTCTTTAGGAAAAATTGGAACTGTTGAAATATCAAAAAAACAGCCCCATTTTTACAATCTGAGTATAAGCATGCAGTTTCGGTTTTAACCCTTCATATCTAGAGGGTGCAAGAAACAAATTGAACAAGATGCGGGTGATATTCAATAAGCATCCGCAAAGCATCAGCGTCTTGATTACCAGAAAAACCAAATAAGAATCGTGTTTCTTGAAATAAATTAATCTGCTCCGATGCCATTCTATTTCAAATCTTTCCCTATTTAGCTGGGTAGTAGACTGACCGATATGAATGATACCTGCCTGCGGCAAATAACAGATTTTAAAGCCGGCTTCCTTTGCCCGATAACACAAATCTACATCCTCAAAATAAATAAAGAGACTCTCATCAAGCATTCCTATCTGTTCCAAAACTTCTTTCTTTATCATTAAAGCAGCTCCGCTTAACCAGTCCACCTCTTTTATCTTTCCTGAATTCCAGTCGGGATAATTTAAGCTAAACCGGCTGATGTCAAAAAATTTTTTAAAAAAATTTCTTGAGATTAACTGCTCAGCTAAATTTGGAAATTTAAAACAGGAGCGATAAGGCCTGCCTTCTTTTGTCTGCATTTGACATCCCACAATAGCTACATCCCGCCTTTCATTCAAGAAATTTACCATTTTGTTCAAACTATCTTCCAGGACAATCGTATCGCTATTAAGCAATAATATATTCTTGCCGCGGGCTTTTTCTATCCCCTGATTATTTGCTTTTGAAAACCCTAAATTAATCTTGTTACAAAAGAGCCTTACTTGCGGGAATTCTTTGGTAACCATCTCGGGACTGTTATCCTGAGAGTTATTGTCCGCTACGATGACTTCAAAACTTAAATTCTTCGTTGCCTTAAATATTGAAGACAGACAATTGTATAGTAAATCCTTGTTATTAAAATTTACTATTACTATTGAAAGTTCCATTTATACATCCGCGGCCCAATAGCCTGCCCTTTAGGGCAAGAATAAACAATGGCCGCTTGAGTATCAACCATAACAAACTCTGGCCGTTAGGTCAGAGTAAGAGTAGGTTGATTTTTGAATCTTAGTGCGAAGGTATAAAAATATTTATCAAAGGCAGCCGCTGCCTTGCCAATTCCAGGTCTTGTTTGTCAAAAAATTTAATCAGAAATATAATCTTTATGTAGATTAAACAAAAGATAATCCACTTTATCAACAAAATAACCGAGCTGGATATTCGCGGACTTAAATGTCCGAGGTAATGTGCCAGATAGTTCAAAGGAACGACCAATATATTTGATAGTAAAGAAACAAATACTACTTTCCCCAGCAAATAGGCAATCTCTCTTGGGGGTTTATCAAGATAATTATGAAACATCTTAAAATAATAAATTGCACCTATAATCAATGAGGTTGCTGTGGCTGTTGCCGCTCCTACTATGCCAAATTTCAGGATTAAAAATATACTTAAGATAAAGTTTAAAGGCGCAACTAACAGGCTGTACCTCATCTCAATGCCAGGTTTTCCTATGCCGACTGCACCGGTGCTTGCAACGCCTGTGAGCACGTTAACAAAATAACCAAAACCGAGAATCTGAATCACCGAAATCGATTCGGCATAAACCCTGCCTAACCATACCGTCACTATTAAGGCGGCATTAAATATGCCAAAAAGAAACAACGGGGCACTGACGAACATCAAATATTTTGAGCTTCTTAAATAAAAATCATAAAAAAAAGAACGCTCCCTGCTTACGCTAATCTCTGAAGCAACGGGTACCATCGCAGAAACCAAGAGAAGTGCCAGCCTTCTCATGGTAAATGTAATCTTGGAGCCTAATTCATAGAAAGCTACCGAATTTATGTTCAATAATTTTCCCAGCAGTATCTTGTCCATTTGAAAAGTGATAAGAAAAGCCAATTTGCCCAAATGTAATTGTAATCCGAAGCTCAATAATTTCTTAAATAACTCTGATTTAAATTCAAGAATATTGAACCGAATCATCGGATATCTTTTGAACACGATAAAACTGGTCAAGAAACCGCTCAGCACAGTTATGAATAAATAATTAAGTATCAACCCCCTTAAACCATAACCAATTTTTAACACATATACCGTTCCTATAAAATTAATTATTGTGCCGGTTATTAATATTTTGCTTGAAGTGTCCATGCGCTGCAGACCGACAAGTACAGAAGTAAAAATGCTAAAAAAGATAAAACAGGAAAATGAGATTATGCCTACCTTGATAACAAACAGCGCTTCCTTGAACAACGCAGGATTCAATGCAAAGAAATGTGCTATTATATACGAAAAGATTAAACCGCCTATAGCTATTGCTATTGCCAACAGCAAATAGAAAACAAAAGCAGTATTAACCAGTTGATTCAATTTTATAGAATCTTTCAAAGCGCTGTACTCGGAGACATACTTTACAACGGGGTTGCCCATACTAAAATCAAGTAATCCCAGATAAGCAATTAAGACATTAACAATAGCCCATACCCCAAACCGCTCTATGCCGATATACCGGATGATATAAGGAGTTAGCAACAGACTAAAAAGACTTATGCAAAAAACACTTAGAGTGTTATACAGTGTGTTTCTTATGACCTTATGCGTGATAGGCTGCTGTTGCATTCCGTTATCACTAAAGTTATCCATACGTTTTAAGTAAATTATAAACTAATGCGGCTTTTGACTCTTTATTACTTCCTCACAAACTTTAACCGTTTCCAAAGTTATTTTTTCCCAGCTATATTTTCCGGCAACCAAATTGCGGCCATTACGGCCAAATGCATACCTCTTTTTCTCATCCCCTAACAGTCTCTGTATTGCCAAAGATAACTGTTCCGGTTTGTCCGCAGAAACGATTATCGCACCTTGACTTTCGGATAATAGCGCATGAATTGACTTGATATCACTGGCAACAACAGCTTTCCCGCAGGCAAAATAATCAAAAATCTTAACAGGAGATGCGTCTCCTCTATCCCCCCGCAAAGGTGCGACGCAAACATCCATAGCATTTACATAATAAGGGACCATTTCGTACGGGACCTGTCCGGTAAATATGAAGTGATCGGAAAGGTTTCTTGCAGCGGCCTTTTGAATCCAGGCATTTTTCATCGGACCTTCTCCAACGATTAAAAACTTAGTATTCGCAAATCCGTTCAATATCAAAGGCGCTGCTTCAATAAGTGTATCTATACCCTGATATTCATAAAGAGTCCCGATAAAACCTACATAGTATAGATCCGCCTGTAATTTTAAAGACCGCCTGCATTCTTTTATATCCATCGGCTTGAATAAGGATGTATCTGATCCGCTGCCGATCACCGCTGTTTTTTCAAAAGGAACTTTATATCTTTGTTGAAGCATAACCTGCAGGCTCTTGGTAATAGGAATTGCCTTATTGCAAAATTTGAAATTTATTCGGTCAGTAATCTTAAGTAAAGCGATTTTTAATTTATTTTTGTATCCCCCTATAGAATCTCCGTTTACTTCTATAACCAAAGGTATAGAAAGTAATTTTGATAAAATGACCGGCAGAAAAGTCCCCATTATACGAACGTATATGATATCCGGCCTTAAGCAGAGTGCCTGAAAAAAAGATACTACAAATAACAAAGAGTAAAAAGATAAAGGCCTTAAGAGCCAAACCGGTAAAATTGGAATTTCTACTATCCTTACATCCGGGCAAGACTGTTTATACGGATGCTTGGTTTGGGGGATAAATAGGATTACCTTATGGCCGAATCTTGTGAGATTATTTGAAATCTGTTGCACCCTTACAGAACCAACTTTGTCTTTTGCCACTTCTTTTTCAAAAAAATAGAGAAATATAAAAAATGTCAACCCTCTTTCCTCCTTGCAGCTATATCAAAACCCTCTTGATAATATACTTCCGGAAGCATTGTAACTATGGCAGCCAAGAACCAAAACGGCTCCATGATTCTGATAATGATAAATGTTTCGGCAGAAAACGCATGAACTAAAAGACCGATAAATCCGGCGATAAAACCTGCGGTGATCCCCTGGGCAAACCTGTCGTTTTTTAATTGAAGATAGTTTGACAAGGCGCTGGTATATATTGAGATCAATAACCAAACAAAAGCCATTAGTCCCAAGAAACCAACTTCTATAATAATACGCGCATATTGATTATCTAATACCGGTATGGTGCTGCCTACCCCATACCCAATAAGGGGTTCCTTCAGCCATTTTCTAAAAGCGAATTTCCACGTCTCAAGACGAATAGCCGCGGATTCTTCCAATTGAACGCGTTTCCCCAAAAAAGTAAACTCTTCTCCTTTTTGGAAAGTAGATTCAATTCTTTGTCGAACATAATTTGGCAAAATAACGGGGTATAACAAAATTACAAAAATAGAAATAAAAAAAAGCAGCAATTTTCCTCTTTTTGTCAAAAGAATCAGAGCGGCAGACGCAGGAATAAATCCGAGCCAGGAACCGCGTGATAATGTAAACAAAAAGGTTGGCAAAGTAAAGAATAAAACAACAAGCAATGATACTTTTATCTTGAATGAAGATAGATTAAGGAGTAAACCTGTTATAACCATAATTAATAGAATCAGGTATCCGCCAAAAGTATTTGCCTCTCCAGCCTTTCCCTCAAAAGGCGCGGTTACTCTCTGGATGCCTGAAAAATGTTGAATCCAGCCATATACGCTCAAGACAAAACAAACAAGAATGAAGCATGAAATAAGAGTTTTAATCTGTTTTGTATTTTTTAAATTATTGGTAACCATAAAGAAAATGAGGAAATATTCAAAGTATTTAAGAACGTAAAAAATACTGACGTGAAGTTTAATATATCCTCTTGCGGCACCTAAAAACGTGGAGACAATACATATGAAAATATAAGTTAATATAGGCACATTCAAGGAAGTAGTTTTTAAAAACCCGAGTTCCTTATTAACGGCCATCTTTGCCAGCCATCCCAGAAATACAACGATTAAAAAAATATCGTCCGCCCTTAACACAACGGTTCGCCCGGTGACCGCGCCAATTTTTATTTCCGGCGAAAAAAACATTGAGAAGATTAATATTATTAATGCAAAATCTGTTTTAATAAAAGAAATGATAAAGATGACTAATGCAAGAGTAAAAATTAAAGAAAATTCGGCGGGCAGTCTAAAAATGTTAAACAAAATAAATATGGCAATTAAAAAAATAATAATTACTGCTTTAATACTGGCTTGCCCCGTCCAATTGTCCATTAATAATAACTGCATTAGTATCTGGGTTTATGTAAACTTAAAATCAAGCCTAAAGAAGCAACGATTATTAAAAGCAGAATGATTATTAAAACATCGAATTTCTGGAAGTTATGAGAAAATAAACTAAAGATGACAAATCCAAAACCTGAAATTAGGGTTACTAAGATAAAAGCGGATTTACCTTTAGTACCGACTTTCAGTACAAAGCTCGAGGTAAAAATAAATAGCATAAGTAAAACTATAAAAAGTAGGAATTCCATACACCCATTTAAAATTAAAGGGGCAAAAGCCCCTTTTTCAACATAGATTTATAATAAATTTATATGTACTTATTATGGTTAGTATTTTTATCTATGAACTCTTCTCTTCCTTGTTGGTTTTACTTTTATTCTCGGCCTCTGCTTTACCATAATATCCGTATTTATATTTGGAGTAATACGGATATGATACAATGGCTTCAGTCTGGGGCTTGGTATTATTCAAGACTACTCCTAATATTTTTGCTCCTGTCGATTCTAACTGAACCTTTGTGCGAAGAAGTGCCTCTCTGCTGGTTCTGCCGGTTTCATAAACAATAATTACTCCATCCATTTTAGGCGCCAAAATACTGGCATCGGTAACAGGTAAAACCGGCGGGGCATCAAAAATAGCTACATCAAATTGTTTCTTAAGCGCCTCAATTAAATTATCCATCTCTTTGGATTCCAGAATCTCTACAGGATTAGAAGGTATATGTCCGGAAGGTAAAATCCAGATATTCTCAATTCCCGGGGTCTTCCTTACATCTTCGAATTTCATTTCTCCTAGAATAATATCCGTAATGTTATTTAATACGGACTCAAAAGTAGCTGTTCCCATTATAAGCTCGTTTAATCCCGGTTCCCTCTTAATACCAAAGGTCTTGGATAAAACCGGACGCCTCAAATCAGTGGAAACCAGACACGTCTTTAAACCTACCTGCGCCATAACTATTGCCAAATTACTCACCACACTACTTTTACCTTCACGTGGCCCGCAACTGGTGATTAAAATAGTTTTTTTGCTGGAAGTAAGTTTTAGATTAGTATGGATATTACGAAATGCTTCTGCAATCGGTGATTGTGGTTTATAATGCGCTATCAAACGAACTAATCTTTCTTGAACATCTGTCTTATCAATGGGAAAAATTCTCTCTTTAAATTTTGCCCAAATTCCCCGTTCAGGCAGGATTTCACTTTCGATCGAAGGAACAACACCCAGGACCGGCAGCTTTACCACATTTTCCACATCTTCAATAGTGCCTATAGACGTATCGAGGGTCTCCACTATAAAAGCAAGAGATAACCCTAATATTAATCCCGTAAATATTCCCATCAAAATCCCCAACCTTCGATTTGTAGAAATAGGTCCTTCGGGCATTACGGCAGGATTAACTACAGAAACATCGGGGACCTTTTGTGCCTCGGTAATCCGGGCCTCTTCTAATTTTTCCTTAAGCATTCCGTAAAGTTTTCTATTTACTTCAACCTCGCGGTTCAAGCGGACATATTCGAGTTCCTGGCCGGAAAAACCTTTGACCTGGTTTTCCATATCTTTTATCTGTTGGCGAACCTGGATTACACGGGGATGCTTTTCGGTATATTTCTGCAGTAATTCGGCCAGCTCAAATTCCAGATTAACCAATTTTTGCTGAATCGGCTCGGCTAATCTCACATTTTTCACCTCATCGCCAAATTGTCTTAAACGCTCTTCGGTTTCCTTTAAGCGAGTCTCAAGAGAAGACAACTGCTCTTCAATAAATTGACGGGCATGGCGGAACTGTTTGGCTTTTTCTAATAAATTCTCTTCTATATACACTTCAGCCACCGTATTCGCCAAATCCATTGCATCTTTAGCTTTATCAGAAGTAGCAATAATGCGGATCATATTGGTTGTAGCCACCCTCTCAGTTTCGATGTTATCCTGTAACTGGCTTATCACATCATTGCTTTCCTCCAAAGAACTGGAATCACTAATCCTGCCCATACGTAAAGCAACCTTCTTCATAACCGGATAACCCTTTATTATCTTGGTTTCGGACTCCATTACATCGGCAGGATTATATACAATCCACTCGGTAAGTAATCCAGCGATGGTCTTTCTTTCTTCTATCTTTACAGTAGCGGTTGCCTGATAATAGATTGGCTGTGAGGAAAGATATATGATGGTAGAAATGACTACCCCCAGGAAAGTTATAATTATAATTAATCTTCTTTTTCGAAAAATCCTCAGATAATCTCTTAAGTTCAATTCATATTGCGGCAAGGAGAACCCCTTCTATTTTTACTTAAAATAACACAAAATTAACTAGTTATCAAGTCATTTTTATCACAAGCCTACTTGACACGAAATCTTTTTCTGTTAGACTAAAATCATACGGAACTTATTTATTTCCATTAAGATAAACCTAATGAATAACCTATTAGAAGTAGAACACATAACTAAAGTCTTTTACCCTTCTCTTTCTTTTTATCAATTACTGCGGTTAAATTCAAGACACTTCAAACCGACAGTTGCGCTTGAGGATATTTCATTTTCGCTCAAGAAAGGTCTGATTTTAGGGATACTCGGTCCGAACGGCGCCGGCAAGACCACGCTTTTGAAGATGATCTCAACATTAATATTGCCTGATAAAGGCAGGGTTTCGGTCAATGATTATACTCTGGGGGTAGATGAAGAAAAGATAAAATGTTCTCTGGGCCTGATAACAGAAGAAGAAAGAAGTTTTTACTGGCGGCTCACCGGAAGGCAGAATCTGGAATTCTTTGCTTGCCTTTATGGAATGGATAAAAAAAACGCCCAAAATAGGATTAGCGCTTTGTTTGATTTATTTAAAGTAGATTATGCTGATAAAAGATTCGATTCTTATTCCACGGGGATGAAGAAGAATTTTGCTTTAATAAGGGGGCTGCTTCATAATCCGGAACTTCTCTTGCTGGATGAACCGACAAAAAGTCTCGATTACGCGTCAGCTACTAACTTAAGAAAATTCATTAAGGACAATTTGGTAAAAACGCAAGGCAAAACAGTAATATTTACCACGCATCAGATGGATGAGGCCCTGGATTTTGCTGACCTGTTTATGATTCTCGATAAAGGTAAAATTTGTGGCTTTGGAACATTAGATGAATTAAGAAAAATCATAAAAAATCCTGCGGCAACTCTGAGTCAAATATTCTTAAAATTGACGCGATGCTAATTAAAATGTTTAAAAAAATCTTCGCTTTCTTAAAAAAGGACTTTTTGATTGAATCCAGTTATAAATTAGCTTTTGTCTTAAATATCTTTGGGGTCATGTTTAGTGTATTGAGTTATTTCTTTATCGATAAGCTGTTCGGGCATAAATTAGTAGGCTATCTGGAGGAATTCGGCGTAAATTATTTTTCTTATGTCCTTTTGAGCATGGCTTTTTTCAGCTATATAGGCGTCGGACTAGGCTCTTTTAGCAGCAGGATACGCTTAGAACAAATGCAAGGCACCTTTGAGGCAATTCTACTTACTCCGACCAAAATATCCACAATTTTGTTATCTTTGGCTTCCTGGAATCTTATCATGGCCACTTTAGATTTAATTATTTATATCAGCCTGGGTATTTTTGCATTTAAAATAAACTTTAAAAATGTAAATCTATTATCTACTATAATTATTCTCTTTTTAA
>Ga0315268_10000873_pt1 | contig 35151 bp, 25 predicted proteins | sample C1_top_MG_FD_204535 | JGI IMG/M metagenome (GOLD analysis project Ga0315268, IMG submission 204535) | Sediment microbial communities from Yellowstone Lake, YNP, Wyoming, USA - C1_top | ecosystem: Environmental > Aquatic > Freshwater > Lake > Sediment | place: USA: Wyoming | collected 2017-08-01
TCCGTGTGCAATTCACCGCCGCAGCTTCGCCCCACTCAAACCCACGCAGGTAGAACTGCTTTGACGACGCGCGGCAGGGACGTTCACGGTTTCGGAACCGCGCTGCGAATCTCGTAAACTTGCAACGGAAAATCGTCCACCTTGGAACCATCCGCGAAAAGCAGGCTGTCCGCGTTGGTGAAATCTCTGTCCGCGCTGAGTTCCTGCGCCAAGGGAGAATTTCTTTTCACGACAACCAGCCGCGCTCCGGATTTTTTCAAGCTCGCCGCAGTGGGGTTTAGTTCATCGCCCAGCCACGGTTGTTTCAAAAAGAAACTGACGTATAGCCCCGTGCGACCGCCAGTCAAAGACCCACTGCCGGCAACGGGACCGACGAGTTTCGCCGCTTGAATTCGATTTGCCAACTCCACCGCACATTCGCCGGCATATTTTGTTGAATCACCGACCACAATCGCCGCCACCAACAATGGCAGGGCAGCGGCAGCGACCGCAAAGGCTCGCCTGAATTTCGCCGCGAGTCTTTGCGCGGGCACAACTTCCGCCCACAGCACAACTCCGACAAACAGGAACGGGAAGGCGGCGTAGAAAAAGCGTTGCTGAGTAATGGTCACACTGAATGGAAGGTAAACGACCGCGACCAACACCGGGATTGCCATCGCTCGCGCGCAGTTCCATCCAGCCTGCCGCCGCGACTCCGGATTTGCCCAGGCGCGTGTGCAGGCCGGAATGAGCAGCCACCATCCCAGATTAAGACTCGTCAACAGCAAGGCGATCATGACGAGGTTGCGTCCGATCACTTTGATTTGATGGCGCAGATAAACCGCGTTCTCAAACGGAGACCAAGTCCGATAAGCCATGAGCGACGGTTCTTCCCAACTGCTGATCCGGCCCGGTTCAGGTCGGTGGAAAGTTCGCGCGAATGGATGATACCGGTCAACGTCTGTCGGCCCGGTCAGCGCATGACTGATCCGCGCGGTGGTGGAAAACGTAAGCTGGTGATATTTCAGTGAAAGCACCGTGACCCACGGAGCCGCGGCAAGCGCAAAGATAGCGCCTCGCACCAACACCTGACGGAGAATGGCCGGCCGTGTGCCGCGATTGCGCAAATAATCCAGACTCGCAAAGGCGAGAATGGCTAGGCAACCCAAAGGCAACGCGACTGCTTTGGTTAGATACGCCACCCCCCACAGCAAACCGGTCACGACGTCGGAAGCAATTCCTGATTTCGTGTCGTCGCACATCCGGCTGACGGCGAATGCGACGATCCCGGCCAGCAGCAGGTCAGGTGTGATCTCCAAGACCGACCAGTAAGCCCCAGCCAGCGCCGCAAGGACGGCACCGATGACGCACCACCGGCGGGGCAATTGGAATGACTGAAAAACGGCAACGCATCCCCACAGAAACACCTGCGCGGACACCAACATCGCGAGCCGGGCCGCGATCAACTCCGGCACACCGAGCTTCAAAAACCCAGCAATGAGCCAACTCAATAACGGCCCCCAGTAACTCGACACCGCCAGCGCGGCGTTTCCATCTGCGTAGTAAGAAGCGATTCGAATGTAAGCCACCGCATCCGTGTTCAACGCGTGGCGGAAATGCCAGCCTAACATCACCAGCAACGCCAGTTGGCTCGCGGCAACTGCCCACAAGATTTGTCTCGGCTTCATCGGCGGCCATATCCTAGCGCCAAGGCGCGTTCTCGCCAGCCGGGACTTCGGGAACTCCTCTACATGACCAGGAATAAAATCTTGGCTTCGGTGCGGTAACAGCGGTAGAAACACGTGACTAAACTTGTGAACATGGCGCGCAAACCACCGCGATGAAAATTGCCCAAGGCATAAAAAACTGGCTGAGTCGTCCGGAGAAACCGGAGCACTTGCGGCGCGGTGAACTCGGCGAGCGCGCGGCGAAGAAACATCTGCGAAAGTTCGGACTAAAATTTCTCACCGCCAACTTCTGCTCCGACCGCGGCGAGATTGATTTGGTGTTTCGCGACGATGATTGCCTTGTCTTCGTCGAGGTCAAATCGCGTTCTTCCGAAGACTGGACGCGCCCCGCTGCCGCCGTGGACGCGCGCAAGCGCCGGTTACTGTCGCAAACGGCACTCGATTACTTGAAGCTGCTGAAGAATCCGCAAGTGAAAATCCGTTTTGACATCGTGGAGGTGTTGCTGACCGACGGCGAAGTGCGCGAGGTGCGGCACTTGCCCAACACGTTTGCGATGAGCAAGCCGTATCGTTACGGATAGGAGTGCCGAACTGCGATCCGGCAAGTTGGGATTCAACTCCAGTAACGCGTCGCTTTGACCGCCGATGCTCCAAGCTTTCCGGAATCGGGCGGGCGTTCCACTCACAGTTATGGGACTGAGGTTGTCTCGATTTGGTGGACCGGGCGGGGTGGCGACTACCGAAATTCCACACTTCTGTCAGACAAACACCGACAGCCTGGCACACCAGCTTCCGGCCAACAAATCAGACGGCAGCTAAGATCAGTTTCATGACACCACGGGCGGGTCAATGTCTGGTTGAAAGTTGAAGGTTGAAGTTGCAACCGGCGTGTCGGCGGTGCTCCCAGTTGCGTTCTGTGGGCTCTCTTGAGGCGATTGAGTCGAATCCGGCTTTGGACTGCGGAGGATGTGTTTAGGTCAAATGGTTTGGTTTAAGCTGAGACGACTTGCTGAATCGTGTTATGTCGTGCTTTGCCCAATATGTGTACAGGGTTTCCAGTCGGATGCTCATTTCTCCGGCACGGAGAGCCCTGCCTTTGACTCGGGCGACGGCTGGTTGGTCGCTGGCATTGCTGGCTCAGGGAATTGAGGCACAGACAGACGCGGCCAATCTCAAGTTGGTTGAACTGGACATAAGGAAGAAATTCCCATGAACTCACCCATTGCCCCGGCTTTTAGCCCGCGCCAACTGCGGCTGGTGACCTGGCTGATCTTCGCGCTCTGGACATTGGCGTTTGCCGCGTCGGTGGTTTGGAACACACGCTTGCTGCACCACGCCATGTTTGAAGCCGCCACGTATGACGCCCGGAGCAGTTTCAACAAAGACCTGCTCTACATGATGGATCCCGCCTTCATGACCCGCCAGGTGCATGAATTGAAGGCCCAGGAGGATGGCACGCTTGACCACATCACCAGTTTGAAGCCGTCGCGCCCGGAGAACGCGCCCGATGCCTGGGAAGCCGCCGCCTTGCGGGCTTTCGAACAAGGCCAGACCGAAGTGATCTCCCGCGAACCGCTTCACGGCCAGCCGCACTTGCGTTTCATGAAGCCGTTGGTTACCAAGCAGGCCTGCCTGGAATGCCATGCGGACCAAGGGTATAAAGTGGCCGATATCCGTGGTGGCATCAGTGTCGCCGTGCCCCTGGCCCCGTATGCAGCTTTGGCCCAGGCCGAGGTATGGCCCGTCGCCAGGGTCCATACCGGTCTGTGGGCCTTGGGCGTGCTGGGGATTTTCCTGGGCGCCCGTAAGTTGTGCCAACGCCTCGGCGAGCAGTTGCAAGCGGAGGAAGCTCTGCGCGCCAGCGTAGACCGCTATCGTTCGCTCGTGGAAGAGTCGCCCGATATGATCGGGATTTACCACGCAGGGAAACTCGTCTTTATGAATTCCGCTGGCACACAACTGATGGGCGCCAAAACCAAAGACGAATTACTGGGCCGGAGCGGCGAGCACCTCATCCATCCTGACGATCTCAAGGCGGCGGGGGATCGCATGCGACGCCGGCTGGCGGGAGAGATGGGCCTGTATCCGGCCGAAGTCCGCTATTTGCGCCTGGACGGAACGACACTGCCGGTGGACGTCAGTGTCACGCCCATCATCTACGACGGGAAACCCGCCGTGCAGTTCGTCGCCCGTGACATCACCGAACGGAAGCGGGCCGAGGATAAGCTCCGCCAGTTGTCCCAGGCGGTGGAGCAGAATCCCGCCTCGATCGTCATCACGGACATCGCCGGGAACATCGAATACGTGAATCCCAAGTTCATCGAGGTCACTGGTTACACCCTGGCGGAGGTGGTTGGCAAAAACCCTCGCGTCCTGAAATCCGGCGACAAGAGCCCGGAAGCCTACCGTGAGTTGTGGCAGACCATTACGTCGGGAAAGAAGTGGTGCGGCGAATTCTACAACAAACGGAAGAACGGCGAACTCTATTGGGAAAGCGCCTCCATCTCGCCCATCCGGGACCTCGCGGGACGCATCACGCATTTCGTGGCCGTCAAGGAGGACATCACTGCGCGCAAGCAGGCGGAAAGCGAGCTGCTTCAGGCCAAGGAAACCGCCGAATCCGCCACCCGCACCAAGAGCGAATTTCTGGCCAGCATGAGTCATGAAATCCGCACGCCGATGAACGGCGTCATCGGCATGCTCGGGCTGCTGCAGGACGGCGAATTGTCGGATCGCCAGCGCGAATTCGCCCAGATCGCCCGCTCGAGCGCGGATGCGCTGCTCGTGGTCATCAACGACATTCTCGATTTTTCCAAGGTTGAATCGGGCAAAATGACCATCGAGCTGGTCACCTTTGATTTGCAAACGATGGTGGAAGAAGTCGGCGAACTGTTTGCCGCGAAAGTGGCCGACAAGGGACTCGATCTCATCGTTCGCTACGCACCGAACATGCCGCGTCACGTCATCGGCGATGCCGGACGTATTCGCCAGATCCTGACCAATCTCGTGGGCAATGCCATCAAGTTCACCGGCCGGGGCCACGTGCTCATCAGCCTTCATTGCGAGAGCGAGATAAACCACCAGGCGCAATTGAAATTTTCAGTGGAAGACACCGGCATCGGTATTGCGGAAGACAAAATCGGGCGACTGTTTGAAAAATTCACGCAAGCCGACACTTCGACGACACGCCGGTTCGGCGGCACAGGTTTGGGGTTGGCTATCAGCAAGCAACTGACGGAGTTGATGGGGGGCCACATGGGAGCTACCAGCGAGTTGGGCAAGGGTTCCGCTTTTTGGTTCACCCTGCCGCTGGCATTGCCCACCGAAGCGCTGTCGGCGGCGCCGGCCCGAACAAGTCTTACGGGAGTCCGAGTGCTCATTGTGGACGACAACGAGGTGAACCGCCGCGTCTTGCACGAACAAATCACCAGTTGGCGAATGCGCAACGGCGGTTATGCCTCCGGCGCGGAAGCCTTGACGGTCTTGCGCGAAGCCCGGGCCGCCGGCGATCCGTTCCACATCGCCGTACTGGATTATCAGATGCCCGGCATGGACGGCGAGATGTTGGCGCGGGCCATCAAGGCCGATCACGTTTTGCGCGAAACGGTGCTCGTTATGCTGACCTCGATGGGCCAGCCGGACGATGCCCACCGGCTGCAGAAAGCGGGAATCTTCGCCTGCCTCGTCAAGCCGGTGCGCCAATCGAAGCTCTGGGACGTGCTCGCTCAGGCGTGGGGCGCGCATATGAAACAATCGCCGGTCCAGTTGCTGACCCGGCCGCAATCGAGTGAACGTCGCGAAGGCGAAAGAAAGAACCGCAAGTTTGCCGCCCGCGTGCTCGTGGCCGACGACAACACGACCAATCAAAGAGTCGCCCGGTTGATGTTGGAGAATTTGGGTTGCCGCGTGGACGTATCGGCCAATGGCAAGGAAGCCGTTGAGATGCTGGAGTTGTTGCCCTACGACGTGGTGTTCATGGACTGCGAGATGCCGGAAATGGACGGCTACGAAGCGACCGCGGAAATTCGCCGCCGCCACGCCGACCAGCGTCATGTCCCCATCGTGGCCATGACGGCCAAAGCCATTCAGGGCGATCGAGAGCATTGCTTCAAATCCGGCATGGATGATTACATCAGCAAGCCAGTGCGGTTGGAAGATCTCGAGGCGACACTGGACCGCTGGTTTTCCCAACCCGACCGCGACGTCCAATCGGTGCCGGAGAAAACTCCAGTTTCGGTTTCACCGGCGCCAGCTTCTCCGGCGCTGGACCCGGAAGTGACCGAGCGGTTGCGCCAACTGGCCGCGGCCACCGATCCGGCGGTGTTGGCCGAGATTTACGATTCATACTTGAGCAGCACGGAGGAATACCTGGCCGCGATGCGTCAGGCTGAACAGGCGGGCGATGCCGATGGTTTAAGAATCGTGGCGCATTCGCTGAAAGGAGCGAGCGCGAACGTCGGCGCCCCGACCGTGACGGAAATAGCCCGCCAGTTGGAGGTGCTGGGCAGTTCGCAATCCGTTGCCGGGGCCGCTGAACTGATCGGGCAACTGGCGCAAGCCTTTGAAAAAGTCAAAATTGAAATCGAAAACCAAACCACAGAGGAAACGGTGGTATGAACATTCTAATCGCCGATGATGATTCGACGTGCCGGATCGTTCTCAGCACGACGTTGAAAAAATTGGGCCACGAAGTGACCGTTGCCAAAAACGGCGAAGAAGCCCGGGCGGTCTTTGACACGGTCGGGGCTTCGCTGCTCATTTCCGACATGGTGATGCCGGGCGTGAATGGGTTGGATTTGTGCCGTCACATTCGCGCCGCCAACCGCCCAAAATACACCTACATCATGCTCCTGACTTCCGTCGGCGGAAAATCAAGTTACCTGGTGGGCATGAAGGCAGGAGCGGATGATTTCATCACCAAACCGTTCGATGAGGAACAACTGGCCGCCCGCATTCTGGTGGCCGAGCGCATTCTTAATTTGCAGTCCCAGGTAAATCAACTCTCCGGATTACTCCCCATTTGCTGCGTGTGTAAGAAAGTCCGCGACGACCAAAACTACTGGCAACAGGTCGAGTCGTATGTCTCAAAGCGTACGGACGCCCGGTTCTCACACGGCTATTGTCCCGACTGTTACAAGAAGGCCATCCAGGAAATTGAAGCTCCCGCCAGCACAAACGCTGGCGCGTCTATTTGAACTGCGGATGCCGCTCCAACCTGGCGCGTGTCGCCGCTGATAACGGTGCGACACGGTAGACGCTTTCCGTCATCGGCTCGGCGCTGTGCGAACGGCGGGCGCGCTCCAACCAGCGGTGGTCCAGCGGTTCGGTGAGCAACTTCAGCGTGTTGGCGGCAATCGTCGTTTCCTCTTTCTCGCCGGTGGCGTGGCCTACCCCGACAAAAAATCCCGCCAGCAACAACGTCACGCGCAGCATCGTGCTGCGGGAATAGGTCGGCAGCGCGCAGGGCCGTTGGGGATCAAGCAGGTGAAACAGGTTGGCAAAAAGCGGCCCGGTCCACATGGCCGGATTCTTGGCGGGCGAAAAAGCGTCAAACAGGATGGCGTGGGGCTTGGGAAGATTCCGGGCGCCGGGTTGCGCCAGCAATGACGGGAAATCCGCGAGGTGCAACTCCCAATCCACGGCTTGCGGGCCATCGGCGAACGCGACCCGGTGGGCGTGCAATAATTCCTGGAGATGATTTTCGTAGCCGCTGAAATAGCCGAGCTCGGCGGCGTATGACAGCGCAAATTCCAGCGGCTTGATCGTATGGTCAAAGCTCAGGAGTCGAATCGCGCAGGGGAGCCCGCAGGTGGCGCGCAGAACGGTGAGTGCGTTGGCTGCGGCCCCGAGGCCAACATCCCAAATCACGAATTCGCCGGAGTGATGGTTCAGCCGCTCGCGGAGTTGGAGTTGGTTGACGTAAAGCGCCTCGGCTTCGGCGACCGGGCCAATGACCGGATGAAAAGTTTCATCGTGCCCCAGCGAGTGAAGACTATACGCGCCATTGGCGAGCCTGACGAGTTTGTAGCCAGAGCTTTGCACGGCGGCACTGAGGTTGAAGTCCACGCTTTAGCGCGCCAGGCGTGGGACAGCCTGAAGGCTGGACTCCAACGGGTTCACAGTTGCGCCATGGCCTTGTCCAGCGCGCCAAAGAGTTGGCTCATCGTGGCCTCCGTCTCATCGCCCATGTTGGAGATGCGGAACGTCGTGCCCTTGATTTTGCCGTAACCACCGTCAATCAGGAAGCCCTGGTCTTTCGTGAGCTTCTGGAGCTTCGGCACGTCCACCGTGCGACCGCCAGGTTTTGCGCCGTTGCTTACGCACGTGAGTGTGAGTGACTCAAATCCCTTCTCCGGGAACAACGTGAACCCGTGCTTCGCCGCCCAGTCACGCGTCATCTGATTCGTCTTGCGATGGCGGGCGTAACGATTCTCCAACCCTTCGGCGAAAAACTCGTCGAGCTTGGAACTCAACGCGTAAGTATGCGCGATGCTTGGCGTGCTGGGCGTCATACTCTGCACGGCGTTCTTTTGGAATTCAACAAGGTCGAAGTAATAGCCGCGATCCTTCGCGGTCGCCGCTTTCGCGAGCGCGGCGGGCGAGCAAACGAACACCGCAAAACCCGGCGGCATGGCCCACGCCTTCTGGGTGCCGGCGAGCAACACGTCAATGCCCAGTTCGTCGAACTTCAGCGGCACGGCGGTCATTGAACTGACTGAGTCCACAATGAACATCACGTCGGGATACTTTTTCTTGAGCGTGGCGATTTCGGCAATCGGGCTCATCACGCCGGTCGAGGTCTCGTTGTGGATCACGGTGAGCGCATCGAACTGGCCGGTGGCGAGCTTCTTGTCCACGTCCGCGGCGCGGATGGGCGAACCCCACGGCACCTGCAACGCCTCGGCGTCCTTCCCGCAACGCTTCGACACGTCTAACCACTTGTCCGAAAACGCGCCGCACATGCAGTTGAGAACGCGTTTGGCGACGAGATTGCGGGTGGCACCCTCCATCACGCCCCACGCGCTGGACGTGGAGAGATAGACCAACTGCTTCGTCGAGAGCAGTTGCTGCAACTGCGATTGAATTTTCGCGTAGAGGTCTTTGAAGCCCTGCCCGCGATGGCCAATCATCGGCGAGCAGAACGCCTTGAATGTTTTCTCGCTGACTTCGACCGGTCCCGGAATGTGCAATTTAACGTGTGCCATAAATCGTGGGGAAAAGTTTTCAGAACCGATGAGCGAGCGCAAGGGCGTTTTTGGCCTCTGATTGTGATGGTCGAACAGTCAGAAGTCCGGCGGCAGACGCAATTTTTCAACGAGGTTGGGATTTGTCCCAAGGATTTCAAGATCTACATTCGTCACAGCCGATATCAGTTTGAGTTCGTAGTATGCCGTCGCAACCAGTTGACGGGCTTGCGTGGGCATGCAACGGCAAATCACCGTGCTGATTTCACCGCGCGGCGCAGTCAAATGAACGATTGGTCCCATGGCCACCGGGCCGTCTTCGTTCACGCGCGCGACCACCGCGTCCGGGGCCACGGCTAGTTCCGGCTCCACGGCAAATCGCCTCCCCATCGCTGGAGCGCCGTAAGCCGCCTGCGCCTTTTCCTCCAACGATCGCGAAACAAACACCACCCGCGCTACGGAACAGTCGTCCAATACTTCCCAGATCACCGGCAACCCGCGCGAGTCGAGCGTCAGCCGAACGCCGCGCTCCAACTTTTTCTCATTCCCGCAAGACCACAGGTAGATCATTTGGGGCCGGGTGATTCCCGCAATTTGAACCGCGCCCAACTGATAATAGACCGTCGCCGGGCCGCTGTTCGAACCCGTGTCTGAACCCGCGACTTCCTGAATCAGCAGGGGCGCAAGAGTAACGGCGAGATTCGTGGCCGGGACAGTATCACGCGGTTTGAGCAGGACGGCGTTGGTAAAAATCAGCGTCGCCCGATCTTCGATTGCCGCACGTTGACGCCCGGCATCCAGCCTCTTTGTGTCCGCGTCCGGTCGGGAACAACAACCCGCCACGAGAACGAGCAACAAGCAACCCGCCTTCGCCACGAGCACATTCATCGCTTCACGTAGCCGTTCGATCGAAACCACTCCACCGCGTCAACCAACGCTTGTTTGGGCGGCGTCTGCGGCAGGCCGAGTTCGCGAATCGCTCTTCCCGGGTTGAAGAACATTTTGTATTTCGCCATGCGCACGCCGGCGAGCGGGGCTTTCGGCGGCTTGCCCGTAATGGCGGAGACGGCCTCATTCGTATAAGCCGCGGTGAGCGCAACCCAATATGGAATCCGCGTTCGCGGCGCGGGGACGCCGGTGATTTCTTCGAGCACGGCGAACGCTTCGCGCATCGTCCAGTTACCTTCCGCGTGGCCGAGGATGTAACGCTCGCCGACGCGGCCGTTCTGTGCCGCGAGGATGTGCCCGACCGCCACGTCGCGCACGTGAACCCAGTTCAATCCTGTGTCGAGATACGCCGGCATCGCGCGGTTCAGAAAATCCACGATGACCTGGCCGGTGGGTGTGGGCTTCGCGTCGCGCGGTCCGATGGGTGCGGTCGGGTTGACGATCACGACCGGCAGGCCTTTGCGCACGAGTTCGAATGCGACCTGTTCCGCCTGCCATTTCGAGCGCTTGTAGTGGTTGGTCATCTGCGCTTCCGCAACAGGCGCGGTTTCGTCCGTTGGAACAACCTTGCCGTCGCGCTCCTTTGGCAAACCGATGCAGCCCACGGTGCTCGTGTAAACAATGCGCGAGCAGCCCATCGCGGCAGCGATTTCGATGACGTTGCGCGTGCCTTCGACGTTGGCGGCGTACATCGGGCGGTAATCGCGCAGCCAGAGGTGATAACTCGCCGCGACATGAAAGCACCAGTCGCAGCCGTAAAGCGCGTCCTGAAGCTTGGCGCGATCGCTCACATCGCCGTCCACGCGTTCAAAATCAACGCCCGCCAACCCGCGTAAATCGCTCTGCGGCCGAAGGAGCGCTTTCACACTGTGCCCGCGCGCACCGAGTTCCTTCACGAGGTTCGAGCCGATGAAGCCTGAGGCGCCGGTGACGAAACAATTCATAGCCGCCACTATTTTGACAGAAATGATTCCGTGTTGCTATTCCCGTATTGCGAGCGAGACATTTCGCGGCAACGCGCAATAAATGCGTTTTATATCCCGCGATTGAGCCTGAGCTTGACTATCCGGGCCGGTTGATTAACCTGTTGTCGTGAATTTGAGCCGTCAGCCTGTGAACAACCCTTCGGCGTCGGATATTTCTTTTACTTTTGGCCGGCTTGTGCGCACTTGCGGCTGCGATAAACCCTGAATCCAAAATCGCCGCAGGTCGCAACGCCGCCTGCGGCTTTTTTGTGGAAACCTCCGGCCAACCTAAAAACACCTATGATCATCGTATTCAAACCCGGCATCTCGAAGAAGGAGGAGAACACAGTCCTCAATGAGATTCGGAAGCTTGGTTACACCCCGCACGTCATGCGCGGTGTGGCGCGCACGGTCGTCGGCGCCATCGGCGACGAACTCACACACGCCAACCTGGAGGTGCTTACCGCGCAATTTCCGCGCGCCGTCGAGAGCGTCTTGCCGATTCAGAAGCGCTTTAAGCTTGTCAGCCGTGAGGCCCACCCGGCCAATTCGACTGTGCGCGTGCGCGAACACGTGCTCGGAGGAAAAAAATTCCACGTCATGGCCGGGCCATGTTCCGTTGAAAGCGAAAAACAACTGCTCACCACCGCCAAAGCCGTGAAGGCCGCCGGTGCGACGCTGCTCCGCGGCGGGGCCTTCAAGCCGCGCACGTCGCCGTACGAATTTCAAGGGTTGGGTGAAAAGGGGTTGAAACTGCTGGACAAGGCGCGGCGCGAAACGGGGCTGGCCGTCATCACGGAGTTGCTTTCGGAAAACCACGCCGAGCTAGTCGCCGAATACACGGATATCATTCAAATCGGGGCGCGAAATTCGCAGAATTTTCAACTCCTCATCGCCGCCGCGAAAACGCGCAAGCCGATCCTGCTCAAGCGCGGACTTTCGATGAAAATCGAGGAGTGGTTGCTGGCCGGCGAATACGTGCTGGCGAACGAAAACCCGAACCTGTTGTTCTGCGAACGCGGCATCCGCACATTTGAGACCTACACACGCAACACGCTTGACCTGGCGGCGATTCCCATCGTGAAGCTCGAGTCGCATTGTCCGGTGGTGATTGACCCCAGCCAGGGGGCCGGTCGAGCCGACCTTGTGTCTACCCTGTGCAAGGGTGCCGTGGCGATGGGCGCGGATGCGCTGCTCATTGAGGTACATCCAAACCCGGCGGAGGCGTGGAGCGACGGCGCGCAGCAATTGTCGTTGGATGTCTTCGCGAAGTTGATGAAGGAGTTGAAGCCGTTCATACACGCGGCGGGACGCGACTAATTGCGTAGCCGCGTTCGTGAGGGCGCGGCTGGGAGGTCCTGAAACACGAAATCCCCCGTCAGGGATGTGCATGGTGCCGACGCCAAACCAACAAACGCATCGACAAACACATTCCCCGACAGGAGACTTTCTTTTTGTTTATGTTTATGGCTTGCCGGCACCGCAACGTCGTGTCGGGGGCCGAGCCATATTGTCGTCCGGTAAGGGACGAGCAAATAGCAATCCGGGCGGCGGTTGACCGCCGGAATGATCAACTTGGGTTCTCGCACTCGGACTTCTCCGCGCCGGCGGCGCTTTCGCGTCCGAAATGAAACCCGCTTTCGTCTTGGTATCCTAACGGAGCCTTGGCCACCGCGATCAACTCGCTGATCAGCCCAACGGCGATGAGTGCCAAAAGAATGAGCATGACTGTCATCATGCGATGCGAAATAGCAGCCACGGTGCCACTTGGCTGGCGTGCGACCCTCCAAGTCGCAGCGTTTCCAAGGCACCGATGACCGCAAAATTCACGCGAATTGCCGCGCTCCCGGCTGCTGTGCCGGGGACCGGTCGTGCTCCGGCTGGTTCCGCAACGGCCATCTGTCCACTTTTCGGTGAGTCTCCCCGGTGGGGAGCGGGACACACAACTGATTGTAACTTCCCAGTGCGTGGCGCGGCGTGGTGGTGGTAGCGAGCTTGTCGTGCATTTCCGGCATCGGCAGCCGCGAGGGTTACGGCGCGATGCTGATTCGCCCACATGCCCGGCCACCGGCCGCGAAGCGCGCCTTTTTGTGGAGCAAACATTGCTCGTTGAGGCTGATAATTACTTGCCGATCAGTGGGGGGGAGGAGCGTCATAGAGCTCCTCGGAGTAAAGCCCTGTTCCGAGGTGGGAAAGCTTCTTCGTAGTGCAAGAAAGGTTTACCGGAAACAGTCGTGAAGACGTGAGGATTTGCCGAAGCAACTTAAGACGAATCATGCAAACCCAGGTTTCGCCTGAAAGCTATCCTGCATTGATTTGTCGAAGCCGTCACATTGACGCAGCCTTGCACTGTAACTAGGGTTTCATCGTGTCATTCGAACTCGTCTCCGACTACGCACCCGCCGGGGATCAGCCGCAAGCAATTGCGAAGCTGACCGCCGGCATCCTGTCCGGCGCGAAGCATCAGGTGCTGCTCGGTGTCACGGGCTCGGGCAAGACGTTCACAGTCGCGAACGTCATCAGGAACGTCAACAAACCCACGCTCGTCATCTCGCATAACAAGACGCTCGCGGCGCAACTTTACGCGGAGTTCAAGAGTTTTTTCCCGCGCAACGCCGTGGAATACTTCGTCAGCTATTTCGATTATTACCAGCCCGAGGCTTACATACCGCGTACGGATACGTTCATAGAAAAGGATTCCTCGACCAACGACGACATTGAGCGGCTGCGGCTCTCGGCGATGAGTAGCCTGTTCGCGCGACGCGACGTAATCGTAGTGGCTAGCGTGTCGTGCATTTACGGCATCGGCAGCCGCGAGGATTACGAGGCGATGCTGATTCATTTGCACGTCGGCCAATCGTTCACGCGGGAGCAACTGCTCGAAAAGCTCATCAACCTCCAATACAACCGCAACGACATCACCTTCGAGCGCGGCCAGTTTCGTGTGCGCGGCGATACGGTCGAGCTTTGCCCCGCTTACACCGAGGACGGATTGCGCATCGAATTCTTCGGCGACACGGTGGAGCGCATCACGCGGTTCGAGCCGTTGACCGGAAATAAAATCGCGCAGCTTGAACACGTAACCGTCTTCCCGGGAAAACAATTCGTCACGACCAACGAGAAATTGCGGAGCGCCATCTTCACCATCCGCGAGGAGTTAGGGCAGCGCATCGCCGAATTTGAAAAGCAAGGCAAGCTGCTCGAAGCCCAGCGCATCAAGATGCGCACGGAGTACGACCTCGAAATGATGGAGGAGATGGGCTTTTGCTCCGGCATCGAGAATTACTCACGACACATCGGCGGGCGACTACCCGGCTCGCGGCCCTGCACGTTGCTGGATTTTCTGCCGAAGGATTATCTGCTGGTAATGGATGAATCTCACGTCAGCGTGCCGCAAATCGGCGGCATGTATGAGGGCGACCGATCGCGCAAGACCGTGTTGGTGGATTACGGCTTCCGCCTGCCAAGCGCGCTGGACAATCGCCCGCTGCGCTTCGAGGAATTCCAGGCGATGCAGAACCAGACGATTTATGCGAGCGCGACACCGGCGCGACGAGAAGTCGAATGGGCTCAGGGTGAAGTCACGGAACTTGTCGTGCGCCCAACCGGGCTCATTGACCCCAAGGTCACGCTCAAGCCGCTCAAAGGCCAGATTGATGATCTGATCGAGGAATGCCGCAAACGCGCCGATTCGAAGGAGCGAGTGCTCGTCACCACGCTTACCAAGCGCACTGCCGAGGAGCTTACGGACTATCTGCGCGACATCGGCGTGAACGTGCGCTACCTGCACAGCGAGATTGACGCCATTGAGCGCGTCGAGATTCTGCGCGCCCTTCGCAAGGGCGAGTTTGATGTGCTCGTGGGCATCAACCTGCTGCGCGAGGGCCTCGACCTCCCGGAAGTTTCGCTCGTGGCAATTCTCGACGCGGACAAGGAGGGTTTTCTGCGTAGCGAAACGAGTTTGATCCAGACTGCTGGCCGCGCCGCGCGACATCTCAACGGCGAGGTGATTCTTTACGCTGATGTGATGACCAACAGCATCAAGAAATTTCTCGCAGTCACCGAATATCGCCGCAAGAAACAAGTCGCCTACAACGCCGAGCACAACATCACGCCCCGCAGCGTGAGCCGTGCGGTCGAGGAAAGCCTCGTCGTCCGCGAAGAAGTGCGCGGACAGGCTGCGGGCGTGTTACGCGACGCTGGCATGGACGTGGACATCACGGAGACGATCAAGGAACTCGAGGAGGAAATGCTCACCGCCGCGAACAATCTGGAGTTCGAGAAAGCCGCGTTGATGCGCGACCAGATCAAAGAGTTGAAACAGGCGATTGACGGTTCGCGGCCGGCCAAGGACGCGAAAGCAAAGCCTGTGAGCTATCGCCAAGGCAAGCGATCTTCATCGCGGCGAACGAACGCGCCGTTCTGATTTCCCACGCCGGTTGCGACTTGCGCAACTTAAACGACACAGCAGATTTTTCCTGGCGTGCCTCCGTTCCTGTGAATTGAGATCGAAAACTACCATGCGCCTCGGGAACAGCCGGAGTCTGGTTGTTTTCTCAAAGCCGTTGCCGGTTTCATACCAAAGCACCTTCAATCTTGAGCCAGCCAAGTCAAGGCTCGCGACCGATGAGGGTGCGGCTGAAAGTGGCGGGCAGGATTATTTCGGTCTTAATCCTAATTTCCCCCTTCCTCATAATCTTTGCCTATCGTTTGCGTCTTCGCACATCAAGATAAACGGCGGCGAGAACCACGACTCCCTTGACGATGTATTGAAGCGAGAAGTGAATGCCGGCCTGATTGAGCCCTTTGTCGAGGATGCCGATGATGATGGCGCCGAGCAACGTGCCCCGCATCGTGCCGATGCCGCCCGTGAAGCTCGTGCCCCCCACCACGACCGCGGCAATGGCATTTAACTCGAAGCCTTGTCCGGAAGCCGGCTCGGCCGAGTAGAGTTGCGAGGCGTGGATGATGCCGGCCAGGCCAGCCAGCAAAGAGCAAATCACATAGACAATCACCTCGTTGCGGGCGAGCGGGATGCCGGTGAAACGGGCTGCCTCGCGGTTGCCGCCGATCGCGTAGAGGTGTTGACCAAATCGCGTGCGATGCAACAACACCGCCGTCGCAGCAAACGCAACGATCATCAACAGCACCGGCACCGGCAGAAACCCAAAGAGCCGCGCGTTACCCAGCGCGAGAAAAAGTCTTTCCGTGTCCGGCACTGCCAGCGGACGACCTTCATTGAACCGCAACGCGACGCCGCGGGCCACCAGCATCGTGGCCAGGGTGATGATGAACGGCGGCATCCGTGTGCGTGCGGCACAGACTCCGTTGATGGCCCCGAATATCGCCGCCATCCAAAACCCTGCGAGTAAACCCAGGGCCAGCCCGCGTTGCGCGAGGACCGCGACCGTCACGGTCCCAATGAGCGCTACCACGGCCCCGACCGAAAGATCAATGCCGCCGATGAGAATCACCAGCGTCATGCCAAACGCGAGAATGGCGTTGACGCTAATTTGTTGGGCGAGGTCGAGGAGGTTTTCCAGTCCGAGAAATTGCGGCACCCAAATTCGGAACAGGCCTAGCAGCACGACGATGGCGAGGAGCAAAGGAAAAACCTGGCGGATGGATTTGAAATTGAAAGTCATCGCTTTGGTTAGTTGCGCGTTAGTTCGGCCATGACTTCTTCAGCGGTAATTTCCTGGGCGACCACCTCGCGCACGATCCGGCCATCGCGGTAAATGGCGAGGCGATGGGAAAGATTCATCACTTCGGGCAAATCTGACGAAATGAGAATGACCGCCATCCCCCGCTGCACCATCCGGTGGATGATGGTGAACATCTCTTCGCGCGCGCCCACGTCCACACCCCGCGTGGGTTCGTCGAGGATGAGAATCCGGGGCGGGCGCTCCATCCATTTTCCGACGACCACCTTTTGTTGGTTGCCGCCCGAGAGACTGCCGATGGGTTGCTCGGGGTCGGAGATTTTGATTCCAAAACTCTGCACGGCGCGCGAAACGATTCCGCTGCGATGTTGCAAATTTGGAACGCAGCCGCGAATCCACTCGTGCGTCCACGGGAGCGCAAGGTTGAAGGCCACCGAGCCGGTCATCACGAGGCCATGGCGTTTGCGATCCTCCGGCACGAGCGCGAGACCGGCGGTCAGGGCATCGCTTGGGCAACGGAGGGTGGCGGATTTGCCGTCAACCAGAATCTCGCCGCCGTGAAGCGGGTCAATGCCGAACAAAGCGCGGGCCAGTTCGGTGCGACCTCCACCCACAAGTCCCGCGAAGCCCAGGATCTCGCCGTAGCGCAGTTCAAAGCTCACATCGCGCACCTGCGCGTTCCGCAAATTCCGGACAGTCAGCGCAATGGCGCCCGGTTTCCACGGCGGACGCGGGTAGTGCGCTTTGAGATCCCGACCAACCATCAGACGAATCAATTCGTTTTGATTCAATTCAGCGGTCGCCTGCGTGCCGACGGAGTGTCCATCCCGCAACACCGTGATGCGGTGGGCCAGCCGTTGGATTTCCTCCAAGCGATGCGAAATGTAGATGATGCCCACGCCCTGACTGCACAGCCCGCGCAACTTGACGAACAGGGCCTCCGTCTCCGCCTCCGAGAGCGAGGCGGTCGGCTCATCGAGAATGAGTATGCGGGCGCGCGTTGAAAGTGCGCGGGCGATTTCGACCAGCTGTTGTTGCGCGACGCTCAAGTCCGCAACGCGTGCTTCCACTGAGCTGATTTCAAGCAGACCCATGTCCGCGATGAGCGCCTGCGCGTTGGCTAAAAGTTGACGGTGATCCAGTAAACCGAAACGCCCAGGCTCGCGCCCCAGGAAGATGTTTTCTGCAACGGAAAGATTTGGTGCCAGCGAGAGCTCCTGATGAATGAGCCGGATGCCGAGCTTGTCCGCGTCAGTCACCTCCTCAATTTCCACGGCACGGCCGTCCACGAAGATGCTGCCGGAATCTGGCCGATGGATGCCACCCAGGATTTTGATCAGCGTGGATTTCCCCGCGCCGTTCTCACCGAGCAGCGCGTGAATCTCCCCGGCCCGCAGCTCGAAGTCCACACCGCCCAATGCAATTACGCCGCCGAAGCGTTTCTCAATGCCACGAAGCGTGAGTAGCGCAGCGTCGGTCATCTATTTTGATGGCTGAAGGAATTGCGCTGCGTTTTCCTTGGTGACGAGTTTGACCGGAATCTTCACGTCTTTCTCCACGGGTTTGCCGGCCAGATGTTCGTATGCCTTTTCGGCAGCGATGCGACCAATCTCTCCGGGAAATTGCGCCGAAGTGGAATAAAGTTTCCCGCTCTCAATGGCCGCCGCGCCTTCGCGCGATCCGTCCACGGTCACCACCGTCACCTGGCCCAGTTTGCCCGCCGATTCGATGGCGGAGATGCAACCGAGCGCGCTCGGATCGTTGATGGGAAACGCAGCGTCGAGGTCCGGGAAGCGGCCCAGCAAATCCCGCATAACCGGGCGCGCGGCCTCTGTGGTGCCCTTGCCTTCCTGTGTGTCGAGCAATTTCATGCCCGGATGCTTTGCCATCTCGCCTTTGAATCCGTCCACGCGATCAATACAGGCCTTGTTGACCGAATGGTGCAGGATGACGACCCTGGCATTGGGTTTCACATGAGCCAGCGCTTCGCACGCGAGGCGACCAGCTTCCACATTGTCGCTGGCGACTTGGCAGAGCACCAAGTCAGGGTCACTTACCGGCGCGTCCACGACAATGACCGGAATGTTTTTCCGCTTCGCTTCGATCAGGCTGCCCTTGATGCCCTCCCAGTTCACCGGGTTGATGAAGATAGCGGTGGGCTGCTGTTGAATCAGATCGGAGATGTCGTTCTTCTGTTTGAGACTGTTGAACTGCGCGTCCAGCGTAGTGAGCCGATCACCGTGAGCTTCAATGCTATTCTGGAGGCCGGCGTTCAGATCTACGAAGAACGGGTTGTTCATCGTTTGAAACGATACCCCAAAGAGCCGGCCAGAACCTCCGGGAGCTTTCGCAGAATCAGACTTGTTGCCGCAACCGGCAAGCAACAGGGCGAGGGTGCAAATAGCGATTATACTGAGCAGCCAAGGTGTTTTGTTCATAGTTGATGAACGGATTCTAGTAAAAGGATTGGCACGTGCCCACACTTCGATTGAATTATTTGGCGGGCGTTTTTGTCCACAAAGTTCGTGCGGTGGACGGAGGGGGTCAAAGCGTATAGAATCATTTTCGCATGAAAATAAAGGTTTTTCTTCTTTCCATCTTGCTGGCCTCATTCTTTGTGACCGCGGCGAATGCGGGCACAGGTGGCTGGTACAACGTCAAGGATTACGGAGCCAAAGGCGATGGGCAGACGATCAACACGGTGGCCATCAATGCGGCGATTGACGAAGCGGTCAAAAACGGAGGAGGGACCATCCTTTTCCCCGCCGGCAATTACTTGTCCTATTCAATCCATTTGCAGAACAACATTTCCCTCTATTTGGACCAAGGGGCTGTGCTCATTGGCGCGAAGGAGGTGGGCGGCGTTGGTTATGATGACCCGGAGCCAAGCACGCCGTACGAGGCCTATCAAGATTTCGGTCACAATCATTGGAAGAACAGCCTGATCTGGGGCATTGAGTTGCACGATATCTCCATTCGCGGAGAGGGAATGATCTGGGGCCGGGACTTGACTCACACCAATCGTGCCGTCAAGGGCGGCGGAAATAAAGCGATCGGGCTCAAACTGTGTCGCAACGTTACCATCAAAGACATTTCCATTTTGCATGGCGGACATTTTGGAATTCTGGCCACCGGGGTCGATAATCTGACGCTGAGCAACTTGAGAATTGATACCGACTGCGATGGCTTTGATATCGATTGCTGCAAGAACGTCCGGATCGACAATTGTACCGTCAACTCTCCGTTCGATGACGCCATTTGTTTGAAAAGCTCGTTTGCCCTGGGTCAGCCAAGGGCCACTGAGAATGTGACGATCGCCAACTGCCAGGTCAGCGGTTACGAAATGGGAACCTTGTTGGATGGTACCTTTAAGAGAACGTACAAGGAATATCAGCCCAACTCGTGCCCCAACGGTCGCATCAAACTCGGTACGGAATCCACGGGCGGATTCAGGAATATCACGATCGTGAATTGCGTGTTCGATTTTTCATTTGGCCTGGCGTTGGAAACGGTCGATGGCGCGCCGCTTGAGAATGTGAACATTTCCAACCTGACGATGCGCGATATTGTGGACTGTCCGATCTTCCTTCGACTGGGAGCCAGGATGCGCTGTCCGCCCTCCACGCCGATGAGTGTCTGTCGGCGCATCAACATCAGCAATGTGGTCGTCCACAATGCGCATTACAAATCCGGGTGCATCATCAGTGGATTGCCGGGACACAATATTGAAGATCTGGAACTGAGTAACATCCAAATCCATTACGAGGGAGGTGGCACAAAGGAAATGACCAGTCGGCAGGTTGAAGAGTACGCCAAGGACTATCCGGAGCCGCAGGATTTTGGCACCATGCCCTCGTATGGGTTTTTCTTTCGGCACGTAAAGAATCTGCGGGTTCATGATGTGGCGGTGGCTTTTATGAGCGAGGAGCAACGCCCCCCTTTCGTGTTGGATGACGTGGAGGATGCGGCCTTTCATCACATCACGGGACAGAAGGCCACCGGCGCTCCTTCCTTCGTACTTAACAACATCAGGGATTTCACCGTGCAGCAATGCAAGGGGTTAAAAGATCTGGCGATCCCGTTGGCCAAGAAGAGGAAACTGTAGTCCACAGCCTTTCGCCGGAGCGGATGTGCCCGGCGGTGATTGGGATTGAGTTGTTCAATGCCGAGCACCTTGGGACAACGTCTATTGCCCGCTTGCTTGCCGTTGAGGGACGATCTCAAACGGGATGGCTGGCAATGCGCCAATGGGTGCGCGCCGGTTGTTCGCCGGACGGTTGGTCCGGCCGCCAGATGCCACGGGTCTGCCCACAAGAATGTTGACGATCAGATTGCCCTGCTGACCGGGCTTCACTTTTGCCGCGTCGCTGCGCAGCACGAACTCCGCACCCTCGCGCACCGGAGTTACATTGCCGATGGTGATTCCATCCGGCGGCTCGCTCAACTCGAATTGAAAACGATCTACGAATGCCCCCGCAGGCGTGGCGAACTGCACCCTGGCCGTTCCGCCGACCGGAATCTGCACGGGCATAGTCCCAAGAATTTTCAATGCGCCCCGCGATATTCCGCGTCCGGTGGCTAGCACCGCGACCTCCAGTTCCTGGGCGGGTACGAGATGCCGGTAGGCGAACGCTTGCATCATGTCTTCCGCCGGCACCGCCGGATGAATGATCGCACGGCCTTCAATGACCGCGCTGCCGTTCAGGTTCAAGCTGAAAGGTCCCTTCGCCGGGTTTGGCGGAGCGGTCAGGGTCATCCGGACTTGATCCTGATTTGACGGTACGCGACCGCCACTGAGGGTGAATCCGTCCGGCGCGTCGCTCAACGCCAGCGTGATCTCGTTGGTGAAACCGTCCTTGCGCAACGCATACACGGTCAGCGGCACGCTTACACCGGCGCGGGCCGTGAGGCTGGATGGCACGACGCGCAATTCAAAGTCGGGCCGCGGCGGACTGAGGCGCAGGCGGTAGGCGTATTCGTCGCCACCTTTGTGCTGCGTGTCGCCGAGGTGAACGTAGTAGCTGCCGGTGGTGGGCAGCGTGGCGCGGAGATACGAGTCGGCGTGGTGCGTGTTCAGGCCGGAAGCCTTGTCTTCGTGGTCATCATTGAACGCCAGTTGCTTTCCGGCGGCGTCGGTCAACTTCAGCACCGAATCGAGTGGAGAGTCCAACCGGCGCGCCGTCACTTCCGCCACAATTTCATCGCCCGCCCGGCCTTCAATGCGGAACACGTCCGCGTCGCCGGGTTGATTGATGCGTCCGTTGATGATGACTGGCAGCGTGACGCGCTGCGCGTGCGAGGGTACGTCGTTCGGCTCCTGCTCCAGCACCTCGGGCAAGTCGTCAACTGCAAAAGGCATCCGATTGGAAACGTATTCATCTTTGGTCACCGAGACGAGCTGGAGGCCGGGGGTTTTATTTTCTTGCGTCAGTTTCGCCAGCGGCAAATTCCATCCCCGGAGTTCAACCGTGGTGGATTTGCCCGCTTTGCCGCCCAATGGAAAGAGACTCGTCACGAACGGCAGTTCGCCCACGGTGATGCGATAAACGAAATCCTCGCGACCGCGATAGATGGCGTCCTTGATCTCGATGACGTAGTCGCCGTCCTTGGGGATTTCGCAATGTAGCACCGGGTCGGGGTGAAAACGGAAGTCGTAGGCGTAGGCGAGTTCCTTTTTCTTCGAATCATAAAGCGCAAGCGTGGCTTGAAACCAGCCGGGCACGGCGTCGGCCAGATAGGGGATCAACTCCCGCGCACTGACGATCGCAACCAGTTGCTGACCCTTGCGGGCATGAAAGCGAAACCGGTCCACGCGACCGGGCATGATCTGGCCATTGACAACGGCAGGCAGCGTGATGCGCGTCTCGGATTTTGCCGGCGCGTTGGTGGGCGGTTTGCCGAATCGCTCCCGGAAACGGTCCGCGTCCGGATTGGCCGCTTTCGCCGCAGGTTGGGAAAACTCCGGCAAGTGGTCCACACAGAAGACGAGTGGGTTCGACAGGCCGGTGGGGGTGCCAAGCCGGATCTCGCGCTCGCCCGCTTCCGCGTTCGTGGCTAGGGTGACGCGGAGGGTGACCGTTTCGGCGATGGCGGGATTGCCCTGGCGATTGGGCGGATTCTTGAGAATTTTCTCGCGGATTTCGGCGACGGTTTTTTCGTCCGCGGCGGTCCAGACGTTGGTGGAGTTGGGCCAACGACGCGCGGCGGCCTTCCGATCCTGCAACTCTCTGAGCTTTTCCCGCAAATTGTTGAACTGTCCCTGCGGCATTGGCTTGTTGAAATCAACCACCGTGGCCTGAACCCCGTCGCCGGAAACGAACGCATTGGTGACGCCGTCGAGCGACTGCCCGCCGATGGTCGTCTGAAACGTTGCGCCCCGCTGGCCGCCGGCAGGATAGACATAACCGATGCGCGGCGTGGCGGGCTGCGCTTGTGTCAAAGATGCCACAGAGAGAAAAGCACTCAGGAGCACGGCTGGCCACATCCGCGATTTCCGAAGTTGTCGTTCTCGCGGACAAGGCTGTCCGCGCTCCGGCGGTCGGTTCATGGCCCATTCCACGTTCACATGATTTCCTTCAAGCGTCCGCCCGTTTTCCCGGCCTCGGCCAACGTGGGAATCACGCGCGCATCCTCACCCAGCGGATGCGGCAGCTTCGCGCCGGGATCAATGCCGAGCAGTTCGTACAGGCTGCCGATGAGGTCCACCGGATAAACTGGACGATCTTTCACCTCGTCGCCCTTCGCGTCCGATGCGCCGATCACCTGGCCGCCCTTGAACCCGCCACCTGCGACCACAGCGGAGAAGACCTCGCCGTGATGACCGCGCCCGCCGTTCCACGGCGCTTCCCACTGAACCTTCGGCGTCCGGCCAAATTCGCCACTCCACCAAACGATGGTGCTGTCAAGCAGGCCGCGCTCTTTCAAATCCTGGAGCAAAGTCGCGAGACCCTTGTCCATTTCTGGAAGTTTCCGGCGCATGATTTGAAAATGCTGTTTATGCGTGTCCCAGCCTTTGTAGTTGATCGTGACGTAAGGCACGCCTTTCTCCACCAGCCGCCGCGCCATCAGACAAGATTGCCCGAACGTGTTGCGGCCATAACGGTCGCGCAACTCGTCCTTCTCCTGCGAGAGATCAAACAACTTGCCCGCGTCGCCCAGGATCATTTCGTAGGCTTGGTCTTCGGATTGATATAGCGCCTTCAACGACGCATCGCCCTGCATCGCACGACCGAGCGTGTTCAATTGGTGGAGCAATTCGCGCCGGCTCTTTTGTCGTTCATCAGAGATCCCTTGGGCCACGATACCTTCCACCATGAACCGGGGCGTGGCCGGATCACCGCCCGTGGCGAAAGGTTTGAAGCGCGAACCCAGAAAACCGGCTTCGGAAAAACGCCCCTGCGGTTCGGTTAGCACAATGTAAGGCGGAATCAACCCGGAGTAGCCGGCGTCGTAACCTTTGAACAGGGACGTGACGGCACCGACGCTGGGATAGGCATCGCGCCCGCCCGCCGCCCGCCCGGTTTGCACCATATAGGACGCGGTTTCATGGCCGTTGTTGCCGTGGGTCATGCTTCGAATGATGGAATACTGGTCGGCCTGTTTGGCGAGCAACGGCAGCAGTTCCCCGATCCGAGTTCCGCCCACATTGGTGGCGATGGGCTTGTCCAGCGGGCCGCAATAATCATAACCGGCAGTGGGTTTCGGATCAAACGTGTCCAGGTGGCACGGGCCACCCCACATCCAGATTTGAATGACCGATTTGGCTTTGGTGGGACGAGTGGCAGCCAGCGTGTGGAGCCCCCAGCCATCGGCCAGCAACAAGCCCGCCGTGCCGAAGAGGCATCGGCGCAGCGCTTCGCGCCGGGAAAACGGCAGGCTGCCCAAGCTGGAAACCACGCGCGCCGAATCGCGACTCAGCGACCGGTCGGCTGAACTTGAATTCATTTTCATATTTTGAATTGTTTTTCGCTTTCACCCGGACGCGCCGGAGCGGGTCGTTTTCAAATCAATGCCGATAGAGGAACTCCGCGCTGTTGACCAAAGCCCAGACGAGATCCACGGCGGCCTCACGCCGGTTCGCGGGGCGGGCCTCGAAATGCGCGCTGACGATTTTCAACTCTTCCTCGGTCGGGAACCGCGAGAGTGTCGCGAGATAAAGCCCGCCGATCAGCTCACGTGGACTGGTCTTGGATTGCGCCAAGGTTTGGATCACGCGGCTCTGTTCGATCTTGCGCTGAATGTGACTCGAATTCAGTAGGTGCAAACTCTGGTCAGCCGTGGGGCGATTATTGCGCTCCGATTCCATGCCGGTATCGCGCGACGGCCGCCCGAACATTTCGAGGAATGAACTCGAGATGCTGCCGTCCGGCAACGCAATCGAGCGCTGCGCTTCGGGAATGAAAGTGAACGGTTCGGGAATGGCGCTGGAATATTTCTCCGTCGAGCCGGTGATCTGGTTCAGCGCGTCAATCAACACCTCGGCATCCAGCCGGCGCAATGGATACGCGGCAAAATTGGCGGCGGCTTTTGGGTCATCGCTGCTGGGAATCGAGGAGAGTTGGTACGTCTTGGAATTCAAAATCAGCCGGTAAAGATGCTTCAGGTCGTAGTGCGATGACTCCAGTTCGACTTCCAGATAAGCGAGCAGTTTGGGGTGGCTGGGCGGATTGTCGGCGCGGATGTCGTCCGGCTCGTGAATGATTCCGCGCCCGATCAGCCAGGCCCAGACCCGGTTCGCGATATTGCGGGTGAACCACGGATTTTTGCTGTCAATCAACCAATCGGCAAAGATTTCGCGCGGGTCGCGATCCAGAGGCAATGAAACTTTTTTTCCGTCAGGGAAAACCGCTTCCGTTGCAGCGTTGGTCGCACCGGGATCGAAGAAAATAATTTCCTCCTTCCACTCCGCCGTGTATTTGCGGCCGACTTTCGAAAAGAACCCCGCCATGCCCGCGAGCCGCTCCTTCGGCCAGCTCTCCGCCCGCGCTCCCATAAAAGTCAACGCCACGGTTTGCGCGATACCTTGCGGCTCGCGGTTCTGCATGGCGCGATAAAAATTGACCGGCGGCTCGCGGAAGTTGCTGCCGCTGGCCGTCAGCATCTCACGGACGAACTGGTCGTAAGGTTTGTTCTCCTTGATGCTGGTGCGAATCCAACGGTGATAAGCCTGCGCGGCGTTGGGCCAGAGGTTGATGGGAAATTCCGCCTTCACCCGCAGCAGATCGCTCCACTTCATCGCCCAGTAATCCGCAAACTCCTCGCGCTCCAGCAACCGGTCAATCAATGCGCGGCGTTTGTTCGAGTCGCGACTCAACAGAAATTCGCTCGTCTCCGTGGCCGACGGCAGCGTGCCGATGACATCAAGGTAAGCTCGTCGAATAAACACCGCGTCTGAACAAAGGTTGGCCGGCTGAAGATTCAACCGCTTTAACTGGTTGAGAACCAGTTTGTCTATCTCACTCTCGGCGGTCAGGGCAATCTGAGCTTCAAACGGGCTGGACATCGCTCCGGTCGCGGCGCAGCGGGGGATCGTCGCCAGCGCGCACAGGCAAAGCAGACCACACATCAGGACGGCGGCTGGGCTCAACATTTTCAACGGGCGCATTTTGTTATTACCAGAAGCAATGCCGCCTGACTTTTTGTTGGATCGAAGGCCACCATTTTCGGCCCGCCCCGCGAAGGGCCAACATATACGACCAAACATTAGTTCAAACCAACTGTAACCTACAGCACGTTTTATGCTTCTCATCTATTACAACAGTCCGGACGCCTGGCGGAAGTGCCGGGTTACAACCCCGGGCTGCTGCGGCAAACCGACGGCACGATTGACCCGTGCCACGGCGGACAATTGAGACAACACTAAGACACACTTTCTAATGACGCACACCGCCCCGGCAATCGCCGCACTCCCAGATCCACATTCTCCGAACGCATCGCCGCGACTGCGTTGGCAACGGCGACCCGGAATGGCTTTCGTGGCGCTCGAACACCCGCCCATCCGCGAGTTGCACTTGAGCCTGCAGGCAAAGGGCGGCGATTCAATTGGCGAGCTGATGGAACGTCTCGCCAACGTTCTGGAGGAGAACCGGGCCACCGTGGTCCGGCAATTCGTGTTCGGCCCGATAATCGCGCATGCCGCGACCATGGAAGCGATGCGCCGGTGCCTCGGCGAGGTGAATTGGCCGGTCACCTGGGCGGAAGGTGGCAGTTGCACGGGCGCCCCCATCTCGGGAATGCAGATTCACGCGATCAGCGGCACGCCAGTTCAAACGTTGACTTGCAAAGGACGGATCATCGGTCGAACGTTCGACGACGGCGAAGCGAAGCACTGCCTGCTCGGTGACATCGGCCCAGTTCGCGCAAGGGCCGCCGCCCCCGACCAGGCGCGCGAAACGTTTGACAACCTTGAGGCCGCGCTCGGACTCGCGGGAATGACCGTGAAAGACGTGCGGCGGACCTGGTTGTTCCTCGATGATATTCTCTCGTGGTATGGCCCGTTCAACGCGGCGCGAAGCGCCTTTTTCGCGCGGAATGAATTACGGGCGGGTGTTTTCCCGGCGAGCACGGGCGTGGGCGGACGCAACCCTCACGGCGCGGCGCTCGCGCTGAGCACCTGGGCGGTAAGCCCACACAACCGCGCGACCCGCGTTCAGATGGTTACTTCACCGATGCAATGTCCGGCGATTGCGTACGGCAGCGCCTTCAGTCGCGCAGTGGAAATCGTGTCGTCGCATTACTCTCATCTGCTTGTTTCCGGCACCGCGAGCATTGAGCCGAACGGGCGCACGGCGCATGTGGGCGACATACGCCGCCAGATTCAACTCACAATGCAGGTCGTGGGAACGATCCTGCAATCGCACGGAAGGAACTTTGCCGACGTGACTCGTGCCACGGCGTATTTCAAGTCCGCTTCGGACTTCCCTCAATTCGCCGCGTGGTGCAATCAGCATGACCTCAGGGAATTGCCCGTGGTGGCGGCTTGCTGCGATATCTGCCGGCCAGAGTTGTTGTTCGAGATCGAGGTGGACGCCATCGGGCTTGCTGCTGGTGGTTCGCTTTGACATACGGAAGGCGGGGCGGAGACAGCGCCGGCTCTTTACGGATCGAATCGAATGACGTAGCGTGGGCTGTGATGCTTTCCGAATTGGGAAATCTTGGCGGTTTGGCCATGAGCGGATGCATCGTCATCGCGTTCGGTTTCGTCTATGTGCTCACCGCATGGATTCGAAATGCTGCCGTGAAACCAGACCCGTGGGGAGCGGAAGTGCGGCAGACGATTGATTCGCCCGACACCCCTGAAATCTGCCATCATTGTTCCACGCCACAGGAACGAAGTGCGTGGTTTTGTCCGTACTGTGGATGTGCCGTCGGCCCATACAACAACTTGATGCCCTACGTCCATGTCTTCTCCGTGGGCGAGGTTTTCCGGAACGGCGCAGCCGACAAAATGCGCGGGAACTCGCTCACGATTGGCGGCTACCTGCTTTACTCGTTGAGCAATTACTTTGTCTTCGCTCCCGTTTACTGGTATTTCCTATTCAAAAACCTGACGCGCATCAAGCGGGAGGAAGCACAACAACCTTCACTTGAAGTGCCGGGTGGTTAGGGCGCGGTATCCGTTACGAAACTCGAGCCAAGAACGTCCTTTCAATTCCACGACAAATCCTCCGGCAACTGCGCGCGGAGTTTGTTGCGCCAGCCGCCTTTGCGGCGCAGAACCGTCTGCCAGAGTTGTTCGGGTGGCGTGTTGAAAACCAGTTCCAGCGACGCCGGGTGCGCCAGCCACGCTTTGCGTTTCATTTCATCTTCAAGCTGTCCGCCGCTCCAACCGGCGTAGCCCGCGAAGAGCCGCACCTTTTTCTCCGCCGAAAACGATTCGCCAATGTCCACCAACGCGTCGAGCGAGTGATCCATGTTCAAGTTGGGCAACACGTTGGCGTGGGGGATGAAATTGTCCGTGTGCAGAAAACTCAACGCGGTGGGTTGCACGGGGCCGCCGAGATAAAGCGGGCTTTCCTTCAGCACGTCCGGCAGGTTGGCCACGATCATTTCGCCGACCTTGTTGCCGGTGGCGCGGTTGAGCACCAGGCCAAAGGCACCCTCGGCGTCGTGCTGGCAGATCAGCACCGCCGTGCGCTGAAAAAACGAGCCGGACAACCGCCCGCTGTCGAGCAACAACTGACCTTTGAAAAATTTTGATTTTTCCTGCATACCAAGCTACACCCAATGTGCCTCATAACTTACCGTGCCGCCAATCTGGATTAAACTTCTCCTATGTCAAAAATTTGCGTGTTGATCCTCATGCTGGCGGCGCTGGTCGTCGCGTCCGGCTGACAACCCCACTCCGGCAACCGCTATTCAATGCGTCACTTCCGCTTGATCGTGAGTGTTCGCAATTCGCCCGCCCCGCCAACCTGGATCACCACCGCATCCTCGCGAATGGCCACGCATCGTACCAGGACGTTGGTTGAACTCACGGTAACCTTGGCCTCTTCATTCACTGAGAGCGTGCGGCCGTTGATCAAGGCCATCGGCTGGGTCTTTGACCAGGTGATGCCTTGTAAGACGAGTTGCTCCGGAAGTTTCGGCGGCGGATTATTGGTGGCAGTGACGGCGCTCACTAGCGGCGTGTTGGCGGCGACGATTTTGGTTTTGGGGCGATCTTCCATCCGGCGTACCCGGCTCAAATCATCGCGGAGCAACACCGGATCGTCGCCGGATTTCATCCAGTCAACGATGTCCCCAAAGCCGTACTGGCGATGGGCGGCGATGAAAAGATCAATCTGACCGCGCGTGTAGTGGTTGGCGAGAATATTTGATTTGCTGGCCGCCAATCCTTGCTGCTCGGCATACAAATACGACAGCAGTTCACAAAAACCTTCCACGGCGTCTTTGCCGATTTTTTTCGCCCGGGCAGGCGGCACGTTTTCGATGATCCAAGTGTGCGCATATTCATGCACGCAAGTTATCATTAAATCCTCCCGCGGTTGTCCAGAGAGGATGCTGATTTCAAAGAAGCGTTGACCGTGATTGGTTTTGGTCTCCGTGCAACCCAGGGTGTTGGGACAGGAGAAGTCGTTTCCGATGATCTTGTACAGCTCCTGCAACTTGATGCGGTCCATGAGCTCTACGGTCACGTTGGTTTCGGGAAAGGTGATGAACCGGATGAATTGGCGATCCAAATCTTCCTTCACATTGTCACAAATCTGGGAGGCTTGCTTGTCGTCGAGTACAACCGTGCTCACGTCGCGCTTACAGATCACCCGCCCGTCGGGCAAGGTGGTAAAATCCTTCAGCACGGGCATGCTGCATAGATAACAAGTGTCAGGCAATTCCAGACAATCGGCACAAAGAAGACACTTGGTGTGGCTTACCTTGTCTTCCTGTGTATAAACGGTAAAGCGGATTTCCTTCTTACAAACCGCACAAAAGTCGCCCGCCGCAAGGGACATCCGGCCAACAAAAAAAACGAGGAACAGAAGCCATGGAAAGCGGCATCCCGTTCCTCGCTTTTGAAATCCCAATATCCCGGTTGGCATGGTGGAATTGGACACCAAAGCCCTTGGCGATTCAACTTCGGATCGATTCAGACGAACGACTTGACCTTTTTCACAATCGCCGCCGCATCAATACCGAATTTGGCCAGCAATTCTTCCGGCTTGCCGGAACGCGGCAGCTCGCGCACCGCCAGCTTGGTGACTTTGACTCCATCGGCGCTGAGTTCGCCCGCAACGGCGTCGCCTAGGCCGCCTTCGGCGTAGTGGTCTTCGACAGTCACGACGACGTTCTTCGTCTTCTTCGCCGCGGCGAGAATCACGTCTTTGCCCAGCGGCTTGATGCTGTACGCGTCAATCACCGTGACGCCGATGCCGTCTTTCACCAGCGCGTCAGCGGCTTTGAGTGCCTCGTGCAACGTCACACCCGCGCCGACGATCGTGACTTTGTCGCCGGCATTCTGGCGCACGACTTTCGCGCCGCCAATGGGGAATTGTTCGTCGTTGCCATAAATCACCGGCGTCTTGGGGCGCGAGGTGCGCAGATAGCAAATCCCTTTCGCCAGCGCCATTTGCTCGACGAGTTTCTCGGCGCTGACCGCATCGCTCGGATACAGCACCACACTGCCGGCGATGGCGCGCATCATCGCCATGTCTTCCAGCGCCATCTGCGACGGGCCATCCTCGCCGATGCTCACGCCCACGTGCGAGCCGGCGAGCTTGAGGTTCGCCATCGAAATGCCCGCCACGCGGATTTGATCGTAAGCGCGCGCCAGAAAGCAGGCGAACGTGGACGCGAATGGCACCTTGCCTCGCGTGCCAAAGCCCACCGCCACGCCCACCATGTTTTGCTCGGCGATATAACACTCGGTGGAGCGATCTGGGAATTTCTTGAAAAATTTATCTGCGAACGTGGAATTTTTTGTGTCGCCGTCCATCGCGACAATGCGCAGATCCGTTTCACCGATACGGGCGAGGGCGTTGCCGTAAGCCTCGCGCGTCGCCACCATATCGCCCGTTTTGTAAACCAGCGGCGGATAGCTCGTAGGCACGGCGTTGGCCGGTGCTGGAAGCTGGCTCGGCGCGGGAATCGCCACGCCGGCGGCGGAACGCGCGCTGGGCAGCAACTCGGCGATGGCTTTCGCCGCTTCGTCTTTGGTCAAAGCCTTGCCGTGCCAGCCTTCCTTGTCTTGCAGAAACGAAACGCCCGCGCCCTTGTAAGTCTTGGCCAGAATCACGAGTGGTTGGTCGTTCAACCCAACGCCGCTGAGCACTTCCAGAATTTCATCGAGGTCGTGGCCGTCCACCAAATCCTCGACGCGCCAGCCGAAAGCCGCGAACCGTTTGCGGTAAATTTCGATGTTGTGCTCGAACGCCGTGGGTTGGCTCTGACCGAGACGATTCACGTCCACCACTGCGATCAAATTGTTCAGCTTGTAAATCCCCGCGAGCGATGCCGCTTCCCACACCGCTCCTTCGGCGATTTCGCCGTCGCCGAGCAGCACGTAGGTGCGGTAGTCGAGACTGTCCAGCCGCGCGGCCAGCGCCATGCCGACGCCGACGCTCAAGCCCTGACCAAGCGAACCGGTCGCCACGTCAACGAACGGCAGCCGCGGCGTCGGATGACCTTCGAGGTCGGAGCCGAGGGTGCGCAGCTTCAGCAGATCTTCCGTGGGAAACAATCCGGCTTCCGCCCACGCGGCGTAGAGCAACGGCGCGGCGTGGCCCTTGGAAAGAATAAAGCGGTCGTTGTTGTGGTAATGCGGATTTTTCGGGTCGTAACGCATGTGGCCGAAAAACAGCGCCGCCATCACGTCCGCCGCGGAGCAGCACGACGTGGGATGCCCGCTGCCGGCCGCCGTCGTCGCCGCAATCGAATGAATCCGCAACTGGTTTGCGATTCCCTTCAGCAATTCAATGTCAGTCTCAATCATGTGGCCGGGAAAGTAAACCAATGCCGGCCAAAGGGAAAGAATGAATATCGTGCCGAACTCCGGGAGCCAACGCTGACACCGCCGTCTGTTCTGCCGGCTTTACCATGCCCTCAAACTTCTTTTCCTTCGGGTTCGTCTATTTGAGCTTGGCGGAGACTCCCGGGACGGATTCCAAAACCCGGCAAAAAAACGCTTGGCAACCTCCCACGCCGGCGTAAAGTCACCACAAATGAACCCGCCGCAAAAGCAATTCTCCCCGAACCGCGGAGCGTCGAAACAGTAATTTCCTATCAGTAAAACCACAGGGATCCTCCCTACAAACTACATACTCGCAAAAAAGTTCGCTGCTGCGAATCATCAAACATGAAGCAAATCATCATTCTCGGATTGGTTGGGATGGTGGCCGGTGCGCTGAACGCCGCCGACTCCAGTCCCAAAGAAAAAATCACCAACGCCACCAAGCAGTTGGGTGACCAAGTTAATTACAGTTGGACAACCTCGACGAAGGAGGCTGATGGCAGCGCTGGCAGGCTGGGACCAATCGAGGGCAAGGCCGAAAAAGGCGGCGTTACTTTTCTGGGATTTTCCGTCGGCGGCCTCCCGGTGGAGGTTTACATGAAAGGCGACAAAGGGACAGCAAAGGCGCTGGAAGGATGGCAGACGTTTGACGAGATCGCGCAAACGGGCGGCACCGCCGCGGCTGTCGTGCGCTTCTTGCGAAGTTACCAGACGCCGGTTACTGAATCCGCCAGCCTGGCCGGGAAAGCGACTGATCTCAAGGAAGCGGACGGCGCTATTTCGGGCGATCTCAAGGAGGACGCCGTCAAAGAGATGTTGCTTTTCGGGATGCGCCGCGAGGGTCAGGAAGCGCCCAAAACGACGGACGCCAAAGGTTCCGTCAAGTTCTGGATCAAGGATGGTGCGCTGACCAAGTGTGAGATCAAAGTTCAAGGGAAGGTCACTGCCGGCGAACGCGAATCCGAGATCAATCGCACCACGACGGTGGAGATCAAGGACGTCGGCACAACAAAGCTCGAAGTGCCCGCCGACGCGAAGCAGAAGATGAGCTAGCCTGCGTTGGCATGGCTTTGTCCCTTCAATCTGGCATGATAACCTGATCCTCGTCTGGCTCGTGCCGTTAATCCGGTGCCGGCAGGCGGGGGAATTTGCCCGCTCTTAATATGAACACCCGGAAATTTTGTGCGCTGGTTGCCAGTCTTGTCTTCGCTTCCTGCCAGTTGATCAACGCCGAGACGCCATCGGCGGTTTTCAAAGCGGGCGCGGGCAAACGGGATGTCACGCCCAAGGAACCGGTCCCCATGTGGGGTTACGGAGCGCGTCACGCCGCGCTGTCAACGGGCACCTTGGATCCGCTCTTTGCCAGCGCGGTGGTCATTCAGGCCGGCGAAAAAAAACTGGCCATCGTTGGTCTTGATCTCGGACGGTCGCCCGCGGAAAAAACCATTCAGAACATCCGCGCCCGCATCAAGGAAAAGGCCGGCATTGAGTATTCCTTCATCGCCGGTTCACACACGCATCACGGCCCGGTGCTGGAATTGACCGACGCGGAAGGCAAGGGCAAGGGCAAATTCGACGCCGCGCTTCGTTATTACCAGGAACTGGAGGACGGCATCGTGGCGGCGATCCTGGAAGCGGATGCGAAACTGGTGCCCGCGCGGCTGGCGACGGGTGTTGTGAAGCTCAGCGGGTTCAATCGCAATCGCCACACCAAGATCGAACCCAAACCGGTGGACCCGGACCTCGGGGTCATCCGGCTGGACGACACGAACGGCAAGCCGTTGGCCGTCATCGTCAATTTTACCGCGCACCCGACGATGGTTGATGGCGGCGTGCTGCGGTTCTCCGCGGACTATGTGGGCGCGCTCAAAGCAACAGTGGAGAAGGAATTCGGCGGGCAGGCTGTTTTCATGCAGGGCGCCGCCGGAGACATGTCGGCGGACAAAGGCGCGAACAAGGATTATCTGGAATTCGGCCAGGCGCTGGGCCGCGAAGTGGCAAAGCTGGCCGCCAGCCTGAAGCCGGAGGAAATCACCAAACCCTCGCTCGCGGTGAAGGAGGAACGGTTCAAGTTCAGTTCGCGAACCGACTGGAACAACCCCGGTATCCGGGCCGCGTTCAGCATGGCCTTTTTCCCTGAATTGATCCCGAACTACACCGACGAGTATGCCGATGGCATCCGGCCGCGTCTCACCGTGGCGCTGCTGAATGGTAACATTGCCCTGGTCGGAGCCTCGGGGGAATTCTTCTGCAACCATGCCGTCCGGCTGAAAGAACGGGCGCGGGTGAAGCAGCTTTTCTTTTACGGTTACTGCAATGGCTATCACCAATATTTTCCCACGATTGAAGCGGTGGCCGAGGGCGGCTACGGCGCGGACGCCACGGTCTCGCCGGTGGAAGTCGGGGCCGGGGAAAAAATGATGAACACCGCCTTGACCTGGATTTACCAGATGCAGGGGAAGATCAAATGACGGGAATGAACAGCCGCCAAAGAACGCACTTGGCCGACACCGCGCTGACAGGTGAAGCGTGACGAGTGACACGTGACAGGAAGTCTTGTCACCCGTCACCCGTCACTCGTCACACGCCGCCTGGCCGCCGTGCCGCCCAACTTCACCCCGTGATTCGCCGGTTTTCGTTGTTCATGGTGTCTTGTGTCAGCTCACACAATCCCCAACGCTTGTCCACCAAATCGAGGCAAGGCCACTCTGCGAGCGAGCTTAACCGATCCCTGGTTCAATAGGCCGGCCTGTTTTGCGGCACGCACGGAAAAATCTGGCCCACCAGATCGCGGTCATTAGCACCGGCGGAGTCATGCGCCGGCCACCAGATCCAAATGATCCCACCAGACGTTACAGTATTTAGTCCGCTGATCTCCATGGTTCGCGGCTCCTTCCAATGGAAGGTTTCGGCGTGACCGTCGGCGAACGAGAACGTGCAACCCTTGTTATGCCGCGTAGCCGGGAAGCCGATCCATTGATACTGGCTCGTGCCGAAGAGACTGTCAGCGGGGCCATTACAACAGTAAGTTAACTGCTGGATGCTGTTCTCATGTTCGTCAACGAACACCATCGCGCGCGCGGGACTTGGGTTGCGAATTTGTGTCAACGTGTGCCAGACCCTGTTATAGTCCCAGTTTATTGAGCCGTATTTGTCTACTCGCTCCGTGACGCCGTTCATGTAAAGGCTCATGGACACGCTCCGCGAACGCGGAATCTGGCCCAGGTCGCGCACGGTGGACCTGTCGGCGGGACATCTGTAGATGCCGGTGGAGGGGTT
>Ga0315268_10000875_pt1 | contig 35119 bp, 36 predicted proteins | sample C1_top_MG_FD_204535 | JGI IMG/M metagenome (GOLD analysis project Ga0315268, IMG submission 204535) | Sediment microbial communities from Yellowstone Lake, YNP, Wyoming, USA - C1_top | ecosystem: Environmental > Aquatic > Freshwater > Lake > Sediment | place: USA: Wyoming | collected 2017-08-01
ACCAGCTACTTCTTCAAAACGTGCCCACGGCTCACACTGCACCTCATCCAGGGCGACGAGCTGCATAGCGTCTGAGCTATGCTGGAGCGGTGCGGGATGCCTTGCGGGCGGCCGGCGCGGGCACCCTCCAGCTTGACCCATCTCGGGAGCAGGAACGCATGGCTATGACGAAAACGGCGGTTGCGGTGCTCACCTGCGCTGTTTCCCTCGGCGCAGTGCTGCTGTTCGGCGAAGGGGGAAATAAGAGTGATGATTCAGATGCGGCGGCGGAGATAACCGGGCTGGAACACGCGGCCGTGAAGGCTGACCTGGCGACCGACCGTTCGTTCTATGAAGGCCACCTGGCGGAGAACTGGAGCGGCGGAACCAGCTATGGGGATTGGGAGACGAAGGCGTCGCTGCTGCGGGACATGTCGGACCGGCGGAACCACCGCATGGAGAGCGAGTCGATCAGCGACGTCAAGGTGCGCGTGTACGGCGATGCGGCGGTCGCCACCTACAAACAGGGCTACCACCTGTTTGACCACGGCCGGCGCCACGCCCGGACCGTGATCACGACCGATACCTGGGTCCGGCAGAATGGCGCGTGGCAGAAAGTGGCCAGCCACAGCTCGCAAGCGCGGTGAACCGATTGCGGAGTGCGCCCTTGACGGGAGGCCGGGAGCCCGCAGGCGAAATCCTGACCCCGAGCGCAGCGAGGGGGAAGGATCCGGCGAGTTTATGGCGGGGACGACGAGACTCGAACTCGCGACCTCTGCCGTGACAGGAGACTCAGGGCCTGTAACTCACAGAATCCAAGGGCACGGATGGCTCCCTGAGTTGCCTATCGGTACCGCTGGAACAGCTTATCAAACCCTTTCGAACCCTCGCAATCTTGACTTTTGATATCACAAGTATGATAGGATACACGTCGTGAAAGCACGGAAGAGCGCCGCCAGGCCAGAGACTTGGTTGGGCGCATCGCAACCAGTAGGGACGCTGATCATTGTGCTATTCGTACCGAGCCAAGATCGGGCTGGCAACGACATTGACCATGATTTCTGGGTCACTGGCGCGCTTGAGACCTTGGGCGCGCTGTTCCGAGGAGCGACCGCTTACCCGCGCGCTCGGGGCGTGTGGCGCGACGATGAGCGCGGCGGCACCCTGCGGTATGAACAACCGACTATTGTGACCTGCTACGCCGACCCTCGTGCGATGACAAGGGAGTCTCAGTCGCGCTTGCGTGCCTTTCTGCACCGTATGGGACGCGAAGCGAACCAGGGCGAGATCGGGATTGTGATTGGCGACAAATATTACGGGATTACGCAATTTGACCCAGCGTAACGTGGCGCACTCGGCTACGCCGAAGGAGGACAAGAGATGCCAGCAACTCACCAAGCGAAGCCCACAAAGACGTCACGGCATCGGAAAGCCCCGCGAGAACAGAACGCCGACTTTGGGGCGGCCCTCGGCGCATCGCGCAGCTTTAGTGTGGCGAACAAGCCTCGTGGTCCTTTCGGTGTCGCTGCCTTGCTAGATGAAATTCAAAATCGGCTTGTCAGCCGCGGCGGGCGCCCGTCCGATCCGGGACCCACAATCCGGCGGCTCGTGCCAATCAAGAAACAGGTCTGGCGAAGCCTGAAAGCGCAGGCGGCATTCCTGTCCAGCCACGGCAAACGCGTCAGCCCCGCTCAGTTGGCAGCGATGCTGGTGGAAAAGAGCGTGTCTCAGTTGAGAACCGCTCAAGTGGCGGAGGAAGGCGAAAGGATGAAGTGATGATTTCCTCCGAGATTGCTACCGATTTGCAGTGTCCGACGCCTGAATGGGTAAAGTTTGATGAATCGACAAAAGCGCCGGCGGGTTCGGGTGTATACGTGATACCGAAACGACGAGAAGTACCTCCTTCACGGATTTGTCGTCATGCCGAATCATTTTCATCTGCTGATCACTCCAAGAGAAACTCTGGAGCGAGCTATTCAACTGGTAAAAGGCGGCTTTTCCTTTCGAGCAAAGAAGGAGCTGCGGTTCGGGGGTGAGATCTGGCAGACCAGCTTTTATGACCATCGAGTGCGGGACGCGAATGAGTACGACAAGATGAGAATTTATATTCATCAGAACCCTGTGCGCGCAGGGCTGGTCAGGCGCGCAGAGGATTATCCATACAGCTCCGCGAATTCGAGATTTGCCTTGGACGAAGTACCTCAGCGGCTAAAGCCGGCCACATTAAGGGCAGCTAAATCGCAGGCCTGAAGGCCTGCGCCACCCGATTTCGACAACTTCGCGGGCCAGCCCCAAAACGGTCCCGCCCCAAAACGCCGCGCGCAGTTAATATCTTCGTGATTACTGCGGGAGCGTCCCGACGGTGCCCCACATCTGCCCGACTTTGGCAGATGTGGGCCGTCTGAGACTTCCAGCGAACTATCAGAACTTCACTCTCACGCCCAACTGTACCTGGCGGGGCGAGAAGGTGAAGTTGCTGTTGCCGTTCGTCTTCGTGCCGAACACGGCACTGCAAGTGCTGCCCGTGCCGCAGAAGGTCATGGCGGGAGCGGCGGTCGTGCCACCCAGCAGATAGGGGTGTTGACGCCAACAAGATGGGTGGTTGCCTGGGCGGGACAGTGTCCGAACCGCGGTAGGAAAATGCAGAATGGTGAGCGCGGAAGGATTCGAACCTTCGACCCATGCCTTAAAAGGGCATTGCTCTACCAGCTGAGCTACGCGCCCACGCAGTATCAATCTAGCACAACCGGGAGGCGACCGCAGGAGAGAAGAACCGTGCGCGCCGAAGTATGTGGGGTGAGGATGGCAACGGCGCGCACGTATTTTGTTTTACGAATAATGGCACCGCAGACGGGCTTTGCCTAGTTATTGCGTCATAGTTCAGCGTGATGCAGATCACACAGAGGGCGGGTATTTCAGGCTGCAGGCTTCAGGCACGAGGTATTTGACGTGCGCGATTAGAAAAGCAGGTCCCTCGACTCGGACGCGCGAACCCGAGCGCCCAAAACCGGGGCGCTCTGGGTTCTGCGCGCGTCCTCGCTCGGGATGACACCCGACTGGATTGAAGTTTGTCTCGACACCTATAACAGCGTAAAGATCCACGCCTGAAGCCTAAAGCCTAAAGCCCAAAGCCTATTCCTCCACCACCCGCCGCAGCACGGTGAAGAACTCGGGGTAGGAGATGCGGGCGGCGTCGGCGCCGCGGATGATGGTTTCGCCTTCGGCCCTCAAGGCGGCGACGGCGAACGCCATGGCGATGCGGTGGTCGCCGAAGGAATCCACTTCCGCGCCGTGCAGGCGCTGGCCGCCGGGCACCAGCAAGCCGTCATCGCGCTCCTCGACGCGCGCCCCCATGGCCCGCAGGTTGGCCGCGACGGCGGCGATGCGATCGGTCTCCTTCAGGCGCAGCTCGCGCGCGTCGCGAATCTCGATTCCCTCCTGCGTGAAGGGCGCGATCGCCGCCAGCACCGGCAATTCGTCAATGACGGCGGCCGCCTGCGCGCCGGCGATGATGGCGCCGCGCAAGCTGCCGGGCTGCACCCGCACCATCCCGGTCAGCTCGCGGTTGCGCTCTTCCATGTTGAGCACGGAAACGCGCGCGCCCATGGCAGTCAGCACGTCCAGCAGCACGGCGCGCGTGGGATTCAGCAGCAGGTTGTCGATCACCAGGCTGGAGCCGGGAAACAGCGCGGCGGCGCAAAGGAAAAAGGCGGCGGAAGAAAGATCGCCGGGGACGCAGGCGGTGATGGCCCGCAGGCGCTGGCCTCCGCGCACCCCGGCGCGATTGCGTCCGCGGGCGACGGTGGCGCCGAAGGCTTCCAGCGCCAGTTCGGTGTGGTCGCGCGTGCGCACCGGCTCTTCCGTCCAGGTCTCGCCGGAAGCGAACAAACCTGCCAGCAGCACCGCCGACTTCACCTGCGCGCTGGCCACCGGCAGCCGGTATTCGATGGCGCGCAGCCTGCCCCCGGTAATGCGCAGCGGAGCATGGCCGTCCTGCGACTCCAGGCGCGCGCCCATGCGCTCCAGCGGCTCGATGATGCGCCGCATGGGCCGGCGGGAGAGCGACTGGTCGCCCACCATCTCGGCGGTGAATTCCTGTCCCGCCAGGACGCCGGCCAGCATGCGCATGGTGGAGCCGGAGTTGCCGCAGTCCAGCGCCTGTGCGGGCGGGCGCAGTTCGCCGCCGGCGACGATCACCTCGCCCGCGGCCCCGCGTCGCACCTGGGCGCCCAGCGCGGCCACGCAGGCCAGGGTGCTGGCGCAGTCGGCGCCGGTGGAGAAATTGGTGATCCGGGTCTCGCCCTCGGCGATGGCGGAAAGCATCGCGTAGCGGTGCGAAATGGACTTGTCGCCGGGCAGCGCGATGGCGCCGCTCAAGTTACGCGCCGGTCGTATGGTCACCGTGCCATCTGTGTCCAAGCTCTCTGATCTCCCGCTTGCGAATTGTCTGTGGCCAAAAAAAATGCTGCCCTCCGGCTGCGCTGCTGGGCAAACGCACGCTGCCGCGCGTCATCTCACTCCCTAGCACGGCGGAGTTGAGCCGTGCCGAGTGATTGGTACCGGGTCCAGTAGTCCCCTGCTCTGCCGCCGGGTTCCTTTCCCCTCGAAAATCCAGGGTGAACGAACCATGAAATACCGGGTCCTGCTGTTTTGTACCTTGCTGCTGGCCAGTCTTGCAGCCGTTGCCCAGGCCGGAATGATGGCTCACGGCCCGGGCGGATTCGCTGACGATCACATGACCGGCATGGGAAGCACGTTAAGCGGGAGCGTGCTTACCGTGGGCAACCGCCCCGTGCAAGACGCCCGCGTCGAGGTCCGGCGGCTCGGCACGCTCCAGGTCGTCGCTTCAGGTTACACCCTCCCGGGCGGCTCCTTCGAGTTCTTCAACGTGCCGCGCGGACAATACGAGGTGGTGGTCACCGCCGGGTTGCAGGAAGCGCGCGAGCGAGTCGACCTGATGGGGAGCAATCTCAACGTTGACTTGCGCGTGGGCGGCCCCGTGCAGGCTGGCGGCAGCGGCAACACCGTTTCGGTCGCCGAACTGAAAATCCCCAATAACGCGCGCAACGCCTTCCACAAGGCGGAAGAAGCCCTGCGCAAGCACAAGATCGCAGACGCCCGCCAGCACGTCGATAAAGCGCTGAAGATCGCCCCGAAATACGCCGCGGCGCTGACCTTCCGCGGCATCCTCGACCTGAGCGAAAACCACCTGCAGCAGGCCAGCACGGAGTGTGAGCAGGCGATCCAGGACGATTCCAGCTACGGCATGGCCTACGTGGTGCTGGGCGCCACCTACAACGTGATGGCGCGCTTCGACGACGCCGTGCGCACCCTCGATCACGGCCTGGCGCTGTTGCCCAACTCCTGGCAGGCGCATTTCGAAATGGCCAAGGCGCTGCTCGCCAAAGAACAGTACGCGGAGTCTTTGCGGCAGATCAACCGGGCCGCCGGACTGGTACCAGCCACGTACGCGCCCATCCACCTGGTGCGGGCGCACGCGCTGCTGGGACTGAGGGACTATTCCGAGGCCATCACCGAACTGGAGCAGTACCTGGGCCGCGATCCGCAAGGCGTGGATGCGGCCAACGCGCGCCAGATGCTCGACCAGGTGCGCGCCTTCACCGCGCGAGCGCAAAAGTGAGTTGTGAGTTCTGAGCGGGACCCCGAGAGGCGCCGCCTCACGGCTCACAACTGCATCATCCTACTTTGAGATTTCCTGCAGCACCCTGGCGGGCACGTCTTTCACGCTGAGGTGAAACTCGAACAGCGGCTGCTCCCCGCCGCGTCCCCAGCGGTTCACCTCCCAGTGCGCGCGCAGGAACTTGACCTCGGGCTGGGCGGCCAGGTCCAGCAGCAGGGGATGCTGCCCGCGATAGAACTTCTGCGGGAAGACGGCCAGCGGTTTGGCCGACCAGGCATTGCCGTCGGCCGATCCGAACACGCTCACGTCCAGGGACTCCTGCTCGATGACGCGGGTGATATTCAACGTCAGCAGGAATACGCGGTTTTCGGCTGCGCTGAGGTCGACGGCGGCGCCGTCGCCGTTGGCGGTCACACTGGTTTTTTCCGGGACGAGGAAGGCATCAATCATGGCCAGAGGATTTTAGATGGGCGGCGCGAAATTGCAAAGTTGGCCCCATCACCCCGGCTTGTGACCTGACGCGCACTGGTCGAGGAATTGCCTTAGCAGCCGGCCGGCGTCGGTGGCCTGCTCGAACACCGCGTAATGGCCGGCCTGCGGCATCACCTTCATCTCGCTGCCGGCGATGCGCTGGCGCAGGTAGTCGGCCTCCGCCACCCCGGTCAGCACATCTTCGTCGCCGGTAATGACCAGGGTCGGGACATCGATGGCGGCCAGGGTGGGCGTGGAATCCGGACGGGCGGCCATGCCGCGCAGCGACGCGGCCACTCCCGCCGGCGTCATATCCAGCATCATGCGCCGCGCGCCCAGAAGCAGGTCGGGGCGGTTGCGGCGCGTGCTCTCGCCCAGCAGCTTGGGAATCATGCTGTCCACGAAGGGCTCCACGCCGCCCTGCTCCACCTCTTCGGCCGCCCGAAAACGATTGGCACGGGCTTCCTCGGTATCCGCTTGCGCCTTGGTGTTGCACAGCGCCAGCGCCGAGATGCGCTCGCGGCAGCGGCGCCACATCTCGAACAGAATGTAGCCGCCGATGGACTCGCCGGCGAAAATGGCCCTGCCCACCCCGGCATGGTCGCATACGCGCAGCACGTCGGCGGCATGCTTTTCCATGGTGGCCGGGCCTTCTCCGGCCCCGGATTGGCCGTGCCCGCGCAGGTCGGGCAGGATCAGCCGGTAGCGCGTGGCAAGCTGTTCGGCGACCGCCATCCAAACGCCGTGATGGGCAGGAAAGGGATGCAGCAGCACCACGTCGGGCCCGCGCCCCAGGACGTGGTAGAAGATCTCGGCGTCGGCGCTGTGAACGTGCATAGGTCAGGCTTTAGGCTTTAGGCTTTAGGCTTTAGGCTTTAGGCTTTAGGCTTTAGGCTGTGGGCTGTGGGCTTCAGGCTTCCTGACGACTGAAGCCTGACGACGGACCACTATGTCTGCGTCTGCACAAGAGCATGGGTCGGCACGACGGCGACAATTTCGGGCTCTTCCGGCATGACGATCCACCCGATGATGTAGGCAATGAACCAGAACGGCGGCATGAAAATGGCGGCCACCAGCCACACCACCCGGATCAGGGTGACGTCCAGGTCGAAGTACTCGGCGATTCCGGCGCACACGCCGGCGATCTTGCGCCCCGCCACCGGCCGCACCAGCCGCCGCCGCGCGACCACGGCGCCCACGCGCTTGCCGCAGTAAGCGCACAGGTTGGCGTCGTCCTGGATGACCTTGCCACAGTAGTTACAGTACATGGCATCCCCCCAACCATAGGATACGGCCAAGTGCGGCAAAAGTTCCCGGCGTTTCAGTGTTCTGAGTACCCCGAAACTGAAGACACCCGGAGCCCTGCGCCTTGCGCCTAGTTCCTGAACGGCTGCTTCAGGTACTTGCGGGCCAGTTGCGCGTGGTCGGAGGAGCCGTCGGAGGCAATGACGGATTCGTAGCGCCTGACCGCCTGCTCGCGTTTCTTCAGGATGTCGTACATCTGCCCCGCCGCCAGGGTGGCGCGCTGCCGCAGGTCGGGGTCCACCTTGGGGTAGCCGAGCACGGCATCGTAGGCGGCGGCTGCGCCGATGTAGTCACCCTGGCCGCACAAGGTCTCCCCCAGCCCGTACTCGGCCATCTCCAGGCGCGACTCGGCGAAAACGCCCGACTTCCCGTCCGCCAGCAGCTTGCGGTACATGGCGATGGCCACCTGCCCATGCCCGGCGGCGTTGAGCAGGTTGGCGTTCTCCAGCGCGAACAGGAAATTCCGCGGGTAGTCGGCCACCAGCCCGCCCACCAGCTTCAGCGCCTCGGGATAGCGCTCCTCGCGGCGCAAAAACAGCGAGAGCGCGACTTTGGAATCGACCGCGGTCTCGCCGCCCGCCTGCGCCGCCGCGTATAGGTATTCAATTCCCCTTGATTTGCTGCCGCTCAACCCCACCACCACCGCCGCCACCTTGATCGGCCAGGAAATGCTGCCCATGACGTAGTTGTGAATTCCGACCGCCATTTTCGCGTCGGCGTAGTTGGGGTCCAGTTGCAGCACGCGCTCATGGTCGCGGCGCGCTCCCACGGCGCTGCGCAAGGCGGCAAACCATGCTTTGTCAATCAGCCCGATATAGGTGGCGCGGAGGCCCCGCGTCACCCCGCGGGCGTAGAGCGCGTCCACGTCGTTGGGATTCTTCCTCAGGCGCGCCTCAGAGAGCTGCAGCGAGCGGTCGAACAGCTCCTTGATGCGCGCCTTCGCCTTAGCGTCGATGGGGAACTGCCTACTGGTCAGGAACCCGTTTTTGGCGTACAGCTCCGTATCCAACGCCCCGATGCGGTACAGCTCCCGGAACAGCACGCCGGACAGCAGGTGATTGGCCGCGAAGGGGTCGTCCGGATGCGCTTTGACCGCCAATTCGAACTGCTGGATGGCCTGGTCGTACTCCAGGTTGTAGAAGTGCTCGAAGCCGCGGCGCGTGTTGGCGTCGTTGGGATGGAAGGTGAGCTGCGAAATGCCCGCCGCGGCATGCGCCTGGGCAACTAAGGTGGCGCAAGTTACTACAAGGCCAACAAGCAAACACAGTAGCCCGCCGCCAAGCCGGCCTGCAGCGGGAAAATACCGATAAGGTCTCATAGGGGTGGGCTTTCCGCAGTTTACCCGATGGCCGCACAAAGCCCAAGCAGCTACAAAGATCGTATCCCCGGAAAGCGGCCGCGCATGTCGAACGCCGATAAACCGTTCAAGCAGTTCTACACCGAACTGGAAGCCGCTTTGATTCTGGGTATCTCTGTGGCGCGGCTTCGCGGGCTGCTGGACGAACACATTTTCAACGACGGCACTGAACGCCCCGGCGACCTGCTGCTGCGGGCTTCCGACCTGGTGTTGCTGCGCTTCTGGTATCGCAGCACGCCGAATCCCAAAGTGCTGCGTATGCCGAAGCGCGTGTAGCCGTCACCAGTCCGCGGCAAAAACCACCGCGGATTTACGCGGATTTACGCGCATCAGATATCCGTTCAATTCCGCTTAATCCGCGGTTCATGGTTGCCGGCGACTGGCGACTCTTTTCGACTGGTGGGTAATTTCTGCCCACCCGGCGCGGGTGCGGCTTTTACGTCACCGGCTAATGTGATGATCGGCAAGTACTTGCCGCCACCCTGCTTTGGCGCGCAATTTGCGACATAAGCGGGTAGAGGGTGTCATGTCAGAGGCTGCCCACGAGGTTCAGCAGGAGTACTGGCGCCCGCCGGCCCAGGCGGCGGGGCCCATAGACGCAGGCGCGGGCCTGCACCGTCAGTTGGTGTGCCAGCGCTGCGGCGCCGAGTTTGTCGTCGGAGCGCGTTTTTGCCACGTGTGCGGTTCGGAGCGCGAAGCCCTGGCAGGCTCCGGCCAAAGCCGCTGGCTGCACCTGTTGGACTTCGGCCGGATCCGCCTCGCCCTGGGTTTCGGCGCCGCCTCCCTGGTGGCCTTCCTCGCCGGAATTGCCTGCGTTATAGCCGCCATCGCTACCGGATTCATGTATACCGCGGCCACCGTGCTGGACTGGCAAGCCGTGCAAATCTGGCGCATCGAGTGGCTGCTGGGCGCCACCGCCGCGTTCCTGGCCGGCCTGCTGCTGAAGAAGCCGGAACTGCAGTAGCGGCTGATCGGCTGCTCGGCCCTCGGTGATCGCCTGTTCGGCATCTGACTTAGTGATGAGCCCCGAACTGTGGGGCTCTTGCCTTTTGGTTGGGCATACCGCCGGAACTTGCCAAGCGGTTGCCCACCGGACACCGATCACCGAAAACCGACGACCGACCACACGCTGTTGGTTATAATCTCCCCGCCAAATCCGATGCATCAGGAGCTCACGTTGAAGAAGCGGAACGCAGTGGTACTCGTTGCTCTGCTGGCGCTGACCAGCGCGCCGCTGGTCCAGGCGCAAATCGCCAACATCCCGCAGTTCTCCGCCGACATGGCCACGAAAACTCCCGACGGCGAAAGCACTCACGGCAAGATGTATTTTGGCGGCACCAGGATGCGCATGGATATGAACGCCGGCGGCCGCGAAATGCAGATGATCACCGACCTGCCCAAGAAAACCACCTACATGATCATGCCGGAGCAGAAAATGTACATGGAGATGACCGCCGGCGGACCCATGGCCGGCCGCCGCGGCAACGCTCCCGATATGAAGCCGGTCGATCCCAACAATCCCTGCGCCAACCAGCCCGGCGTGACCTGCAAAAAGGTGGGCACAGAAACCGTCAACGGCCGTTCCTGCGACAAGTGGGAATTTACCGGCCGCGAGGGCAAACATACGGTTTGGGTCGATCAGAAGCTGCACTTCCCGGTGAAGAGCGTCTACTCGGATGGCAGCGTCCACGAGTTGACCAACATCAAGGAAGGCGCGCAGCCGGCGTCGTTGTTTCAGGTGCCCGCCGGATACCAGAAGATGGACATGGGCGGCATGATGCGCCAGCGCCCGCCGGAATAGTCGCCAGTCGCCGGCCCGCACTGGCCGGAAAAAGCAGCCGCGGATTACGCGGATTTTCGCGGATAAGAAAATCGACCACGAAGGACACGAAGATCACAAACTCCTTCGTGCCCCTTTGTCTCCTTTGCGGTTAACTTACTTGATCGGCGTTCATCCGCGTTAATCCGCGGTTTCTTCTGGCGACCGGCTACTGGCGACTGGCGACTGACTTGGCGCGATAGTCTTTGCCGGTGAACACCGCCGAAACGGTCACCTCCGACCCGATCCTCACGTTCGGTCCCACCACACCGGGCTCGAAGTGCAACTCATAGGTTTTGTTGTCCGTCCGGTTTTCCAGCGCCAGCGTGCCGTCGCGCAGGTCCAGGTTGCGCACCGGCCCGGCAAAGGTGAAGGTGGTACCGGGCACGGCGAGCACGGAAACCTCGCGCGCCATGTCGTGCTCGCCCGGCTGCGGCGAGAACTTCACCGCCACCAGCGATCCGGGAAACAGGTCCATGGGGGCACTGGAATCGGCAGCGCCCTTGATCACGGTCTTCTGCGTCACCCGGAAGCTCACGGGGGCCTGCGACAGTTCATCGCGCAGGGTCATCAGTCCGACGCGCGAGTCGTAGGCAAGGATCTGCCCGCGGGCGTCGGCGTGCTCCGTGCTGGTGACCACCCGGATATTGCGCGCGAACAGCCGCGTGCCGTCCAACATGGAATCCACGTATACCCGGTCGCCGCGCTCTATGCCTCGTTCCGTCGTTTCCGCGCCGTCGCGATAGATGTGGGTGCGCTCGTCGAATCCCAGGGTCAACTTCTTGCTATGACCGTACGGCTTGACCGTGAGGCGGTTGCGAATGCGGTCAATTTTCTGCACCGTGCCGCCCACCAGCGATACCTTCCCTTTCGGCAGCGGCGGCACGCCGAACAGGGGATCAGTGGGGTCCGTGGCCGATCCCTGAGTTCCGCTGTCCTGCGCCGCGGTCGCCGCGGGCGACGCCGTGGCCTTCCCGCTCTGCTGCGCGACCGCCAATCCCGCGAACATCAGCATGGCGGTCACGATTGCAATTGCCAGGGGACGACACTTCATGAACTGCTCCTTGGGTCTTTCGGTTTGCCGGTCTATCGGTCCTCGGGGCGCCGGCGCTCCGGTACGATGCTTCTGCGAAGCAAATTACAGACCGAACCGACAGAGCCCGATCCAGGTTCCTGCTCGCCCGAGTTGGATGCCCGTGCTGTCGGTTGAGTTAGCACCCGGCTAGCCAAAAAGAGCAACCTGAACCAGCAACGCTGGCAAACGCGTAACGGTTGCTCCCATCCAATCAATCGGTAAGCGGCTGCCCAACTGTGGCACGCCTGTTGCTCTGGTTTCTGAGGAGGTCGGTTTCTCGTCATGCGGCGCTTCCCCCTGGTTTTGTCCCCTGTCCTGGCTTTTTGCCTGCTGGCCGGCGCGGCCCACGCTGTCGACCTGCACCTGACGCTCCCCAAACGCAGTAAGCCCACCGCGGTGCAGAAGCTCAACCAGGAAGGCGTCAAGGCCATTGAGAAGCACAAGTACGAACTGGCCCGCAAGCTGTTTTACCAGGCCTACCTGCTGGATCCCAACGATCCCTTCACCCTCAACAATCTGGGCTACGTCTCCGAACTGTCGGGCGAAGTTGACCGCGCGGCGCGCTTCTACAGCCTGGCCGCCGACAATACCTCCGATGCCACGATTGCCCACGCCAGTTCCAAGGACGTGAAAGGCAAGCCCGTCTCCGAGGTGGCCGGCCGCGCCCCGGACAAGCAGTTGCAGATCAACCGCTACAACGTGCAGGCGATCAGCCTGCTGCTGAAGGACCGTGCCCCGGAAGCCGATCTTCTGCTGCAGCAGGCGCTCGCGCTGGACTCGCACAATCCTTTCACTCTGAACAATCTCGGCTTCGCCAAGGAAAAGGAAGGCGAGCTGGAGCAGGCGCTGGTGTATTACTCCCGGGCCGCCAACAGCAATTCCCAAGAGCCGGTGGTGGTTACAGTCAACAAGGACTGGCGCGGGCGGCCCATCAGTGAAATCGCCGCTGAGAACTCGAAGAAGCTGCGCAAGCTGATGGCCAAAGAGGAAACCCTCTCGGCACGCGTGGCCCGGCTGAACCTTGAAGGCGTGTCGGCCATGAACCGCAATGATCGCTCGGCCGCCCGCAAGTATTTCGAGCAGGCTTACAAGCTTGACCCGCACGACGCCTTCACCCTGAACAACATGGGCTACGTGGCGGAGATGGACGCCGACCAGGAGACGGCCGACTTCTATTATCAGAAAGCCGCCGAGGCCGAGCGCCGCAACGCGCCCGTCACCTTCTCCACCCGGCGCGACGTGGAAGGCAAACCCGTGGGCCAGGTGGCCGATATGGGAGACCAGAAGGTCGTCGAAAGCATGGCGGCCGAGCGCGAGGCGCGCCGGCGGCGAGGAGGTCCTATCCTCCTGATGCGGCGCGACAACACTCCGGTTATCGAGCCTGAACGCCCGAACAACCAGCAGCCGCCGGACGCCCAGCAGCCGCCGCCGAACAACTGAACGCGGATTAAACGGATCACACGGATTAACGCGGATCAATCAAAAATATCCGCGGCAATCCGTCTAATCCGCGCAATCCGCGATTGGTTTGCGCTGACGGCTGACTACTGGCGACTGGCGACTGCTACTCTTCCCGCATCGCGTACAGGTGATTGATCGGCCCCTCTCCCCTACCGAGCGGACGCGCATGGGCGATGGCCTCCTGCACGTAGCGTCCTGAGGCGCGCACCGAATCGCCCAGCTCGAAGCCCCTGGCCAGGTTGCACGCCAGTGCGGTCGAAAAGGCGCACCCGGTGCCATGGGTACAAGAAGAATCCATCCGCTTGCCCGCGAACTCCGTCTGTCGCACCTTCTTGCCGGGCCGCGCCACGCTCAGCAGGTCCACCGGCCGCTTGAGATGTCCGCCGGTAATGACCACGGCCCGCGCACCTAGTTCGTGCAGCCGTTCCGCCGCCGTCCGCATACTGGGCACGTCTTTCACCTCCATGCCCGTCAGGATTGCGGCCTCGGCGATATTCGGCGTGACCACGTGGGCCAGTCGCAGCAGGCGATGTTTCAACACCTCCAGCCCGCGGCTGTCCAGCAAGTCGGCCCCGGCAGACGCCTTCAGGATCGGATCCAGCACCACGACGGGCAGCCGCATGCTCTCCAGCCAGCCGGCCACGGCTTCGGCCACTTCTGCCGACCCCAGCATTCCGATCCGCACTCCGGACATAGTGAAATCCAGCGCCAGTTCTGCCAGCATTTGCGCCACCAACTGGGCGTCCACCGGCTCCACCCGCCTGACCCCCAGCGTGGACTGCACGGTCAGGGCAGTGACGCAGGTCAGCCCGTAACAGCCGTGGGCGGCCATCGTCTTGACGTCGGCAGTCACCCCGGCCCCGGAAGACGGGTCATAGCCGGCAATGCTGAGCACAATGGCGGTCTGGTCCATGCCTCGACAGTCTACCCCTAAAGCCGATCACGGCAGCACGATCTCCCCCTTTCAATCTTCGTTGCCCTTCGCCGCCGGCATATTTCCCATTGTGGGACACGCCTGACAAGATTTCCCTGCCGGCCAACCGGCGTAAGTCATGCGCCTTCTAAGCAAGGAACGGCAGCGTAGATCATTGTTGGGAAGCCCTCCCCCGAGGTACTTGTCTCGGCCGCCGTGCCATTTCGTCGGAAAAGTCAAGACCTTTCCTCCCCGCAGGCCTGCGGCGGACGCCCAGGAATTTGACTTTTCCTTTTGTTTTCTTTAGCCTTGCGGGACCGCTTGGATACGGAGGGCCAAATATAGAAGGCGAGGTGTTGCATGCTACGAGTACTGACCAACACTCTGGTGATCCTGTTCATGATCACCGGCGTGGAGGCGGCACACCGGCCCCCGCACCCCGACACCGTTAGCCCTCAGGCGAAACCCACGGTCGTCCATCGGCACAAGGTTAAGCCCTACCAGGTCGGGAGAGCTTCCTGGTACGGCAAGCTGTTTCACGGCAAGCTCACCGCCAGCGGCGAGCCCTACAACATGTTCAAGTTCACCGCCGCCCATCGGCGCCTGCCCCTGGGCACGCTGGTCCGGGTAACCAATCTGGTGAATAACCGTTCGGTGGTAGTGCGGGTCAACGACCGCGGTCCGGTACGCCCATCCCGCATCATTGACCTGTCTTATGAAGCGGCGACCATGATCGGCATGCGGCCCCAGGGCGTCCAGTGGGTACGCCTGGACGTGGTTGCGCCACCACCCGACATTGCCGAGTTCCAGGGTACGCCCTAGGCTGCTATGAACCCTCGCGACCGGCTGATCGTCGCCTTGGACGTCAGTAGCGCTTCCGAGGCGCAAGGCCTCGCCTCGAGCGTCGGCGAATCGGCCGGCGCCTTCAAAATCGGCCAGCAGTTGTTCACCGCCGAAGGCCCGGCGCTGCTTCGGGACTTGATTGCCTCCGGCCGTAAAGTCTTTCTGGACTTAAAGTTCCACGACATTCCTAATACCGTAGGTGCAGCCGTCCGGAGCGTTGCCGAACTCGGCGTCACCATGCTGACGGTGCACGCCGCCGGGGGCGCCGCCATGCTGCGCGCCGCCGCCGACGCCGCCGCTGCCGCTCCAGGGCGCCCCCTGGTGCTGGCTGTCACCGTCCTGACCAGCCTTACCGACCAAGACCTTCAGCAGACCGGCATCTCCGGCCGGGTGCTCAACCAGGTTTTGCGCCTGGCCGCCCTGGCCCGCGATAACGGCTGTGGCGGGGTAGTCGCTTCTGCCCAGGAAGCCCGCGAGCTGCGCCGCGAACTGGGCGCCGGATTCGCCATCGTCACCCCCGGCGTCCGTCCCGCCGGCGCCGATCAGGGCGACCAGGCTCGCATCGTCACCCCGGCACAAGCCATTTCGGCCGGCGCCACCTACCTGGTTGTCGGACGCCCCATCACCGCCTCGCCCGATCCCGCCGCGGCCGCCCGCGGCATCCTGGAGGAAATCGCCGCGGCTTGCCCCCAGCCCTAGTCGAAGGACCTGCCTTCTCGTGCCCTTAATCCCGAAGCTCGAAATGGGAATGGGCCGTCCTTCAGGGCCTCTGTTGCGCTAGGCTCGCCGCCGCCCGCACGGTATCATCCTCCTCATGCCGGACGTCACCAGGAAGATTCTCGTCGTTGACGACGATCCCGCCCTGTGCCTTTATCTCTGGCACGCGCTCAAGTCGCCGGAAGTTTCCGTCACTACCTGCGCCAACGGGCAGGACGCTTCGCGCCTGCTTTCGGAGCAGACCTTCGACGTGGTCCTGCTCGACATTGCCCTGCCCGACATCAACGGCCTCGACCTGCTGCGGCAATTTCGCGACTCGTCAACTAAGTTCATCATCATCACCGGCGACACCACCTCGGAAACCCTGATGCGCGCCGTCCGCGAAAATGCCTGGAGCTATGCGCGCAAGCCGTTCGGCCCGGAAGAAATCCGCGAGCTGGTGAAGAGCGCTCTCCACGCCAAACCGCAGCCGGCCATCGAGGTGATTTCCGCCAAGCCGGAGTGGTTCGAGTTGTCGATTCCCTGCAGCCTGGGGGCCGCCGACCGCATTCAGCACTTGATGCGGCAAATCAAGATGGACCTGCCCGACGAGGTGCGCGACGGTGTCTGCCAGGCTTTCCGCGAACTGCTGCTCAATGCGGTGGAGTGGGGCGGCGGCTTGGATCCGGCGCGCCGGGTCCGCGTCTCCTGCCTGCGTACCCGGCGCATGCTGCAGTACCGCATCGCCGATCCCGGGCCCGGCTTCCGGTTCGAGGAACTGGCGCACGCCGCCGTCGCCAACGCCCCCGGCGACGCCTGCAGTCACGACACGGTGCGCGAGGCGCAGGGCCTGCGCCCCGGCGGCTTCGGCATCCTCATGGCCCGCGCCACCGCCGACGAACTCCTCTACAACGAGGCGCAGAATGAGGTAGTGCTGATCAAGTACCTGGACTAAGGAAGCTCTGATCGAGTGCTCCCTCGGCGTCTGAATGCGGAAAAATTCCGAAAAGCAGGTTCCTCGCGGGCTCCCTCGGCTTCGCCTCGGGACATGTTCCGCCCGCTCGGAATGACACAAATGAAGGGTTGCTTGGGCGCGGCTCCCTCCCCTTCGGCTTCGCTCCGGAAAAATCCCCGCCCAAGCCAAAAGCGGGCTTGGACGGGGCACCCGGGGAACCGAGTACGTCGCCGGTCCTTCAGCGGCTGAACAGGCTGCGGAAAAATTCCGAAAAGCAGGTTCCTCGCGGGCTGAAGCCCGCGTGGAACTCACAACTCAAAACTCACAACTGGGACCACCGGCAGTTCTGGTATAACTCGCTAGCAGCAGACACTCGACTCGATGTTATGGCCATGACGCCCATCGCGCAGCCGGAGCCGGCTGCCACGCATGGTTCGGCGCAAAGCCCGGCCGGCAAGATCAGCGTGATCTCGCCCACCTACAACGAGGCGGAGAACGTCGCCCCGCTGGTGGAGGCGGTGAGTGGCGCGCTGGAGAACCACGATTACGAGATCGTCCTGGTGGACGACGACTCGCCCGACCGCACCTGGGCCAAGGCGGAGGAGTTGGGACAGGCTGATCGGCGGGTGCGGACCCTGCGCCGCCAAGGCCGCCGTGGTCTGGGGTTCGCCGTGATGGAGGGTTTCGAGCGGGCCGAGGGCGAGCTGGTGGGCTGTATTGATTCCGATCTGCAGCACGACCCGGGCATCCTGCCGGCGATGGCGGCGGCGCTCGAGGATGGCGCCAACCTGGCGGTCGGCTGCCGCTACACCGCCGGGGGCGGCACGCGCGATTGGAACCCGGCGCGGCGGCTGGGATCGTGGCTGGCGACGCGCATGGCGCAGGTGTTTCTGGGGGTGAGACTGAAGGACCCCATGTCGGGCTATTTCATGATGCGGCGGGCCGAATATATGAAAATTCGCGATCGGCTGGACGGCGAAGGATTCAAGATCCTGCTGGAAATTGCCTCGCAGATGGACGCGCCCAGGGTGGCGGAGATTCCCTACACCTTTGGACCGCGCCTGGCGGGGGAATCGAAGCTGTCGCGGCGGGTGGCCTGGGCCTACCTGCGGCAGTTGTACCGGCTGTCGTGGCTGGGGCGCGCGATCCCGGTGGAGTTCGTGAAGTTTTCGGTGGTGGGCACGATCGGGGTATCGGTCAACCTGGCGGCCATGATGGCCATCTTCCGCTGGGCCAGGCTGACGGACTGGCGGGCGTCGCTGGCGGCCAGCGCGCTGGCCACCGTCAGCAATTATGTCCTCAACAACGCCTGGACGTTCCGGCGCCGCCTGCGCAATGGCAATTTTCTCAGCGGCTACCTGATGTATGTGACGTTCGCGGCCGTGGGGCTGGGCATCACCACCGGCAGCTACGTGGGATTGAGCGCGGCGGTGGCCAAGTACTTCGGACCCGAAACTCATTATCACGCGCTGCCGCCCTGGGTGCTGCTGGTGTGCCAGTCGATCGCCATCCTGCTGGGGACCTACTTCAACTACGCGCTCAACAAGGCGTTTACCTGGGGCGGGAAGAGCGCCAGAGAGATTTAAGAATTCAGATTTAGGATTTCAGATTGCATGGGCGCGGAGGCGGGACTGCGCTCCGGGAGGACTTCGAACCGCGTTACCGAGATGGGAATGGCCGGCGACATTCCCCGCGCGCAAGCCTATGCAAAACGGCCACGCGGGCGCACACTGAAGGCGTCAGGAGGCAGCTATGCCGACCGAGATTCCGCGCGAACAGTGGCCCCGGTTCCTCGGCAGCTTTGGAAACGAGCACTTCGGCTGGCGCGTCACCCTGCAGTCGCGCCGCCCCGGCCGCGGCAAGCTGATCGAGGTGGAAGACTCACCCCTGCAGGAACTCATCGACGAGCAGGCCGGCAATTGCGAGCAGATTTCCATCGTTTTGGGCGACGCGCAGCAGAGGCACGAGACGCACGTGGTGGAGAATCCCACGCGGGTGCGGCTGTGCGAAGGCAGTCTTGAGATCGATGGCCGCGACGGCACAGTGACGGTGGTGTCGGTGAGGGCGCCCTCGGTCGAAGATTAACCACGGATTTACACGGATTCACACGGATAAGTCCAGCAGGCTGCTGAAAAACTCCGAAAAGCAGCTTCCTCGCGGGCTCCCTCGGCTTCGCCTCGGGACAGGTTCCGCCCGCTCGGAATGACACAAATAAAGGGTTTCTTCGGCGCGGCTGAACCTCTCACTCGCGGCTGAAGCTCTCACTATGATCCGACCATTCTCTCCAGCGCGGCGCGGTTGCGGATAAGCAGGGTGGAACCTTTCAGGGTGGCCATCTGCCTGCGGCGGAAACCGGCCAGCAGGCGGGTGACGGTTTCGCGCGAGGTGCCGATCACCTGCGCGATCTCTTCGTGGGTCAAGGCGAGCTTGACGCGCACGCCTTCCTTGGTCTGCTCGCCTTCGGAGGCGAGTTCCAGCAGCATGCGGGCCAGCTTCTCGCCGGCGGAATGGGCCAGGCCGATGGCGCGGATCATGTCGTAGGCGGCGTGGCAAGTGTTGCTGAGGAAATGGGCGGCGCGCATGCAGGCGTCGCCATGCTGCTCGAGAAATTTCTGGAAATCTTCGCGGCGGATAAACACCACCTGGCAGGGCTGGACGGTTTCGGCCGTCAGTTCGTAAGGGATGCCGCTGACGCAGGCGTGCAGGCCCAGGACTTCGCCGGGTTCGGCGATTTTCAGGATCATGGTCTTGCCGTCGCTGGAATTGACCGACAGCTTGACCCGGCCGCGGCACAGCAGGTAAAGGCCGCGTGGGGCCTGGCCCTCGACGAACAGCAGGCTGGCGCGCGGCAGGACGCTGGGAAACTTGATCTTCTCGAAGGCCTCCAGGGCGCGGGGCGGCAGCCGGCAAAAGAAATGCTCCGAGCGCATCTCGCACAGAAGGCAGCTCTCGACCAGCTCCATGCCGTACGGCGAGTTCATCGGCTTTCTCCCTGAGGACTCAGGCATCGGCGGGACCGCGCTCCGGAATTGTTGACCTTGAAGTCAAGAATAACACCGTTCAGCCCCGGTTTCAAAACGGAACGGGGCGGCGATTTGCTCACGCGGCGATGTGATAAGGGTCACAGCCGGGCCGGCGCTTGTGCCCCATGCTGCGGCCATCATCTCCCGGATCGTGGGGACCCGAGCGCCGGGCAACAGAAGGCAATCATTCGCCGGGAGGCCGACCATGAAGAGGATGTTGTGTGTGGATGCCCATAGCTCGGGGCTGGAGAGGGTGAAGGCGGCAGCGGAGCAGGCCGGCTACGAGGTGGTGACCGCCTGCAGCGGGCGGCAGGCGCTGGACGTGGTGGCGGCGCAGCAGATCGACGGCGTGCTGTTGGATCCTGCCCTGCCCGATATGGACGGCGCCGCCTTCAGCCGCGAGCTGAAGCGGATCAAGCCCAACCTCCCGGTGCTGGTCTACAGCGGGCCGGCGGAGGCGGCGCACATGCCGCTGCGCTGCCTGGACGCCTTCCTGCGGAATCCCGCCCCGCCGGACGCGCTGCTGGCGCGCGCCAGCCGGCCGCGGACCCACCCCTGACGCCTGGGTTCTGCGCGCGTTCCTTCGACTTCGCTCAGGACAGGCCCTCGCTCGGGATGACACTACAGGCCGGGGTGACACTACAGGGGAGCGTGCCCGACACTTCACTTTTTGACGTAGTACTTGGCGTTGACCTCGATGTACTCCTTCTTGTCGTCGGGCAGTTCCTCGAGCGGGAACATGGAGTTGGAGGTGCAGACGGCGACGCAAGCGCCGCAGTCAATGCAGCCCTCGGGATCGACGTACATTTGGGTGGCCGCCTCGAACTCGGGCTCGTCCTTCTTGGGATGAATGCAATCGGTGGGACATGCGTCCACGCAGAGCGCATCCTTGATGCAGGAATCAGTGATCACATAAGCCATCGCTTCTAATCTCCCTCGCTGGTTTGGCGCCGCCACCGCTTCCCTGTCCGGACGGCGCGGCCACTCCTCTACACTAGCGGGAGCGCGCCTGCCCGCTCGGTGACGCATCTCACTGGCGCTTGTGAGCCAGCGCACAAGGGCTATCTAGGGAAGCTCTGATCAAGTATGTTGTCAGTCCCTCAGCGGCTAAAGCCGCGCTCATTTTGCGGCATTTACGGACGGCCTGAAGGCCGTCCCCTTCAAAGAACCGAGGTTAATCAGAGCTTCCCTAGCGGCGGAACTGGATTCCGCCCGCCCAAACGCCCCCCCGTGTAGCGGCGGATTTCAATCCGCCGGGGGTATCAATTCCGCCGCTACACTACCCGCAGAGCACCGACCCGCCGTTGACATTGAGCACCTCGCCGGTGATGTGGCGCGACCAGTCGGAGGCGAGGAAGGCAATGGCGAGCGCGACGTCGTCGGCGCTGGCGATGCGGCGCAGCGGAATCGCCTCGGAGACCTGGCGCTTGTAGCCATTGTTGGAGAACACCGGATCGTTCATCTCCGTGTCCACCCAGCCCGGGGCCACGCAGTTGACGCGGATATGGGGCGCCAGCTCGACCGCCAGGGATTTGGCAAAGCTGATCTGGCCGCCCTTGGAAGCGGCGTAGTTGGAGTATCCGGCTTCGCCGCGCTGCCCGGCCGTGGAGCTGACGATGACGATGGCGCCCTGGCCGCGGGCTTTCATCACCGGCACCACGGCGCGGCAACAGGTCCAGGTGCCGCGCAGGTTGGCGTCGAGCACGCGGTCCCAGAGATTCTCCGGCATGTCCTCGACCGGGGCGCCTTCCCAGATGCCGGCATTGGCGACCAGAATGTCGACGCGCCCGAAGCGCTCCAGGGCGGTATCGACCAGCGCCGAGGCGAAGGCGGCGCGGCTGACGTCGCCTTGCACAGGAATCGCTTCCACGCCCAGGTGGCGTGCGGCGCGCACCGCCTCGCCGGCGGCCCGGTCGTGCTCCAAGTAGTTCACCACCAGGTGCGCGCCGGCCTCCGCCAGCCGCGCCACGGTGGCCCGCCCGATGCCGCGCGAGCCTCCCGTCACCAGCGCCACGCGGTCGCGCAGCAGGTCTTTGGGTAATCGGATCGTCTGTTCCGCCACTTGCTCCATGTTCTTCTCCTAAAGGCTGGCGGCCGGCGCCAGGTGCGGGCGCGGGACCGCGCTTACGGTTGGCCGCCAGATGGCGGCGGTAAGGAACGGCGCCAGCAGGTCGGCGTCGGCGAGAAAGCCGTCGTGACCGTGGCTGGACTTCAGCTCCGTGTACTCGCAGGGGGCGCCCGCGGTGCGGATGCGGTGCGCCAGCTCGCGCACCTCCTGCGGCGGGAACAGCCAGTCGGAGGAAATGCCGATCAGCAGGACGCGGGCGCGGATGCGGCGCAGGGCGTCGCTCTCCGAGTCGTAGCCGCGCGCCAGGTCGAAGGTGTCCATGGCCTTGGAGAGCACGAGGTAGGAGTTGGCGTCGAAGCGCGCGATGAACTTTTCGCCCTGGTGGTCGAGATAGCCGGCGATGTCGAAGCGCTCGGCCAGCGAGCAGCACGGGTCTTCGCCGCTGCGGTCGGGGCGGCGGGCGAAGCGGCGGCGGAACAGCTCCGCCGATTTGTAGGAGCACATGGCGATGGCGCGCGCCAGGGCCAGGCCAGCCACGGGAGGGTCGTCCGGGCCGTAGCGGCCGGCGCGCCAGGCCGGATCGAGGCGGATGGCCTGCCGCTGCACGTGGCTCAAAGCCAGGCCCATGGCGGAAAGCGGCGCCGCGCCGATGGCGATCGCGCGTTCCACGCGATCGGGATAATCCACCGCCCATTGCAGGGCCTGCATGCCGCCGATGGATCCGCCGATCACCGAATGCAGCCGCGGCACGCCCAGCCGATCCAGCACCAGCGCCTGCGCGCGCACCATGTCGCGGATGCTGACCAGCGGGAAGCCGCCGCCGTACGGCTCTCCGGTGGCCGGGTCCGGCGACAACGGCCCGGTGGAGCCGTAACACGACCCGATCACGTTGGCGCCGATCACGCAGTAGCGGGCCGTGTCCAGCACGCCGGGAAACAGTTGCGGCCACCAGTCGGGCACGCGCGCCGAGCCGGAGAGCGCGTGACAGACCAGCACGGCGTTGTCGCAGCGCGGGTTCAGCTCGCCGTAGACGGCGTAGTGAATGGTGGGCGAGCGCAGTTCGGCGCCGTTCTCCAGGCGGAATGCGCCTTCCAGGGTGACGTCGCCTTCGCGGGTTGGTGCCAGGTTCGCCATGGTCAATCTCCTGCCGCGGGAATCTCGGTTTCGCGCGCCGCCGACGGTGTCCTGGCGGTTGCGCGGCGCAGCCCCTGGTCGAGGTCTTCCAGGATGTCGCGCACATCTTCCAGTCCGACGGAAAGCCGCACCAGTTCCGGGGTTACGCCGGTATCGCGCTGTTCCGTCTGGCTGAGTTGCTGGTGGGTGGTGGAAGCCGGGTGAATGACGAGCGACTTGGCGTCGCCGATATTGGCCAGCAGGCTGAAGAGCCGCAGCGAGTTGATGAGCCGCCGGCCGGCCTGGTAGCCGCCGCGGATGCCGAAGGTGACCAGCGCGCCCGCGCCGTCGGGCAGGTACTTCTGCGCGCGCTCGCGATAGCGGCTCGATGCCAGGCCCGGGTAGTTCACCCAGTCGACTTCGGGATGCCGCTGGAGGAAGCGCGCCACCTGGAGCGCGTTTTCCGAGTGGCGCTGCATGCGCAGGTGCAGCGTTTCGGCGCCTTGCAGCAGCAGGAAAGCGTTGAAGGGCGAAAGACAGGCGCCGGTGTCGCGCAGCCCCTGAACCCGGGCCTTGACGATGAACGCCGCCGCGCCGAATGTATCGACATACGATATACCGTGGTAGGAAGGGTCGGGCTCGACCAGTTCGGGGAAGCGGCCGGAAGCCTTCCAGTCGAAGCGCCCGCTGTCCACGATGACGCCGCCGATCGAGGTGCCGTGGCCGCCGATGAATTTGGTGGCCGAGTTGATGACGATGTCGGCGCCCCACTCGATGGGCCGGCAGAGCGCGGGCGAAGCGGTGGTGTTGTCGATGATCAGCGGTATGCCGCGCTGGTGGGCGATGGCGGCCAGGCGCTCGACGTCGGGCACGTCCAGCTTGGGGTTGCCGATGGTCTCGGCATAGAGCGCCCTGGTGCGAGGCGTAATGGCGGCGGCCAGCCCGGCGAAGTCTTCGGCGTCAACGAACTGCGTCTGGATGCCCAGCTTGCGCAGCGTGTAGTGGAACAGGGTGTAGGTGCCGCCGTAGAGAGAGGTGGTCGAAACGATCTGGTCGCCGGCGCCGGCCAGGGCCGTGATGACCAGGGTTTCCGCCGCCTGTCCGGAGGCCACCGCCAGCGCGCCCACGCCGCCTTCCAGCGCCGCCACCCGCTTTTCGAAAACGTCGGTGGTGGGGTTCATGATGCGGGTGTAGATGTTGCCGGGCTCCTCGAGGGCAAAAAGGCGGGCGGCGTGGTCGGCGTCGTCGAAGACATAGGAAGTGGTCTGGTAGATCGGCACGGCGCGCGAGCGCGTGGCCGGGTCGGGCGTCTGCCCGCCGTGAACGGCCAGGGTTGCGAAGCGCTGGCGGTGATTGGTTTCCGGGTTGGGCATCTGGGTTCCCCTCTCCTTTTCGGCCAAAAACAAAACGACCCACGGCCGGTGGACCGTGGGTCGTTCAGGAATCTCGCGGCTATTCAGTTACCGTTTGCCGCCCTTCACGCAACCCACAGCCCACGACGCATGGGCATCGCCATAATAATGGCCATGGCCATGGTCGTGTTGTGAGTCACGTGGAACATCAGGCGAATAGGCTACAGGCGCGTGCGGCGGCCTGTCAATGCCGGTTTTTCGATGGCTGCAATCGGATTTCCCGATAGCGGCTCAGGCGCCGGCGCCTTTGACGATGGCTTTGGGCTTATCCGTGGGCGCGCCCGGCAAACGCGCGGCGGCACTCTGGTCCTTGTGGGGCGTGTGCGATTCGGCGTAGGCGGCATAGAACAGCATCCCGCCCATGACCAGGAAAACGGCCAGCGCGATCAGCGCCATGAACAAGATCGGCATACAGAACCTCTACGACTGCGGGGCAGGTGCACGAGAACCCGGTGCTTGGCTGATCCCCCACTCAATGATGCTATTTTGCGCCGACCCATACGGGGCAGCGGTGACCATTGTCACAGGCGGCGGTGACGTAGCTCTGATCAAGTACGTCGCCGCTTTCGGCGCGGCTCAAGAGGCTGCGGAAAAAATCCGAAAAACAGGTTCCTCGGGGACTAAAGTCCCCTCGGAATGACACAAATATCGGGATGACACAAATAAAGGGTCGCTTCGGCGCGGCTGAAAAATCCCCGCCCAAGCCAAAAGCGGGCTTGGACGGGGCACCCGACCGTCCCCTGCAAGGAACCGCAGTTAATCAGAGCTTCCTTAGAGGGAACTCGGAGCCGGACTCCGGGCGCGGTGGTATTGTGAGACTTCCCGCTGCGCGGCGCGCGTAACCGGTATAAGGGTGCAGGCATGCGATCGTCCAACTTCTTCCTGGCATTCGCCGTCATGCTGGCCACGGCTGCGTTGGCGGGCGATTCCGCCCCCAACAAGTTCGTCATTCGCACCGCCAGCGGCGCGGTGTCCGGCACGGAAGAATACACGCTGGAAAAGAAAGCCGGCGGGTTCGTGCTGGCCGGCAAGGCCCAACTGCAGCAGCCGCAGCGAAGCATCGAGTTGGCGTACACGACCACCCTGGCCGCCGACTGGAGCCTGCTGCGTTACGAACTGCAGGCTAGCGTCGCCGGCGAGGTGCAGACGGTGGAAGCCTGGCGCGACGGCGCTCAGATTCAGATGAAGGCGACGGGCGGGGGCCAGAGCATGGACACCCAGGTCCCGTTCACGCCGGCGGCGGTGCCGCTGGACAACCTGGTGGTCGGCCACTATGCGCTGCTGGTGGAGCACATCCTGCGCGCGCCCGGGGAGAAGTTGACCGTGCTGGCGCCGCAGCGGCTGTCGTCGTTGAGCGCGCTACCGCTGCCGGCGGGTGAGGACGCGGCCACGCTGGCGGGCAAGCCGCTCCGGGTGCGCAAGTACGCCATCGAACTGGCCTCGACGCCGGTGGAGTTCTGGATTGACGCGGCAAGTCACGACCTGATGCGCGTCTCGGTTCCTCTGCAGCAGATCGAGATGGTACGCGAAGGATTCGAGATGGCGAAACCCGAACCGCCCGAGCCGGGCGCGGCCGCGGCATACGTGGAGCGCGAGGTGAAGTTCCCCAGCGGCACCTTGCAGTTTCCCGCAACCCTGTGCCTGCCGAAGCGCCTGGCGGGCAAAGCGCCGCTGGTGGTGCTGGTGCATGGCTCGGGGCCGCACGATCGCGACGAAACGGTAGGGGCCATCAAGCCCTTTCGCGATCTGGCCCAGGCGCTGGCGGCCGGCGGAGTGGCCACGCTGCGCTACGATAAGCGCACCTACGCCTTCCCGGCGCAGATCGATCTGAACAACGTCACCCTGGACGACGAGGTCAGCAACGATGCGGTGGCGGCGCTGAATTATGCGGCCACTGTGCCCGAAGTGGACGCCTCGCGGCTATTCCTGCTGGGACACAGCCTGGGCGGCGCCCTGGCGCCTTACATCGCGCAGCGCTACGGGAAATTGCGCGGGCTGATTCTGCTGGCGGCGGCGGCGCGGCCCGTTGATCAGATCCTGCTCGAGCAGTTGCGCATGGCCCTGAAGGAAGACGGCAAGCCGGAGGCGGAAATCGAGGCGGCGCTGGCGCTGCGCAAGAAGCTGTTCGCGGAGCTTCGCTCCGGAGAATGGCAGGAGCCGTTTGGTGGCGTGCCGGCGGCGTACTGGCGCGACTGGCTCTTGCGGGACCCTGCGGCCGAATTGAAAAGGCTGAATCTGCCGGTGCTGCTGCTGCAGGGCGGCAAAGACGTACAGGTTTCGCGCGCCGATTACGAGCAGTTGAAAACGGCGCTGGCGGCCCGGCCGGCGCCGCACCAGGAACAGCTCTTCCCCGAACTCAACCACCTGTTCGTCGCGGCGAAGACTGGCAGGGCAGCCGAGTACACCATTCCGGGGCGGGTAGACGCGAGCGTGACGGACACGATCGCGGCGTTCGTGAAGAGCCACTAGGCCGCCGGCGTCAGCTCAGCGCGGGTAACGGCGCCTGCCCGCGCCCGGCCAGGATGTCCTGCATCAGGCGCACGAAGTCGGCGTGCACCAGGCCGTTGGTAGCCAGCGTCTGGCGGCTGTCCAGATTCCAAGGCCCGCCGTCCATCGCGGTCACCTTGCCGCCGGCCTCTTCCACCAGCAGCACGCCGGCGGCCGTATCCCATGGGTTGAGGTTGAATTCCCAGAAAGCTTCGAAGCGGCCGCACGCCACCGATGCCAGATCGAGCGCCGCCGAGCCCGCACGGCGCACCCCGTGGGTGGCCAGCGTGATCTGGTGATAGAAGAAGATGTTCGGGTTCTGGTGCCGCTTGTGGCTGGGGAAGCCGGTTGCGCAGAGACATTCGGCGAGATTCCTGATCTTCGACACGTGCATGCGCCGGTTGTTCAGATAGGCGCCGCTTCCCTTCTCGGCGGCGAACAGCTCGTCGCGGGTGGGATCGTAGAGCACGCCCGCGATGCGCTCGCCCTTGTGCTCCAGCCCGAGCGAGACGCAGAACACGGGAAAGCCGTGGGCGAAGTTGGTAGTGCCGTCGAGCGGATCGACGTACCAGCGGTAGGGGCTGCCGGTCTCCACTCGCGCGCCTTCCTCGGCCACCAGGTCGTGCCGCGGCCAGCGCGCCCGTATGCGTTCGGTGATCAGCGCCTCGGAGACGCGGTCGGCCTCGGTGACCAGGTCGACATCGCCCTTGTACTGGAAGCCGATACGCCGCTGGAAGCAGGTCATCAGCAGCGCTCCCGCCTCGCGCGCGATCTCGCTCATGGCGGGCACGAATTGGTCAGTAGAGCGCAAAGTGAAAATCGCAAAAGGGAATTTTAGCAGCTCGGCGGCGGCTGTCGACCACCGACTTCCTGTGCTACTGTTTGCCCGCATGGTCCCCACCACATCGGCGGCAGAACCGACGCGAGCCGTCCGGGGCGGCCCGTCAGCACCCACGGCGAACGCGGGACGCAGAACGCTGCTCGCTTGTGAGCTGCTGCTGCTGGCGGTGGCTGCCGGTGAATTCGCGCGCCAGGCGCTGCTCATCCGGCAGCGCATCGCCGCGCCCTTCCAGTTCGACTACGAGGAAGGAAACATCCTGAACACGCTGGCGCGGATCGCGCACGGGCTCTCGCCATATCCCGACCCGCACGCTTTCCCCAACGTCCTGAACCCGTACGGACCGGCCGGTTATTACCTGCTCGCCATGCCGGTGAAGCTGTTCGGGATTGCGTTCGCGCCTGCGCGTCTCGCGGTGGTGGCGTCGGTGCTCGCTATATGCGTGCTGGTGGCGCTGACCATCATGAGGCTGGGCGGATCGCGGCCGGCCGCGGTGGCGTTCGGGCTGATGTTTCCGGCGCTGGCGGTGGCGCAGCCATGGACCGGGCTGCTGCGGGTGGACTTCCTGGGACTGGCGTTCAGCCTGGCCGGAGTGTACGTCTTTTGCGGGGCGGCGGGGCGCGACCTGGGGGCAAAGGCGGGGAGATCGCTGCCGTTTCTCTACTGGCTGGCGGCGGCGCTGCTGGTGGCGGCCCTCATGGTGAAATACACCTTGCTGGCGGCGCCGGCGGCCTGCGTGCTGTCGCTCATTGTGGAGCGCCGATGGAAGGAAGCGGCGCGCTTTGCCGGTATCGGAGTTGCCCTGAGCGGGGCCGCGCTGGCCATCGCGGCAGCACTCACGCGCGGCGCCATCTTCACGCACCTGTTCCTTACGCATCCCGACCCCTTTTCCTGGCGGGCGTACGGCGAGAGCGTAAGCGCGATGGTGGCCGGCCATCGCGTACTGGCGGCGCTGGCAGGTGTGCGGCTGATCACCGAACTGCGGGCGCGGAAAGTTTCCGTCTCCACGCTCTGGGTTGTGCTGGCGCTGGCCACGCTGGTCACCACGGGCAAGCTCGGTTCAACCCAGAACCACCTGCTGGAATGGCCGCTCAGCTTGTGCCTGTGCGCCGGGATGGGCTTCAGCGCCTTGCTGCGCGCCACGCCGCGCCCGCTGATGCTGGCCGCGGTTGTGGCCGCGACAGTTTGGCTGGGCGCGTTCCTCATTCGCCAGGCGCCCTACAACCCGCTGGCCGAAGTCGCGCAATGTCCGGCGGCGTACGCCTTCATTGCCGCGCAGAAGAGTGACCGCATTCTTTCGGAAAACGTGGGCGCGCTGGTGCTGGCGGGAAAAACCGTCTGGGTGTCGAACCCGTTCGTGTACACCCAATTGAGGGTGCGAAGCGGCTGGCCGGATGCCGGCATGGAAGGCATGATCCAAAGCGGCGGCTTCGACCTGATTGTGACCAGTTGGGATTATCCCGCGTACGAGCTCTTTCGCCAGGCCGGGGCCGAACGCTTCTCGCGCGCGGCGGTAAACGCCATGGCCGCCAATTACCGCGTGGCGCGGACATTCCGATGCCAGGACGCGGCTTTCGTAATGGAGAGGCGGTAACGCGGTAACAGTGGCGGCAAGAATGGAAAGCGCGGCATGGTAGGCTTGCAGACACATGCCTGAAATCCTGTCCCCAGTGGAACCAGCAGAGAGTGAAGAGCGCGCTCAGGCGTCTCCTCAGCCCGCGAACGGGCGCGGCCGGCTGCCCTTCCTCATCTGCGAAGCCGCACTGCTGGCGTGGGTGATGAAGCAGGCCGTAGTGGTGGCCATCGGCATCGCGCAGCGCGTGGGCGCGCCCTATCAGTTCGACTACGGCGAGGGCAACGTGCTGGCCACGCTGGTGCGGGTGGCGCACGGCCTGAGCCTGTATCCCGATCCCCGCGCCTTTCCCAATGCCATAGACCCCTACGGTCCCGTCGCCTACTACCTGCTGGCCATTCCGGTAAAGCTGTTTGGGACCTCGTTCGTTGGACCGCGGCTGGTGGTGGTGGCGTCGGTCGCGGCCATATGCGTATTGCTGGCGCTGACGCTGCGGGAGCTGGGCGGATCGGCGCCGGCCGCCACGGCATTCGGCCTGATGTACGCCACGGTGGCGGTGGTGGAGGGATGGAGCACGCAACTGCGCGTCGATCTGCCGGGAATCGCGCTGACGGTGGCGGGGTTATACGCCTTCTGCCGCGCCGAGCGGGCCGCGCAGCGGGACGGGCAGTGGCCGCTGCGCCGTCTGCTGTGGCCGGTGGCATTGTTCGTGGCCGGCATCTACTGTAAGTACACGCTGCTGGCGGCGCCGGCGGCCTGCGGCATCGATCTTCTCATGCACCGGCGCTGGCACGACGCCTGGCGCTTCGCTCTGCTGGGCATGGCCATGTGCGCCGTTGTCATGGGCTTGGCTGTGATGGTTACACGCGGCCGCGTGATCGCGCACATGTTTTACACCCACCCGGACCCGTATTTCTTCCAGTTGTACTGGCTGCGCATGAAGACCGTCGCCGGGCTGCACCTGGCCCTGCTTGCGGTGGCGGCGATCGGCCTGGCGCTGGGACTGGGCCGGCGCACGGTTCCGCTTCCGGTGTGGTGGCTGGGGCTGGCGACCATCTCCGCCATGACTGCGGGCAAGATGGGATCGAGCTCCAATCATTTTCTGGAGTGGCCGGCGGCGGCGTGTCTAGCGGCAGGCGCGGGATGGATGGCCATCACCCGCATGCCGACCCGCTGGCTGGCGGTGGGGTTCACCCTGGGGGCGACCGTCTGGGTAGCGGCGCAGATGCAGCAGCAATGGGGCCTGAGCTTCACGCCCTTTGCGGAAGTGCAGGAGTGCGGTAGCGCCTACGCTTACATACGCCAGCAGCCTGGCGATCGCGTCCTGTCGGAAAACGTGGGCGCGTTGCTGCTCGGCGGCAAGACCGTGTGGGTGCTGGATCCCTGGGCGTACACGCAGTATGTGGGGTCTCAGGGCGGTCCTGATCCGCTGGAGGAGAAGCTGCGCGCGGGCTGGTTCAATCTGCTGGTCACCAAGTTCGACTATACCGCTTCGCCTTATTACAGCGAGCACGGCGGCCTCCGGTTCACTCCCCGCATGGTGCAGGACATGACCAGGAACTACCGCCGGGTCCGCACCTTCCAGTGCCTGGACGCGGGCTACGTCTTCGTTCCGGTAAGATAGAAATTGGGTGATCGGATGATCGGGTGATCGGGTGATCGGATGATCGGGTGATCGGAAGAATGCAGCCACGGAGCGGCGGAATTCATTAGCCCAGCGCGGCAGCGCTGGGAAACGTGGGCGAGGCGCGCGAGTGCCAGCGGCGCGGCACGGCTTCCAACTACGAACGAACAACTAACTCCTAACGACTGTGTTTATGCAAGTACGAGTGCTGTTTTTCGGCATGCTGCGGGAGGTGGCCGGGCGGGCCAGCGACTCGCTGACGCTTCCCGAAGGCGCCACCCTGCGCGACCTGCTGTGGCACTACGAACAGCAGATTCCGCGCCTGCGGCAGTACCTGCCGTCGTTGGCGGTGTCGGTGAACCAGGAGTACGCGGCGGCGGGAACTGCGCTCTCCGACCAGGACGAGGTCGGTCTTCTGCCGCCGGTGAGCGGGGGCGCGGAAACGGCAGAGACGGTTGCGCCCACGGCGGTCATCACGCGCGAACCCATCGACACCGAGGCCCTGGCGCACCGCCTGAAGCGGCCGGAAGACGGCGCGGTGGTGGTGTTCGAGGGCATGGTGCGCGATAACAGCCGCGGCCGCTGCACCTTGTACCTGGATTACGAAGCGTACGAAGAAATGGCCCGCAAGCAATTGCAGGCCCTGGCGGCGGAGGCGATCAGGCGATTCGCAGTGCGCGACGTAGCCCTGGTACACCGCCTGGGGCGTTTGCAGATCGGCGAGACCAGCGTTGCCATTGTGGTGGTTTCGGCGCACCGCGGGCCGGCCTTTGAGGCCTGCCGCTGGATGATCGACAGGCTGAAGAAAACCGTTCCCATCTGGAAGAAAGAATACTTTGCGGATGGCGCGGTGTGGGCCGATGGCGAGCCCTTTCCGGAAGATCGGGTGATCGGGTAATCGGGTGATCCGGTGATCGGGTGATCGGGTAATCGGGTAATCGGACGATCAGTCATTATTGACCGGCTAATCGAACTGCATTAGCCCCGCAGGGGCGTACGCTGGTAGCCCAGGACGACAGTCCTGGGGAAAGTCGGGTTTCCGTCGAGTCCCGTAGGGACGACGCGAAGCAATGAGCGAATTTCAAGAGAGCCAATGAGCAGTTCCGCGAATATCTCCCGTATTGCGCTTCTTTTCGCCGCGCTGACCGCCTTGGCGCAGCAAGCACCGCTCTTCAAACCGCTGCCGCCCACCACCCACGACCAGAAGGCGCCCACCATCCAGGTGGAGGTCAAGCTGGTCAACGTGTTCGTCACCGTCACCGATGCCAGCGGCGCCCCGGTGGGCAATCTTACGAAAGACAATTTCCAGGTCTTCGAAGACAACCGTCCCCAGACCATTGCCGTCTTCGACCGCGAATCGGAGCTGCCGCTCTCCATCGTGCTGGCAATCGACGCCAGCCTGAGCACCAAGAAAGACCTGAAGCTGGAGGTGGCCTCGGCGCGCAAGTTCGCCCACGACATCCTGCGCCCGCAGGACGCGCTGGCGGTGTACCAGTTCAGCGAGGTGGTGGAGGAGCTGGCGCCGTTCACCTCCAACCTGAAGCGCATTGACGAGGGCATCGAGCGGGTGCACGTGCGCTCAGCGACGGCCATGTACGACGCGCTCTATCTGGGCGCGCACGCGCTGGAGAAGCGCAAGGGCCGCAAGGTGATGGTGGTGATCACCGACGGCGGCGACACCATCAGCAGCACCACTTACCAGCAGGCGCTGCGGGCGGCGCAGCAGGCCGAGGCCATGGTATACAGCATCATCGTTGTCCCCATCGAGGCCAACGCCGGGCGCGACCTGGGCGGTGAACACGCGCTCATACAGATTTCCCACGACACCGGGGGCAAGTACTACTATGCCGATACGCTGGCGCAGCTCGACCAGGCGTTCCACCAGATCAGCGATGAGTTGCGCACCCAGTACCTGCTGGCCTATTACCCCTCGGAGCGGCTCTCCGACTCGGACTTCCGGCGCATTCGGGTGGACATCAAGGGCGTGGAAGGCGAGTACAAAGCGCGCCACCGGACGGGGTACTACACGTCAAGTCCGGAGTAGTCGACGGCCGGCGGCCTGTTTTTGCGGTCGACCATCGACCGTCGACGGTCGACCGCGTACAATGTCAGCATGTCATTCCGCATTCCTGGATTGTCGCATCCGCTGAAAAAGGCCAAGGCGCCGCCGCCGAAAGAGACCTTCGAAGAGGCCGCTTATCTGAAGGCGCTGGGCGAGAAGCAGAAAGCGGTTTCGGTGAAATTGCTGGACGGCGAAGTGGTGCGCGGCTGGATTGAATACTACGACAAGCACATGATCCGCCTGACCCGCGAGGGCGCCCCAAACCTGTTCATCTTCAAACACGAGATCATGTACATCGCGGAAGAGGCGGGCCAGAGACGGCGCTAGGGCAAATCCAGAGTTGCTGTACCGTATTCGTCGTCTTCTTTGGTCCGCATTGCCGTTGTCATCCTAGGATGACACGATCAACTTCATGCCTCACCGGATCGGCTAGACCAATTCCGGCGAAGGTGTATCCCTGCGGGCGAGGCGCCCGCAGCACAACGTGTATTTAGTTTTGCGGCAGCCGAGGGCGGCTGCCGCCACGTGAATTTCAGCGGAGAAAACGCGGCCCCGGCGAGGGCGCCGGGGCCTACCAAGAATGGATACAGCTACTGTGGAATTGCCCTAGGAATGAGGACATTAAGGGACGCTTGGGGTACGGCAACACTGGTTTTGCTGTAGGGCCCTTTCAGGGGATTACGCAAAATCCAGCCCGCGGAGCGCGGGACAGGACTCGCGGGCGAGGGCGCCCGCGCCACAACCCTCCTGGCGGCTGCTCAGCTTCCCGCGCCGGCCAGCACTTCTTCCCGCTTCTCGGCATCCTGGCGTTCTTCCGCCTTCGAAGAGGGCAGCGCGATCTCCAGCACGTCATCAATAGTGCTGACGTAATGCACGTTGACGTTCTGCAACTGTTCCGGGGTCAGGTCTTCCTCGACGTTGGTCTTGTTCTCGGCCGGAATGATGACGTCGCGCACGCCGGCGCGCTTGGCGGCGAGGAATTTCTCCTTGATGCCGCCGATGGGCAGGACGTTCCCGCTGAGCGTGATCTCGCCGGTCATGGCGGTCAGGGGACGGACCGGCCGGTCGGTGAGCAGCGAGACCAGCGCGGTGGCCATGGTGACGCCCGCCGAGGGCCCGTCTTTCGGGATGGCGCCCGCGGGCACGTGGATGTGGATGTCGTGGTCCTTGAACCAGTCCTCGTTGATGACCAGCTTGGCCGCGTTGGAGCGCACCCAGGTGAGCGCCGCCTGCATGGACTCCTGCATGACCTGGCCGAGCTGTCCGGTCATGGTGAAGCCGCCCTTGCCCTTCATCTTGTTGGCCTCGACGAACAGGATGTCGCCGCCGGTGGGCGTCCAGGCCAGGCCGACAGCGACGCCGGGGCGCTTGGTGCGCTCGGCGATTTCCGTGTCCACGCGGATCTTCTCGCCGCCGAGGAACTCGCGGACGATTTCCGGGGTCACCACCAGCTTATCCTTCTTGCCTTCGGCGATGCGCCGCGCCTTCTTGCGGCAGACGGTGCCGATATTGCGCTCCAGGTTGCGCACGCCCGCTTCGCGCGTGTAGTGCTGGGTGATGTAGCGGATGGAAGCCTCGGGGAATTCGATCTGCTCGGCCGTGATGCCGTTCTCGTCAATTTGCCGCGGCATCAGGTAGCGCACCGCAATGTGCACCTTTTCGTCCTCGGTGTAACCCTGGAGTTCGATGATCTCCATGCGGTCGCGCAGCGGGTCGGGCACCGGATCGAGCTGGTTGGCGGTGGTGATGAACAGCACCTTGGATAAATCGAAGGGCACGTCCAGATAGTTGTCGCGGAAGGTGTTGTTCTGCTCCGGGTCCAGGGTTTCCAGCAGCGCCGAGGCGGGATCGCCGCGGAAGTCGCGCCCCAGCTTGTCCACCTCGTCCAGCATGAAGACCGGATCGTTGGTCTCGGCGCGGCGGATGCCCTGGATGATCTGCCCCGGCAGCGCACCAATGTAAGTGCGCCGGTGGCCGCGGATTTCCGCCTCGTCGTGCACGCCGCCCAGCGACAGGCGCACGAACTTGCGTCCCAGGGCCCGGGCGATGGACTTGCCCAGCGAGGTCTTGCCCACGCCGGGCGGGCCCACGAAGCACAGGATGGGGCCTTTCATGCTGGGCTTCAGCCGGCGCACCGAGAGGTAATCCAGAATGCGGTCCTTGACCTTCTGCAGGTCGTAGTGGTCGGTGTCCAGGATTTCCTTGGCCTTCAGGATGTCCACTTCCACGCCCGACGACTTGCTCCACGGCAGCACCGCCAGCCACTCGATGTAGTTGCGGGTGACGCCGTAGTCGGCCGCCATGGGCGACATGCGCGACAGCCGCCCCAGCTCCTTCAGCGCTTCCTTCTTGACCTCCTCGGGCATGCCGGCCTGCTCGATCTTCTGTTTCAGGTCTTCGGTGT
>Ga0315268_10000876_pt1 | contig 35109 bp, 34 predicted proteins | sample C1_top_MG_FD_204535 | JGI IMG/M metagenome (GOLD analysis project Ga0315268, IMG submission 204535) | Sediment microbial communities from Yellowstone Lake, YNP, Wyoming, USA - C1_top | ecosystem: Environmental > Aquatic > Freshwater > Lake > Sediment | place: USA: Wyoming | collected 2017-08-01
TCCCCGTACTTCGGAAGCCCTGGTGAAGCTGGCCGTCCGGACCCTGGAGGCCCACAAGGCCCAGGACCTGGTGGTCCTGAAGGTGAAAGAACTCTGTTCTTTTGCCGATTATTTTCTCATCTGCTCCGGGACCTCCCGGCGCCAGGTCCTGGGCCTGGCCCAGCACCTGGAGGAGGACCTGTCCCGGGCCGGCATCAAGCCCCTGGGGGTGGAAGGCCTCCAGGAGGGCCTCTGGGTGTTGCTGGATTACAACGGTGCGGTGGTCCACATCTTTTCCCAGGCCCTTCGGGAATTTTACCACCTGGAAGGGCTGTGGGCGGAAGCTCCCCAGGTGGCCGTGGAAAAGGGGCGCCTCCGCACCCCCCGGCGCCCATCCTCTGCCAAGAGCCTCAGCGACTCCCCATAAGACCTATGACCAGATTCATTCTTGATAAGCGGTGGACCGCCCTGCTCGTAGCGGTGCTCCTGATCCTGACGCCCCTGCGCCCGGCCTTCGCCTTCATGGAGGGGCTCACCATCGAGAAGGAAAAGCAGATCGGGGAAGAGTTTGTCCTGCAACTGCAGCAGGTGGTGACCCTGGTGGACGACCCCTTCCTCACCTCCTATATCAACCGCCTGGGGCAGCGCCTGGTGTCCCAGATGGGCCCCCAGCCCTTTAAATACCGGTTCTTCATCATTGCCGACCCCTCCGTCAACGCTTTTGCCGTGCCCGGGGGCTATGTCTTCATTCACACCGGTTTGATTCGCCTGATGGACCGGGAAGGAGAGCTGGCCGGGGTCCTGGCCCATGAAATTTCCCATATCTATTGCCGCCACATGGCCAAGACCCTGGAGAAGGCCAAAATCACCAGTATCGCCGCGCTCATGGGGGCCCTGGCCGCGGTCTTTCTGGGAGGCTCCATCGCCCCGGGGCTGATAGCCAGCAGCATGGCCGTAGGAGAGAGCGCCATGCTCAAGTACAGCCGGGACTTCGAACAGGAGGCCGACGCCACGGGCTTCAAATGGATGACCAAGGCGGGTTACAACCCCCGGGACATGATGGCCATCTTTAAGAAAATGGCCCGGCAACGCTGGTATGAAGGGGGGGACATCCCCATTTACCTCAGCACCCACCCGGACATCAACAGCCGGCAAGTGGAGTATGCCCACCTCCTGGCCAAAAACCAGGACCAGCTGCCCTCACCCCGGCCGGAAAGCCCGGATTTCCAATATTTCAGCGTCAAACTGGAGGCCTCCGTGGGCAATTCCGGCCAGCTCTTGCGCAGGATGACCCAGGAGGCGGTGCGGGAGCCCAAGAACCCGTTATATTACTACGGCGAGGCCCTGGCCCAGGCCAAGCTGGAGAAGACCGACGAGGCCATCAATGACTTCAAAAAGGCCCTGAGCCTGTCCCCGGGCAACCCCTTGATCCAGCGGGACCTGGCCATCTATTACTTCCAGCGCAACCGCTACCAGGAAGCCCTGCAGCTTCTCAACGACCTCTCCCACCGCTACCCCCAGGACGACGTGGTCCTCTATTACCTGGGGCGCATCTCCCAGGAACGCAAGCAGAACGACCAGGCGTTGTCCCTCTTTGAGAAGGTGTGCAACCTCAATCCGGCCTTGACCGAGGTCTACTACAACCTGGGGACCCTCTATGGCGAGAAGGGGCAGCTCGGCCTGGCCCACTATTACCTGGGCATCCACAGCCTCCGGTCCCGGGCCCTGACCACGGCCTTGTTCCATTTCCGCAAGGCCATGCAGAACCTGCCCACCACCGACCTGCACTATGCCGAGGTGAAGCGCCAGGTGGCCCGCCTGGAGAAGATGCGGGTCAAGGTCCCCAACTGAAGCACCTCCAGGGGCAGCAGGCAGGAAGGGCCCTGAGTCCATGCCCATTTACGAATACCGCTGCCGGGACTGCGGCCACCTTTCCAGCTTCCTCCTCCTGAGAGTGGACGAGCCATTTATCCCGGTGTGCCGCCGCTGCCGCGGCTCCTCCCTGGAACGCCTGCTCTCCCGGGTGAACGTGCGACTTTCCGAAGAGACCAGGTTTGAGCGCCTGGCCGCGGGGGACCTGGACCTGGAGGGACTGGACGAGCAAGACCCGGGCAGTGTGGCCCGCGTCCTCAAGAAGATGGGTCCATTGATGGGGGACGACTTTTCCCCGGAAGAAGTGGACGAAATCGTGGCGGAAGCCGTGACCGGCCGGGGGGAGGGGGCAAAGCAGACCCCCGGGGAGGAGGAGCAGGACTAGGCGAGGCCCCGGGAAAACCAGGGTCTATTCTGCCGCGGTTTTGCGCTTTTTCTCAGGGCTCTGGGCCACGGCCTCAGTGCCCTTAGAAGGCGCCGGGGCCGGGCGATAAACGGTGTACAGGGGCCCTTTGTCGTCCTTGCCTTCCTTCAGGGTCGCTTTGACCCCTTTCTTCTGTAGCTCCGCCACCTTGGCCTTGGCGGCCTTGGCGTCCCGGAACTGGGCCACCTTCACCGGGGCAGCCTGGGCTTTGCCGGCTGCGGCCTTCTCCTTGGGTTTGGCTCCGGTCTTGGCCGTCTTGGGCTGGCCGTCCAGGCTGTTCTGGAACTTCAGTTTGCGCACCACTTCCTGGCGCACCTTGCGCAACTCTTCTTCCCGGGCCTTCTGGTCCCGGGCTGTAGCCGCGCCTTTGCCCTTCTTGGCCGCGGGGGTGGCCGCACCTCCCGGCGCCGCGGCCAAGGAGCCGGCCACCGGTTGCGGCGCAGCCTTGCCCGCGGCAGCGGTAGCCGGTTGGCCCGGGGTAGCAGCCGCCGTCCCGGGAACCGCGCCAGGCGAGCCAGCCACGGGCGCGCCTGGGGCCCCCACCGGCACCCACGGCGCCACCCTGGTGGCATCGGGACTGAGCAAACCCCATTTATAAAAGACCCGGTAGATGTCCCCCCGGCCCGCCAGAGCCCCCAGGACAAAGGCCATCATCATCAACCCCACCACCCCGAACCCGGCGAAGACCACGTCCTTCAGCCCCACGTTCACCTGCCAGGGGGCCTTCTTGCCCCGCTTGCCCCGGCTCCCCTCCATGGCGTCTCTCCTCTGGTGACGGTGACGGTGGTTTGCTTTGGGGGAGGAGCGGGCGGGCTTAGCCCCCCGCGTCCTCCGGCTCTCTCCGCGATCAGCCTTCTCTTACATGCTCTCCGGGGCGGTGACGCCCAGGAGGGTGAGGCCGTGGTTCAGGACTGCCTTGACGCCCTTGACCAGGCAGAGGCGGGCCCGGGTCAGGTCGGCGTCCTCCGAGATGAACCGGTGTTTATAGTAGTAACTATGCAACTGGGAGGCCATCTCCGTCAAGAAATAAGTGAGGCGGTGGGGCTCCAGGGCCTGGGCCGCGGCCTCCACCAGTTCCGGGTAGTTGGCCAGCATTTTGAGAAGGGTCAGCTCCTCCGGCAGGGATAGGAGGGGGAACAGGGCAGGGTCCGGGGCCTCGCCCTCCCGCCCTAAAGCCCCCTCCTGGCGGAAGACGCTGGCCAGGCGGGCGTGGGCGTACTGCACGTAGTACACCGGGTTCTCCGCGCTCTGCTCCTTGGCCACCTCCAGGTCGAAGTCCAGGTGGGCGTCGGCCCGGCGGGTGAGGAAGATGAAGCGGGCCGCGTCCTTGCCCACTTCATCCAGGACCTCCCTGAGGGTGACAAAGGTGCCGCCCCGGGTGGTCATGGCCACCGGCTCCCCCTGGCGCAGCAGGCTCACCAACTGCACCAGGATGACCTTCAGTTTCCCGGTCAGATCCAGGGCCTGGGCCGCGGCCATCAGGCGGGGCACGTAGCCGTGGTGGTCCGCACCCCAGATATCCACCACCAGGTCATAACCCTGCTGAAACTTGTGGAGGTGGTAGGCCACGTCCGAGGCAAAGTAGGTGGTGGCCCCGCTGCGGCGCTTAACCACCCGGTCCTTCTCGTCCCCGAAGGCGGTGGCCTTAAACCACAGGGCGCCGTCCCTTTCGTACAGGAAGCCTTTCCCTTTAAGCAGGGCGAAGCCCTGCTCCACCAGGCCCCGCTGGTAGAGTTCGGTTTCGCTGAACCAGGAGTCGAAGCGCACCCCGAAATCTTCCAGGTCTTTTTTAATACCGTCCAGGATAACCCCGGCCGCGTAACTTCCCAGGACCAGGAAGTCCTGTTCCCGGGGCTGGGGCCCGAAGAAGTCGCCGCCCTGGGCCAGGTATTCCCGGGCCAAATCCTTGATATAGTCACCCTGGTAGCCGTCTTCGGGGAAGGCCACCGCCTCCCCCTGAAGCTCCCGCAGGCGATGGTACATGGATTTCCCCAGGGTGAGGATCTGGGTGCCCACGTCGTTGATGTAGTATTCCCGCACCACTTCATGGCCGGTGGCGCTCAAGAGGTTGGCCAAGGCGTCCCCCAGGGCCGCGCCCCGGCCGTGGCCGATGTGCAGGGGCCCGGTGGGGTTGGCGCTGACGAACTCCACCTGCACCTTTCGCCCCCGCCCCAGGTCGCTGTTGCCGTAAGCACGCCCCAGGCGGTGAATCTCCGTGAGCACCTGGGGCCACCAGGAGTCCCGGATGAAGAAGTTAACGAACCCCGGGCCGGCGATTGCCACTTTTTCCAGCATGCCCGGGGGAGCAGACAGGGCCTTGCTAATGGTTTCCGCCACCTTCCGGGGCGGCTGCTTGGCCTGGGAGGCCAGGACCAGGGCCAGGTTGGTGGCGAAATCGCCGTGCTCCGGGAGTTTGGGGGCCTCCACCTCGAAGTCCGGGAGTTCGTTGAAATTGAGCTCTCCCGCGTCCCGGGCGGTTTTAGCCGCGTTGGCAATAAAGTCGCGTAAGATTTTCTTGGGTTGCATTGACCGACTTTCAGATGGTCATTAAGGTAGGGGCGACCCGCCGGGTCGCCCCTACGAGCCACAGCCGGGGCGGCTGTTCTTTATGTTTTCCTTAGCAGTTTGCGGGACAGCCTGATTTATTTCTCTTCCTTGGCCACTTCCCCCACCGGCTTGGCTTTCAAGGTCAGGTCCCGGGTGAACTCCAGGCAATGCTGGCCGGTGAAAGTGTACTTCTTCACGCAGTTTTCCCGCCAGGCGCACACCAGGCAGATGGAGGCCTCCTGGGTATCAGGTTTTCTTTCCATGTCAGGCTCCGCTATAGTGCCGGGGATTGGCGCTCCCCAGGGCGCAGTAAATTTCATAGCTGATGGTCTGGGCCCAGTCGGCCAGCTCATCGGCGCTGATGCGGTCCCCCCCGTCGGCTCCCAGGAGGGTCACCGGCTCCCCTTCTTTCACTTCGGGGATCCCCGTGACCTCCACCATGGTTAGGTTCATGCACACCCGGCCCCGGATGGGCACCCGGCGGCCCTTAAGCAGCATCTCCCCCCGGTTGGACAGCAGCCGGCTGTAGCCGTGGCAGTAGCCCACCGGGATCACCGCCAGGTCGCACCAATCCCTGGTAAGGTAAGTGCCGCCGTAGCTGATGGCGCTGCCTGGCGGCAGGCGCTTGACCTGCAGGACCTGGCTGGTGAGGGACATCACCGGCTGGAGCTGCACCGGCGGCGGCCGGTGGGGCGCCGGGGGCGAGCCGTAGAGCATGATGCCGGGGCGCACCAGCCCCAGGTGGGCTTCCCGGAGCTCCCAGAGCGCGGCGCTGTTGGCGATGTGGCTCAACTTTAGCTTAAAGCCCTGCCCCCGGGCCGCAGCCAGCAGGTCGGTGAACTCCTTCAGCTGCTTTAAAGTATAGGTTTTATCTTCGATCTCCGCCACCGCCAGGTGGGAGCACAGGCCCAGGACCTCCAGTTCCCGGTGTTCCCGCAATCCCGACAGGAACTCCAGGGCCTCCTGGGGGAGGATGCCCAGCCGCCCCATGCCCGTGTCCACCTTGAGGTGCACCCGGGCTTTTTTCCCCTGGTTGCGGGCCGCAGCCGTCAGGCTCTCGGCCACGTCCCGGCGGAAGAGCATGACCTCCAGGTTCGCGGCTACCGCGGCTTCGGCCTCCCCCGGCACAATGCCAACCAGCAGCAGCACCGGCAGGGTGAGCCCGGCCTGGCGCAGGGCCAGGCCCTCTTCCAGGGAGCCCACCCCCAGGTAGTCCACCCCGGCCGCGGCCAGCCTCCGGGCCGCGGGCAGGAGCCCGTGCCCGTAAGCGTCGGCTTTGACCACGGCCAGGAACCGGACCTGAGGGTCGCACCTGCCGCGCAGCTCCCGGTAGTTGTGGGCCAGGGCCGCCAGGTCCACGCCCAGCTCCACCAGGGATGAGACCATCATGGCTTGGAGCCTTTCTTCCGGAGCCTTCTCACCCCTTGCCCCGGAACTCCGGGGGAATCTTCTCGGCCTGCCGGGCCACTTTTTCTTCCAGGGCCTGCTTGTGCCGGGCCAGGACTTCTTTGAGGCGCGGCTCTCCCAGGGCCAGGATTTGCGCGGCAAAGACCGCGGCATTGACCGCCCCCGCGGTCCCCAGAGCCATGGCCGCCACCGGCACACCTGCGGGCATCTGCACCGTGGCGAGCAGGCTGTCCAGGCCCTGCAAGGGGGAGCCGGGCAGGGGCACGCCGATGACCGGCAGCACCGTTTCCGCGGCCAGCACCCCGGCCAGGTGGGCCGCGGCACCCGCCGCGGCAATGATAACCTTCAGGCCCCGGGAGGCCGCGTCCCGGCCGTAGGCCTGGGCCCGCCTGGGCGAGCGGTGGGCCGAGGCCACCACCACCTCAAAGCCGATGCCCCACTCCTTGAGCAGCGCCGCGGCCGGCTCCACCTGGGGCCAGTCCGAACCGCTGCCCAGGACGATGCCCACTTGCACCTTTGCCGCCATCATTCCCCCTTTGGTTGAAAGAGCGTCGAGTGCCCAGTTACCTGCTCACAGCTCACTGCTCACCGCTCACCGACCTCAATACCAGTTGGCCAGGGTGAGGACCGTGTCCACGTAGGCGTCTGAGTGGTTGTAGCTGTACACCGCCCGGCGCCAGGTGCCGCGGCTTTGCCGGTTAAAGCCGCCCTTGTTGAGATAGCAGGCGATGCTGAAGATGGCGTCGGTATGGGTGAACAGGTCCACCCGGCCGTCGCCGTCGCCGTCCACGCCGCAGTTCTTCAGGCTGGAGGGCAGGAACTGGCAGAACCCCATGGCCCCCGCCCAGGAGCCTTTAAAGGAGAAGGGGTCCAGCTTCCGGGCCGCGCAGTAGTCCAAATAAACCTGCAGCTCCCGCCGGGCCCAGGCCGCCTTCTTCTTGAGGCGCTCCTTCAGCCCCTGCTCCAGCCCTGCGTCCCGGATGACTTCCGGGGTGTCCATGACCGCCAGGGAGGCGAAGACGTTGAAGACGGGATAGCTGCCGGTGATGTGGCCCAGGCCGCTCTCCACCGTGAGGATGGCGACGATCACCTCCGGGGCCACGTCAAAGCGGGCCGCGGCCCGGGTGAGCTCGCCCCGGTGCTCGCCCAGGTAGGCCCGGCCCCGGGCCGCCACCTCCGGCCGCAGGAACTTCTGGTAGATTTCCGGGCTTTCCTTGCGGAGATAAGCGATCTTGCGCACCACGTCCGGGAGGAAGCTATTGCGGGCATCGGCGAAGGTCTTTTGGATAAAGTCCCGGTCCAGGCCCTGGCGCATCAGGTCGTACTTGAGGGTGACGTAGGCCACCGGCGGGGCTTCGGCCCGGACCGGCGTCGCCAACCCCACCAGGGCTGCCACCAGAACCCCGGCCACCATCCCCCAAAACCGCCGCTGCGCCATGCAACTCCCCCCCTGAATTTCTGCGCTAACGGTACCCGTTTCCCCTGCGATTGTCAAGGCTGGGCGGGGTTTTGTGTCAATGACCTGGCAAGAGAAAATCGTTGCCAACTTTTTTATCTTGACTTTGATGAAAAGTTTATATATATATAAACTTTATCTGGATCGGTATAGTTATGGATTTGTTTTCCCTTGCTAAAAGGCGAATGGCTGGGCTAAGTTGGCATTATGCCAAAACTGCGGAGCAAGCGGTCCCCTTTTTTAGAAGATATCGGGACTTGCAATGTTCATGTACTTTATTTTATCCATCCCAATGGCAAATGCCCGGTTGAAGATGATTTTCTTAATGATTCAAAACAAGTATCCAAAGCCCAAAAGGCTAAATTAGCCGCCCTGATAAGAAGATATGCTTTAGAAGGAGAACTCAAAGGGGAGAAGAGAATCCGCCGTTTAAAAGGCAGGGTAAGAGATTTTTGGGAGATTAAGGCGCATCAACATAGACTTTTTTTCTTTAAGGAAAGGCAAGATACTATCGTAATAACTCATGGCTTTGTCAAAAAAACCGACAACCTGAGACTTGAAGAAGAAGATAGAATGTTATCTTATCGTGAAATTTACAAAAACCAAAGCTTATACAAATAAGGGGGTTTGCAATGGCTACTTCAGTCATAAATGATATGAGTGATCTGGAATTCCGAAGATTACTCGCACAAGAAGAATTTATATTGGAAGTGACTGAAGTTCTTTGTGGACTTGTTGAACAAGAAAAGATTTCCAGGAAAGAACTGGCCGAGCGCCTGGGGAGAACCAAAGGATTTATCTCCCAATTGTTGAATGGCGGCCGCAATCTTACCCTGCGTACTGTGGCTGATATCCTCCACGTCTTAGGATATAAAGTTTCCCTCACTCCTTATAAAGAGGCGAGGCAAAGACAAGAAAGCAATGTCATTGAATTTCGGACTCGACATACTTTACAAAAGAAAAAACCCATCCAGAGTTGGGGACCGTTAGAAGTCACATTCCCTGAAAACTATCCCGATATCATGGAAGCCATTTCCGGCTAAGAGGTGCTTTGATGAAGAAAAGTGCTATGTTGCGTGTAGATATACAAAATCTTGATATGGAAATGGCTGCCCGGGTGGCTCAACGGTTTGTCGTTCAAGAGATTTATCTGGTGGACGCGAAGATCAGCCGGGACCCGTTGACCGTGTCTCCTGAGACTCTTTCCCTGGAACATAAATGCTCCACGGAAATTCTCTCGCATGATGAAGAGAAAAAACTCCGGTTCACCCTCTGCAATTTTCGCGTTGCCGCTTTTAACGGGAAATCGCCGGATAAAGTCGTTATGAAAATTGAGGCTTCCTTTTGCACTTCTTACGTCACGAAATCTCTGCCTGATCCTCTTATTCCTGGTGATGATATTTCTCCTGAAACTCTTCTTGCTGCTATCGAGTATCTTCATACGATTAATCCCATCTCCGATGCCTGGCCGTATTGGCGGGAATTCGTGCAGAGCATGAGCACCCGCATGGGTTTTCCGGCTCTGACGGTACCCCTGTTGGAAATCGTGCCGAAAAAACCCAAAGAAAAAAAAGAGAAACGCCAGCGCGCGAAAAGGAAGCCCGCCCAGCGAAACAAACTCAGCGCGTAAAACTTTGCCCCCGACAAAGTGATATAATGGCCGCACGAGAGCGGCCATTTCATTTATTTTGATTCCATGCAAAAAGTTCCCATCTTACAAGACTACCCCCTGGCGCCGCTGACCACCTGGAAGATCGGCGGGCTGGCCCGGTACCTGGCCGTGCCCCGGGACCTGGAAGACGTCTGCCGCCTCATGCACCTGGCCTACACCCGGGGCTGGCCCCTGTACTTCCTGGGCCGGGGCTCCAACCTCCTCATCGCCGACGCCGGCCTGCCCGGCCTTACCCTGCACCTGGCCAGGAGCCTGCAGGGCCTGGAGCGCCTGGGGGACCGCCTCCGGGCCGGGGCCGGCCTACCTCTGCCCCGTCTGGCCCGCACCGTGGCTGACTTAGGCTTCAGCGGCTATGAATTTCTGGCCGGGATCCCCGGCACCGTGGGCGCGGCGGTGCGCCTCAACGCCGGGGCCCACGGCCGCAACCTGGCCGACGTCCTCACCCGGGTGTGGGTGGTGACTCCCCGGCTCCAGCTCCTGGAACTTAAGGTGAGCGAATTAGGTTTGGGCTACCGCACCTCCCTCCTCCTCCACCTCCCCCACTGGCTGGTGGTGGAGGCAGAGTTTGCCCTGGATTGCCCGGCTTCGCCGGTGGAGGTGGAAAAAAGGATGGAGGAGCTGCTGCTTCTGAGGCGCGCCCGGCTGCCTGCCAACCCCCGGAGCTGCGGCAGCGTCTTCAAAAACCCTCCGGGGGGGCCGCCCGCGGGGGCCCTCATTGAGGAGGCGGGGCTCAAGGGCCGCCGCCTGGGGGACGCCCAGGTCTCACGCAAGCACGCCAACTTTATCCTGAACCAGGGGCGGGCCACGGCTGCGCAAGTCAAGGCCCTCGTCGCCCAGGTCCAGGAAGAGGTGTGGCGCACCCAAGGCGTGGTCCTGGATCGGGAGGTGGTCTTCCTCCCGGACGACCTGGCTTGAGGGAAGGCGGGAGCCCCTGCCTGACGGCAAAATTTGGCAGCGCCTCGCCCCCTCATCCTCGCCTCACGACCGCGGTTATCCCATGACTGCCAGCGCCGCACCGAGCAAGGCCAGGACCAGCAATATGGCCGCGGGAAAATAAAAGTCCTCCTCCCCCAGGGTCCCGGCCCCCCAGTAACAAAGGGCTCCCAGAGAAGTCAGAACGATGGCGCCCCCCCAGAGAAGACCCATGCCGCTCCCTCCCTCCCTGCATCGGCAAGGCGGGGAAAAATCATCAGGACTCGGGGAAAATTTGGGATAAGATAGGGGATATTGGCAAAAGGAAAGGAGCCTTAAATGATCAAGCGGGAAGTCTGGTATTTTCCCGGGATGGGCCCGGAGAACACCGCGGCCTGCCTGGACCTGTTGGAGAGGGCGGTGGCCGCGGGCTTCCGCCAGCTAGTGGTGGCCTCCACCACCGGCGCCTCCGGGGCCCAGGCGGCCCGGCGCCTTCAAGGGAAAGACATCAACCTGGTGGTAGTGGGCCATTCCGTGGGTTTCAAAGGGCCAAACATCGACGAATTCTTGCCATAGCACTACCAGGAGGTCGTGGGCCACGGCGGTAAGGTGCTCAAGGCCACTATCCTCACCCATTCCCTGGACACGGCCGTGGCCGAGCAGTTCAAGGGCAGCGCCCCCACCCTGCTCATCGCCAACACCCTGCGCAGGTTGGGCCAGGGCCTCAAGGTCTGCTGCGAAATCGTCATGGAAGCCGTGGACGCGGGCCTCCTCCCGGAAGGAGAAGAAGTGGTGGCCTTGGGCGGCACCGCCCGGGGCTGGGACACCGTGGCCATCATCAAGAGCGCCGCCTCCAAACGCTTCCTGAACCTCTCCGTCCTGGAGATCTGGGCCAAGCCGAGGGTGTGAGTGCGCAGGGGGTGAGCAGTGAGCAGTAAGCAGTGAGTAGTATCCGGGCTAACTGACCACTGACCACTGGCCGCCCGCACTCCATTGACACCTCACTGGTCCAGGTAGTATAAGGAAGGTAAATGGCAGAAAAGGCCCCGGGCGCCCGCGTCCTTTATCTCATTGACATCAGCTCCTATTTCTACCGGGCCTTCCACGCCCTGCCCCGCCTCACCAATTCCCAGGGCTTCCCCACCAACGCCATCTTCGGGGTCACCAACATGCTCCTCAAGGTCCTCAAGGAGCGGCAGCCCCATTACCTGGCCCTGGTCTATGACTCCAAGGCCCCCACCGCCCGCCACCGCAAGTATCCGGAATACAAGGCCCACCGCCCCCCCATGCCCCCGGAGCTGGTGATGCAGCTCCCTTACATCCACCAGGTCATTAAGGGCTTCCGCCTCCCCACCCTGGAGCGGGAAGGCTTCGAGGCCGACGACCTCATCTCCACCCTGGTGCGCCGGGCCCGGGGAAAAGGCCTGGAGGTGGAAATCATCTCCGGCGACAAGGACCTCCTGCCCCTGGTGCAGGAAGGCGTGGATCTGTGGGACCCCATGAAGGGGCAGCGTTTTGACCCCCAGGCCGTGCGGGAAAAATATGGTCTCACCCCGGAGGAGCTGGTGGACGTCAAGGCCCTGGCCGGGGACCCCTCGGACAATATCCCGGGCGTGCCGGGCATCGGGGAAAAGACGGCCCTCAAGCTCATCGGCCAATACCACAGCCTGGGGAACCTCCTGGCCCACCTGGAGGAAGTCAAGGAAAAAGGGCTGAAGGAACGGCTCAAGCAATATGCGGAGCAGGCCCGGCTGAGCAAGGAACTCATCGTGCTGGACGACCAGGTCCCTCTGGAAGTGGACCTGGAGGCTTTACACCCCGGCGCCCCGGACCGGGAGGCCCTGCGCCGGCTGTTCGTGGAGCTGGAGTTCAGCAAGCTCAACAAGGAGCTGGGGTTCGACGCCCAGGCCGCGGCCGCCTATCTGCTGGCTGCGGGGCCGGAGGACGCGGAAAAGGTGGCCGCGGCCGTGCGGGCCGCGGGAGAGCTGGCCCTGTTTTTCCTCACCGGAGAGCAGCACCCAGTGATGGCGAAAGTCTCCGGCGCGGGCCTGGCCTGGCGCCCGGGGGAGGCGGCCTACGTCCCCCTGGGCCCGGACCTCCCCGGCGGGGTTGAGGTCCTGGGGCCGCTGTGGAGCGACGCGGCCATCCGCAAGGTGGGCCCGGACCTCAAGGCCGCCATGCTGGTCTGCCGCCGCCTGGGGCAGGAGCTGCACGGGGTCGCGGGGGACATCCTCCTGGCCTCCTACCTGCTCAACCCGGCCCGCTACGAGCAGAACCTGGAAAACGTGGCCCTGCACTACCTGGGGGTGAACCTCCCCGGCCCCCGGGAGCTGGCCGGGAGACCGCTGGCGGCCGCGGACCTGCCCCCGGAACTGGCCTGCCAGTATGCCGCGGTCCGGGCCGACACGGCCCTGGCCCTGTGGCCCCTGCTTCAGGCCGAACTGGAAAAGGAGGGCCTCTGGGACCTGTACGCCGGCCTGGAGCTGCCCTTGCTGGGGACGCTGGCCCGCATGGAGGAGCGGGGCATCCTCCTGGACCAGGAGTTCTTAAGGCGCTTCGGCCAGGACCTGGAAGCCGAGATGCGGCGCCTGGAAAAGGAAGTCTACGACCTGGCCGGGGAGGAATTCCTCATCCAGTCGCCCCAGCAGCTCAGCCGCATCCTCTTTGACAAGCTGAAGCTCACCCCCCAGAAGAAGACCAAGGGCAAGACCGCGTATTCCACCGACGTAGAGGTGCTGCAAACCCTGGCCGCAGAGCACCCGCTGCCGGCCAAGATCGTGGACTACCGCACCATGGGAAAGCTCAAGAGCACTTACGTGGACGCCCTCTTGAAGCTGGTCAGCCCGGCCACGGGCCGGGTGCACACCACTTTCCTGCAGTCCGTGGCCGCCACCGGCCGCCTCTCCAGCCGGGACCCCAACCTGCAGAACATCCCGGTGCGAGGGGAGCTGGGGGGGCAGCTGCGCCAGGCCTTTGTGGCCGCGCCGGGGCACGTCTTCCTCAGCGCGGATTACTCCCAGATGGAACTCCGGCTGCTGGCCCACTTTTCCGAGGACCCGGTCCTGCTCAAGGCCTTTCAGGAGCAGGTGGACATTCACCGCCAGACCGCGGCCGTGGTCTTCGGCATCCACCCGGAGCTGGTCACCTCCGAGATGCGGCGCCAGGCCAAGGTGGTCAACTTCGGCATCATTTACGGCATGAGCGGCTTCGGCCTGGCCCGCCAGCTGGGGGTGGGCAACCGCATCGCCAACGAGTTCATTCACCGCTACTTCGCCAAACACACGAGGGTCAAGGCTTTTATCGACGAGACCCTGGCCCAGGCCCGCCAACTAGGCTGGGTGACGACGCTCCTGGGGCGGCGCCGCCAGATCCCCCACTTGAACAGCAGCAACCGCATCCTGCGCAGCGAAGCGGAACGGGCGGCCATCAACACCCCGCTGCAGGGCACCGCCGCGGACATCATCAAAAAGGCCATGCTGGAAGTGGAGAGGACCTTGCAGGCCGCGGGGCTTTCCGGCGCCATGCTGCTGCAGCTCCACGACGAGCTGCTGCTGGAAGTGCCCGCCGCGGAACTGCCGCAGACCGCCCGCCTGGTGCGCCAGGCCATGGAGGAGGTGGTGCGCCTGCAGGTGCCGCTCACCGTGGACCTGCGGGTGGGGGAGAACTGGGGAGAGTTGTCCCCCTTTGAGAAAGCGCCGGCCTGAGGCTGAGTTGGCGCGCCCGGGCTCTTCTCGAAATTATTTCCAGGAGCCTATTGAAAAAAACCGGGCATTTATTTATGGTTGTCGAAATGCCCCCAGAGCCAAGGTTTCGGGCTAAACCTGAAGGAGGGAGAAGTGGTGAGAAAATTGGTCATATTACTGTCTCTGGCGTTCGTGCTGGCGGCCGCGGGCTGCTGACCAGGGTCCAACGCGCTGCGGTCCAGCAGCCAGCCATACCCTGAGATTGGATGCTCCCGATGTGATAACACCTTGACGCACCAGCAACAGCATATCGTCCAGCCCACCGGCAAGCTGCCGGCCAGCGGCTCTTAACTCCCTTAATATACATATTCATCAGGACCATCAGGGGGACCCCGGGACTTGCTCCCTGGGCCCCCTTGAGATCCCTTGCCCATTAGGTCGTGACCACGGCCCCGCCAAGAGCGAGGCGGGGAATCCCCCCGGCTCCACCGGGAGAGAAAGACGCCCCGCGGCGTACCCCCGGAGCGCGCTGGGCCTAAAAATTATGGACAAACCCACGGGGGCCCGGGTCGCGAGGAGGAATTTCCTCCCCGGAGCAGAAATTTTCTTGATTTTCTCAGGAAAGTGATTATAGTCACTGAAACTAAAGGGTTATCCCGGAAAGGGGGTGGCCTGCGGGAAAAAAATTGTCTGAGGGCGAGATTTTTTCTTGATATTTTCTGGGCACTCATATTTAATGTGGGCATTCTGTTTAACCTTTAACCATCTCTTTGAGAAGGGGGGATAGATGATGAGGAAAGCTTTGGTGAGGAAGGGCTTTGCTTTGGCTATTCTCATGGCGTTTGTCCTCGCCATGGGAGCGGGCTGCTGCGACCCCTGCAAGAAGTACGTGGATGAGGCCAAAATGTACGCCGATCAGGCGGCGGCCTCAGCGGCTAAGGCAGACAGCGCAGCGCGGAACGCCGAAATGGCGGCGGCGGATGCCAAAGCTTCAGCTGACAAGGCTGAGGCCGCGGCGGATCGGGCTGAGGCTGCAGCGGCAAAAGCTGAAGCCTGCCTGATGAAGAAAATGCGGAAGTAGCACCTGTTGTTACTCAGCAAAATTCAGGAGAGGTTAAAGTCCTTTCCGAAAGGGGGTAATCGATGAGGAGTATGAGAAAAGGCTATGCCTTGGCTCTCCTCGCGGTGTTTGCCCTGGTGCTGGGAGGTGCTGGCTGCTGCCAAAAGTACTTTGATCAGGCAAAAATGTACGTGGAGCAGGCCAAAGCTTCTGCAGATCGGGCAGCCGCGTCGGTGGTAAAGGCCGAAGCGGCAGCACAGGATGCCAAAGTCCCCGTTCCTCGGGCCTCTGCCGCGGCTAACAAAGCCGAAGCAGCCGCCGCCCGGGCCGAGGACGCGGCAGAAAAGTGCTGCGCTAAAGTGAAGTACGTGAAGGCCAAAAAGGTCAAAAAAGCGGTCAAAAAGGCCATTAAGGCCAAAAGGGCCAAACCAGCGGCAAAGTAATTTATCTTTAAGGCATTTTGGGGTTAAACCCCTTATCAGGAGTCAGGGGGTGTGGCGTGAAGATTGCTCGCCACACCTTCTGTCTTTTTTGGCTCTAGCCACCCCCCGACTCCCCCGGACACACCCTTCCTCCCCCTTACCTTCCCCCTCTCTTTCTCCAGCCTGCCATTCCCGGCCTACCTGCACGGGAGGACCTTGCCGACGGTTAAGGGCGAGGGCGGCACCGGCGGCCAGCGCAGCCTGAGGCCTGGGGATTTTCGTAGGGGCGCAATTCATTGCGCCCTCAAGGCGGGCGCAAGAAGGAAGGGAGGGGCCCATGGCCCCGGCGGTTATCTGGAGGGCGGGCGGGCCCAGGAACCCTGGCCTGATGCCGCCAGGCTGTCCCCTCGCCCGGTGATGTCCATGGGCATGCCGGTCTGCTCTTCCACCGCCTGCACCACCCGGCGCAGGTCCACCTGGCCCAGCAGACCCTTCTTCTCCAGGAGGTCCAGGACGTGCAGAAATATGGAGCGGATCTTCATGTACACGTCCTCGTGCACGCTCAAATAGACCCGGCCGTAGCGGAAGCCCACCTTGACCGGCTCATAGACGTACTCCACTCTGGTGCCCATGGGCACCATGGCGAACAGCTTCTTGATATCTTCCGGATAGAGGCGGGTGCAGCCATGGCTCACCAGGCGGCCCACGGCCCAGGGCAGGTTGCAGCCGTGGATGCCGTAGTCGCCCCAGGACAGCCCCAGCTTGTATTCCCCCATGGGGTTGTCCGGACCCGCGGGCATCACCGCCATGCCGTATTTTTTCTGCAACTGCTTGGGGATGTGCCAGTCCGGGTTCACCTTCTTTTGATTCACGGTAAAACTGCCGGTGGGGGTCTTGAAGTCCAGGACCCCCATGCCGATGGGATAGGTGTACACCTGGGCGCCGTTCTTAACGAAATAGTACAGGCGCATTTCCCCGGTATTGACGATGATTTGCTTGCCTCGGCTGTCAGGGATGATCCACATGCTGGGGATGGTCATCTCCGCGCCCACCGGGGGGAGGAACGGGTCCCATTGGCGGTACATGGCGCCGATCTCCGTCCACCCCAGGTCATAGCGCCGGGCAATGTCCAGGAGGTCGTCCCCCTTCTTGGTGCGGTAATGCTGAATTGACCCCACCACGGTGTTTGCCTGGGGGTCGATGCCCGTGGAGCTGCCCGGCTGGCGGATATTGAAGGGCCCTGAGGCCCCCGCGGGCCAGGCTGCACTCAGGACCAGGCAGGCAGCCAGGATTAAGGTGAACTTGCGCACGGCTATTACTCCTTGGGCCGGGCCGGCCGGAAGGGCTTCAGGCTGGAGGAAAAGGGCTGGGTGAGCACCCCTTTCTCGGTGATGATGCCGGAGATCAGGTCGTTGGGGGTGACGTCAAAGGCCAGGTTCAGGGCCGCCGCGCCCGCGGGGGCCACGCGCTGCCCCAGGACGTGGGTCACCTCTTCGGCGCCCCGCTCCTCCACGGGAATGTGGCTGCCGTCGGGGATGGCAAAGTCCACGGTGGACAGGGGCGCGGCCACGTAAAAGGGGACCTCGTGCCAGCGGGCCAGGACCGCTAGGCTGTAGGTACCGATCTTGTTGGCCGTGTCGCCGTTGGCCGCAATGCGGTCCGCGCCCAGGATCACCAGGTCCACCCGGCGCTGCTGCATGAGGCTGGCCGCGGCCCCGTCCGGGATCAGGGTATAGGGGATGCCCAGCTTCCCCAGCTCCCAGGTGGTGAGGCGCGCCCCCTGGAGCAGGGGCCGGGTCTCGTCCACCCACACGGAGAAGCGCTTCCCCGCCTCCCAGGCGGCCCTGAGCACCCCCAGGGCGGTGCCGTAGGCCCCCGTGGCCAGGGCCCCGGTGTTGCAGTGGGTCAGCACCCGCTGGCCGTCGTGGATCAGGGCCTGCCCCTCCCGGGCCAGGTGGCGGCAGGTGGTTTCGTCTTCCTTCAGGATGGCCTGGGCCTCATGCACCAGCCGTTTCTTAAGGGCAGACACCGGCTCTGTGGCCTGCGCCTGGGCCACCAGCTGCATGCGGTCCAGGGCCCAGAAGAGGTTCACCGCGGTGGGCCGGGCCCCGGCAATCTCCCGGCAGATGTCCAGAAACTGGCGCTGAAATTCCTGGGCATCTTCGGTTTTGAGGGCCAGCGCCCCCAAAGCCGCCCCCATGGCCGCGGCCACCCCGATGGCCGGCGCCCCCCTGATGGCCAGGGTGCGGATGGCCTCGATGACTTCCCGGTAATCGGTGATTTCCAGGTAAACCTCTTCCCGGGGCAGCTTTCGCTGGTCCAAAAGTCTGACTCTGTCCTCGTCCCAACAGATGCTGCAATACGGGACCATTTATGCTCCTTATTGACGGCCTTGGCGACTTTGCGCCTTGGCGTGAAGCTTATCTCGCCAAGGCGCTAAGACGCCAGGAGTTGCTTAAAGACCTCGTTGGCCAATTGCGGGTTGGCCTGGCCCTTGGTCTGCCGCATCAGTTGCCCCACGAAGAAGCCCAGGACCTTGGTCTTGCCGGCCCGGTAGTCGGCCACTTCCTGGGGGTGCGCGGCCAGGATTTCCTGGGCCGCGGCCTCCAGGGCCTCCGTGTCCGTGATCTGCACCAGCCCCTTTTCTTTAATGATGACCTCCGGCTCCTTACCCGTGGCCACCATGTCCTCGAACACGGCCTTGGCGATCTTGCCGCTGATGGTCCCCGCCTCCACCAGGGCCAGGAGTTTTCCCAGGGCCCCGGGGGAGACTTTGCAGGCCCCGAGGCCCCCTTCTTCCTGCTTCAGGACCCGCATGAGCTCCACCATGATCCAGTTGCTCACCTGCTTGGGGTGGGGAAACTCCTTGACCGTAGCTTCGAAGTAGTCCGCCAGGGCCTTGTCGGAGGTGAGCACCTCCGCGTCGTAAGGGGGCAGGCCGTACTGAGCGACGAAGCGCTCCTCCCGGGCCGCGGGCAGCTCCGGCAGTTCTTTTCGTAAGGATGCTAACCAGTCGCCATCCACCTTGACGGGCACCAGGTCCGGGTCGGGGAAGTAGCGGTAGTCGTGGGCCTCCTCCTTGCCCCGCATGGACACGGTCTGCCCCTGGGCCGTATCCCAGAGGCGGGTCTCCTGGATGATCCCCCGCCCCGCGTCCAGGAGGGCCCGCTGCCGCCTGATCTCAAACTCCAGGGCCGCCTTGACGAAGCGGAAGGAGTTCATGTTCTTGAGCTCCACCTTGGTGCCCAGGGCTGTGGCGCCGGCGGGCCGGAGCGACACGTTGGCGTCGCACCTCAGCGACCCCTCCTCCATGTTGCCGTCGCAGACCTCGAGATAAACCAGGATGTTGCGCAGGCCCTTGAGATAAGCCACGGCCTCTTCCGGGGTGCTGAGGTCCGGCTCGCTGACGATCTCGATCAGGGGCACGCCGGTGCGGTTGAAGTCCACCAGGCTCACCGGCCGGGTCTCGTGGTGGACGAGCTTGCCCGCGTCCTCCTCCAGGTGGATGCGGGTGATGCCGATGCGCTTGAGCTCCCCGTCCACCCGGATGGGCAGGTGGCCGTGCTCCGCCAGGGGCGCCTCGTACTGGGAAATCTGGTAGCCCTTGGGCAGGTCCGGGTAAAAATAGTTCTTCCGGGCGAAGATGGACTCGGGATTGATGGTGCAGCCGGTGGCCAGGGCCATCTTCAGGGCGAACTCCACCGCCTTTTTGTTCAGAACCGGCAGGGACCCGGGCATCCCCAGGCAGACGGGGCAGGTCTGGGTGTTGGGCAAGGCCCCGAAGGCGGTGGGGCAGCCGCAGAAGATCTTGGCCCGGGTGAGGAGCTGGGCGTGCACCTCCAGCCCGATGACGGCTTCGTATTCCAAGTTAGAGTCCTAATTTTGTCAAAAGTTGGCGGGCACGGAGGCCCGCCCCACTGGCCCGCCCCACTGGCCCGCCTGCCATTTTCGGCCCTACTACTCCGTGGTCAGGCGCTCGTGGATCAACTGCGCGGCCTTCTCCCCCGACAGGAACATGCCCCCGAAGATGGGCCCCATGCGGTAGGTGCCGTAGGTGGCGGTGGCGGCCATGCCGGAGACGAAGAACCCCGGGTAGATCTCCTTGGTGTGGGCCACAGTCTCCTTTTCCCCCACCTCGGACCACATGGAGCGCTCCCCGCCGATGGCGCCCGAGGGGGTGAAAAGGGCGATGGGCTGGTTTTTCCGCAGCAGCACTTTCACCACCTCCAGGTCGTGGCCGGTGGCGTCCACCACGTACTTGGCCCGCACCACCAGGGGGTCCACGTGGAGTTGGGCCATCTCCACCGCGGTCCAGGCCAGCACCAGGCCGGTGACCCGGTTCTCCCGCACCATCACGTCTTCCACGCTGATGAGATTGAAGACGGTGGCCCCGGCCTTCACGGTCTGGGACGCCAGGGTGGTGACCGCCTCCACCGCGTCCGCGGTATAATATTCATGATATATGGGTCTGAGGCGAATCCCCAGTTCTTCCAGCAGCGGCCGGGCGGCCTCCTGGATGACGATCTCGTTGAGCATCATGCCGCCGCCCCACATACCGCCGCCCACGGAGAGCTTGCGCTCGAAGATGGCCACCTTGTGGCCTTGCTGGGCCAGCCTCCAGGCCGTGGTCATGCCGGAAGGGCCGCCGCCCACCACGGCCACGTCCAGGTCCAGGTTGTCCAGGAGCTTTTCCGTGTACCGCTCGATGATCGCCCGGGTGATGAGAATTTCGTCCAGCGCCATGGGGGAGCCCTCCCTTAAAGGTTTAAAATATCCAATCCTGCCGCCGGGGTCAAGTGCAGCCCCGGCCAGGAGCAGGCACCGGGGGGCAAAAGGTTCTTGCGTTGACCCGCCAGAGGTATAAACTATATAAAACTGATAGGAATAATTTTCAATCACCAAGCCATGTCGCCAGTAAAAATCGACGTCTATTCCTTGCTGGCGCGCCTGCGGGAGCGGCGCCCCCTGGTGCACCACCTCACCAACTGGGTCACCATCTACGACTGCGCCAACGTTGTCAAGGTGCTGGGGGCCTCCCCGGTGATGGCCCACGCCCGGGAAGAAGTGGCCCAGATGACCGGCCTGGCCCAGGCCCTGGTCCTGAACATCGGCACCCTGACGCCGGACTTGGTGGCGGCCATGGAAATCGCGGCCTTAAGCGCCAATGCCCAGGGGATTCCGGTAATCCTGGACGCCTGCGGCGCCGGGGCCACCACGCTCCGGGATGAGGCCTGCTTCCGGCTGCTGGGCGCGGTGAAAATCGGCATCCTCAAGGGCAACGCCTCGGAAATCGCCCGCCTGGCCGGGGAGGACGTGGTCACCCGGGGCGTGGACGCGGCGCCGGTCAAGCAAGACCTCCTGGCCCTGGCCCAGGGGCTGGCGAAAGCAAGGCAGGCCACGGTGGTCATCACCGGCGCCCAGGACCTGGTGGCCGACGGCCACAAACATTACCGCATCCTGAACGGCCACCCTCTGATGGCCCAGGTGGTGGGCACCGGCTGCATGGCCGCGTCCATTATCGGCGCCTTTGCCGCGGTGGAGCCGGACCTGGCTGACGCCGCGGCTGCGGCCCTGGTCTGCTTCGGCGTCGCCGCGGAGGTGGCGGCGGCGGGCGCCGGCGGCCCCGGCACCTTCAAGGAAAAGCTCTTTGACGCCCTCTACCACCTGGACCGCCAGACCCTGGAGCAGCGGCAGCGGGTGGAGGCATGAAGGGCTTCTACTTCATCACCGACGCGGGCCTGAGCCGGGCCGGGAACTTGAGCGACGTGGCCCAGGCCGTGGCCGCGGGGGTTAAGGTGGTGCAGTACCGGGACAAATGCGTCCCCACCCGGACCCTGGTGGAGGAGGCCCGGAGGCTCAGGGAAATCTGCCGGGACGCGCTGTTTTTAGTCAACGACCGGGTGGACGTGGCCCTGGCCGCAGCCGCGGACGGCGTGCACCTGGGCCAGGAAGACCTGCCCTACGCCGCGGCCCGCCGGCTCCTGGGGAAAAAAAAGGTCATCGGCCTCACCGTGCGCAGCCTGGCTGAAGCCCTGGAAGCCCAGGAGTTGGGCGCGGACTACCTGGGAGTGTCGCCCATCTTCACCACCTCCACCAAGGCGGACGCCGGCCCCCCGGCCGGCCTGGGATTGCTTAAGGAAATCCGGCAGCGCGTCTCCTTGCCCCTGGTGGCCATCGGCGGCATCACCCTAACCAACGCCCCGGAAGTGATCCGCGCCGGCGCGGACCTGGTGGCCGCCATCTCCGCAGTGGTCACGCACACGGACGTGGCCGGCGAAATAGGCAAGTTCCAGGCCCTGTTTCGGGCTTGAACCTGAAAGAGCCGCAAGAAACGTCTTAAAAATCTGAAGCAGACCTTGTAAGATTACTCCTGTCATCCTGAGCGAAGCGAAGGATCTAGATTCTTCGGTCGCTTTGCTCCCTCAGAATGACAATTAGGGCTGACTTTTCAAAAGATTCAAGAAGAGGTGAAAATGGCATCCGTGGCCTTTCTTTTTCCCGGGCAGGGCTCCCAGTACGTGGGCATGGGACTGGACTTTTATGAATCCGACGTCGGGGCCCGGGAGCTCTTTGAGCTGGCGGAGGAGGTCACCGGCCTCCCCCTCTTCCGCCTGTGCTTCTCCGGCCCCCTGGAGGAGCTGACCCTGACGGTGAACCTCCAGCCCGCGGTGACGGTGGTCAACCTCTGCGTTTTTCAGGCCCTGAAAGCCGCGGGGGTGGAGCCGGCCGCGGTGTGTGGCCACAGCCTGGGGGAATACAGCGCCCTCTTTGCCGCGGGGGTGCTCAGCGCCCGGGACACCCTGGTGGCGGTGAAGGAGCGGGGCCGCCTGATGCACCGGGAGGCCCAGGCCCACCCCGGGACCATGGCCGCGGTCATCGGCCTGACGCCGGAAAAACTGGCAGGAATGCTGGCCGCCCTGTGCCGGCAAGGGCCCCTGGCCCTGGCCAACTTCAACACCCCGGAGCAGACGGTGATTTCCGGCACCCCGGAGTTGGTGGCCAAGGCCGGGAACCTGGCCAAGGCCGAGGGCGCCCGGGTGGTGCCCCTCAAGGTCTCCGGGGCCTGGCACTCCCCCCTCATGGCCGGGGCCCACCAGGACTTCGCGGCCTGCCTGGCGGGCCTGGACTTCCGCCCGCCCCGGGTGCCCGTGTACCTCAACGCCACCGCCGCGCCGGAGCAGGACCCGGAGCGGCTGCGCCAGACCATGGCCGGGCAGCTCACCTCGCCGGTGCGCTGGGCGGATTTGATCCTGAACCTCAGGGACGCGGGCGTGGATACCTGGGTGGAAGCGGGGCCCAAGAACGTGCTCAAGGGGCTGGTGCGCAAGATTCTGCCGGAGGCCCCCCCGGAGCGCTTCTTCAACGTGGAGAATCTGGAGAGCCTGAGGCAGTTTCTGGCCGCGGCGCTCTAGGAGGCTGTCGGGTAAGAGAGAATCAGAGCATCTAAAAGACCGGGATTGCCTCAAGTCCCCCTTTGAAAAAGGGGGATTTAGGGGAATTTAAGACATTTATAAAATCCCCCCTAACCCCCCTTTAAAAAAGGGGGGGAATAAAATTGTTTTTAATCAGGTTTTTCAACAACCTGTTAGACCATGACCGGGAAAGGCTGGTAGAACTCCACCCCCAGGCGGCAGAGCCCGGGGGTGGCGGTGAGGGGCAGGACCCAGACCACCCGGCCCCCCCGGACCGCCTCCTGGCCTGCCTGGGAAACGTAGCTGAATTCCACGTGGTCCCCCGGGGCCAGGGACAGGCTGGTTTCCAGCTTGGCCCCCAGCTCGCTCAGGTCCAGGACCCGGGAGCCGGCCGCGGCCTGGCCGTTGATGCGGGTGACCTCCAGGGATACCGGGATGCGCGGCGCCCGCCGCCTTTCGTGCATAGTCCCCCCTCGGATATATCGGCTAGGCCTACCCCTTCACTTTACTTCGCCTCGTGGATGCGCACCCCCTGCCAGTCCGGCGGCGGGGGCGTCTCCTGGTATTTTTGGGACAGCTCCAGGTAATTGCGGCTGGGCAGGTCCTGGGGCCTGAGTTCCAGGGCCCGGGTAAAGGCCCGGGCGCTCTCCGCGAAGTTGCGGTCCAGAAACAGGGCCCGCCCCTCCTGGTAGACCGTGAGGAACCGGGCCAGCTCCGGCTCCGGGGTCCCCTCCCCCAGGAGTTCAAAAATCGTCAAGGGGTGCATCTTCCCCTTGACCCTGACCAGGTCCACCTCCCGCAGGATGAAGTCCCCGTTCAGGCCCCGGGCCGTGCCTTCGCTGATGAGGATGTCGGTGCCGTAATACTTGTTCAGGCCCTCCAGGCGGGAGGCCAAATTGACGTTGTCGCCGATGGCGGTGTAGTCAAAGAGCCGGTCCGAACCCATGTTGCCCACCGCGGCCACCCCGGTGTTGATGCCGATGCCGACGCGGATCATGGGGCGGGACTGGGCCGCCCACTCCCGGCCCAGCGCCGCCAGGGTGGCCGTCATCTCCAGCGCGGTGCGGCAGGCCAGCCGGGCGTGCTCCGGGGTCTCCAGGGGGGCGTTGAACAGGGCCATGATGGCGTCGCCGATGTACTTGTCGATGGTCCCCTGGTTGCGGACGATAATCTCGCTCATGGGATTTAGAAAATCGTGCAGCAGGGCCACCAGGGTTTCCGGGGCCAGGTCCTCGGACAGGGAGGTGAAACCCCGGATGTCGCTGAAGAGGATGCTCAGCTCCCGGCGCTCGCCGCCCAGGCGCAGGCGCTCAGGGTGCTTCAGCATCTCGCTCACCACCGTGGGGGCCACGTAGGACTCAAAGGCCTTGCGGATGCGCAGCCTCTCCTTTTCCTCCGCCAGGAACTTCTGCATGGTGATGCCCAGGTACACCAGGGCGATCTCCCCCAGGGGGTAGAAGAGCTCCAACTGCAGGCCGCCCCGGCTGAAGAGGAGATAGTCGCCCGCCACAAAGACAATCACCACCCACAGGGTAAAGATGAAGCCCCAGGTGGCGGACAGGCGGCGCAGCACCAGGCCCATGAGCACCCCCAGGGCCAGGACCAGGACCAGGGCCAGGGGCAGGGCCAGGGGGGGTATGCGGATGAAGTTGTCCCGGAGCAGGTTGTCGATGACCGTGGCCTGGATCTCCACCCCCGGAGAGATGCCGGAGAAGGGCGTGACCCGGAGGTCGTAGATGCCCACCGCGGTGGCCCCCACCAGGACGATCTTGCCCTTCAGGGCCTCCGGGGGCAGCTTCCCTTCCAGCAGGGCCAGGGCCGAGTAAGTGGGGATCATGCCGGGAGGACCCAGGTAGTTGATGAGCAGGCGGCCGAACTCGTCCACCGGCACCACCTTGCGGCCCACCCGCACCTCCTCCACCCCCAGGCGGGAGAGGGTGATGCCCAGGGGCGGCCCCCCCAGGAAGTACTTGGTGCTCACCAGGCTCATGGGCGCGAAGAAGTCGGGGCCCATCTTGATGGTCATGGGGAACCAGCGCACGGTGCCGTCCGCGTCGGGCATCATATTGAAGTAGCCGGACCCCGGCGCGGCCTCGGTGATCTCCGGCAGGTTGAGCTCCACCCCCTCCGCTTCCATCAAGGGGATGCGGGAAGGCCCGGCGTCCAGGGTGCGCACCAGGTTGAAAGTGGAGGCCTTGACAAAGGTGGGCTCCATCAGGCTCTCGGCCTGGAGGATCCGGGTCTTGCCTCCCACCCCCCGGAAGAAGAAGCCCAAGACGGTGGGGGGGGCCTCTCCCACCACCTGGGCCAGAATGCGGTCCACGTCCACCTGGTGCTGCTGCTGCTCCAGGAGGCGGAGGAGCTCCGGGGAAGCCAGACCCTGGCGGGAGACCTGCTCCTGCAGCTCTTTCAGGGCCTTCAGGCCCCCGGTCTCCTGGCGCTCCGCGAAGATCACGTCAATGGCTACCACCTTGGGGCCCGCCTCCTTGACCCGGGTGAGCAGCCGGGAAAAGTTCTCCCGGGACCAGGGCCAGCGGCCCACGGCCTTGAGGCTGTCGTCGTCAATGCCCAGGATCACCACCTCGGGGCCCGGGGGGCAGGCCCCCCGGTAGCGGAACTTCAGGTCGTACAGCTTGAGCTCCAGAAACTCGGTGAAGGTGGGGCGCCAGATGAGCAGGACCGCAATGAGGAAGGTAATGCCCGCCACCCAGCGGACGATGGGCGATTTCACAAAATTGGCCAGGCGACGGAGCATGGGGTCCTAACCGCCGGGAGCGGCAAGTTCATCCAAAGACGCGGCGTGTCCTGCGCCCATTATCTCGCGGCCCAGGCGAAAAAACAAGCCGTCCGCCAACGTCGACGCCAGCCAATCAATAGCGGTAGCCCAACTGGCAGCCCACGAGGTGGCGGACGTAGTTATAAAGGGGGATGTTGGAGTCGTCCCGGGCGTAATAGTAAGAGTCGCATGGAGTCCCCCTAAAGACAGGGCCATTATGCCAAGCCGGGGCCGGGGCCGCCAGCATTTTTTGCGAAATATTTTGGGCAAAAATCCCCGCCGGGGTATACTCTGGGCAAACAGGGCCGACCCGGCCGGTCCGGGCGGCCCGGCAGTCATCCCCCAGGGCCGGAGGCGGGAGATGGAGCCGGAAACCCCTCAAGAGACGCGGCGGCAGGATAAATTTCACCAGGACCTAGTGGAGCTCAAAGAAAAGCTGCTGGCCCTGGCCCATCTGGCGGAACAGGCCATCGACACCAGCGTCGCCGCGTTCCTCAAGCGGGACCGGGACGCAGCCCGGGGGGTGATAGCCGGGGACAAGGCCATCAACGACCTGGAGGAGGCCATCGACGGGGAGTGCGTGCGCCTCATCGCCCTGTTCCAGCCGGTGGCCATCGACTTGCGCCAGGTGATGGCGGTGGATCACATCGTCGCCGAGCTGGAGCGCATCGGCGACCAGGCAACCAATATCGCCGAAGAGACCATGGCTCTGGAACAGACCCCGCCCCGGCCCTTCCACCCCGAGCTGTCGCAAATGGCCAAGGACGTGCAGAAAATGCTGCGTCAGAGCCTCCAGGCCTTCCTCAACCGAGACCCCGCCCTGGCCCGGCGGATCTGCAAAGACGATACCCTGGTGGATGACCTGGATCAGACCATCACCCAGGAACTGCTCCGGGACATGACGGGAGAGCCCGCGGCCGTGCCGGCGTGCCAGAGCCAGATTAACGTGGTGCGCAACCTGGAGCGGGTGGGGGACCACGCCACCAACATCGCCGAGCAGGTGGTCTACATGGTGGAAGGGGAGAGCATCCGCCACCGCTGCCAGGGGTAGGGGGCTTCCGGGGGACAGGCAAGCTCGCCCCGCCGGGTAGCCCTTATTTATGGCCGGGATTATTAGCACTCTCCCATGGCGGTTGCTTATTACCGGGGCAAAGGCCCTTACATCTCTTGACAATTTCCCCTACCAGAATTAATTTTATAATTTAACTATGAAGAGAATTACCATCCTTTTGGGCGACCGGGACACCCTGGTGTTACGAACCGTGGTGGCCCAATATATCGCCACCGGGGAGCCGGTGGGCTCCCGCACCGTGGCCAAGTTCTCGGGTCTGAACCTGTCTCCGGCCACCATCCGCAACCTGATGCTGGACCTGGAGGAGCAGGGCTACTTGCAGCAGCCCCACACCTCCGCGGGGCGCATCCCCACTCCCCTGGGGTTTCGCTATTACGTGGACTACATCCTGCCCATCCGGGAGCTGGGCGCCGCAGTACAGCGGCGCATCAAGGCGGCCTTTGACCCCCCCGCGGCGGAGCCCCAGGACCTCTTTCGCCAGGCCTCCCGGGTGCTGTCCGCGGTGAGCGGCCACCCCGCGATGGTGCTGGCGCCCCGGCCCCAGGCCATGCGCCTCAAGCACATCCAGTTCATCAACCTGGGGGGCGACGGCGTCCTGGCGGTTCTGGTGGCCCAGGATAACCAGGTGCAGACCCGGTTCGTGCGCACTGAGGCCAGTTTCTCCCAGGCGCAGCTGGACCGTTTCAGCCAGTACCTCAACGAACTTTGCCAGGACCTGACCCTGGGGGAATCCCGGCAGCAGATCCTGGCGGAGATGGAGAAGGAAAAGCACCTCTTCGACCAGGTGGTGGGCCAGACCCTTAGTCTCAGCCGCCAGGCCCTGCAGAGCCAGGACGAGGAAGAGCTGTACATCGAGGGCACCAGCCAGATCCTGGACTACCCGGAGTTCCGGGGGGATGTGGCCAAAATCCGCACCCTTTTCAAGGCTTTTGAGGAAAAGCACCACCTCATCACCCTGCTGGACCAGACCATGGCCTCCCAGGGGGTGCAGATCATCATCAGTCCGGACGAGCATTTCCCGGAGATGCAGCTCAGCCTGGTGGCCTCCTCCTACTGGTCGGAGAAGGCCCCGGTGGGTTCCCTGGGCATCATCGGCCCCATGCGCATGGACTATGCCCGGCTGGTGCCCATCGTGCGCTATACCGCCTCCATGGTCAGCGACCTGCTTCGGAAGCGGCAGACTTGACCCCTGCCGCCACCCCTCTTATCTTCAAGATTGCCGGGGCCGCGCGCGGAGGCAAGGTTTGTTAAGGAGATCGCGAACTTATGGCAGTAAAGAAAGATAAAGGGAAGACGGGCCCGGAAGCCATGAAGCCGGAGGAGAACCCGGCGGCCGCGGCTCCGGAGGCCGGACTTCCCTCCGGTCCCGCGCCGGACCTGGAAACCCAACTGGCGGAAAAAACGAAGGAAGCCGCTGACAATTACGACCGTCTCCTGCGCGTCAGCGCGGAGTTGGAAAATCTGAAAAAACGCTTCGAAAAGGACAAGGCCGACCTGCTCCGGTTCGCCAACGAGAGTCTCATCAAGGAGCTCCTGCCGGTGGTGGACAACCTGGAGCGGGCCCTGGAGCACGGCCGGGAACTCAAGGCGCCGGCCCCCCTGCTGGAAGGCGTGGAACTGGTGCACCAGGCATTTCTGGCGGCCCTGGCCAAATTCGGCGTCACCCCCCTGGTCAGCGTGGGCCAGGTCTTCGACCCGGCCTATCACCAGGCGGTGATGCAGGAAGAGACCCGGGAAGTCCCCGACTCCACCGTACTCAAGGAGCTCCAGAAGGGCTACCTGCTCCACGACCGGCTGCTGAGGCCGGCCATGGTGGTGGTGGCCCGCCGGACCCAGCAAAGTTCAAGTCAAGCGGAGACGAAGTCTCAGGAGGAAAGATAAATGTCCAAAACCATTGGTATTGATTTAGGCACCACCAACTCCGTGGTGGCCATCATGGAAGGGGGGGAGCCCAAGGTCATCCCCAACGTGGAGGGGGCCCGCACCACCCCCTCGGTGGTGGCCTTCACCGAGAGCGGCGAGCGCCTGGTGGGCCAAATCGCCAAGCGCCAGGCCATCACCAACCCCATCAACACCGTGTTTTCCATCAAGCGCCTCATGGGCCGCAAATTCGACGACCCGGAAGTGCAACGGGATATCAAGATCCTCCCCTATAAGATCGTGCGGGCCGAGAATGGCGACGCCCACGTGGAAATCCGGGGCCGCACCTACAGCCCCGCGGAAATCTCCGCCATGGTCCTCACCAAGATGAAGCAGACTGCCGAGGAGTACCTGGGAGAGAAGGTCACCGAGGCGGTCATCACGGTGCCGGCTTATTTCAACGACGCCCAGCGCCAGGCCACCCGGGATGCCGGGCTCATCGCCGGCCTGAAGGTGGAGCGCATCATCAACGAACCCACCGCCGCGTCCATGGCCTACGGCCTGGACAAGAAGAAGGACGAGCGCATCGCCGTCTTCGACCTGGGCGGCGGCACCTTCGACATCTCCATCCTGGAGATCGGTGAAGGGGTCTTTGAGGTGAAGTCCACCAACGGGGACACCCACCTGGGGGGCGACGACTTCGACCAGCGGGTCATCGACTTCCTGGCCGACGAGTTCCTCCGGGAGCAGGGCATCGACCTGCGCAAGGACAAGATGGCCCTGCAGCGCCTGAAAGAGGCCGCGGAAAAGGCCAAGTGCGAGCTCTCCACTTCCCTGGAGACGGAAATCAACCTGCCCTTCATTACTGCCGACGCCAGCGGCCCCAAGCACCTGCTCATCAAGCTCAGCCGGGCCAAGCTGGAGGCCCTGACTAATGACCTCATTGAGAAGGTGGCCGGCCCTTGCCGCCAGGCTCTGAAAGACGCGGGCGCCACCCCGGAGAACATCGATGAAGTGGTCCTGGTGGGGGGCATGACCCGCATGCCCAAGGTCCAGGAAAAGGTCCGGGAAATCTTCGCCAAGGAGCCCCACAAGGGGGTCAACCCCGACGAAGTAGTGGCCGTGGGCGCGGCCATCCAGGCCGGGGTCCTCAAAGGCGAGGTGAAGGACATCCTGCTCCTGGACGTCACCCCCCTGTCTTTGGGCATCGAGACCCTGGGCAGCGTGTTCACCAAGATCATTGAGCGCAACACCACCATCCCCACCCGCAAGAGCCAGGTCTTCTCCACCGCCGCGGACAACCAGACCGCGGTGACCATCCACGTGCTCCAGGGCGAGCGGGAGATGGCCGGGGACAACAAGACCCTGGGGCGCTTCGAGCTCTTCGGCATCCCCGCGGCCCCCCGGGGCATCCCCCAGATTGAGGTCACCTTCGACATCGACGCCAACGGCATCGTCCACGTCTCCGCCAAGGACCTGGGCACCGGGCGGGAGCAGAGCATCCGCATCACCGCGCCCAGCGGGCTCACCGAAGAAGAGATCAAGAACCTCGTCAAGGAAGCGGAGCTGCACGCCGAAGAAGACCACCGCAAAAAGGAGCTGGCCGAGGCCCGAAACCAGGCCGACTCCCTGATCTACACCACCGAGAAGACCCTGACGGAGCTGGGGGACAAGGTGGACGCGGCCACCAAGTCGGACATCGACAGCCGCATGGCGGCTCTCAAGGCCGCCATGGAAGGCACCGACGTCCAGGCCATCAAGCAGAAGAGCGATGAACTCATGCGGGCTTCCCACAAGCTGGCGGAACAGATGTACGCCAAGACCGGGACCGGGGGCGGCCCCGGCGCCGGGGCCGGCGACGGCCCCAAGGCCGAAGAAAAGAAGAAGCCCGAAGAAGAGGTAGTGGAAGCGGAATTCGAAGAAGTGAAGTAATAGCCCTTATGGGGGAAAAGCCAACCGTAGGAGCGGGTATTCAACCCGCCCCTATATCTTCCACCAACCGAAAGTACCACACCATGCGTCGCCAGGCCATTCCCCTGTTTCTGCTCCTCCTCCTGCTGCTGCCGGCCTGCGGGTTCATCCCCCCCCTGACCCCGCCCCCGGCCCCCGGCCCCCAGGTCTCCGGGGAGGACCTCTTTCAGGAGGCCGAGACCGCCTACCGCCAGCAGGCCTACGGCAAGGCCTACCAGCGCTACGCCGCCTACCTGGAGCGCCACCCCCAGGGGCGCCATGCCAGTGAAGCCCGCCTCAAGGAGGCGGAGCTCCTGGGGCTGCAGGGCGACTGGTACGGGGCCCTGCGCCACTACCAGGGACTCCTGGCCCGGGAACCCCAGCCCGATATTGCCCTCAAGGCCCGCTACGGCATCGGCCGGGCCTACTTCAAGCTGGGCCAGTACCAGCAGGCCACCCAGGTCCTGGACGCCCTCACCGCCCTGGACCTGCCCCGCTCCCTGTGGTTTTCCACCCAGGCCCTGCTGGCCGAGGTGGCCCTGAAGCAGGGCAATGTCCCTCAGGCCTTTGCCCGCCTGCGCCTGGCCGCACCGGACCTGCCCTCCGGGGACCAGGAGTGGTTCGACGACCTGAAGACCCGCCTGACGGAAGCGGCCACCCCGGAAGAGCTGGAGCGTCTGGCCACCCTCTACCGGGATGACCCCTTGAGCGCCGCCCTGCTCCTGCGCCTGGCCAACCTGGCCCGGGACGCCGGCCGCCCGGAGGAGGCGGAAAAATGGCGGGATACCCTGAAGGAGCGCTTCCCCGGCAGCCCCGAGGCCGCGGCCGTGGACCGCCTCGTGGCCACGGCCCACGTGGAAGTGGGCGCCCTCCTACCCCTGAGCGGCGAGTTCACCCGCATCGGCGGCAAGGTCAAGCAGGGCCTGGAGCTGGCGGCCCAGGACCGCGGCGTGGACCTGGTCTTCCGGGATACCCACAACGACCCCGGGGCCGTACCCGGGCTGGTGCAGCAGCTCGCCCAGGACCCCAATCTGCTGGCCATTGTGGGGCCCCTCACTTCAGGGGTGGCCCAGGCCGCGGCGGAAGCGGCCCAGGCCCAGGGCGTGCCTCTCATCGCCCTGTCCCAAAAGGCCGGCCTGACCCAGGTGGGCGCTTACATCTTTCAGGCCTTCCTCACGCCCCCGCAGCAGGTCCGGGGGCTGCTGTCCCAAACCGTGGGCCCCCTGGGGCTCAAGCGCTACGCAGTGCTTTACCCCGACTCGCCTTACGGCCACACCTTTTCTGAGGCCTTCCAGGAAGAGCTGGCCACCCAGGGGGGCGAGCTGGTGGCTCAGGAAACCTATCTCCCCGGGACCCGGGACTTCTCTGGGGCCCTGACGGCCCTGTGGGGCGGGGCAGGCGCCGGCGCCACCCCCTTCCAGGCCCTCTTCGTCCCGGATGACGCCGCGGCCGTGGCCGCGGTGGCCAGCCAGTTGCAGCCCTTCTCCCAGGCCGGGGTCCAGCTCCTGGGCACCAACCTCTTGCACGCCCGGGGCCTGCCCCCGGAGCAGCTCCAGGCCCTGGAGGGGGTGCTCTTCCCCGACGCCTTCTTCGCCGGCGACCCCAACCCCGCGGTGCAGCAGTTCGTGGCCGCCTACCGCCAGAAATACGGCGAAAACCCCGACTACCTGGCCACCCAGGGCTATGTGGCGGGCCGCCTCCTGGTGCGCCTGGCGGGCTCGGGCAAACCCCTGGCCCGGGCCCAGGTCCCCCAACAGCTCCTGGCCCTCTCCTCCCTCCCGGAGGTGCCCTGGTTCCAGGGCTTCAACCAGCAGCGCCAGGAAGAAGGGGTCATGTACCTCCTCACCCTCACCGGCGGCCAGGTGCAGATGTTCGCGGGGGGCCGGGAGTAACGGCCTTCCTGCTTCAGCCCGACTGGCCTTCCAGGAGTATCTTCAGAAACGCGGTGTGGTGGGCGGACAGGACCTTGTCCCGGCGCAGCACCACCGCCAGGTGGTCGGGCTTGAAGTAGTGCGTAAGGGGGATGAAGACCAGGTCCCGGGGTTGGGCCGGGGGCACGCCTTGGGCCAGGGTGGCAAAGGAAATCCCCAAGCCCATCTCCACGTACAGGGAGCTCAGCTCCACGTTGGAAGACTCCATGACCACGTGGTAGTCCAGGTTTAATTCCCGGAGGCGCTCCTCCAGGCGGCGGCGCCCGCCGGCCCCGGGGGGCGGCAGGATCAGGGGGTAGCGGGCGATTTGCTTGAGCGTCACCCGCCGGGCCCGGGCCAGGGGATGGCCCGGGGGGGTCATGAGGGCCATCTCCACCGGCAGCCAGCGCCGCGTGGCCAGGTCCCGGGGCGCCAGGGACTCCAGGGCCAGCCCCAGGTCCACCTCCCCCCCCTTGACCAGGTCGAAGACCTCCGGCTGCGAGCGGTCCAGGATGGTGAGCTTCACCTGGGGGAACTGCCGCCGAAAGAGCCGCAAAGGCTCCCGGCACAGGTGGTAGAGGGTGGTGAAGGGCGCGGCCAGGCGCAACTGGCCGGTCTTCAACTTCTTGAGGTCGCTGATTTCTGCCAGGAGCTGCTCGTATTTCACCAGGAGGGCGTCAGCAAAGTGAAGCAATCTTTCGCCCGCGGGGGTCAGAAGGAGTTTCCGTTTGCCGATCCGTTCCACCAGGCGGCAGTCCAGCTCCTCTTCCAGGGCCTTGATTTGCTGGCTCAGGGCGGACTGGGTGCGGAAGGTGGCCGCGGCCGCCCGGGTGAAACTCCCCAGTTTGGCCAGGTGGTGGAAACCCAGGATTTGCTGCCATTCCATAATTTTTCCTAATTTAATTCATTATATTAATTAATTTTACTTATACTACCTTTTGCCGGAAAATCAAGACAAGAGAATTTCTCCAAGGAGGCCGCGCCATGAAAGATTCCCTGCAGACCGGCTTGAACTTCCAGTTCCAGTTTGTGGTGCCGGAAAACAAGACCGTGCCCTTTCTTTTCCCCGAGTCCCCGGAATTCCAGGAGATGCCCCGGGTGCTGGCCAGCGGCTACATGGTGGGACTCATCGAATGGGCCTGCATCCAGGCGATCAACCCTCACCTGGACTGGCCCCGGGAGCAAACGGTGGGCATCGATTTTCAATTGAACCATACCGCTGCCACCCCGGCCGGCTTGACCGTTACTGTCAATGTCAGGCTGGAGAACGTGGAAGGCCGGAAGCTCACTTTTTACATCCTGGCCGAAGACGAATTTGACCAGATCTCCGAGGGCTTTCACCATCGCTTTGTCATCGACGCCGCCAAGTTCAACGCCAAGATGGCGGCCAAGCTGGCCAAAAAGACCGGGGCTTAGAAATCCTAAGGGTTGGGGTTCCTTTGCCCACCAACATTTACATTTACAAGATTCATCTTGGCCGGATAGGATAAACAACCATGATCACCCGAGTGCCCGGTTTTTCAGTGGGCCACGCCAGCGACTTCAAGGGGGTCACCGGCGTCACCGTGGTGCTCTGCCCTCCCGGCACCGTGGGCAGCGCCGACATCCGGGGCTCCGCCGCGGGCGCCCGGCAGATGGAAGCCCTCCTGGGCTACCACATTGTCAACGAGGTGCATGGGGTGTGCCTGGCCGGCGGCAGCGCCTTCGGCCTGGACGCGGCCGGCGGGGTCATGGAATTCCTGGAGGAGCGGGGCCGGGGTTTCGACGTGGCCATCACCCGGGTGCCCATCGTCCCCACGGTGGTCATCTACGACCTGTCCGTGGGCAACTGCCGGGCCCGGCCCGACAAGGCCATGGGCTACGCCGCCTGCCAGGCGGCCCGCCCCGAGCCCCAGGGTGACGGCAGCCTGGGCGCCGGCACCGGGGCCACCATCGGCAAGCTCCTGGGGGTGAAACAGGCCACCAAGGGCGGCCTGGGTACCTCCTTCCTGGCAGGGCCCGAGGGGCTCAAGGTGGGGGCCCTGGCCGTGGTCAACGCCCTGGGCGACGTGGTGGACCCGGCCACCGGGGAAATCCTGGCCGGGGCCCGCACCGCCCCGGAGTCCCGCCAGTTCGCCGACGCCGTCAAACTGCTGCGCCAGGGGGTGGTGCGGCGCCGCTTCGGCGAGGCCGGCCACACCAATACCACCATCGGCGTGGTGGCCACCAACGCCCGCCTTACCCGGGAGGAGGCCCAGAAGGTGGCCCAGATGGGCCACAACGCCCTGGCCCGCCTCATCCGCCCGGTGCACACCATGTTCGACGGCGACACCGTCCTGGTCCTGGCCCACCCCGAGATGACCACGGACCTGCACATCGTCGGCGTCCTGGCGGAGGCCGCCCTGGAGCAGGCCATTCTTAAGGCCGTGAAAACCAGCTCCAGCCTGGGAGTCCTCCCCAGCTACCAGGACTTGCGAGGGGGGTGAGGGTCGAGACGTGTTCATCTTTGTAGGGGCGTGATTTATCACGCCCTCTAGGCAGGGCGCAATAAATTGCGCCCCTACAGGATTAGGGGAGGGGGCTTGGGGGAGGGGGTAAATCCTCTTGGCACAGGCTTTCCAGCCTGTGCCAGTCCTTGGCCCCTACCCCCGACCGATGAACCATGCCCATTGACGTAGACCTCATCGTCTTCGACCTGGACGGCACCCTGGCCGAC
>Ga0315268_10000877_pt1 | contig 35093 bp, 42 predicted proteins | sample C1_top_MG_FD_204535 | JGI IMG/M metagenome (GOLD analysis project Ga0315268, IMG submission 204535) | Sediment microbial communities from Yellowstone Lake, YNP, Wyoming, USA - C1_top | ecosystem: Environmental > Aquatic > Freshwater > Lake > Sediment | place: USA: Wyoming | collected 2017-08-01
GCCCATTGCTCCGTGCCCTATCTTTGGCGATTCTCCTGTCATCGCTTCGCCGAGAAACAGCAAGAGCAAGACTGCGGCGAGAGTAAATGTAAAGACGAGGGCCGTTTTGATCGTTGTGTTCATGACATTGATCTCCTGGTGTAAGTTGACCTGATTGACATCAGAGGAGGATGCGCACCACCCCGGCACATTTTGCTGACAGCACTGGCCGTCATGCTTGATGCTGCCACTTATGCTTACATTTACACTGAAAGTCCCGCTTGTTCCGTGCGCTGCCGAACGTAGACTTAGGGAAACGCTGCAAAAACTGCTTAGGCGCCATGCCGGCGTAAGCCGGCAGGTCGACGCCCGCGATTACCGGAGATGAAAATTGCTGCCGCCGAACAAGCCGATCAGGCCGATAATGATCAAATAGATTGCGACGATGTAGTTCAGCAGCCGCGGCACAAGCAGAATCAGAATACCGGCGATCAGCGAAACCAGCGGGGCGAGCGTTAAATTGATATTCATGTTTATCTCCTGGGTGATTTAGTGAACTGGGGTAGTACCATTATGCTCACTTCGACCGCATGATCCCGGCGGTCGTCGAGCAGCGGAATGCATTTGTCGGGTCGATCAACGCCATCCACCGTGACCCGCATGGCGTCATCCTGTACGGCATCGGTATCCGTTTGCGTCACCACAATATGGTAGGCCGTCTCCCGATACCGGTAGTGCAGCTTGAAGGCTTTCCAATCCGCGGGCAGGCACGGCGCGAAAGACAGCTTATCCACTTCCAATCTTAGGCCGAGCAGGGATTCCACAATCAGCCGGTACATCCAGCCGGCCGAGCCCGTGTACCAGCTCCATCCGCCGCGGCCGGTATGGGGTGCGACCGCATAGACGTCGGCGGCGACCACATAGGGTTCGATTTTGTAGCGTGCCACACCTGCCGCCGTTTTTGCGTGATTGATGGGATTGATCATCGCCAGGAGTTTCCACGCGCGCCGGCTATCGCCCAAGGTAGCGAACGCCATCGCGGTCCAGATGGCGGCATGGGTGTATTGCCCGCCATTTTCGCGCACGCCGGGAACATAGCCTTTGATGTAGCCCGGCTCCATATCCGAGGTATCGAACGGCGGATCCAATAATTGGATCAGCGCATGATCGTGCTGCACCAAACGCGCATACACCGCATCCATGCCCCGGCGCGAACGCACTGCATCGCCCGCGCCGGAGAGTACCGACCAGCTTTGCGAAATCGAATCGATCTGGCATTCGGCATTGGTCGCCGAGCCCAGCGGCGTGCCGTCGTCGAAGTAAGCGCGGCGGTACCACGCGCCATCCCAAGCATTTACCTCGATGCGCTGCCGCAGTTGCGCGGCTTCGGTACGGCACTGTTCGGCAAAGGGTAAGTCGTCCATGCGCTGTGCCAATTCAGTGAAGCGCGTCAGCACTTCATACAAGAAGAAGCCGAGCCACACGCTTTCACCCTTGCCGTGCGCGCCTACCAGATTCATGCCGTCGTTCCAGTCACCGGAGCCGATCAGCGGCAGGCCATGTTCGCCAAACGTGAGGCCATGCCGGATGGCGCGCACACAATGCTGGTACACGCTGGCCGTCTCGCTGGACTGTCCCGGCAGATCGTAATACGAGTCGTCCTCGGGGCTGACGGGACGGCCTTCGAGGAAGTGACTGGTTTCATCCAACACGCCGATGTCGCCGGTACACAGCACATAGCGGCACACCGCCAGCGGCAGCCACAGATAATCGTCGGAACAATGCGTGCGCACGCCGCGGTTTGACGGCGGATGCCACCAATGCTGTACATCGCCTTCCACAAACTGATGCGCTGCCGCCAACAGCAACTGCTCGCGCACGCGTTGCGGCTCGGCGTGAATCAGCGCCATGACATCTTGCAACTGGTCGCGGAAACCGAAGGCGCCGCCCGATTGATAATAGCCGCTGCGCGCCCACAGACGGCAGGCGAGCGTTTGATACACCAGCCAGCCGTTGGTCAGCACGTTGAGCGACGCATCGGGCGTTTCCACTTGCACCGTACCTAGGGTGCGATTCCAGTATTGATGCACCGCATCGAGCACAGCATGCGCCGCAGCCGATCCGCGCAAGCGGCGCACCAGCTTGCGTGCGTCATCGGTGCCGCGTCTGCCGGCTTGGCCCAAGCGGAACACGATCTCGCGTTCTTGCCCGTCGGCCAAATCGAAACTCACTTGGATCGCGGCGCAGGGATCCAGTGCCGCCCCCGTCTTACCGGAAAGCCGCGCGCGCGACAGCGCTGCCGGATTATCGAGCGCGCCGTTACGGCCGAGGAACTCGGCGCGATCGCAGCTTATGGTGCGGCTTGCGTCATCCACATCGAAGAATGCAATGCGTTCGGCGAATTCCGTGTTGTAAGGATTGCGCGCAAATAACGCGCCGCTGTCGGCATCCACTTCGGTGGTCACGTGCATCATCGATTTCGGCCGCAAATCACCCAGCACCCATTCCACGTAGCCGGTCGCGGAGAGCCGCCGCGGCCGGCCCGAGGTGTTGCGCACTTTCAACACCGAGAACTTGACCGCCGCATCCAGCGCCACGTAGACCCACAGCTCCGAGCTAATGCCCCCTTCGCTATATTCGAACACGCTGTAGCCGAATCCGTGCCGGCTGACATACGCATTCACGCCGCGCACGGGCAGCGGCGTGGGCGACCAGAAATGACCGCTCTCTTCATCGCGCAGATAAAACGCTTCGCCGCTCGCATCGGATACCGGATCGTTGTACCACGGCGTGAGGCGGAACTCATGCGCATTCTCGCTCCAGGTATAGGCCATGCCGTTCTCGGAAATGACCGTGCCGAAATGCGCATTCGCCAGCACATTCACCCACGGCGCGGGCGTGACTTGCCCGGCCGTGGTGGTGATGACGTACTCGTGCCCGTCCGGCGTGAATCCGCCCAGCCCGTTGTGCAGGATGAGATCGCGGCGCGGCGCGGCGCCAGCCGGGAGTTCGGCGCGGTGGCTACGCGTCGGCTGCAAGCGTGCAACCCTCACCTCTCTCAAGCTACGGCGCTTGATCTGTTCCGCCAGCGTCCCCCGGCTATCGCTGAGAATCACGCGCGCCACCGATTGGAACAGAATACGGTCTTCGTTCGATATCTGTTCCGCGGAGCGCACGAAGATACCGCCGGGCCGATCGATCACATGCGCTTCGACCCCCGCCGCAATCAAACCGATAATTTGATCTTGGAGCAGTTGCCGGTAACCGGCGTGGTCTTCGTTCCAGATCACCAAGTCCACCGCCAGCCCTTTTAAACGCCAGTAGGCGTGCGCCTGCACCAGTTGCCGCACCAATTCCACATTGGCCGTGTCGCCAATTTGCAATAGCACGATAGGCAAATCGCCGGAAATGGCGTAGCCCCATAAGCCGGATTGCCCGCGGCGATTCTGCATCAGAATACCGGTGTCGGCACGCAGCGAGGCGTTGGCATAGACCACGGAATTGGCCAGGCGTCCGTAGAGTTGCGCGTCGGCCTCGCTGGCATTGATCTGGCGCAACACCACTTGGGCATGTGTCCACGCGAGATCGAACACGCGATCCGCAAGCCGTCTATCCTGATATTTTTCGGCCAGGCCCAGCACCGCGTCGCGGCTTTCGCCCATGCCGATCACCATATCGATAGTGGCCGTTTGCTCCGGATCGAGCGTGATGGCATAGCGGATAGCGGCAATCGGATCCAGCACCGAGCCCTGGCTGCCGGAGAGCGCCGCGCCGCTCAGCGCTTGCGGATCGGCGGCCGTGCGGCCGCGGCCGATGAATTGCATGCGGTCCGTCTCATAGGAAATGGCGCCGATGTCCGCCCCGTGTACCGCCATCAGGTGCAGCATCCACGGCACTTGCTCGCTGCGCGAGCGCGGCCGGCGCGTGCAGAGTATCGCCTGGCGTTGCGCGATGATCTCGGTTTGCACAAACAGATTGCTGAAAGCCGGGTGCAGCGCGTCCGCGGCGGCTACCGCAAGCACCACTTCGGCATAGCTCGTGACCGTGATGGTGCGGCGTGACCGGGTGCGGTTGGTGAGGTGGACACGGCGCAATTCGATATCGTCTTCCGGCGACACCACGATCTCGGTATGCGTTTCGACATCGCCCTCGCCAACGGAATCGCGGCGGCGAAATTCGGCACGTCCCTCGGAAAAAATCGCCTCGTAACGCTGCGGCCGTTTCAAGGTCGGCTGATACGCGGTGGACCAGACTGCGCCGCTGCTCTCATCGCGCAGATAACAGAACGTCCCCCAGTGGTCGCAAGTCGTATCTTCGCGCCAGCGCGTGACAGCGAGATCTTTCCAGCGGCTGTAGCCGCCGCCGGCGTGGGTGAGCATCACGTGGTAGCGGCCGTTGGACAACAATTGCACTTCCGGTATCGGCGTGTCGGGGCTGTTGTAAACGCGAATCGACGCTTCCGGCGCGCCGGAAGCCGGCCGAATGTCGGAGAGTTGTATATTGTGCGGAAATAAGGCCGTGGCCCTGGGAATCCGCTCTTGGAGCAGCAGCATGGTCGCCTGGAATAAGGGGTCCGACGCAAAGCGCTTCTGCATCGGGCGCGCCAACAGCAGATAGGCCAAAGAGAGCAAGCTCATCCCCTGGTGATGCGCCATGTAGGAGCGCACCACCGTGCTCGTTTCTCCGCGGCGTTGGCGCGACGGGGTGTAATCGATGGCTTCGTACAGGCCGAATTTTCCTTCCAGCCCGGCTTGGGCGAGGCGCTGCAAATTCAGGCACGCCGCCTCGGGCGCCACCATCAAGGCCAGCGCCGTGGCATATGGCGCAATCACCAAGTCATCGGCGAGTCCGCGCTTGAGCCCCAGTCCGGGCACGCCAAAAGCGCGGTACTGGTAGTTGAGATGGACATCGACCAGGTGGTAGCCGGATTCCGACATGCCCCACGGCACGCCGCGCTGTTTCCCATACTCGATCTGCCGCGCCACCGCCGCCCGATAGGTCTGATCGAGCAGCGTGTTATCAAAGGTCGGCATCACCAGCAGCGGCATCAGGTACTCGAACATCGACCCGCTCCACGACAAAAGAACCGGTTCGCCGCCGGCGCTGGTGAGCAGCCGTCCCAAGGCAAACCAACTCTCCTGCGGCACTTGTCCCTGCGCAATCGCGACGAAATTAATTAATCTCGCTTCGGACGCCAGCAGGTCGTAGTAACTCGCGTCGCGCCGCAGCGCGTCCACGTTATAGCCGATTGCCAGCAGGCGCGATACCTTGTCGTACAGAAAGTCATACTCCATGCGCGCGAATTCGCTGGCCTGCATGGCCAGCCGTTCGATTTCCGCGATTCGCTCCATAGCGTAGTGGCTAGCGGCGGTGATGCAGCGTTGAAACCCTTGCAGCCACTCACCCTCCGCAGCGCCGAGTTGCTGCTCGATGACTGGCAGGACTTCCGCTTCGAATCTTGCCAATTCGCGCAGGGTGGGAATTGCCCCGCTACCGGGGTAATCGCCGAGTCCGCTCGGCGCAGCCGGCAGCAGTAGCCACGGCGCGAGTAACGTCAACTCATCCAGGGCGCTCTGGCATTGCCGGGTCAGCGTTTGTGCCCACCCGATCGCATCGGTCACGGGATCCGTGCCGACACTGCCGGCATACTCCGCCGCGTGTGCTGTCAGCCGGTCAAGGATGCGCCACGCTTGCGCGAGCGTCCTTGGCTTGGCATCGCAGGCGGACTGTAAATCTTTCTGAAATTGAGCGAGCGCCGCCGGCGTGACACCGCCCACGCTATCCACCAGAATGCCCAGCGTGTCGTGCAGTCCGTCAAACACGCGCGCACCCAGGATAGGGTCGCCGGGAAGCGCTTGCAGACCCGGCCGCAAGGTCAGCAGATGGCCCGCGAGATTTCCGCTGTCCACCGTCGACACATATTTAGGGTGCAGCGCTTGCAGCGTTAGGGTGTCGTACCAGTTGTAGAAGTGGCCGCGATGGCGTTCCAAGCCATGCATCGTGCGCAGCGTGTGCGCCGTGCGCTCGATGAGTTGCCCGGCCGGAATATAGCCGAAGTCGTATGCGCTTAAATTAGCCAGTAGCGAAAGCCCGATATTGGTGGGCGAGGTGCGATGCACAAGCACGGCGCCGCGATACTCCTGATAGTTATCCGGCGGCAGCCAATGATCTTCTGCGCCGACAAAAGTCTCGAAGAAGGCCCAGGTCTTGCGCGACAGCTTGCGCAGAAAGACGCTCTGCGTGAGCGTCAGCCGCGCTTCGCGGCGCGCAAGCGCTTGGCTGAGCCACCAGGCAAGCGCGGGTGAACCCAGCCACAGCAAGAGGATAGGCGCAGCGATGGCGAGCACCGCAGGCTTGAACAGCAGGAGATAGCCTATTGCGGCAAGGGCGATCAGCGGCGCGCTCCACATCGCGCGCAAAGCGGCGGCAAAATCCGTGCGGCTGTCACGCGCCGCTTCGCCCGAGGGATTCCATTCGAGCAGCCGCCGATGCGTGAACCCCATGCGCCCCGCCGTGCGCAATATCGCATCCAAGCTGAAGTAGGCCTCATAGGGCAGGCAAGCCAGGGTAAAGGCCGCTTGTGCCAAGCGTTGCATGGCCGTGTCGCGTACGGCGGCAAGATGTTGACTGAAGCGCACCTCGCGCGGCTTGTAAAATAGCTCCGGCACCGAGGCGATCAAGGGCGGAATCAGGACAATACCGATCACCGCCCATGTCCAGAATCCGGGCGATGCCAGCAGAGTCCAACCCAGCAGCAACAACAGCGTCAAGGCCATCGGCACCAGGCTGCGCCGCAGGTTGTCGAAGAGCTTCCATTGCGACAACCACGACAGCGGGTTTTTCTGCCGGTGTCTACGGGGACCGGGGACACGCGGCAGCAGCCACCCCAGCAACTGCCAATCGCCGCGTATCCAGCGCTGGCGGCGGCTCACGTCCGCGCTGTAGTGCGCGGGATAATCCTCATACAAATGCACATCACTCAAGAGGCCGGCACGCGCATAACAGCCTTCCAGCAAATCGTGGCTGAGAATCCGATTCTCGGGAAAGCGTTCATTCAATGCCTGCTCGAATGTATCCACCTCATAGATGCCCTTGCCGATGAACGAACCTTCGCCGAACACGTCTTGATAGACGTCGGAGACGGCGCGCGTATAAGGGTCGATGCCGGAGTCGGCGCCATGCAATCGCGCATAGTGCGAGCGGTTAGCGCCTTCCAGACTCACGCTGACACGCGGCTGCAGAATGCCATAGCCCGCGCATACACGCTGCCGTGCCGCGTCGTAGTGCGCGCGATTCAGCGGATGCGCCATGGCGCCCACCAACTGCCGTGCAACGTCACGCGGAAGCTGCGTATCCGTGTCCAAGGTGATGACGTACTTGATGTTTGCGAGGCAAGCGGTGTCACCGGCAATGCGTGAGAAACGTTCGGCAGCGTTGCCGCGCAAAAGCGCATTCAAATCTGACAGCTTGCCGCGCTTACGCTCGTAGCCCATCCAGATTCGCTCTTGCGGATTCCAGCGGCGCGGGCGATGAAACAGGAAAAAAATATCCTGATCCGCAGTACGATATTTTGCATTCAGCGCCTCGATGCGCGCTGCCGCCAGACACAGCAGCGGCTCGTCCTCGGCCAGCATTTCTTCCTGCGCATCGCGAAAATCGGTCAGCAGGCCAAAATACAAATTGCCGTCCCGGTTCGCCAGGAAGCGCACTTCCAGCGCCTCGGCCAGATCGTCGACATTCTGCGCATCGCTGAGCATCGCCGGCACCACGACCAGTGTGCGCGATTGCGCCGGAATACCGGCGGAGAAATCCATGCGCGGCAGCGGATGCGGGTGCACCAGCAAGGTCACCAGCCAATTCACCAGACTCAGCGCTAACTGGCTGCTGGACAGCAATGCGAGCAGGCCTATCGGCACGCGCATCTCAAGCGGCAGGCCTTGGCTCAGCGCCAGCGCCAACAGGCCGGTGCTGAACAGCAGCGTGAGCAACGCGATCGCGCCGAGATACCAGCCCAATGGGCGCCGGGCGCCTATTTTCGCGAGCCTTTCGGCAAGGGAAAAGCGCACCTGTGCTTGCGTTTCGAGTACGCGCAAACCCTGATCGATCAGATAAAAGCCGACATGCGCCGCGCGTGCGCTGCCATCCTGCTGCACCGGCTCGGCTGGCTGCGCCGCTTGGGCGAGCTGAATCGCGCACCGCGCGACTTCGGCTTCGGAGAGGGAGCTGGTTTTCGCCATCCTTTCGATCGCATGGCGATAGCGGTCGCGGGTAGCGAAATCCATTCCGCCGTAGGCGCCGTCCGGATCTTCACGCAGCGTTTGCTCGACGATACTCATGGTTTCGACGAACTCGCGCCAATCCATCCCGCCCAGCGCGCGCAAGCTACCGATGCTGTTGCTGATGGAAACCTGGTCGGCGGCCTGCTGTTGGTTGCCCGATTGCACCGACTGCTCGATGGTCAGACCCGACTCGGCCAGCACTTGCTCGATCCACGTCAACGGCAATGCCAAGGCGAGGCTTTGTCCTTGCAGCCGGCGCGTAAATTCCGATACGAAAGGGGTCGACATCGGCGGATGCGAGCGCGCCATGTCCGCGATCACCAGCACCAGGCTTTTTGGGTCTTTCTCCGCGACCGCCGTCATCTGCTCCGCCCATGCGGCGGCGAGATCGCGATCCACGCGGCCGGCGGCGATGCGCACGGCAACGCGCCGCAGATTCTCGATCAAGGCCAGCCGCAGCATGATGGGAATGGCCCATAACTCGCCCAGTTTGAGCGTGCTGACCGTCTGATAAGCCGCAATGAAACGGCCGAGGCTATCCGGATCCACCCGCCCATCGCCGTGCGAAATAATCTCCAGCGCGATATCGTACGCACGCGGCAATCCCGCCGAAGGGCCGTTCGCCAAACGCGGCAATTCCCGGCTGTAGCCCTTGGGCAAGTGGCGCTTGGCGGTACGGATCTGCTCTTCGATCAGATAGAAGTTATCCAGCAGCCATTCGCTGGCCGGCGTAATCTGTTGATCGGCTTTTACCGCCGCCGTGAGCCGGGCGCAGACGCCGATCAAAACCGCTTCATTCGCCGCCAAGCGTGTCAGAAGCTGATCCTGCTGCCGCTCCTGCGTCAACGTGTGCATGGCCGCGAGACGCTTGCCATGTTGCTCCATCTGATCGGCGCTGAACAACTCCGAACGCAACGGAGGCTCATCAAAAGTACGCTTGAGGGGAAAGCCGCCGTCGCGCAAGCGCACCATCAACTGGCGCCAATAGTGGAAAAAACGAATATCGCTGGTTTTCATTTAAAGATGCATTCTGTGCAGGCTGGCCGATTCTGGATGGATTAAACAATCTGTCCGGCCAGAAGGCAAACGGCCGCCAGTGTAGTGCGCCAGGCTATTAAAACTAAAGCGAGATCACTATCCGCTTAATCGCTTATCCCATGCTTGTTATCGCTTGGAGAGAAATACCGCGCGGTGAAGCAATGCGATGGCTCTTGCAGCGTTTCCTTAAGATACTCAATGGAGCAGCGTGGGTGATACACCCGTTTGCAGTAAGACGGCGAGCGCCTCTGCCGCCACCGGACGCCCGAAATAGTAGCCTTGGCCCTCGTCGCACTGCTCGGCCCGAAGAAATGCGTACTGCTCGGCTGTTTCCACGCCCTCCGCAATGACGCTTTGCTTGAGGCTTTTACCCATGCCGATCACGGCACTGACGATGGCGGCATCCTCCGGGTTGCTGCTTATCCGGTTCACGAACGACTGGTCGATCTTCAGCGTATCGATCGGAAATTTCCGCAGATAACTGAGGCTGGAATAGCCGGTGCCGAAGTCATCGACCGCAAGCTTTACGCCCAAATCCGCGAGCGCATGCAGCATGACATCGGTAGACTCGGCATCGCGCATGAGGACGCTTTCGGTCAGTTCGAGTTCCAGATAGCGCGGCTCCAAATGCGTCTCATCGAGGGTCGCGCGGATATTTTCAAGAAAATCCTTGGCGCGAAACTCGAGCGCGGAGGTGTTGACGGCGATGGTGATCGGCGGCAAGCCCGCCTGCAGCCAGGCACGGGCCTGGAGACAGGCTGCGCGCAGCACCCAGCGGCCAATCGGCAAAATCAGGCCGCAGTCTTCGGCGATGGGCACGAACTGCGCCGGCGGCAGCAGCCCGCGCTGCGGATGCTGCCAGCGGATGAGCGCCTCGACGCCGACTATCGTGCCGCTGTGAAGATTTATTTTCGGCTGGTAGTACAACACGAATTCCTGCCGTTCCAGCGCGCGGCGCAGGCTGGCTTCGACGGATTGCCGCTGAACGGCCAGCACATTCATGTCTTGCTCGAAAAATTGGTAATTGTTGCGGCCGTTTTCCTTGGCATAGTACATCGCGATATCCGCGCTCTTGATCAGGGTTTCCGCGTCCCGGCCATCGTTGGGATAGATGCTGATCCCGATACTCACGCCGATATGGAGATCGTACCAGTCGATACGGTGCGGCAAGGCGAGCGCCGCGAGCATCTTTTGCGCAGACAGCGCCGCGTCTTCCGCCTGCTCGATAGAGGGAAGCAGCAGCACGAATTCATCCCCGCCTTGGCGGCTGATGGTGTCCGACTGACGTACACAAGCCACCAAGCGTTTTGCAACCGAGCGCAGCAGTTGGTCGCCAACCGCGTGCCCCAAGGAATCGTTGATGTGTTTAAATTGATCCAGGTCCAGAAACATCACCGCCAATTGCCTGCCTTGACGACGGGCCAACTCAATCGCCTGGCTAAGCCGGTCTTGCAGCAGGGTGCGATTAGGTAAATCGGTGAGTACATCGTGATGCGCCAAATGCTCCAGTTCCACTTTAGCCGTTTGGACTTGTTCGGCCAGTTTATGTGCTTCCATTGTCGCGATGACCAGGTGTGCGTTGACTTGCTGCAACCTCATCATTTGATCGTCGGGCGCCACCTGTATCCTCTCTGCCGCGCGAACTTCCTGCTCGCGCGCGGTGGCTGCCACTTCGCGCACATGGGTTTCTCCTTCTCGTGCCTGTACCGCTGTCTCGCGTAGATGCGCGGCGTCTTCACGCAAGTCGGCAGTATTTTCACGCACATGCGCGGCATCTTCCCGCACCGTAGCCGATTTCTCGCGGATCAAAACCGCCGCCTCATCGTCAACGACAGCGCTTTCCCGGCGCGCAATATCGTTTTCCGGATCAGCGGGCAAGCTGCCTTTGTGCCAGCTCGCCACGCCCCGTGGCCTTGCGTCATGGGCAGCCGAAGCGCCGTCCTTGTCGTTTCTCTTCATCGCCGCCTTCCGTCACCCGTGGCGCTTGTTACGGGCCGAGTGTCGGCCGGCCCGACAGAATTCCGGCATACCCGGACAAGCTCTCGCCAATAACGATGCCGTCGTCGGTAATGTCGAACAATCGAATGTCCTTGCTATGCTCGCTGTCACGCACTTTGACCACCGAGAAGGCGCGCTTGAACTGGCCTACGATTTCGACATAGCGCTGCACGATAATGGCGTCAGCCAGAAAAGCGCTCCCAAATGGGCTGAAGCGCAAATCGGTGTAGCGGTCTTCCAGTTCCGAGGTCATTAATATGGTCACGCTCATACCCGTCAACTCGGCAATCATCCGGTACAGCGATCCGCGAAAATCTTCCTGAAACTCGGGCGCCAGTGCCAGCTCGAATCCGGACAAGGAGTCGATGACGACGCGCTTTGCCTGCATGCGGTTAATTATTGCTATCAAATCATGCAAAGTTTGATCAATCGACAAATCCAGGGAACGCGTGTCGATCACCCCCACTTGTCCCGACTTGACCAAGGCATTCAGCTTTTTGCTCAGCAGTTGGCTGGGGCTCTTCTCAAACGCCGCGATCACACCGGGTTCGCCCCGGCGTACGCCTTCGGCGAGAAATTCCGTGGCCAATATGGTTTTCCCGGAACCGGATGGCCCGACCACGAGCAGTGAATAGCCAACCGGCAAGCCGCCGCTCAGCATTTCATCCAGGCCGGGTATTCCCATGGAAACACGCTCCTCTCCAGCAGATAGCGCGATGGCTGGCTTAAGCGCTGTGCCTTGTTGGATAATCGCGCGCGGGAAAATCTGAATCCCTGCGTCACTAATACGGAAGGTATGCAAACCGGGTACCTGAGCTTGACCGCGTATTTTGACCACTTGTATCTTGCGCACCATGGAATTGCGGTGCAAATTTTGCGCAAGCCAGAGGATGCCATCCGCCACGGTAAAGACCGGGCTGGACTCTGCTTCCGGCAGCAAATATTCACCGATTAAAAAGGTGGTGGCCTGCCAGCTGGTCATTTGCATGCCCAGTTGCTGCACGAAGCGCTGCAGATCGGACGCGCCCTGTTCCTTCTGCTTCGCTGACTGCACGACGGAGCGAAACGAATCGACAAATACCAGGCTGGGCGCATAGGCTTTCACTTCTTCGGCAATGCGTAACAATACGTGGTCGAAATCTCCCTCCAAGAGGTCTGCCGACAGATTGACGAAGCGGATCGATTGATTGACTTTAGTAATATCAAAAAACGCAAATTGCTGTTGATAGCGCAGCATCTTCAACGCGGGTTCCCCGAGCACCGTGAAGTACAGTGCCCGACTATCCGGCTTGGCCAGCGCGAACATGATCTGGTGCGCGAGCGTGGTTTTTCCGCTGCCCGGCGTACCCGCAATCAGGTTAAACGAGAATTCCGGCAGGCCTCCGCCCAACAGATTGTCCATACCCGGTACGCCCGTTGCCAGACGCCGTATGCCTACTTTTTTATTCATCTTCGAGCTCCTTGCCTGCTTTAATCGAAGCGTCATCGCCCCAAGCCGAACGTAAAATACTGGCCGTTAATTCCTCGCCAATTAATGCGGCCAGAATGTCGGTAAAAGTGATCAGTAGCAGACTGTTGGCTTCACGGGCTAGCGCGGGTGTTTGCGCCTCAAGGCTCATTTTTAATTCCGTGAACCGTTGAGCAGCCTGTGACGGCAGCAAGCTGGCGCTAAGCCAGGGGAATGTGGACTGGGTAAGGAAGACACTTCGCGCGTAAAGTGAATTGAATCCTCCTTCACCGACAATTAAAATGATTTGGGCCGCCATCTGTTCCCAGAAATGAATCGCGGCATCCGCCACTTTTTCAGTGTGCGGTGCCATGATGTCTTTAATTATCTGGTGGCGCGGCAAGTCACTCGTTCCCGTAAAAAACTCGACAATCGATCGATATAATGACGCGGCTAGCATGCGGCAGCCACTGTTTCAATCCATCATCAGTATAGGACATTTGATTAGCCAAGCGCGGCCTATTTTCTTCGAGCGCATGGTTACACGGTATATCAAAAACCACGGTTCGCGCGCCGCCAAGACGCCAAGACGCCAAGACGCCAAGACGCCAAGACGCCAAGACGCCAAGACGCCAAGATAAAGACCTAAGCGGCATGCAAAACGTTCCCCCAAGGGGTAACCAGCGTTACGCGATATGCGCTTATCTTTTTGCTTGGCGAGAATCATCCAATCTTTCCCAATAGCACGCATTGCCTTGGCTAGACCCCTCCATTGCCTCATCGGACATCGCGTTGCGCGCCGCGTGTGACACTTCGTCCTTGCCGAGCACAACCCAGGCGAGCAAGAAGCCGAAACCAAAGATCAGCAAAGTCGGGATAATCCAAATCAAACCGTGTCCGATGCGCGCGCCGTCCGCACTGACCGCCGCCTCTGTCATTGCACCGCCGTCGAGCAGCAGAAATAACACCACGATGATGCCCATCGCGATGACGAATATTTTTTGTATTGTTGTGTTCATGGGAAGCGTCTCCTAAAAAAGTTAGCCCGATCTATCGCCTTACGCCGCGCTTTGCACGCAGGTCATGATCGCAGCCGGTGCCGCCCACGCTGCACCAGCCGCCATACCCCTACACTACTGACCGCGAAAGCCAGCAAACGCCGCGGACGCCACAGCGCCAGGATGACGAGAGGGAGCAGCAATACGCCGGGATGGCTTTTAAGGTAGCGCATGCCCGTGCAGACTTTATCGATCATCCGCGCGGCGGGCCGCAAGGCAGCGCCTTGTTGCGCGAGCGCGGCGCGCTCGGTGGTGATTTGCGCGACGAGCACGGCGCGCTTGTGCATCAAGGCGGCCTGCGCCTGGCTCATTGCGTATCCAATTGCTGCCGATCCTGATACAGCTCGGCCAGGCTCGCCTCGAATAAACGCGGCCTGGACTGAAGTTGGGCACGCACCCTACTCCAGGCAATGCCGGCGCCAATCAAAAACAACAGCGTGAGCCCGCCGATGGCATGCAGCCGGTAAGGGGTATCCCAAAAGGCCGCGATGGCGAACAGCAGGGCGAGGAGGAGCGCCGTAAAAAACAAAAACAGCGCGGTTAAGGCGCTGTACAAAAGCGACGTCAGCCGCAGTTTTTCTTCGGCAAACTCGGTCGAGAACAAGGCCAAGCGAGTATGCAAGTGCGCGACGAGACTCGCCAGCAGATGCCTGGCCGAATCGAACACGCCGCCTGGCGCTGCGCGGGATGAATCGGTGTCATGCTCCACAAGCCGGTCTCCGGTAAAAAAATCAGCGTCTTGCGGCCAAAAATCCGATCAGCATGCCGACGGCGGCGGCGACACCCACTGCCGTCCACGGATTGTCATGCACGTAATGATCGGTTGCCGCTGCCGCCTGTTTGGCTTTTTCGAACACGCGTTGCTCCGCCTCCGCCAAGCGGGTCTTGGCGTACTGTAACTTCTCGGTAAATTTCGCGCGCTCCGCGGCAAAACTTTTCCCGGATACTTGCGCCGTCGCTTGCAGTAAAGCCTCGGCATCGTTGACGATGGTTTTGAAATCGTCGACCACTTTACCTTTAGTCCGATTGAATTCGTCCAGCGTTTGTTCCATGATGCATTTCTCCTGTATGTTTCGATAATGGCTCAGTGGCTCAGTATCCGCCTTCATTCCAAGTTGCGCTGTGCGCTAGCGCACATAAGGCGGGAGTCGATCAACGGGGCCGCTCATTCTCCCAACAGCTCCGCCACGGGATGTAGTTGCTCCACATGCTGCGACACCACTTTCACGATGACGCTGATCGGAATACCCAACAGCATGCCCCACACTCCCCACAGCCAGGCCCAGAACAGCAACGAGACAAACACGGCCGCCGTATTCATTTTGGCGAATTTCCCGGTCATCCACGTGGCGACAAAGGTGCCGGCCAAGGTCGCGATCGCCAGCGACGCGGCGACGGCCAATAGCCCCATGGAAAACGAATCGAATTGCATGAAAGCCGTCATGCCGAGGATGGCGGCGGTGAGCGCCGGACCCGCATAGGGGATGACATGCAATAAACCGGCGGCGACGGCCCAGGCCCCGGCATTTTCCAAACCAATCCAATGCAGCACGATCCAGGTAAGCAATCCGACCAAGCCATTGGTCACCAACAGCATGAACATATATTGCTGGATGGAATCGTTGATGTCATCCAGGATATGCACCGTGATCTTCTTTCTCGACAGCGTCGGCCCCGCGAGCCGCACCAGCTTGCGCTTGAATGTGTCGCCGCCGAGCAAGAAAAAGAACACCAGAAAAAACACCATGGCCGCTTGTCCGAATAAGGAGAGCACCCCTCTGGAACCGACCCAAAGGAAGTTGCTGAGCTTGAAGGTGGGTTGGTCGATAACGACGTGCGTGGCGCGCTGCTTGGGAAGCGCCGACAGGTCGGCTTGGCTGGTCGCTTTTTCGATGGTGTTTGCGGCAGCTTGCACATTATTCATATTGCTGAGCGGGCCGCTCCGCATCTTAGCGAGTCCCGCCGACAATTTGCTGGCCGCTTCGGGCAGCTGCACGAGTATTCTTTGTACCTGTCCGCGCAGCGCATAAGCGCCGAACGCCAGCGCGCAGATCACGGCAGCCATGACCATGCCGGCGCCCACCACGCGCGGTATCTTAATCCGCTCCAGCCATACGACCAGCGGATTCAAGGTGTAGGCAAAGAGTATCCCCAGCAATAGGGTGATCAGAAAGGGTTGCGCCCAATCCAGCGCGAATACTAATGCGACCGTCGCCAAGATGCCGAGCGCAACGCCGCGCGCGTCCACCGGCAAGTGCACCGTGAGCGGAATGGCATCGGCAATCTTGGCGGGAGGAGGGAGCGTATCCGCTGCGGGTTCGGATGCAGCGTTCCCGCTTGTTTCTGTTGGAATAGAAGTGGGCGTCATGAATATCGCCAGCAGAAGAATACCCAACGCCCACAGCGGATACGAGGATTAGCGCTTGTCACCAAAAATCAGGAGCGCGCCGCCAATAACAATAGCCCCTACCCCTGCCCAGACCGGGATGTTGACCGTTTCCTTATCCTTGACCGATAACTCGATCGGCCCCAGCTTGGCCTGATGCGTTTCCTTGGTATAGGTAAACCCGCCGTACACCAAGCCCAGCGCGCCGGCCAGAATCAGCGCGAATGCGATTGCCCTAATTGCGTTCATTTCTTTCTCCTTATGGTTAAAAAAACCGGAACCCGATTAGCGTACCGGTTTTGCGTCAAACGGATCAGCGCCACCACGATGGCGCCGGCCAAAAGAATGTAAATAAAACCGTGCAAGGTGTACCCGGCACCTACCGCTACTAGCCAGAATGCAAGCAAGACGATCGCCAGAGTGTCATATGTGTTTTCCCTCTGCGCTTGGTGCAGAGCAGTTTGATCGATGGGAAACGGGTTCTTATCCATCACAACTTCCTCAAAGAAATTTTTTTGAATATGTGCAGTATCGCCACATGCGATACATGGTACGCACATCGATAGAGGACACGCAATGCCGCACAGTCCTCAAGCAAAGGGGCAAGGAGATGTATCAACCTCTCCTTGCCCGATGCTGCCACCTATTCTTCACGCGGGAAAAGGCCCGCCCGAAGAATCTATAAGTGGCTCGGCATTACTTCAGCCGCATGTCGTTCTTGACCGAGACCACGCCCTTCACACTGCGCGCGAGGCTAGCGGCTTTATCGATATCGGCTTGGGAACTCACAAAACCGCTTAATTGCACTATGCCCTTAAAAGTTTCAACATTAATCTCGGCGGATTTCAGCGTCGGCTCATTGAAGATAGCAGCCTTCACTTTGGTGGTGATCACCGCATCGTCGACATATTCACCGGTACCCTCTTTTTTGGGCGTAGATGCGCAACCCAGGAAAGACAACAACAGCACGCTCAAGAAAAATACCGAAAAATATTTATTAAGTTGTTTCATGATTACCTCTTCTCAGTGAATATGAAAATAAATTAGCTTTGCGGCGCCTTTGACTCAATACTTTATAGCCGCCCCAAAAGCCATAGAATAAGTACGATGATCAATACCGTACCAAGCACGCCGCTCGGGGCATAACCCCAGCTTCGGCTGTGCGGCCAACTCGGGATCGCGCCAATCAGCAGCAGCACGAGCACGATCAACAGTATGGTTCCTAACATTTTTTTCTCCTCGTCACGTTATCGATAAACACCACCTGGATGAGCTACTGTGCCAAGTGTTGTCACAAAAAATACAGTCCGTTCTTAGCGTGGTGCGATGCGCCTGGACAGCATAAAAATAGCGTTTGTCATTCTGCGGCGCACAGCATTCAACTGTTCGAGCGGATAACGCCGTTAACGACCTTAACGCGGTCGCCCGCGCGCCAAGCCGGCGGATTTGCCTCGGTGAATACGCGGCGCGATCCATCATCAAAATGCACGGCGATTTCATAGCGCTTGGCCGTGTCCACGCGTTTCTGAATCTCGTTGCCCGCTACCGCGCCGCCCACTGCCCCGGCCACGGTCGCGATATCTTTACCGCGCCCGGCGCCGATCTGATTGCCGAGCAAGCCGCCCACCACCGCGCCACCGACAATGCCGATGGCACCGCCGTTGCCGGGCTGAGCGATCTCGCGTACCGACTGAATCACGCCACATTCGGCGCATATTGCTTTGGTGCGCTTGTGGCTCGCCACATACGTTGGCGTCGTATGGGCTTTTACGCCAGCCGTGCTGCTTGGCGCAGCCTTGTTATCGGGGTTGCCGATGGAACTCGGGATCCACCCCATGAAGGCGGCGATGCCAACGACGGAGAATAAAATGATGGCGATGCCTGCGATCCACATTAGAGGCGGCGGGGATTTATTGATTTGCATCGACATGTTGATTCCCTTTCGATTTGTGCCGTCTCGAACGATGCTTGCGGCGCGCAATGTGCATACCGCCGTCGAAACCATTTAAAACAGCTTAACCTGATCTTCGCATGCAGTCGGTACGCTAGCGCACATACTAAGACGGGCATAAAGTAGGTTAACGCATCAGCGTTTTCCCCTAATCTCCCGGTTCGCGTTTTTCGCTTTATCGCAAGGAACGCGCATGGGTGCGTTACCTAGCGCTGTATGGCCGATCTACATGGGTGAGAGGGTAGCTTGGTTGCTGTTCGCTTTAGCGTGAGACATGTCGATACCGGCTTGCCGAATCAAATCCTCGCAACTTTGCTGGTCGCCGTGATAGAAGGCGGCGCCGACACTTGCCGTTAGCGTAATCACCTGATCATCGATCACGTAAGGCGCGGCCAATTGCGCGCGGATTTTGTGCATCACTATGGCGGCGCTTTGTTGTCCCTCGATTTCCGGCAGCATGATGACGAACTCATCGCCCCCATAACGGCAAGCGGTGTCCGCACCACGAATGTTGGCGGCTAAGCGCATCGCCACCTGCTGCAAGAGCCTGTCTCCCGCGATATACCCCAATTGGTCGTTGATCCATTTGAAGCGATCCAAATTGATGAACAGCAGCAACACTTGTTTGTGCTGACGCGCCGCTTGTTGCAGCGCCTGATGCAGGCGGTCTAACAGCAAGTCGCGGTTGGGAAGCCCTGTCAGCTCGTCGTGATAGGCAAGGCGGCCTACCTGTTTTAGCTTGCGGGAAAACCGTATCAAATTTCGCCGCAGGCAAGCATTGGATACCGCCAGCAATTTCACTTGCTGCTGCGTATCACTGGCTGCTTGCGGTTGGCCTATTGCGCGCGCCGTGACGCTTTCAACATGTGCTTCTGTGGGTGTGGCGTCGTTTATGATCCGCTCATTCATATGCGCTCTCCTAAAGTGAGTTTCGAGGCGTCTACAGCTTCTGTCTTCGTCGAGAAAACTGCTTAGGGCAGATTCCCTTCCCAATCGCAACTCCACCCCTTCACGCGGCAGCGATAGCGGTACACCGGCATAATCAAGCTCACGAGCCGGTCGATAAAACGGCGCCGTACACGATCCACGGGGCCGTTACACTGGGGGCACACGCGTTCGTGCGCAGGATGCCTCATGGGATTGCTTGGATGACTGGCGATAGACAGTACCCGCGGGGCACCCTCCTCGCGAGGATAGGATGGCATCGATATTGTCCGGCGCTTGGTGCTCATTTCGTTCTCGGCTTGGGTGGCCGCTGGTGGCTATTGATGTATTGCGCCACATCCCACGCCTCTTGTAACGAAAGCGTATCGCCCTTGCCCAGCGGCATATTCGCTTGGATAAATTCGGCGGCCGTGCGCACTTGATGCATGCCGGCGCCGGCATTGTAAGAATCCTTGCCCCACAGCGGCGGAAACGCGTATTTGCCGCCGGCTTTCGTGCCCTGCCCCGCGGCACCGTGGCAAATAACGCAGTTGCCCGCGAACACAACCGCGCCGCGCGCTGCATCCGGCGCGCTGGGGGGCTTATCCAACTTCCGGTAGCCGCCGCCCGCAAGATCGGCACCGGTAGGTGCGCCCTGTGCGAGCCAAAAACTGTAAGACACTAACGCAACCATTTCCTTACTATCGGGAGCGGGCGCGGTGCCGTTCATGCTGAAACGGAAGCACCCCGCCAAGCGCTCCTCAAAACTATTCACCTTGTGATTCTTTGCGCGATACGCCGGATACTTGACGTAAGCCGCCCATAACGGCGCGGCATCCGCTTTGCGGCCGTCATCCAGATGACAGTTCACGCAATTGAGTCCGTTACCCACAAAGCTTTTCGCATAGATCTGCGTATGCGTGAAAATATTTCTGCCGAGCCGAATCGTATCGCCGAACTCTCCCGCCGGTATCGCATTGGCAAGCGGCGGGGAAAAATGTGGCCGTTTAGGCTGTTGCTGTATTGTCGCCGCCAGTTTCGGCGCAAGCGTCTCGGGCGTGGCCGCTTTAGCGCCTGCATATAAGGCCGGCAACGCTATCACACCCGCCACCACAAAGATCGCCAGCAGCGCCAGAGCGATCCATGCGGGATGAAACGCTCTCGTTTGCTTAAGGCGCTTGATCCAGCGCGGCATCATTGCGGATTCTCGAAATAAGCACTGACCGCGGCAATCTCATCCGGGCGCATTTTTTCGGCAACCGACCGCATTAAACCTTGCGGATCATTGGTGCGCGCGCCGGTTCTCCAAGCGCTCAGTTGCTTGCTCATATAGCTGGCATTTTGTCCTGCCAACGCAGGGAAGGAGGGGGCTATGCCCACGCCTTTTTCGCCATGACAGGCGAAACAGGCAGGGATACCCTTACCCCAATTGCCTTTCCGTGCCAATTGCGAGCCGCGCGCTGCTGCAGGCGTGAGCACAACTGGCTTATTGGCTTGCCACGCCGGCAAGCTGGCATAGTATTCCGCGGCATCGCGTATTTGCCGCGCACTGAGCGTCCGCGCAAGCGCTTGCATGATCGGATTAGCGCGATGCCCATGGCTGAAATCTTGCAATTGCTTCACGAGATACGCTTGGTTTTGGCCGGCAAGGCGCGGGAAACCCGCCGCCGCTTGACCCTCGCCGTTAGCGCCATGGCACTGCATGCAAGGAGCGGCGGCCGTCGCTCCGTGTTTGGCAAGCGCCTCTCCCGCCTTGGCATCCGCATAGCAAGCGCTTGGAGTTGCCGCGACTAAGCACAGCGCGATAATGAAAAAAACACGCGTATCTTGCAACGTCATCCGTTAATGACTCTCAGCAAGACCAGCACGATGGCGATCACCAGCAGAATGTGAATGAAACCGCCCATCAGGGTGGAAGTCACCAGCCCCAGCAGCCACAAGATGAGCAAAACGACGGCAATGGTATAGAGCATGACGGGCCTCTTCCTATTTCATGGTCTATGCATACAGCCGCGCCCGCACCCACTGGGTTGGCGCGGCGGTTGCGTAGATGAAGCGATATTATTTATTGATCTCGTGCCCAATGACGCCGCCGACCGCCGCGCCACCCACCGTGCCGGCGGCGCTGCCGCCGGTCAGAACGGCACCACCCACAGCGCCGACACCGGCGCCGATCGCGGTATTTTTATCCTGCGCCGACATGCCGGCACAACCACCTAAGCCGAACAGCACACTGACTGCTAGCGTATTCACCGTTAATTTTTGTATCGTGTTCATTTGAAATACCTCTGTGTTAAATATCCGGTGCTAGGAAAATTCCTACCCGGCGGCTTATTTGCCGTAGTGCATCTTTGCGTCGTTCATACAATGTTCTTTGGCATCCCCCGCCATTGCATTGCATTTTTCTTTTGCTACCGCATAATCCGCGTCACGCTTGTCAGCCGCCGCGTCGTGGCGCGCTTCGCTGCCTTTTTCTTTCGCCTTCATACGCGCCTCGGAAGACTCCTCGTTGGCTGTCGCATTGGCCTTCGAGGTTTTCAACTGTGCCTTGGCATCGGCTTTGGCACGCACCAGGGCGGCTTTCGCCTCTTTCACACAGACATTCTTGTCATTGCCTGCTTTGTCATCGCACTTTTCTTTGGCCACCGCGTAATCCGCTTCTCCCTTGGCAATACTGACTTCATAGGCCGCCTTTTTAGAAGGCTTGTAGCGCGCTTCGAGTTCGGCTTGCGCGACCTTTTCCTTGCCTTTTGCTTCGGCCATGCAAACATCTTTAGCGTTATCGGCGAATGAAGCGCAATTCGCCTTGGCGGACTTGTACTCGGCCACGATGTTTTTCTCGGCCGCCTTATATTCGGTCTTCGACAGGTTTTGCGCCATGGCATTAACGCTATACGCCAGACTGATTGCCAGCGCGATCGCACTGATATTGAGTTTATTCATGATGATTCCTTTGAGTTTAATATGATGGGGTGACAGCGATATTCACGCCTGTGCACGCATCGCGTTACTGAGCTTGATCTTTCTGGCGCGCCTGCCATTCGGAAATCTGTTTTTCTGTTTCGTCTTTCGTGATGCCGTAGGTTTCCTGAATCTTTCCTGAAAGGTGTTGGCGCTTGCCCGCAATCACATCCAACTGATCGTCGGTAAGCTTGCCCCACTGCTGTTTGACATTACCCTTGAATTGTTTCCAATTGCCTTCAATACGATCCCAGTTCATTTTTGTTTCCTTATCGTGAGTTGACTATCGCGACTGACTGCTCTGCACGGAATGGTGCTGGGCACGGCAGCCTTCCTACCTCAATGAGTGTCCAGATTATTGCGGCAGCCTTGTTGTGTCTGTGCGTTGGCGCACAAACAACAAACCCTGCCTAAGCAGGGTTTGTCGGGTACAGGGTGTAATGCCTTAATCATCACCGCCACGCTCGTGATCGTTGCCGTGGCGGTCATTCCCATGCTGCCCACGATGATCATTCCCGTGCTCGTCACGGCGGTCATCGCGGCGACCATGATGCCGTTCCTCATAACGCGGCACATACTCATGGCTGTACCAATTGTCTTGCACAAAATAGACCCGCTCGCCACAAGCGTTGTATTCGCGGCAGTGCTTGCGCCAATGCTTGGCGTGGCCCGGCGGTACGCGCAGATAGATCGGCGGGCGGTCCATCGGTACCCGCTCGATTATCACCGGCTGACGATAGATCACTTGTGGCGGCGGATAGCCACCGATGTCGAGCCGGCCATAGAAGTCAGGTTGGCCGACGCTGACCGAGACGCCAACGTCAGCCGCGAGTGCCGAAGTAGCGGCGATAACAGATGCTATCGCCGCTGCGATCAGAAAAGATTTCATGTTGCATCTCCTGCTGTTACTCAGTTTACTTGAGACGCGCTGCACATCGTCTACACCATGGACCAGCTCGATTACGCGATCATTTGGTGCCGCTTACTTCTACATCCACGCGACGATCAGGCTGCAGGCAGGCGATGAGTTTGCGGCTTTTTGGGCCGGTGCAATCGCCGGGGCGGGTGACCGGTTGCGTCTCGCCCTTGCCCTCCGCGACAATGCGATCGGCGGGAATGCCTTTACCGACGAGATAATCCCGCACCGCATTTGCACGTCGCTCTGAAAGCTTCTGATTGTATTTGGTGCTGCCGATGCGATCCGTATGGCCGGTGACATGGATAGAATCATAGTTCACGGCACTCAGATCCTTAGCCAATTTATCCAACTCTTCCTTGCCTTCCGGCTTCAGCGTGGACTTGTCGAATGCGAATAGCGCGTCTGCCGAGAGACTGACTTTTTGCGGTGCTATTTGTTGCGGCGCAGGCACCGGCACGGGTTCCGGTGTTACTTCCGCTTGCTTGGGCATGGGCGCCTCCGCGTGCTTGACGAGATCGGGGTCGCACTCCGCGATGGCCATCGCGGGCGTCCAGTAGCCGGTGCGCCAGCATAGTCCATAATTATTTTTAACCACGTTGCCGCGCGCATCGAGCAGATAACCTTGAATCGTTGAATCTTGCGCAATCGCCATACCGGGCAAGAATGCCGCAGCGATGCTGGCAAAAATGAGGGTTTTTGTAGTAGTCATGATTGTTACTCCTGTTTATTTTAAATGGCATGAGCACAGACCACGATCGGATGAGCCGCCACACCGCTAGTGTAGTAAACTTCACGCCGCCGTTTAGGGCGGCCGTCATTTACCGGTGCAATGATCCACTACCCTTCCCGAGTATTCTGTGCGCTAGCGCACGTAGGATAGGGGTTGTCCATGCCGCGCGCGCCACACTAATCGGCGCGTTGTATGCGATTGCGCCCGCCGCGCTTGGCTTCATACAGCGCATCATCCGCGGCTTTGATGAGCGCATCGCTGCTTTGATAACGCGGAAAGGTGGCGATGCCGCCGCTGACACTGGTGCAAAAAGAGCTGTCGCGGTAAGGATGTCGAATTTGAGCGAAATCCTGGCGTATGCCATCCATGATGGCGAAGCCTTGTTCCGCAGTGGCATGGGGTAGGCCAATAAGAAACTCCTCGCCGCCGTAGCGGCAAAGAATGTCTTGTTTGCGCAGGCGTTGCTTGAGCAGCCACGATAGGCTGCGAATGATTTGATCGCCCACGGGATGACCATAGTTGTCGTTGACTTGTTTGAAATGATCGATATCCAGCATCGCTACCGACAAGCTCCCGCCCTCGTGCGCGATGTTGGAGAGCATGGCATCCAGCGTGCCTTTGCCGCTGGTGTGGTTAAGCAGGCCGGTGAGGCTATCGTGGTACATGGAACGACGCAGCGCCCGGTAACGCTCGATTTTACTTTTAACGATGGCGTTGAGAAAAACCGGGTTAAACGGTTTAGTGAGAAAATGATCGCCGCCCAAGCGCATGGCATCGACTTGCAGCGCGACATTGGTTTCACCGGAAAGATACACAATGGGGATGCTTAAGAATTCGTCATGCTGGCGAATGACGCGCGCGGCCTCGACACCGGTGCAGTTGGGCATATACATATCCATCAAAATCAAATCGGGGTTGAACTGCTTGAGCGCGTTGAGCACTTGGCGCGGGTCGTTGATGGCCTGGGTGAGAATTTGATTTTCCTCCAGCGTACGCTGAATGACGCGGCTTGCGGTCATCGAATCTTCCACAATCAGCACGCGGCAAGCTTCTTGCTCCTGCCGTTCGTTCAATTCCAGGATTTGCGCGACGATGGTGTGCAAGGGCGTGCCTTCCGGCAGACACCCATCGCAGCCGATACGCAGTGCGCGTTGCAGTTGCTCGAAATCGGAGCGCACCGCGAGACAGATCATCTGTCCGACCGCGAATTGTTGTCGCAGGGCGGTGATTCGCCTCTGCCATTCTTCTTCCGGCAGGCTGCTGATGTCGAGCAGCAGCAAGGGGTCGCCGTTTACACTCTCCGGTAATGTCTGTTCCCAAGTCAGAAAATCCACCGCCATGCCGAAATAATCGAGCTGGGTCAGCAAGTCTTGCCACGCTGCGCTGTCATGCCCGATTAGCCAAATGCCGCCCACCCGGCTGTTATTGCCGGGGGCGTGCTGCGGTTCACGGCGCCGTTCGGCCAAGCCCTCGGTTGCCGCGGCGCGGCTGTCTATCATGCGCGTAAGCGCGAGTATGCGTTCGTTTAGATCAGCCGTCGCGGCTTGGCTTAGCGGGTGGCTCACTTCTTCATTGAACAACGCCAACGTGACTTGCTCTAGCTGGTGGCTGGCGTGATGCAAGGCGGTGACGCCCTTGTCGATGAGAAATTCGGTAAAACTATTGATCGACACCGCCAACTCGACGAAATTCTCAAAGCTCGGCGCCGATTGATAGCGCTGCCAGGCGTTTAACAGCGCTTGGCTTTTTTCCATGAGATCGGCGGGGGAGCAAAGCATGGGGTTAATAGTGCCTATAAATAGTGGCCGGTTTTTACTACGATTTATAGCGCAAAACACCTACGCGTGCTGGGGCGGTTTATCAGCGATAAGTCGGGAAGACTCCCCCTCTCTCCTAGCGCCCTTCCAGCGGCACATATTCCCTGTTGATTTCACCCGTATAAACCTGCGTTGGACGAAAGATGCGATTCTGGCCCAATTGTTCTTTCCAATGCGCCAGCCAGCCCGCCACGCGCGACATGGCGAACAAGGAAGGAAACTGATCGGTGGCAATACCCATTTCCCGGTACAGCACGCCCGAATAGAAATCCACGTTGGGGTAGATGCCCTTCGCGCCGAGCCGGTCGGTGGCGGCCTTTTCCACGGCTTGGGCCACCTCGAACAAGGGCCCGACTTTACCTTCCTTGTATTCCGCGAACTTATGCATCAGATGCTCCAAAATCACGGCGCGTGGATCTTTGACGTTGTATTCCCGGTGCCCGAAACCCCAGATTTTTTTCTTCGCCAAGAGTTGCGCGTCGATATAGGCCGCCGCTTTATCCGGTGTGCCGATTTCTTGCAGCATAGTGACCACCGCCTGGTTGGCGCCGCCGTGCAGCGGGCCGGATAAAGTCGCGATGCCGGAAGCGATGACGCTATACGGGCTGGCCAGCGTGGAACCCGCCACCAGCACCGCAAACGTGGAAGCATTGATCGTATGTTCGGCGTGCAGTACCAAACAAATATCCATGATGCGCGCGATGTAGCGATCCGGTTCTTTCCCGGTCAGCATCCAGAGAAAATTTTCGGCGTGGGTTAAATCGGTGCGCGGCTCGATCGGGTCGTAACCATTACGAATATGCTCCCACATCGCCACCATGGTCGCCATATGCGCAATGATGGTGACGGAAGTATTGTGCACGAAGTTGATATCGCCGCAATGATCGCCGCCGGTCAAGCAATCCACGCTCGAATGGTCCATGCCGAGACAGGCCATCATCGATTGCAGCATATCCATCGGGTGGCCCGTGGGCGGCAGTTGGCGCATCAACTCGCGAATACGGAATTTCACCAGCCGGTTGGCGCGCATATCTTTGTCGAACGCTTTGAGCGTGGCGCGCGTGGGTAAGTTGCCGTCCAGCAGCAACAACGCGGTTTCTTCAAACGTACTGCGCTCGGCCAGCACTTCGATCGGATAGCCTCGATAAGACAGGATGCCTTTGTCGCCATCGATGCAGGAAATATTGGATTTCGTCGCCGGCACGCCTTCCAGTCCGGGCACATATTCATTCATAGCTTCTCCCCGTACAAAAAAAAGGAGGCGTCGAACGCCTCCTTTTGGCAGAACTGTATGTTACGCGGGTGCGTTAGGCGGAGAAAGAGGAGCCGCAACCGCAGGTAGAGGTGGCGTTCGGGTTCTTGATGACAAACTGCGCGCCTTCCAAACCTTCTTGATAATCGATTTCCGCGCCAACCAGATATTGGAAACTCATCGGATCGACCAGCAGCGTCACGCCGGCCTTTTCGATCGCGGTGTCGTCTTCCGCTTGGTTCTCATCAAAAGTAAAACCATATTGGAAACCGGAACAGCCGCCCCCCGACACGAACACGCGCAGTTTCAAACCGGTGCTGCCTTCTTCTTCGATCAGTTGTTTCACCTTGGCCGCCGCGTTGTCGGTGAAAAGCAGCGGTGCGGGCATTTCAAGCGGTGCATTCATGGAAAGCTCCTTCAATCAACAGATATTCATTATCCAACGCTTATGCAGATTGGTCAACGGCCGTGGCGGGCGTAAACCCTTCCTGCGATAGGGTTCCTTCCTCATGCACCAGCTTGCCTTCGACAATCGCGCCCATGTGCATTTCCAGTGTTTTGTAGAACACATCCCCCGTGACATGGCATTTGGACTGGAGTTCCACATATTCGGTGGCGTGCACCGGCCCCACCACCGTGCCATTCACCACGACATGGGAGACGCGAATCTTGCCCTCGATCTTGGCATTTTCGGACAATACCAGGGTGCTGGGTTCATCGCCCGACATCGTGACATTGCCTTTAACCAGGCCGTCCACACGCAGGCCGCCGCTGAACGACACATCGCCCAGCACCTTGGTGCCGGCGCCAATCAGGGTATCGATACGGTTTTGGGGTTTGCTCGGTTTGCGAGAGAAAAACATGGCTTGCCCTTTACTCAAAATTATAGGGTTACGGTTTTGGTCCACTTCGGCTGGGTATTGCCCGCCTCGAATACGCGAATTTGGATTTTTTTAGGGGTGAAACCAGCCGGCAATTGGAATGCGCCCTCCAGCCGCTGATAGTATTTGAAGCTGACGCTAATCGCCTGCGGCTTGCCGGACTGGGACACCGGCAAGGCATAAGCCACTTTATTACCCCCTTGATCGCCTGTCACCAGAAACTGCACGCTGCCGGTGAATTCCTGCTCCCGCTTGCCGGTTTTTAATAGTAGCAGCCGGTAGCGATATTCGCTAGCCAGCAGGGGGTTGCGCTCTATTTTTACGTGATATATCGATATCGGGCCGGGCTCCTTGTCCGGCGCCATCAGGTTGCGGAAAAATGCATTATCCTCGCGTAGCGAAGCGTTTTCCTCCTGCACGCCTTGCAAAGACTTGGCCAGCGACTGATAAGTGGCTTGCTCAATCTCGACTTGCTGCGTAATCCGCATCTTCTCGGCCTTAAGCTTGGTGTTTTCTTGATCGAGTTGGATTACCCGGGCCTGGAGTTGCGTCAATTGTTCCTGGGCCTGGCTTTTTTCGAATCCGGCCAGCCGCAATCCCGTCTCGAACACCCATTGCCCCAACAGTATCCCGCCCGCGACCAAAACGCCCACTGCGATCATGCGCAACGGCCAGGGGATGTGGGTGCGCACTAACAGGCGCGGCGCATTGATCCCGAATTTGGATTTGATCGTACGGAAATACTTAGACGACACTGCACTCCCTGCCCGGGTTTAAGGCAACACCGGTATTTGCTCGAGACCCGTTGTTTCCGGCAGCCCGAACAGAATATTCATATTCTGCACCGCCTGTCCGGAAGCGCCCTTGACCAGATTATCGATCACCGACAACACCACCACGATATCGCCGCCCTGGGGACGATGCACCGCGATGCGACAGATATTGGCCGCCCGCACCGAGCGCGTTTCAGGATGCGCACCCGGCGCCAGCACATCCACGAACGCTTCGCCGCAATAGCGGTTTTCGAACAGCGCTTGCAGATCGACCTCTTGCGTCAAGCGGGCATAAAGCGTGGCGTGAATACCGCGAATAATCGGCGTGAGATGCGGCACGAACGTCAATCCCACCTCGCGCCCGGCGACGCGCGCGAGGCCTTGGCGAATCTCCGGCAAATGCCGGTGCCCGGCGACGCCATAGGCCTTGAAGTTGTCCGCCGCTTCCGCGAGCAAGGTATGGACTTCGGCTTTGCGCCCGGCGCCGGACACGCCGGATTTAGCGTCGGCAATGAGGTGTGCAGTATCCACCACGCCCGCCTCGATGAGCGGCAGAAAGCCCAATTGCACCGCGGTGGGATAACAGCCGGGGTTGGCAATCAAACGCGCGCCGCGGATTTTTTCGCGGTTGATTTCCGGCAGTCCATACACGGCTTGCGCCACCAGATCGGGGCAAGCGTGCGGCATGCCGTACCATTTCTCCCACGTCGGCACATCACTAATGCGGAAATCCGCCGCGAGATCGATTACCTTCACCCCCGCATCGAGCAAGGCGCGCGCTTGGGTCATGGCGATACCGTTGGGCGTGGCGAAAAATACCACATCGCACGCATTCAGCGGCGCGCTAGCGGGATCTTCGAAGGCCAGCGCCACCCGTCCGCGCAAATTCGGAAACATGTCCGCTACCGGCATGCCCGCCTCTTTGCGCGAGGTAATGGTCGTGAGCCGCGCTTGCGGGTGCTGCGCCAGCAAGCGCAGCAACTCCACGCCGGTGTAACCGGTGCCGCCGACAATACCGATTTTGATCATAGTGCGAAGTCCTCAGTGCCGAAACCGCAAAAACCAAGAATCTGTCTTTTGCTTAAAAGTTTGATGATACCGCCGAACCAACAAAAAAGCCGCCTCGCGGCGGCTTTCTGTATCAAGCGTAATGCGATTAACGCTTGGAGAACTGCTTCCGCCGGCGCGCCTTGTGAAAGCCGACTTTCTTACGTTCCACTTCGCGCGCATCGCGCGTCACCAGACCGGCCTTCTTCAGTGCCGGTTTGAGATCGGCGCTGAAATCGATCAGGGCACGGGTAATGCCGTGGCGCACCGCGCCGGCTTGACCCGATTCGCCGCCGCCCAACACATTCACTTTAATGTCGAACTTGGCTTGGTTTTCGGTGAGCATGAGCGGCTGGCGCACGATCATGCGGCCGGTTTCACGCGAAAAATATTCATCCACCGGCTTTTCGTTGACCGTGATGTCGCCTTTGCCGGGCTTCAGAAAAACGCGGGCTATCGAACTTTTGCGCCGGCCCGTGCCGTAATACCAGGTTCCGATCATGAGCGTTCCTTAAATTTCCAGCGCTTGGGGTTGTTGCGCGATGTGCGGATGTTCCTTACCGGCATACACCTTCAGCTTCTTAATCATCGCATAGCCCAGCGGGCCTTTGGGCAACATGCCCTTGACGGCTTTCTCGAGAATACGCTCGGGATGCTTGGCTTGCAGTTTAGTGAAATTAGTCGTGTAAATACCGCCCGGATAGCCGGAGTGGCGGTGATACAGCTTGTCCTCGGCTTTGTTGCCGGTGACGCGAATTTTTTCGACATTGACCACGACGATATAGTCACCCGTATCCATATGCGGAGTGAAAATCGTCTTGTGCTTGCCGCGCAGACGGTGCGCGATCGCGGTAGCCACGCGGCCCAACACCTTATCGGCGGCGTCCACGATAAACCAATCGCGGCGAATGTCCTGCGGTTTTGCGGAGTACGTTCCCATCCAGAATCCAATTGCTGAAATTGCGAAAGCCGTGAACTATATAGGATTTACGCCCCGCTTGTCAAATCCAGACACTCCCGCAACGCGATTCAGCAACACACCGCCTTTCACGGTTAAAATACGGATAGCACATGGACCCGCATACCACTTGGCTTGTCAGCAACCTCGCCGGCACGGCGCTGCTGCCGCCTCTCGACCTGATTCTTATCGGCTTCCTCGGATTGGCCGTACTCAAGCGCCGGCCTCGGCTCGGCAAAACCCTCATCGCTACCAGCCTTGCCTTGTTCTACCTGCTATCCACACCCATAGTCGCGGACCATCTGCTCGGTTTACTGGAAAAAGACATCATCCCGCTGCCGGAAAAAAATCTGCCGGATGCGGATGCCATCGTGATCTTGGGCGGCGGAACCTACCGCGATGCGCCGGAGTATGGCGCCGACACTGTCAAACCGCTCACCCTGGAACGGCTGCGCTACGGCGCCTGGCTGCATAGGCTCACCGGCAAGCCGATCTTAGTCACGGGTGGCGCGCCCTTAGGCGGCACGCCGGAAGGCATCGTGATGCGCGCGGTGCTCGTGAACGGATTTAAAACGCCGGTGAAATGGGTCGAGGCACGCTCCTTCAACACCGAAGAAAACGCGGTATTCAGCGCCGCGATACTTAAGCGCGAAGGCATTGATCGAGTCTACGTGGTAAGCCAGTCCTGGCACCTCCCGCGCGCCCTCGGCGCATTTCGCAAGGCGGGCCTGACGCCGATCGCGGCGGGCACCCACTTCCATCGCCGGCAACCGCGCACGCTGTTTTCCTTCCTGCCCACAGCCAGCGCGTTAAATAACAGCTACTATGCTTTGCACGAAGAGATGGGATTGCTTTGGTATCGGCTGCATTATGGGAAAACCGGATAAGCATCCGCAGGCGCCCTTGCTCCTCGTGAGAGAGGAAGAGAAAATGGCGGCGATCAAAATAAAATTATCCGATAAAGGCACAAGCATGAAAGCGCGCATCAAATGGGTCGAAGCGGCAAGCTTCCTCGGCCAAACCGAAAGCAATCACGAGATTCTAATGGACGGCGCGCCCGAATTCGGCGGAAAAAATTTAGGGCCGCGCCCGATGGAAACAGTGCTGGTCGGCACCGGCGGCTGCACCGCATTCGATGTCGTGCACATTCTCAAGAAAGCGCGCCAGGCCATCTCCGGCTGCGAGGTCGAGCTGGACGCGACGCGCGCGGAAACCGATCCGAAAGTCTTCACCCGCATTCATTTTCATTTCATCGTCAGCGGCAAAGATCTCAAGCCGGAACAAGTCGAGCGCGCGATCAAACTCTCGGCGGAAAAATATTGCTCGGCTTCCATCATGCTCGGCAAGACGGCGGCCATCACGCATGATTTTGAAATTCGGGAAACCGATTGAGACGGCATCCATAGAAACGTGCTAGAGGGTATAGGGAATAAGCACGAACGCATGCCGCTTTGGGTTGAAATCGCGGCTATTGCGTGTCACCAGCTTGAGGTCATGCTGTAATGCCAGCGCGGCCTGAAAGGCATCCGGTAATTTCCACTTATGCTCGCGCCGCAAAACCGCGGCTAAATCCGCAGTTTCCTTATCTAGGCCAAGAATGGTAAATGCGTCCAATAGTATTTTCACGAGCATTTCATTTTCTTTGGTAACGCCCGTGAGCACTTCAGCGCGTGTGATCGGAGAAATCGCTCCTGTCTGACGGTGCTTGGCAAGATACTCGGTCGCCGCCGCGATACCGTTCAAATGATCGATCAGAATCACCGAATCAAGCAGCAACCTCATCCCCGCTTATCCCACTCCGCACGTATCTTTTTCTGATATTTCAGGCCGTCTCCGGCACGCCAAAGACCGGACGTGCCCGCAAGCAAGGCGTCGATATTTTGCTGAGGCTCACCGGACTGTTCCCGCAAGCGGCGAATCGCACGCCTAACGATTTCCGTCATCGTCACGCGCTCGCCCTGCGCCACGCGATCCAACCATGCTTTATCTTCCGGATCTAAACTCACCACCGTTCTAACCATGCCATTTCACCCATATTGATATCAATATATCGAAATGATATCACGGTAAAAAATGGCGAGCAAGCTAAAAACCATTAGCCGGTTCTCTCGTGCCTCGTGGGAGGGACAGGGAGGGGATTTTGCAACCATCTCGGGATTTAGGATTATTCTAATTCCATTTCAATCAGCGGAATATCCCCTCGCCCCGCTTGCGGGGAGAGGGCTAGGGAGAGGGGTGGTTGAATCACAGAGACCCTCAGATTGTTTGAACTTGCCACCCACCCTCTCCCCGGCCCTCTCCCGCCCTGCGTGAGAGGGAGTAAAAATGCACTCTTGAATTGGAAATGGATTTACACCCAATACGCAGTGCGCGTCATCACCTTCGACATCAGCGCCATCAAACGCTGAACCGGCACCGGCAGTTCCGCGCCGCCATGCGCTAGCGCAGTCTCGGCATGACGCGCTTCGTCTTCCTGCATTTGCGCGACCACCGCGCGGCTCTTGGTATCGGCCTCCGGCAGCGTATCCAGATGGCCGCCCAGATGCGCTTCGACCTGGCGCTCGGTTTCGGCCAGAAAACCGAGACTCCACTTGTCGCCCAACGCCCCTGCTGCCATGCCCAGCGCGAGCGAGCTGGCGTACCACATAGGGTTCAAAAGACTCTTGCGCCCACCCAGCGCGTGAATGCGCGCTTCGCACCAAGCCAGGTGCTCGGTTTCCTCGCGCGCCGCGTTTTCCAGCGCGGCCCTGGCCACCGGGTCACGCGCGGTCAGCGCCTGCCCTTGATACAGCGCCTGCGCGCATACTTCTCCGACATGGTTCACCCGCATCAAACCTGCCGCGTGTTTTTTGTCCACCGCCGCCAGTTCCGGCTCGCTCAAATCGCGGCCGGGTAAAGGGCGCGCACTCTGCGCCGGGGCCAGCAATGTGCGCAGACCTTTGTCGAATTCGATAATCAGTTTATCCGGCATCATGCCCACAACACCTCGACGGCATACTGACGGATAATCTCATCCGCCGTCACCAGAGTCAGCCCCTCGCAGCGTGCCTGAGAAATCAGCATGCGATCAAAAGGGTCGCCATGTAATCGAGGTAGCGCATCCAAACCCCAGACATGCTCCAACTGGATGGGCAAGATGGAGAACGTTTTTTCGGGCAAATATTCCGTAACCATGCGCTGCAATGGCGTTCGTGTTTTCAGCTTGCCCAGCATAGTCTTGATTTGCATCTCCCATACACTGGCAACGCTGAGATACACCTCGTTATCCGCAGATTCGCATAGCTCACGCACCGTCGCGGGAAACTCCGGCGCGCCTTCGTCCAGCCACAAAAAAACATGGGTATCCAGCAGCAACTTCATACTGGGCCATTACCCAGCCAGAATTTATCCGTCAGCGGCGCATCGAAATCATCGCTGATATACAGCACATTGCCCTTGTGCAAACCAAATGTGCGCTGTTTCGGCTGGGCTTCGATAGGCACCAAGCGCGCCACTGGCTTGTTCGCCTTGGCGATAATCACTTCATCACCGGCCTGCACGGCGGCCAACAATGCGGAGAGTTGGGTTTTTGCTTCGTGGATGTTGACAGTTTTGGTAGCCATGACGCGCCTCGTATTAGCTAAGAATATGACTAAGTATTCTATGAGGCATTGTGCAGCGCGTCAAACAATAAACAACGGGCAGCCTAAGCTGCCCCCATTCCTGAGCTTAAGCTTAGGCCGCCCTGCCCATCAAATCAAACTCAGCATGGATACGTGAAAAAGGCACCTGCAGACGCCCGGAGGCATCCTTTTCAATCAGACCTTTTTCAATCAGGACTGTCACATCACGGTGGACAGCCTTAACGTCCCGCCCAAGCGATCGTGCCAACCCCCGCAGGCTGGAAGGGCTGGTTTTTTGCAAGGCTTCGAGCACCCTCCAACGAACCGGGGTCAATACGCGAAACAAGGCGGCGGGGGACTCAAAACTAAGATACTCCCCTGCATATGCCCCATTTCCCCAGGCACGAGCAAAATGCTCAGCCGCACTCGCAAGCGCTGCGTGCGTGTCCCGCTCGATACGTATGGTCATCACGCGCATGATGTTCTCCTCGCTTCAACCGCCCCAACGAAATCCGCTATCAGGCGCTGCACGTCAACAAACGGATAGAACGATTCGGCATCGCCAACATGCCGGTGGTCGCCTTTGCCGCGCTCATTGTCAAATCCAATTACACGCCTGCCTTCCTCGACATACACCAGACGATATTTGTATCGATGTTCACTGGGCGGAATAGGATGCGGCACCTCCCAGACCACCATGCGAACCATTGCGCCATCGTCATAGTCAAGCTCGTAACGATAGATTAGCTTGGCCTCCATAACATGAATTCTAACCCCCCATCATAGGGGTTGGCAACAATGCCAACAATCATCGGGGGGGCTGGAATTTTAAAAAAACGGGCCGCTGAAGAAACCTGTTGTCTCCGGTCTATACAAAGCCCTTTGGAGGGTTCGGCGTTTCGCCACAGGACACGGAGTAAAAAAAAGGTCTGGTAATATTTATTGAATCACCTGATGGGTGAGCGTACTTATTTTGCTAAGCTTTTAATTTACTCCGCGCACGCTGTTTTCCTTCCTGCCCACAGCCAGCGCGTTAAATAACAGCTACTATGCTTTGCACGAAGAGATGGGATTGCTTTGGTATCGGCTGCAT
>Ga0315268_10000878_pt1 | contig 35082 bp, 28 predicted proteins | sample C1_top_MG_FD_204535 | JGI IMG/M metagenome (GOLD analysis project Ga0315268, IMG submission 204535) | Sediment microbial communities from Yellowstone Lake, YNP, Wyoming, USA - C1_top | ecosystem: Environmental > Aquatic > Freshwater > Lake > Sediment | place: USA: Wyoming | collected 2017-08-01
TATATCAACCAGTGGGCGCCCTATGTCGATCTGATCATCGGCGTCTCGCACCTGGGGCTCGACGAGGACCAGCGTCTGATCACCGGCACCTACCGCTACCTGCGCGAGGCCGAGCTGCCGTCGACCCGGACCGACTGCGGCCCCAGCTCGGAGAGCGGCGTGTTTCGTTGCCGGGTGGCCGGCGTGCGCGGGCTCGACCTGCTGTTCGGCGGCCACCACCACATCGTGCTCAACCCGCCCAAGGTGCTGCCCGACCCGGACGGCCGCGGCGTACCGCTGATCCACTCGGGCGCCTTCTTGCAGTTTCTCAGCCGGCTCGACGTCATCACCCGGCCGGCCAAGCAGGCCGAACCGGCGCGGCCCGATTGGTTCGGGCGCGAGGTGGTCGACCACAAGCTGACGCTGATCCCGATCGACAAGCGCACCAACGAGGACGCGCAGATGCAGCGGCGGCTGGCGCCCTACACCCAGGAGCTGGCGTTCAACACCAACCTCGACAAGCCGGTCGCCTTTGCGCCCGAGACCCTGCTGCGGCGCAGCCCCGGGGGCACCGACAGCGTGCTCGGCAACATCGTCGCCGAGGCGATCCGCACCCGCACCGGCGTCGAGACGGACTTTTCGATCACCAACGCGCTCGGCATCCGCGACAACATCTATCCGGGTGTCATCAAGAGCGAGACGCTGTTCAACGTCTTCCCGTTCGAGAACACCATCGCCACCATGTTCGTGTCGGGCGCCGAGGTGCAGGAGATCTTCGACTTCGTGGCCGGCCGCTCGACCGCGCGCGGCTGCCAGACCCAGGTGCAGGTGGCGGGTGTCAACTTCGTCATGCGCTGCGACTGCGGCGTCAACAACGATGGCTGCTGCGCCACGGCCACCCGCTATGGCGGCGAGTATCCCGCAGCGTGCGCCGAGAACATCCGCATCCGCGGCGTGCCGATCAATCCCAATGGCACCTACGAGCTGGGCACCAACGACTACATTGCGGGCGGCGGCTCCGGCTTCATCATGCTGCGGCGCAACACCACGCAGCGCAACACCGGCATCCCGCTGCGCACCGCGGTCGAGGAATGGATGCAAAAACAGCCGGTCTGCACCGAGCACTACGAGCTGGGGTGCAGCGCCGAGATCCCGGCCAGCGTGGCCTGCCAGTACAAGAAGCTGCTCGAGGACTTTGGACCGCCCAACTGCGTGCTGCCCGACGGCATGATCGACGGCCGCATCGAGCGGAGGGTCGGCCAATGAAAAAGAGACTCCTCTGTTCGGCGCTGCTGCTCGCGCTGGCCGGCTGCAAGATCGCGGCGCGCGAACCGGCCGAGACGCTCGATTCGTTTGCGGTCACCCTCGACTTCAACCCGGCCGTGCTGGCCAGCGCCGGCTGCGGCACCACCCTGCCCGACGTCTGCCCGACCAGCGCCGGCACGGCCGCACAGCCGCTGCCCTACGCACAGGACGACTACAACTCGTTCTTCGTCGACATCCAGGCGATCGGTACCAAGGGCACGCGGCCCTTTGTCTGGCACGGCGAGGTCGGCGTCATGCTGCCGCGCGGCATCCTGCACATGCAGCAGCCGGCGGTCGTGCTCACCAATGGCGAGGCACACGGCGTGCAGATCCGGCTGCGGCGCGCGGCCGGGCCGACCCTGATCGCGGTCGAGGACCGGCTCGAAGGCCGCAACGAAAAGACGCCGACCTTCGTCGCCGGCGGCAGCCAGAAGATCTACTTTGCGCAGCCGACCATCATGCAGGTGCAGGAGACGCTCGACGAGGGCAGCTCGCCGCTCGACCTGAGCATGGTGCGCATCAGCGGCGGCACCATGATCGTGTCACGGGTCGGTCCGAGCGGCTTCTTCTTGCAAGACGTGAGCGCCAACCCGGCCGACTGGAGCGGCCTGTACATCTACACCTACTGGCCGCCCGAGGAGATCTGGCCCGGCACCCAGTTGCTCGCGGTCGGCGGTTCGATCACCGAGTTCCTCGGCTCGACCCAGGTCCAGCAGCCCGAGATGGCCGGCGTCAACATGCGCTGCATCCCGGAGTTCAAAGGCAACGAGGGCGTCGAGGACACCGACGCGGATTTCAGCAACTCGCTGATCCTGCCCGGCTGCGCGACCGGCGCCACCTGCACCCAGCTCGAGGAGGACCGCGACGGCATCAGCGTGGTCACCCACCGCTGCGTCGCCGACAGCACACCCGAGCGCTGGGATCGGCGCGGCCGTCTCAAGTGCAGCGCCGACCATGACCCGGTCTGCCCGAGCGGCACGCAGTGCTGGCTCGATCCCGAGGAAAACGTCCGCACCTGCCAGGTGACGCCGGTCGCACCGCCGGGCGATGCCTGGCCGTCGACCACCAACGGCGCGTTCCCCTACTGCGGGCCGTACCACACCGAGCGCACGCTGCCGCTGACCAGCGAGATGATGGAGGGGCGGCTGGTCAAGCTGACCTCGGCCGACGGCGCGCTGCACCTCGAGGGCATCCCGCTATGCAAGCACGTCGACGACCTCAAGAGCGTGCGCTCGCGCTGCAACCTCAGCGACGACGTGCCGGACTGCACGCTGGCGCGCGCCGGTGAGCGACTGCTGCGCGACGACAAGGGCAACGTCTGCCCGCGCTGGTACCAGGCATGCGCGAAGATGGTGCCGGACACCGCCCACCCCGGAGAGATGAAAGAGGTCGACTGGCACACCGTCGAGTCGACCTGCACCGGCGACTCGACCATGCCCTATTGCGTCACCGCGCTGCCGGGCGAGGAGCCGCTGCGCGACAGCCGCGGCACCATCTGCCGCAGCACCTTTGACGAGTTCTTGTTCGGCGGTTACGAATCCTTCTTCCAGTGGAAGGTCACCTACACCGACAGCGGCGGCGGCCTGCGCTGCGCCACCATCGTCTCCGACACGGTGCCCGGCCTCGATCCGATCGCGCTGCAGGAGAGCCCGGGCACGCTGACCAGCATCACCGGCACCTTCAAACAGACGCAGTTCTCGTCGGGCAGCTCGTTCTGGATCATCCAGGTCGGCCGGCCGAGCGACGTCGAATACTGAAGAGGAAAAAAAACATGCGCCTCGCCTGCATCCTGTTCGCCCCGATCCTGTTGCTCCCTGCGGCGCTGTTGGCGCAGGAACTTCCCGCCGGCAGCGCCGACGAGGTCAAGCCGGCCACCGGCGATCCGGCCAGCGCCGACGCGGTCTCGCCGTCGACCGAGCACCAGCCGGCTGACATCGACCTGCCCAAGGACGTCGGCGTGCCGCCCAAGGACGAGGGCAAGCCGGCCGAGGGCAAGCCGGGCGGCGGCGAGTCGCAGCCGGCGACCCAGCAACAAGGGCCGGGCGAGATCGTGCCGCCCAAGGGCACCACGTTCTTGTCGGACTTTGCCGATACCCGTATTTCGTTCTCGCTCTCGGACGACGACTTTCTGGCCGCCCCGGGCGACACCCGGCCCAACTCGCCGTCGATCGACTTCGCGGCGCGCCGCGCCAACAAGCTGTTCTTCGAGAACCTCAACCGCCGCGACAGCGGCCAGGAGACGCTGACCCACGTCGTCGTCTACCGGCACTTCCCGGGCTACTTCAAAGGTATCGACACCGAGGCCGCGGTGGTGATGCGCTTCGACCTGTTTGCCCAGGACGAGACCGGCAAGCGCGGCCAGAGCTTTTACGACGACGGCACCTACATCAAGCTCGGCTGGTACCCGACCGGCACCGTCGCCAGCAAGGAGCCCAACCTCACGCTCACCATGTTCCCGTTCGACACCAACCGCTTCAAGCTGGGCTACCTGTACGACATCACCTGGGGCGGGCCGAACATCTTTCCGACCAAGGACGTCACCGCTCCCGGCGCCAAGCTGCAGTTCAACTGGGGACCGTTCTACATGTACACCGGCGCCAAGACCGCGCGCATGCTGGACGAGTCGATCAACGAGATCCAGGCCTACTGGGGCACGCTCAACGGCGTCGGCATCGACATCGTCGACCTGCTCAACCTGGAGCTGGGCGGTGGCTACTTCGACCGCGGCACCAACCCGTTGACGGGCGTCGAGGGTCAGCGGGTCAACGGCTACGGCGTGTCGACCCGCGCCGTGTTCCACTACGGCACCGGTCCCGGTTCGTCGGTCGACTTTCGTCTCTACAAGACCGACCCGGCCGCCACCGACCTGTTCATGCAGAACAAGGAGTTCAGCGCCAAGTTCTCGGCCTACGCCGCGCTCGAGTACACCTACCTGCAGCAGACGCTGCAAGACGGCAACCCGGGCCGGCTGTCGTCGCTGGCGGCGCAGGGCGCCAATGCCGCGGCGTTCTCGACCAAGCTGCAGCTCTGGTACATCGACCTGGGCGCCGACGTGATCTACCGCGACCTGGCATTCGTGCTGTTCAACCGCCCCAGCTTCGTGCCGTTCCAGAGCTTTCCCAACGACATCCAGCTCGAGCCCGAGTTCATGTTCGCGCTCTCGGGCGCGGCCCACATCCCGCCGGCGCGCACGACGCTGGCGCTGGTGTTCGGCATGCAGCTGCCGTCGACTTTTACCGGCCTGCTGCCCGCCACGCTCAAGACCGACAACCTGCCGGACAGCGCGGGCTCGACCACGGTCGTGGTGCGCAACGCCAACAGCGTCGACATCCTGCCCTGCAAGTCTTACGACGACCCGACCAAGGCCGACCGCGTCTGCACCGAGTCCTTCACGCGCAGCCCGATCTGGGCGCTGCGCGGCGCCCTCAAGTTCGACGTGTCACCGATGCTGAGCCTGGTGGCCGAGACCACGCTGATGATCGACAACAACCAGACCGACATCGTTGACGACGAGGAAGGGCTGGCCACGCGCTCGTTCGTGACGACGGGCGATTTGGGCTTCCCGCTGCGCTTTGGCGCCGGGATCTTCGCGCAGGCCAAGTTCTGACCGACCGCACTCGTGCCAGCGCGTCTACCTGTCTAGTTCGCGCAGGTGCCTGATCGAATCTGGATGCGAAACCTGTTGTCGCTGGAAACCATGCCAATGGCGACTCGCCCGCCGCCGGTGGCGATGGCGTCAAGGTAGTAGACACCGGTGGCGAGCGGCTGAGCGTCCTGTCTCAGCTCGTAGATGCTGCTGGCCGCGCCCAGCCATACCACCTCGCCGTTGGGTTTCAGCGCCACAATCGCCAGTCCACTGTTGCCGGTCTCGATCGGCGCAGCATCGACGTAGGGCAAGTCAGTCAGCGACTCGAGCATCGGCGCGTCTGCGGTCGACGCGATGTCGGCCAGATGGAACTCGACGGTGTCGCCGATGACCGCGGTCAGCGCGCGTCGTCCGTCCGTGGTGTGGGCCACGGCGGCGCGAATCTCATAGGGCCAGACGTCGCAGGAAGAACGCCAGGTGGCGGCCGCCGATGGCGCGGTCAGCGTGGGGCCCGTGATCCAGCGCGCCTGCAGCGGCTTGTTGTTGTTGCCACACGAGATCGCGAGCAGGCCGTCGGTGGTGCGCAGCAACTCGTGGGGGATCTGACCACAGCACCAGCTCTCGGTACCGAGCGCCAGTTCGGAACCAAGAAACGCTGGGTCGTCGCTCACCACGCGGGCAGACAGCGGGAACGGAGTGGCGAGGTACTCGTAAAGCGCCACGATTTGATGCTCGGCCCACGGTGCGGTCTCGACGTCGACCAGGTTGTAGACGTTGGGGAGCGACGTGGTGCCGGCCAGCCCGCTGCTGTGCAGCACCGTGAACGAGGCTTCGCTGCCCGTATCGAGCACGCTGATGAAGCTGTCGCCGGCCACGGCCGCGATGCGCGGCGAGATCGAAGCGCTGTTGGCCGCGAGTTGGCCGACAAACGGGACTGTCCCGTCGAGCTGCGCCACGGCCGCCCAGTACGCGGTCAGCGGCGAGGCGTCACAGACCCAGGTCGCGCCCAGCAGTTGAGAGCTGCTCACGGCGAGCGAGATGCCGCCCGTGGCCATGGTGGACAAAAACGGCACGCATTCGGCAACATCGATGGTCCGCTCGAGAGTGCCCGGCACATCCCAGTTCAGCCCGTCGCAGTCCTGGTCCACGTCGTCGCACAGCTCGACTGCGCCCGGGTACACGTCGGACCGCCCATCGTTGCAGTCGTCGCCGCCACACGCGATGCGATCGTGGCCGTCGTTGTCCCAGTCCGGGTCGATCTGGCACGGGGTGCGCTCGGCGCTGGCGCTGTCGCTGACCGCGGTGTCTGGTTGCTGCAGATCGGCGGTCGCGATGTCGGCTGCTGGGTGGTCGATCCCCACCGCGCTGTCGTTGACTGCGCTGTCGCTCACCGCGCTGTCGCTGACAATGGCGTCTGGCCGCCGCTGATCTGCCGGCACGCTGTCGGTCGGTCCGTGATCGCTGCCCGCGACATCGTGGACACCAGCGTCGACGCCCGTCTGGTCGACTCCGCTGCGATCGGCGACAGCCGCATCGACGTGGCCAGCGTCGACCGGGGGCGAACCTGATCGGGCAAGCTTGATATCGACCTGCACCAGCGCGCCACTCCGGAAGCCGGTGGCGACCGAGCCGGCCGCGACCTGTTGCGCGCTCTTGCGGCCCACGACCTCGACCGTGAACGCCCCCGCTACCTGACGGCCGGGCTTGAACGCGATGGTCTCGTCGACCGTGCCTTGCCGCGTCGTCGGGTACGACTGCGACCAGACCGGGCTGCCGTCAACCACCACCCTGACGTCGAGCGCGTCGATCTCGGTCGGCGCCACCAGCGGCGGCACAGCTGGCGCCCCGTCGACGTGCACCTGCACCTCGGTACGTTCGCCGCAGGCGGTCGCCAGCAGCGCCAGCCCAAGCACCAGCCATCGATTCATTTGGCGCACGCTGCGCTCCGTCACTGCAGCTTCACCCGCTTGACCAGGGTCTTGCCCGACTCGATCTCGACCCACACCACAGTCTCGATGCGTTGCTGGGGATTGCGCAAGAGCAGCCGGTGCCGGCCAGCCGGCAGCTTGACATAGGCGATCGGTGTCACCCCCAGCTTGACCTCGCCCAGCCACACCTCGGACCAGGGCTCGCTGTCGAGGGTGAGCGCGCCGGGTTCGGTAGGCGGCACGGGCGTGCCAGGCAGCGGCCGCCGGTTGTGCAGATCACCAGCTCGCTCAAGCTTGGCCGAAAGTCGCGCGGTCGAGCGCGCGGCATCCCGCAGCGTCGGGCTGCCTGCATCGAGCATGGCAGCGACGGCTACGTTCGCTGCCTTGCGGGCAGCGTCGGCCACGCCAGAGACCGAGACGGCGAGCGCCGCGTCCGGCAGTCCTGCGCGGGCGCTGGTCGGCGGATCGATCGCTGGGTCCTGCGGCAAGAAGCGCAGGACGAGCACGGCCGCTGCGGCCACAAATGCGATGACGGCTCCCAGCATGAACCGCGACAGCCGGCGGTCGGCAACGCGCCACGAGGCCGTTCGAGCGCGCTGTGCCACGGGCGGCGGTGGTGGCGGTGGCGGCGGGCGCGGTGCCGCGACGACGGTCTGTGTCCTTGCGACCGGGTCTGGTGCCGTCCGCTCTTCGCTCGGCGTCACATAATGTGCGGCCGGCTCGGCGGTCTCGGTCCGCTCGCCTGCTGCGGCCGCGTCGGGGGACGCGCCGGCAGCAGCGCGGTCGAGCTCGACCACGATGTCGATGGTGCCGAGCGCGCGGTCGAGACTGTCCTCGGCCGGCCGGCCAGATCGCTCGGCGACCGCCGGCGGCAGGTCGCCGAAGACCAGGCGGGCGTATTCGCCCAGCAACGCCGAGCTGACCACCGCCCGTTGATCCATCAAATACTTCTCGAGCGCCACCTGCAGCGTGAGCGCATCGGAGAAACGGTCGCGCGGGTTCTTGGCCAGCGCGCGATCGAGGATCGTCTGCAGACTGGCCGGAAAGTCGGGCCGCACGTCGACGGGCGGCCGCGGCGTCTGCTTGGTGATCGCCGCCATCACGTCGTAGTCGTTGCGGCCGGTGAACGGCAGCGCGCCGGTGGCCAGCTCGTAGAGCAGCACGCCAACGCTGAACAGGTCCGAGCGGTGGTCGATGACCTGGCCAGTGATCTGCTCGGGCGACATGTAGTGCAGCTTGCCCTTGATCGTGCCGGCCTGGGTCTTGACCTCCTGCGTGATTGCCTTGGCGATCCCAAAATCGGTCAGCTTGACCCCGCCCTCGAAGGCGATCAGCACATTGCTCGGGCTGACGTCGCGGTGCACGATCCCCAGCCGCCGACCCTGGGCATCGCGGCGATCGTGCGCGTAGCTGAGCGCCTCGCAGACATAGCTGAGGATCTTGATGGCGTAGGGCAGCGGCAGCGGTTTGCCGGCCAGATGCCCCTTCTTCAACAGCGCCCACAGGTCGACGCCCGGCACGTACTCCATCACGATGAAGAACTGATCGCCGACCTGACCCAGTTCATAGATCTGGACGATGTTGGGATGGTTGAGCTGCGCCGCCAACCGCGCCTCGTCGAGGAACATCTCGACGAAGCGCAGGCCGGTGTCCAGCTTCATGAGTTTGGGCAGCACCCGCTTGATGACCAGCAGCTTCTCGAAGCCCTGGATGCCGCTCTGCCGGGCCAGAAAGATCTCGGCCATGCCGCCGGCGCCGATCCTCTTCAGCAGCTCGTACTTGCCAAACATCTCGGCCATGGCTTCAATGGGTCCTGTGCTCGTCGCTGGCGTTCACCATAGCGCAGCCACGCTGCTGCTGACACTGGTTGTGACCGCGCCCGCCGCGGCGCAAGCGACGCCGCGGACGCACATCGACCGGGCCCAGGCGCTGTACGCCGAGATGCGTTACGCCGAGGTGGTGCCCGAGCTCGATCAGGCGCTGGCGCAGTCCGGCAACAGCGAGTCGCAGCTGGTCGAGATCTATGCGCTGCTCGGCACCGTCCAGGTCGTGCTCAACAACAGCGAGGCCGCGCGAGCGGCATTTGTCAGCCTGGTCAAGCTCGATCCCCAGCACCAGCTCGACCCGCGGCTGTCGCCCAAGATCCGCGATTTTTTCAGCGACGCGCGCCGGTCTGCGCGACCGGTCGAGCCGGTCCGTTTTTCTGGACCGGCCGTCGTCAGCGGCGGCGACGGGGCACCGTTTGTCGTCGAGGTCGAGCTCGAAACACCGGTACCGGCCGGTCTCACGGTCGAGCTGTGGTCGCGATCGGACCGGCGCCAACCGTTTGCCAGCCAGCCGATGGTGCGACAAGGGCAGCAACATTTTCGCGCCGAACACGCGGTGCCGGCCACGGCGGACCTCATCGAATACTACGTCGCGACCAGGGATGCGCTCGGCCGGGTGGCCGGAGCCATGGGGAGCGAGGCGGTGCCGCTCACGATCACCGTGCGCAGCGCGGAGTGGTACCTGCAGCCCACGGTCTGGATAGCGGTCGGCGTGACCGGGGCGATCGTCGTGGCCGCTGCCGCCGTCACCGCCGTCGTACTCGCCAGCAGCAGCGACGGCGAAAAGATGTCGCTTGGCACGCACACGCTCGACTGAGCGCAACGAAAACCGCGGCGGTCAGGGGCTGGTCTCAGGTCGGCGACAGCCGCTTGACGCTGACCTTGGCGGCCAGCCACAATGCGCCGGATAAAAAACAGGTCAGCCGCTCAAGGAGGAGTCTCATGAAGATCGCGATCATCGGTACTGGCATCATGGGCCGCGGCTGGATCACCCAGTGCGCCATGTCAGGCCACGAGGTGCACTGCCACGACAGCAACCGCAGCACGCTCGACGGCGCGCTCGATTACTGCAAGACCATGGCGCAGAAGACCGCCAAGAAGTTCAAGCTCGAGGATCCCGAGATCGGCGCCAAGACCGAGTCCCGCATCAAGCTGCACGCCGAGCGCTCGGCCTTCATCGACGCCGCCAAGCAGTGCGAGGTCTTTCTCGAAGTGATCTTCGAGGACATGGCGCTCAAGTGCCAGGTGCTGAGCGAGATCATGCCGGCACTGCCCAAGCACATCTACTTCTGGTCCAACACCTCGAGCCTCAACATCGACGTGCTGGGCGAGGCCACGGGCCGGCCCGAGCGCGCGATGGTCACCCACGGCATGAACCCGGTGCCGATGATGCCGGGCGTCGAGGTGGTACCGGGCCGCAAGACCAGCGCCGAGACCATCGAGTTCACCCGCAAGACGCTGCTCGAGATGAAGAAGGCGCCGTTCTTGGCGCCCAATATCCCGGGCTTCTGGGTCAACCGGCTGCTGGTGCCGCAGATGGTCGACGCCATGCGGCTGCTCGAGCAGGGCAAGATCACGGTCGACGACGGGGACATCGGGCTCAACACCTCGCTCGGCCATCCGCAGGGCACCTTCAAGCTGGCCGACTTTGTCACGCTGCCGACCATGCTGCGGGTGGCGCTCGAGATGTATCGCGCCACCGACGATCCACGCATGTATCCACCGCAGATCCTGATGCGCATGGTCAAGGCCGGCGAGTTCGGCGCCAGCACCGGCAAGGGCATGTACGACTGGAGCGACCCGCGCAATCCCAAGCCACGCGACCTGTCGCACTACCGCGTGGCCACGGCCGAGGATCTGCTGGCGCACACCTGCTGAGCGCTGCGCCACGCGCTAGGTCTTTCGACAGGAGCTCGGGTACATGACAGAGACACGCGTCAAGCGCGCGCGCCGCTGCACGGTCCACGTCGACGACAGGGTCTGCGACGGCTGCGAGGTCTGCGTCTACCTGTGCAAGCCGGCGGTGTTTGAGCTGAGCAGCGAGCTCAACCGCCGTGGCGTCTATCCGGCGCTGCCGCGCCACGCCGAGCACTGCAACAACTGCCGGCTCTGCGTGCTGGGTTGCCCGCAGCTGGCCATCGCGGTCTTTGCCGTCGACGACGCAGACGACGCCGGGTCGACGGAGCGAGCGCAACCATGAACCGGCGTGCGCATTATCTGTCGCGGCGCGACAACACCACCGCCTTCGTCATGGGTGATGAGGCGGTGGCGCTGGGCGCTCTGTATGCCGGCTGCGACTTCTTCGGCGGCTATCCGATAACCCCGGCCAGCGAAGTGGCCGAGACCATGGCGCGCGAGTTGCCGCGCGTGGGCGGCCGCTACCTGCAGTTCGAGGACGAGATCGCCAGCATCTCGGCCGTGGTCGGCGCGGCCTGGGCCGGTGGCCGCGCCATGACCGCCACCAGCGGGCCCGGCTTTTCGCTGATGCAGGAGACCATCGGCTACGCCGCCATGACCGAGACGCCGTGCGTGATCGTCGACGTGCAGCGCTCGGGCCCGTCGACCGGCCAGGCCACCAAGCCGGCGCAGGGCGATCTGATGCAGGCGCGCTGGGGCACCCACGGTGACCACGAGGTGATCGCGCTGGCGCCCTGGTCGGTACAGGAGTGCTTTGACCTGACCATCGAGGCGTTCGCGCTGGCCGAGGCCTATCGCACGCCGGTCAACTTCATGACCGACGGCGCGGTCGGCCACCTGCACGAGCCGCTGCAATTCCCGGTCTATCGGCCGGAGCTGACCGCACTGCGGCCGCGCACCCAGCCCGGCGAGCTGAGCTTCGGCGGCCGGCCGGTGCCGCCGATGGCGCAGATCGGCGATCACCAGGACGTGCACATCACCGGCTCGACCCACAAGCCCAACGGCATGCGCGACGTCGAGACCAAGGCCGCGCACGAGCTGCTGGTGACCCGGCTGTGCGCCAAGATCGCGGACGCGCGCGAGCAGCTGACGCGGCTGGACACGCGCCACCTCGAGGACGCGGAGGTCGCGGTGGTGACCTTCGGTGCGACCGCCCGGCCGGCGCTGGGCGCGGTCGAGCTGGCGCGCCAGCACGGCCAGCGGGCCGGCTTCGTGCGGCTGATCGGCCTGTGGCCGTTCCCGGGCCCGGCGCTGCAGCGACTGCTGGGGCGAGTGAAGCGGGTGTTCGTGCCCGAGATGAGTCTGGGGCAACTCAACCGCGAGCTCGAGCGCTGGCTGCGCTGCCCGGTGATTCCGCTGTCCAAGATCGGCGGTGTGGCGCACACGGTCGAGGAGATCTATCGCCCGCTGCACGAGGCCAGAGACGCATGAGCGACGCTGACCAGGTCATCAATCCGCTGCGCCGCTACGTGCGGCCCGGCATCCTGCCAACCATCTTCTGCACCGGCTGCGGCGGCGGCACCGTGCTCAATTGTTTTTGCCAGGCCGTGGACGAGCTCAAGCTCGACCCCAAGCAGATGGTGATGGTCACCGGCATCGGTTGCTCGTCGTGGATCCCCAGCCCCTACTTCCTCGCCGACACCTTGCACACCACCCACGGCCGCGCCATCGCCTTTGCCACTGGCGTGCGGGTGATGCAGCCCGGCATGAAGGTGGTGGTCATCGCCGGTGACGGCGACATCTCGGGCATCGGCGGCAACCACCTGATCCACGCTGCGCGGCGCAACATCGACCTGACGGTCATCATGGTCAACAACTCGATCTACGGCATGACCGGCGGCCAGGTGGCACCGACCACGCCGCTCGACGTGTTGACCACCACCACGCCATACGGCAACGCCGAGCCATCGTGGGACGCGTCGGCGCTGGTGGCAGCGGCCGGCGCCACCTTTGTCGCGCGCTGGACCACCTTGCACGTGCTCAACCTGGTCAAGACCCTGAAGGAGGCACTGCAGCACAAGGGCTTCTCCTTCGTCGAGATCATCAGCCAGTGCACCACCAGCTACGCCAAGGCGGTCGGCCTGCACGGTGCGCCGGAATTTCTGGCCGACTACAAGGCGCGATCGGTACCGCTGGCCAGGGCGCGCAACATGTCGGCCGCCGAACTCAAGGACAAGATCGTGGTCGGCACGCTCAAGCAAGAGAGCGCGCCCGAGTACTGCGACCGGCTCGACGCGGTCATCGAGCGCGCCTGGAAGCAGATCGAATGATGCGGCCGCTTCTATTCGATGAGTCCATTTTCGGCGGGGCCCCGCTGTTCGGCGTAAGTCTTTTTCTCGTCCCTGAGGGGGACGAAAAAAGCCTTCCTCCGGCCCCCCGCCGGAAGTGATTTGTTTTCGACAGCGGGCGGAGAGCTTGTGACCAGCACGACTTTGCGGTTCGCCGGCTTTGGCGGTCAGGGCATCATCAAGGCGGCCGAGATCTTCGGCGCTGCCGCCGTGGTCGACGGCAAGCGTGCCCTGCAGAACCAGTCCTACGGCAGCTCGGCACGCGGCGGCCTGTGCGCCAGCGACGTCTCTGTGAGCACGGGCGAGATCTACGAGATCGAGCCCGATCGCTTCGACGTGCTGATCGCGCTCAACCAGAACTCGTGCGACGCCTATCTGGGTCAGCTCAAACCCGACGGCATTCTCGTCTTCGAGCAGGATCTGGTGCAGCCGCCGGCGGGGCTCGAAAGAAAATACGGCATCGGGGCGACGCGCATCGCGCACGAGGAGCTGGGCCGCCGCATCGTCACCAACATGGTGGTGCTGGGGTTCTGCGGCGCGCTGACTGGACTTCTGTCGCGGGCCGCGCTCGAACAGACCATCCGCCACAGTGTGCCGCCCGGCACCGACGCGCTCAACCTCAAGGCCTTTGGCCAGGGCTGGCAACGCGGGACCGAACTGCGGCCGACAGCCGGCACCTAGCCGACGCCCTACAAAGCGCTTTCGAGCCGTACCGGGACACCACAAGAGGTGGACCTGCAGTCCGTCTTGACGGATGTAATTTCGATATGTTACGGTCATTTTTTCGATCGAGCGATCGGTAGAAAAATGATCGCCAGCAGCCGAGATCAGGAGAGCGACAAGACCGCCAAGTACGGGGCCAAGCTGGACGACGTGCTGCTGGCCGCGGCCGCGGTCTTTTCGCAAAAAGGTTTTGACCAGGCCTCGATCCGCAACGTGGCCGAACGCGCCGGGCTCAGCGTGGCCGGTCTGTATTACTACGTGCGCTCCAAGGAAGAGGCGCTGTTCGAGATCCAGTACCGCGCCTTCGACGAGCTGGTGTCGAAGTACAAGACACAGAGCGCGGACTTTCGCGAACCGCGCGATCGGCTGCGGTTGCTGGTGCGCAACCACCTCGAGCGCTTTTTGAAGAACATCGATGAGCTGGCGGTCTGCTCGCGCGAGCTGGGTCGGCTCGACGGCGAGCTGGGCCGGCGCATCCAGGACAAGCAGCGCGAATATTTTCGGCTGGTGCTCAAGATCTTTGGCGAGTTGCGGGAGCAGAACGGCGGGTCGCGCATCAGCGCGCGCACGGCAGCGCTGGCCATGTTCGGCTCGATCAACTGGGTGCACACCTGGTACCGGCCCGAGTCGGGACCGTCGGCGAGCCGGCTGGCCGACGACTTCATCGAGCTCTGTCTGCACGGATTTTTGACCGGGAATTGACGACCGGAGGGGCGCGAAGATGCGGTACGCCGAGATTGGGTTCAACCTGGAAGTCGATCTCACGCGCGGCAACATCGAGCGGGTGGCCACCGACCCGCGCCAGAGCGAGCTGTTTCTGGGCGGGCTGGGCACCAACGCCAAGCTGTTCTGGGACCGCGTACCGCCCGAGGTCGAACCCTTTGCGCCCGAGAATCTCCTGATCTTTGGCACCGGCCTGCTGGCCGGCACGCCTGCGCCTGGCGGCAACCGCACCATCGTGTCGTCGATCTCGCCCCAGACCCGGCTCTTTGCATACTCGATGATGGGCGGCTTTTGGGGACCCGAGCTCAAGTACGCGGGCTACGACAAGGTGGTGGTGCGCGGCCGCTCGCCCAAGTTGGTCTACCTGTGGATCCACGACGACCAGGTCGAGATTCGCGACGCCGAGCACTGCCGCGGGCTGGGCACGCTGGAGAGCGCCGAGGTCATCCGCCAGGAGCTGGAGGACCCCGACGTCCAGGTGGCGTCGATCGGCCTGGCCGGCGAGCACCGCGTCTTCTTTGCCTCGATCGAGCAGGGCCGCTCGAGCGCCAGCCGGCTCGGCATGGGCGCGGTCATGGGCGACAAGAACCTGAAGGCGATCGCGGTGCGCGGCCACCAGGACGTCAACATCGCGCGGCCGACCGAGTTCATGGCGCTGTGCAACGAGGCGCTCAAGTACATCAAGGCGCGCGAGGGCCACCCGATCCCGGGTGTGATGCCGATCCTGGCCGGGCTGGGCTCGCCGCAAGAGATGCGGGTCAACGACGAGAAGTGGCACACCGAGAACTTTGCCTGGGGCAATGCCCGGACCCGGCGCAAGGGCTTCTGGACTGACGAGGTGCACAAGAGCTGGACCGAGACCATGGACACCATGCGGACCCGGCTGCTCAGCTGCCACAACTGCCCGATGAAGTGCGGCGCCGCCATCTCCGTCGACACCCGGGTCTGCTCGTACATGATGAAGTGCTTTTCCAAGCTGACCTACACCATGGGCGCCATGTCCGACCTGAACTTTGGCCTGCGCATCGCCCAGAAGGCGACCGAGCACGGCGTGGACGCCTTCTCGGCGCCGCAGACCATGGCCTTTGCGATCGAGCTGTACGAGGCCGGCATCCTGACGCCCGCCGAGATGCCCGATTTTCCGACGACAGGCGAGGATCGCTTTTACTGGCTGCTCGACAAGATCGTGCGGCGCGAGGGCATCGGCGACGTGCTGGCCGACGGCACCTACTGGGCCGGCCAGAAGATCGGCCAGGGCGCCGACGTCTACGCCCACAACAACATCAAGAAGACCGAGCAACTGCCGCTCAAGCTGGGCATGCTCAACCCGATCTACTTCCTGATGTACAGCACCGGCGAGAAAGCCAACATCACCCAGATCGAGGGTAACTTTCCGCAGGAGCCGTTTGCCACGCGCGCGGAGCGCGAAGCGTTTGTCAAAGACTGGGTCCACGTCCCGGACGAGCGCTTCAAGCAGTGGTTCCTCGAGTGGGAGCAGCGCGGCGAGAAATCGATCCCCAATCACCCGTCCGTCGACGCCACCTGCGAGATCGTAAACTGGCAGGAGAAGATGCACTACATCGACGACTGCACCGGCATCTGCGCCGGGCTGTCGTCGTTCCCGCTCAAGCCGCCGTTCCACATGCACAACCTGCCGTCGCTGATCTCGGCTGGCGCCGGCATCGATCTCGACGAGGACAAGCTGACCACGATCACCAGGCGCACGCGCACGCTGGTGCGCGCGCTCAACAACCGGCGCGGCATGACGCGCGCCGACGACAAGCCGCCCGAGGACCACTGGCGCAAGCGCTTCCCCGAGTTGGAGCAGAGGCTGCTCGACGAGTACTACAAGTTCAAGGGCTGGAACCCCAATGGCATCCCGACCGCCGAGACGCTGCGCGAGCTGGGGCTGGGCTACGTGGTCGAGGACTTCATGCTGCGCGGCATCCTGCCGGCCGCTGGCGTGGGGCAAAAACCGTGAAGGTGACCAAGGACAAGGTCGTCAAGACCATCAAGATCGACGCCGACAAGTGCAACGGCTGCCGCGCCTGCGAGGTGGTTTGCTCGGCCATGCACGCGGCGCCGCAGTACAGCAGCAACAATCCGGCGCGCTCGCGCATTCGCGTCATCCGCGACCCGCTGGCCGACATCTACCTGCCGGTTTACGCCGGCGAGTACACGGCAGCCGAGTGCGCGGGCCGCGACCAGTACACCCTGAACGGCAAGGTCTATAGCGAGTGCGCCTTTTGCCGCGCCGCGTGCCCGTCGCGCGACATCTTCAAGGAGCCTGACTCGGGGCTGCCGCTCAAGTGCGACATGTGCGAGAGCGACCCGACGCTGCAAGAGCCGATGTGCGTGCAGTGGTGCCTGGCCGACGCCCTGACCTACCAGCAGCGGGTGGTGCCGGCCGCAGAGAGCGCTGACGTCGAGAACGTGGACCTGAGCCTGGAGGCGCTGGCCAACAAGCACGGCTGGCAGCAGGTGATCGACTCGGTCAACCGGTTGGCCAAGAAGGGTTGAGCGGAAGGCATGAGCAGACCCGAAGCAGTCGCGCCTCTCACCGAGATCGTCCGCGAGATCAAGGCGGCCGGCGGCCAGGCGTTCAAGTACTGCTACCAGTGCGGCAAGTGCGACGTGGTCTGCCCCTGGAACCGGGTGCGCGCGTTCAGCATCCGCAAGCTGATCCGCGAGGCCACCTTTGGCCTGACCGAGATCGAACACGACGAGCTGTGGCGCTGCACCACCTGCGGCACTTGCCCCGCACAGTGCCCACGCGGAGTCGAGCAAATCGAGGTCGGGGTCGCGCTGCGCCGCATCGCCACGTCTTATGGCGTGTTCCCGAGCAGCGTGCGCGGCGTGCGCACGGCCGCGGGCAGCCTGGTCGGCGAGGGCAACCCGCTGGGCGAGCAGCGCGCTCAGCGCGACGCCTGGGCCGCGGGTCTCGACGTCAAACCGTTCGCCGAGGGCATGGAGTTTTTGTACTTTGTCGACTGCTACTGCAGCTATGACCCGCGCCTGAAAAAAGTCGCCCGCGCTACCGCCAAGATCCTGCAGCACGCTGGCATCGGGTTCGGCATCCTGGGCAGCCGCGAGAGCTGCTGCGGCGAGAGCATCCGCAAGGCCGGCAACGAGGAGGTCTTCAAGACGCTGGCGCGCGACAACATCAAGACCTTCATCGACCAGGGCGTGAAGAAGATCCTGGTCACCTCGCCGCACTGCCTGCACACGTTCAAGCACGAGTACCCAGAGTTCATGGTCCACTTCGAGGTGGTGCACATCAGCGAGTTGCTGGCGCAGCTGCTCGACCAGGGACGGTTGCGGCTGACGACGGCGTTTACGAAAAAAGTCGCCTACCACGACCCGTGTTACCTGGGGCGGCACAACAACATCTACGACGCGCCGCGCGCCGTGCTGCAGGCGGTGCCCGGGCTCGAGCTGGTCGAGCTGGCTGACGCGCGCCAGAACAGTCTCTGTTGCGGCGGCGGCGGCGGCCGCATCTGGATGGACACGCCCAAGGCCGAGCGCTTTGCCGACCTCAGGCTGGCGCAGGCGCAGGCGGTCGGCGCCACGGTGCTGGCCACGGCCTGCCAGTACTGCATCAGCAACTTCGAGGAGAGCCGGCTCGCGCTGCCCGAGGAGCAGGAGTTGGAGATCAAGGACCTGACCGAGATCGTGCTGCAGGCGATCGAGGAGCCCGCGCCATGACCGCCGACGCCATTTTTGGAGACGTCATGGTGGTGGGCGGCGGCATCAGCGGCATCCAGGCCGCGCTCGACCTCGCCACGGCTGGCTTCAAGGTCTTTCTGGTCGACCAGGCGCCCACCATCGGCGGCAAGATGGCGCAGCTCGACAAGACCTTTCCGACCAATGACTGCTCGATGTGCATCGAGTCTCCAAAATTCATCGAGTGCGACCGCCACCCCAACATCGAGATCCTGACCTACACCGACGTCACCGGCGTCGCGGGCCAGGCTGGCGCCTTCGAGGTGTCTCTCGTCAAGAAGCCGCGCTACGTCAAGCAAGAGGTCTGCACCGGCTGCACCACCTGCGTCGAGTATTGCCCGGTCAAGGTGCCAGACCCGTTCAATCAGGAGCTGTCCAGCAACAAGGCCATTCACATCTACTTCTCGCAGGCCGTACCGCTGGTGCCCTACATCGACGAGCGCTGCCTGTTTCTCAAGGACGAGAAGTGCTCGATCTGCGAGGGCGTCTGCAAGAACAAGGCGATCGATCTGCACCAGAAACCCGAGCAGCTCAAGATCCAGGTCGGCGCCATCGTGCTGGCGCCAGGTTACTCGGTGTTCGACCCGCGACCGCGCCGCGACTACGGTTACGGCCAGCTCCCAAACGTCGTCACCAGCCTCGACTTCGAGCGGCTGCTGTGCGCCACCGGGCCGCACGAGGGCGAGATCCTGCGGCCGTCGGATAAAAAACATCCGCACAAGATCGCCTGGATCCATTGCGTGGGCTCGCGCCAGGTGATCGCGGGCGGCAACAGCTACTGCTCGTCGGTCTGCTGCTCGTACATCCAGAAGCAGGTGATCCTGTCCAAGGACCACGACGCCAGCACCGAGGCGGTGGTCTTTCACAACGACGTCCGCTCTTACGGCAAGGACTTCGAGCGCTTTTACCAGCGCGCTGCCAATCTGCCCGGCGTCAGGTTCATCCGCAGCTACGTCTCGATCGGCCGCGAGATCCCGGAGACCAACAACGTCACGGTCCGCTACTCGACCGTCGACGCTGGCGTCAAAGAGGAAGAGTTCGATCTGGTGGTGCTGGGCGTTGGCCTCGAGCCGCCGACCACTGCGAAAAAACTGGCCGCGCAGTTTGGCATCGAGCTGGACCAGCATGGCTTTTGCAAGACCAGCCCGACCAATCCGATCGAGACCACGCGGCCCGGCGTCTTTGTCAGCGGCGCGTTCCAGGGGCCGCTGGACATCCCCGAGTCCGTAGTCACGGCGAGCGGGGCCACGGCCCTGGCGGGCGCACTGCTCAAGTACCGGCGCGGCAAGCTGGCCAAGAAGCGCGTCTATCCGGCCGAGCGCGACGTCGCCCAGGAAGCGGTGCGTACCGGCGTCTTCGTCTGCCACTGCGGCGCCAACATCGGCCGCGTGGTCAACGTGCCGTCGGTCGTCGAGTACGCAAAGACCCTGGGCGGTGTCGTCCACGCCGAGGAAGGCTTGTTCATCTGCTCCACCGACGCTGCCGAAAAAATTGCCAACACCATCCGCGACAAGGGGCTCAACCGGGTCTGCGTGGCCGCCTGCACGCCCAAGACGCACGAACCGCTGTTTCGCGACACGCTGCGCGAGGGCGGCATCAACCAGTACTTCTTCGACATGGCCAACATCCGCGAGCACTGCTCGTGGGTGCATAGCAAGCAGAAGGAAGAGGCCACGGCCAAGGCCAAGGACATCGTGCGCATGTCGGTGGCGCGCGCGTCCCAGCTCGAGCCGCTGCAGGAGTTCGACCTGCCGGTCACCAAGACCGCTCTCGTCGTCGGCGGCGGACTGGCCGGCATGACCAGCGCGCTCGGCCTGGCCCAGCAGGGGTTCGAGGTCACCCTGGTCGAAAAAGAGGCCGAGCTGGGCGGCCTGGCGCGCAAGATCCACGCCACGCTCGAGGGGCTCGACGTGCAGGCCTTTTTGCGCGACCTGATCGGCCAGGTCTACCGCCACCCGCTGGTGCACGTGCTGCACCAGGCCACGATCAAGAAGGTGGCTGGCTACGTTGGCAACTTCACGACGACAGTGGAGTCCGAGCGCACGATTCGCGAGATCAACCACGGCGCGACCATCATCGCGGTCGGCGCCAGCGAGTACCGGCCCAGCGAGTACCGGTACGGCCAGGACGAGCGGGTGCTGACCCAGCTCGAGCTGGAAGCGTGCATCGCCCGGAACGAGCCGCGGCTGCGCAGCGCGCAATCCGTCGTCATGATCCAGTGCGTGGGCTGCCGCCAGCAGGACCGCAACTACTGCTCGCGCGTCTGCTGCAGCGAGGCCATCAAAAACTCGCTCAAGCTAAAAAAGGCCGACCCCGAGCTCGACGTCAGCGTGCTGTTTCGCGACATCCGCAGCTACGGCTATCGCGAGGACCACTACCGCGCTGCGGCCGACGCTGGCGTCATTTTCATCCGCTACGAGCCAGAGAACAAGCCGCAGGTCGAGGCCGCGACCAGCGACGAGGGCAAGCCGGTGCTGCGGGTGATCGTGCCCGACCCGATCCTGGGCCAGACGCTGCAGCTCGACGCTGATTACCTGGTGCTGTCCGCGGCTATGGTGCCATCGACCAGCACTGACGAGATCGTGCGCCTGTTCAAGGTGGCGACCAACCCCGACGGCTTTTTGCAGGAAGCCCACGTCAAGCTGCGGCCGGTCGACTTTGCCGCGGATGGCGTCTTTTTGTGCGGCACCGCGCACTACCCCAAGCACATGACCGAGGCGATCGCGCAGGCCCACGGCGCTGCCGGCCGCGCGGGCAGCCTTCTCTCGCAAGATACGGTCAAGGCCTCGGGCTCGGTGTGCGACGTCGACGACGACGCCTGCGTGGCATGCGGCGCCTGCATCACGGCCTGCACCTACGGCGCCATCGATTTCCAGACGACGCCGACCGGTCTCAAGGCGCGGGTCAACCCGGTGCTGTGCAAGGGCGACGGCCTGTGCAACGCCAAGTGCGCGACCCACGCCATCAGGCTCAAACACTTCACTGACGAGGAGATCGAGGCGCAGATCGATGCGGCATTGACACCATGATTGAACGGAGACAAACAGCGCTGCCGACCAATGAAGAATCCCCGCGGCGGGGGGCCGGCGGAAGGCTTTTTTCGTCCCCTTCTGGGACGAGAAAAAGACTTACGCCGAACAGCGGGGCCCCACCGAAGGTGGAAACAAAAACAGCGGCAGCGCGGCGAGGCATGCGATGACGGAGTTCGAGGTCAAGCCGAGGATCGTGGCGTTTTTGTGCCACTGGTGAGCGTACTCGGCAGCAGACCTGTCTGGAGTTTCCAGACAACAATATTTGCCTGAGGTTCGAATCATCCGGGTGATGTGCACCGGACGCGTTGATCTCGCTTTCATCGTGCGCGCCTTTTCCAAAGGAGCGGACGGCGTGATCATCGCCGGCTGCTGGCCCGGTGAGTGCCACTACGTCACCGAGGGCAACTACGACGCCCTGTGCAACGTCCACCTGGGCAAGAAGCTGCTCGCTGGCATCGGACTCGAACCCGAACGGCTCAGGATCGAATGGGTCGGGGCTTCGGAGGGAACCCGCTTCGCCGAGATCATGACCGACTTCTCCCAGCAGATGACCAAGCTGGGGCCATGGCGAGGCGCTGCGAGCGGCGGCCCCTCAACAGCGGAGGCCGGGCTCGACCGGTTGGCGAGACTGATCCCCTACATCAAGCTCGTGCAGCGCGAAAAGCTGCAACCGCCAACCCGCAAGGCAGAAGAGATCGACGCCTTCTTCGCCAGCGACCAGGCGAACGCACTGTTCGACGGGCTCATCGCAGACAAGCTGACAAGCCCGGCTGTGGCCGAACCGCTGGCCTCGCCCTGTCAACTGGCCTGCCCGATCGGCACCGAGGCGTGGCGCTACATCGCTCACATCGAGCGCGGGGAGTACCAGCAAGCCTACGCCGCCATTCGCGAGGCAAACCCGTTTCCTTCGGTCTGTGCGCGGGTGTGCGATCACAAGTGCGAGCGGAGTTGCCGGCTGACCGCGTCGAACCAGTCGCCGATCGCCATTCGCGCGCTCAAGCGCTTCGTGACGGACACCATCGACCCCAGCGTCTTCCAGCCGGCGCGCTCCCCGGTCGTCAAGCCGCAGAAAGTGGCGGTCGTCGGGGCCGGCCCCGCCGGGCTCAGCGCCGCCCATCTTCTGTCCTTGCGCGGCTACCAGGTGACGTTGTTCGAGGCCAGCGACAAGGCCGGGGGTATGTTGCGACTCGGAATTCCGGCCTACCGGTTGCCGCGTGACGTCCTCGATCGAGAGATCGCGGCGCTGCTCGACGAGAACATTGCGCTCAAGCTGGGCGTACGCCTGGGCGCGGACATCAGCGTCGACCGGCTGTTCGAGGACGGCTTTGCCGCGGTGTTCCTCGCTCTCGGGTCGATGAAGAGCCTGCCGCTCAGCATCCACGGTGAAGATGCGGCCGGGGTCGTGCCGTCGCTGCGATTTCTGAGCGAGTTCAATCTGCGCGGGCAGCGCCTGGCCCGGGGCAAGGTGGGCGTGATTGGCGGCGGCAACTCGGCAATCGATGCCGCGCGCATCGCGCTGCGCCAGGCCACGGTGGAGCAGGTCACCATCATCTATCGCCGCACCCGCGAGGAGATGCCGGCGTTTGCGGACGAGATCGACGCTGCCATCGAGGAGGGCGCCGAACTCAGGTGTCTGCTGACGCCGGCCAGCATCGAGACCAGCAACGGCGCCATCACCGGCCTGACCTGCCTGAAGAACGAGCTCGGCCCGCGCGACAAGAGCGGCCGGCGCCGACCCGTGCCCAGCGCCGGCTCCGAGCACGTGATCGCGCTCGACACGCTGATCGTGGCCGTGAGCGAGAAGCCGGAGCTGGAGTGCGTCGAAACGCAGAAGTCCGACGGGTCGGCGGTCAAGCTGACTCAGTGGGGATCGATCGAGGTGGACCCGGTCACGCTCGCCACCAGCCGCCCGGGGCTGTTCGCGGGTGGTGACGTGGTGACCGGGCCCAACACCGTGGTCGACGCGATCGCCGCCGGCAAGAAGGCGGCCGTGATGATCGATCGCTTTCTCTCGGGCGAGCCGCTGCGCCAACCGGGCGACGGCGCCCGTTCGATCAGGCACGGAGGTGCGGCGCCGGCAAGGCCGAGCCTGGTGGACGCTGGCGGAGGCGAACGCCTGGTGGTGCCGCACCTGTCAGCTTCGGAGCGGCGTGCCTCGGCTGTCGAGGTCGAACAGGTGGTGACGGAAGAGACCGCCCGGCGCGAGGCGACGCGCTGTTTGCGCTGTGACCGGGAGCTCGACTGCTACGCTTTCGCCAGGGGCGCGGGTGATGCAACAAGTTGCGGAAGGCTCGACGTCAATACCGATCGAGGCGTTCGGTGAGCCAGTTCGTCACACCGCTGGCAGGCCGACGGGTCTCCTCCCGGCTGTCCCCCCCGCCTGCTCACTCGCGCTGCTTCACTCGTGATGCGCCGCCCAGGGCGCGCGCCGGCCCGCCCTCCGCCTGCGGCGAGGCAGCCACCCAGCATCGTACTTGCCGGGGCAAGTACGTGCTGGGGCCCGGCTTGCGGTGTCCTCGGCTCCGTTCGGACCGACGCGTGCCCCGGGCTGGCCGACGACCGTGCACTTGGGCGCGCAGCGTCGACATCCGATTGCAGCCGTGCCACCCGTCGGCCAACTCGCGCAGTATCGGTGACACCAATCTGCGCTGCTCTCCGCAACAGATCCCGACCGGCTGGGGGGCCGGACTGTCACCCGCCAAAAATCGGATTGATGATCTCGACCTGATCGCCTTCGGCTGGTCGGGTCGCGGCAAACTCGGACGCCGGCACGAACACGCCGTTGATGGCGACCAGCACATGTTTGGCGGGCTCGCACTCGAGCGCCAGCAACTCGACGACGGTGGGCGGCCGCTCGAATTCTCGCTTCTCGCCATTGACGATGAGCAGCATGCTTTCGGAAACATAGCACACGCCTGATCGGAGGACCGCGTGGTCGCAGCGATGAGACTTCCGCGCTTTGACTGGAGCGCGCCCGAGACGCTGGCCGCAGCCTGCGCCGCGCTGGCCGCAGCGCCGACGCAGACCCGCGTGCTGGCCGGCGGCACCGACCTGCTGGTCAAGCTCAAGCACAGCAATCCCAGGTCGCCCGGCGCAGAGCCAGCGCCGCAGCAACTGCTGTCGCTATCGCTGCTACCCGAGCTGCGCGGCGTTTCGACGCAGCCCGACGGCAGCCTGCGCATCGGCGCGCTCTGCACCATGGCCGAGCTGGCCGACCACCAGCTGCTGCTGCTGCTCTATCCTGCGCTCGCCGAGGGCGCCTCCGTCGTCGGCGGTCCCGCCATCCGCAACCGCGCCACCGTCGGCGGCAACGTCGTCAATGCGCGGCCGTGCGCCGACACACTGCCGCCGCTGGTGGTGCTGGGTGCACACCTGCAACTGCACAGCCTGCGTGGCCAGCGCACGATCGACGTCGACGGCTTTGTCTCCGGTCCCGGCCAAACCAGCATCGGTCGCGACGAGATCCTGACCGCGATCACCCTGCCCGCCCCGCAGCCGCACAGCGGAAGCTGCTACCTCAAGTTCACACGCCGCGCTGCCATGGAAATCACGGTGGTCGGCTGTGCGGCGTTCGTTCGGCTCGACGGCAGCGGCGCAACCGTCGAGCAGGCCCGGCTCTGCTACACCTCGGTGGCTCCAATCCCGCTGCGAGCACCGGCAGCCGAAGCGCTTTTGATCGGCCACTCGCCCGACGCCGCGACGCTGGCAGCAGCCGCACTGGCTGCGCAACAGACCGCGAAACCGATCGACGACCACCGCGCGCCTGCCTTCCTGCGCAGCGACGTGATCGCGGTGCTGACACAGCGCGCACTGTGTACCGCCGTCGAACGCGCGCGAGGTGCGCGATGAAGAAGCTGCTCACGATCACGGTCAACGGCGAGCGCCACGAGCTGGCGGTCGAGCCGCGACGGTTGCTGGTCGAGCTGCTGCGCGAAGACCTCGGTCTGACCGGCACCAAGCACGGCTGCGGCGAGGGCGACTGCGGCACCTGCGTGGTGCTGCTCGACGGGCGTCCGGTCAATTCGTGCCTGGTGCTGGCGCTCGAGGCGGCTGGCCACGAAGTCACCACCGTCGAGGGGTTGGCACCGGGCGCCGACCTGCACCCGGTGCAGAGCGCCTTTCTCGATGCTGGCGCGGTGCAGTGCGGTTTTTGCACGCCGGCCATGGTGTTGACCGCCGCCGCGCTGTTGCGGCGCATTCCGCAGCCAAGCGAACCAGAGATCCGAAAGGCCATCTCGGGCACGCTCTGCCGCTGCACCGGTTACCAGAAGATCGTCGACGCCATCGCGCTTGCGTCCGAGCGGATGCTGGGGGCCCAGCCATGACCCAGGAGTTTTCTGTGATCGGCGGTCGCCACCGCCGCGTGGACGCCGCCGACAAGGTGACCGGCCGCGCGCTCTACACCGACGACCTGCGGCGAACCGGAATGCTGCATGGCGCCCTTCTGCAAAGCCCGCTGGCGCACGCCCGCATCCGCAACATCGACGTCAGCGCCGCCGAGCGGCTGCCCGGAGTCAAGGCCGTGCTGACCGCGGCCAACTCGCCGCGCACGCTGTTCGGTGTCAGCCCGGCGCGCTACGACGAGACCGTCTTTGCCGAGAACGTGGTCCGCTACATCGGCGACGAGGTGGCGGCTGTGGCCGCAATCGACCTCGACACGGCACTCGAGGCGATCGACCTGATCAAGGTCGACTACGAGCCTTTGCCGGCCGTGCTCGATCCGCACCGCGCCACCGGGCCGGACCAGCCGCAGCTGCACGCCAGGTACCCCAGCAACATCTGCGCACGCGTCGAGCAGCACTTTGGCGACGTCGACGCCGTGCGCGACCAGGCGTTTCTGGTGCGCACGGATCGGTTGAGCAACAAGGTGCAAAACGGCGCCTTTCTCGAGCCGCAGACCGCGCTCGCCGAGCTCGACCTGCAGGGCCGGCTCACCCTCTGGTCGTCGACGCAGTCGCCGCACTACCTGGCGCGCACCGTCGCCATGGTGCTCGGCCTGCCCGAGCACAAGGTGCGGGTGGTCATGCCGCGCGTGGGCGGCGGCTTCGGGCCCAAGGCCGCAGCGTCGTCGATGGAGCTGGCCACCTGCCTGCTGGCGCGCGCCAGCGGCCGGCCGGTCAAGACCGTGTTCACGCGCGAGCAGGTCTTCTTGCACGGCCGGGCGCGCCACCAGTTCTTTCACACCATGACCACCGGCATCGACCGCGAGGGCAAGCTGCTGTTTCTCGACCACGAGGCGCTGCTCGACGGCGGCGCCTACTGTAGCTTCGGCATCGCCACGGTCTACTACGCCGGCAGCCTGCTCGGCGCACCCTACCGGCTGCCCAACATGCGCTTCAAGGGCACGCGCGTCGTCACCAACAAGCCAGCCTGCGGCGCCCAGCGCGGCCACGGCGGCGTGATCGCGCGCGCGCTGTTCGAGCAACAGCTCGACCGGCTGGCCGATCAGCTCGGCCTCGATCCGATCGAGCTGCGTCTGCGCAATGTCATGGGAGCCGGCGAGAAAAGCTGCAACGACCTCGACCTGTCGAGCCTGGGCATGCGCGAGTGCCTGGCTGCGGTGCAGGAGCACTCGGGCTGGCAGCAGCGCCGGGGCCAGCGCACGCCCGGCCGCGGCATCGGCGTTGCCTGCGGCTTCTTCGTCTCGGGCGCCGGCTATCCGATTTACCGGTCACGGACGCCGCATGCCACGGTGGTCATCCAGGCCGACGAGGCGGGCGGCGGGATCGAGGTGCGCTGCGGCGCGGCCGAGATCGGCCAGGGCTGCGAGACCGTGTTCGCCACCATCGCGGCCGAGGCGCTGGGCGTCCCGCTCGACGCGGTGCGCGTGGTCACCGGCGACTCGACGCTGTCGGTCGATCTGGGCGCCTACAGCAGCCGCACCACGCTGATGGCGGGCCACGCCACCAAGCAGGCGGCCGAGTCGGTCAAGCGCCAGGTCCTCGACGTGGTGGCCGCGGCGCTGCAGCTGCCGGTCGACACCCTGGACCTGCGCAGCGGTCGCCTCGTCGCCACGGGTGGTGACGACCAGGCCGCAGCTCTGGCCGCCAAGATTGGCGCCATCCGCACCGAGTACGTCAAGGAACACCGCGGCTGGAACCTGCAACTCGATGGCGACACGCTGACCTTTGCCGAGGCCAGCCGGCTGGCCTTTCTCGAGCGCGGCAGCATCGTCGGCACCGGCGAGTACCACCCGCCCAAGCTCGGTGGCGAGTTCAAGGGAGCAGCGGTCGGCACTTCACCCGCCTACGGTTGCTCGGCGCAAGTGGCTGAAGTGGCGGTCGACCTCGAGACCGGCCGGGTCCAGGTCGAGCGCATCGTGGCCGCGCACGACTGCGGCCGTGCCATCAACCGCACCCAGGTCGAGGGCCAGATGCAGGGCTGCGTCTCGATGGGGCTGGGCGAGGCGCTGCTCGAGGAGGTGGTCTACACGCCTGGCGGCGCCATCGCCAATCCGACGCTGGCCGACTACCGGATGCCGACCGCGCTCGACCTGCCTCCGATCCAGACCATCATCGTCGAGAGCAACGAGCCCAACGGCCCGTACGGCGCCAAGGAGGTGGGTGAAGGCGGCATCATGCCGACCATCCCCGCCATCCTCAATGCGATCTACGACGCCACCGGCGTGCTGATCGACGAGTTGCCTGCCTCACCCGAGCGCATCCTGGCGGGGTTGAAGAAGCGCGCGGCGGATTCTGGTTGAACAGCACGATGGCAGCCATCGGGCCTGACCACGCGACCGCCGCCGCCAACACGACGAGGATCTCGGTGAGGGCGCCCCAAAAGGGCAGCACAAAGACGAGCACGTAGTACAGGGCCATGGCGGCGATCGAGGCGCCTGCATGCATTGCGCGGCGAGGCTTCCAGCGCAGGGCGATGGGGGCGGCCAGCGCGCCGGCGAGGCTAAAGGCAAAAAAAACGCAGCCGACCGACAAGGTCATCAACTTGCCTCGCGCTACACACATCCGTCCGGCCGCGGCAGCCCGGCCACCTTGGCCGCGCCCATGGCCGGTCCCGACGGAAACAGCTGGTAGATGTACTTGAGCGTGAACCCGGTGTGCTTGCAGATCAGCCGGATCAGCGGGGCCAGCTTGTGCTCGAGGTAAAAATTGCGGATGTAGTCAACGACCTCCCAGTGCTCCTTGGTCAGCAGGTCGATGCCCTCGGCCGTCTTGGCCAGCAGCGCAGCGAGGTCGCGATTCCACTCCTCGGGATGGGTCAGAAAACCCTTTTCGCTGAGCTCGATCGGTCGACCGTTGTGGAGGATGAACCGCATCCGCGCGCTCCTTGCCCGGACCACGCCAAAACTGTACTACAAAGAAGGCGATGATTTACTTCGACAACGCGGCAACGACCTTTCCCAAGCCCGAGGTGGTCTATCAGGCGATCGACGAGTTCCAGCGCCGTTTCGGGGTCAACCCTGGCCGCTCGGGCTACGGCCTGTGCATCGAGGCCAACGCGGTCGTCGAGGCCACCCGGCGTGCTCTGACTGACCTCTTCAACGGCGGCGCCGACTGCAATCGGCTCTGCTTCGGCCTCAACGCGACCGACGCCCTGAACCTGATCTTCAGCGGGCTGCTCGAGCCCGGGGATCACGTCGTCACCACCATGCTCGAGCACAACTCGGTGCTGCGGCCGCTCCATCACCAGGGCCTGGAACACGGCGTCACGGTCGACCACCTGCCGTACGATGGCCGCGGCTTCGTCGACCCCGACGACTTAAAGAAGAAGCTGAAGCCAAGCACCCGGCTCGTCGTCGTCAGCCACGCATCCAACGTCATCGGCACGGTGCAGCCGATCGCGGCGATCGGAAAAATCTGCCGCGAGCGCGGTGTGCTGTTCGTGGTCGACGCCTCGCAGTCGGCCGGCCGCGTCAAGATCGACCTGCAGCAGCAGCAGATCGACGTCGTCGTTTTCACTGGCCACAAGTCGCTGCTCGGACCGACCGGCACCGGCGGCATGTACGTGCGGGACGGCGTCGAGATTCGTCAGACCAGAGCCGGCGGCACCGGCGTGCGCTCGGCCGTGCGCACCCACCTGCCCGAATACCCCTATCGGCTCGAGTACGGGACGATCAACGCCGTGGGCATTGCCGGTCTCCAGGCCGGCGTCGGCTGGGTGCGGCAACAGGGCATCGAGAAGATCCACGCGCATGAGATGCAGCTGATCACCATGCTGCGCGACGGCCTGCAGGCGATCGAGCGCGTCCGGCTCTACTGCCAGGACGATCTGACCGATCACATCGGCGTGCTGCTGTTCAACATCAAAGGCGTCGCCGCGCGCACGGTTGGCGAACTGCTCGACGTGGACCACGGCATCGCCTGCCGCACCGGTCTGCACTGTGCGCCGCTGGTGCACGAGCAGCTTGGCACGGACGCCATCGAGGGCGGTGTGCGTCTGAGCGTCGGCCCGTTGAACACCGCGGTACACGTCGACGCTACCATTGCCGCAGTGCGCGAGATCGCCACCAGTTTCGGCCAGGCCACTTGAGCTGCAGATCGGACCAGCACACGAGGAGCCCGCCCATGCGCCCTGCCATCATCGTCGTCGACATGATCAAGGACAACTTTTTACCAAACACGCGCAACCCGGTGACACCGCACGCGCTGGCCATCGTGCCCCAGGTCAACCAGCTGACTGCCGGTGCGCGCCAGCGGGGCTGGCCGGTGGTGTTTGCCTGCGACAGCTTCTTGCCGGGCGACTTCATCTTTCAGGGCAAGATGAAGGAGTGCGCACTGCGCGATCAACCAGGATCTCAGGTGACGGAGCTGCTGGAGCGGCAGCCGACCGACGTCTACCTGCCCAAGCGCCGCTTCAGCGCCTTTTTCAAGACCGACCTCGACCAGACACTGCGGCTGTGGAACGTCGACACCGTGATCGTCTGCGGCATCGCCACCCACTTCTGCGTGCTGACCACGGCGCTGGATGCGCTCTGCCTCGACTTCAGGGCCTTCATCGTCGAGGACGCCAGCGCCGCCTACAGCGCCGAGATGCACCAGCAGACGCTCGGGCTTTTTCGCAAGAACCCGCTGTATCCGCTGTTCCAGGTGCTCACCGTCGACCAGATACTGCACCAGGGGTGACCATGTTTTCGCTCGCTTCGCGCACGCGGCCGGACCGCGCCAGCGCAGCTCAAGCGCCGGTCGGCTGCTGACGAGGTGGACACAGTGACTGCAGGCCGAGCCAGGCCAGCGCGTGCGCTCGTTGCAGCTCTGGCCCTGTTCTGGGCCGGCTGTGCTGCGGTTGTCGCAGTGCTGTGGATCGCAAGCTGGTCGCGTGAACCGTCCCCGCTTGTGCGATCCACGCCACTGCACCCGGGCGAGGTTGTGGCGCAGCAGGTCACGCTGCCAGGCCGCGGCCTCGACCGCGTGGGTCTCGTGTTCAGCAAGAACGGCGATCCGTGGCCAGCCGTGGTGCAGGTGCTGATCCTCGACGGTGAAGCATGGCCTCGCGATGTCGAGGAAGTGGCGAGGCGAACGCTGTCGACCACGCTGCTGCGGGTCGCGGGTGTCGTCGACAAACGTGTGCTGTGGCGCCCGCTCGAGCTGCCCTTGTCTCTCGAGAGCGGATCCCGACTGCTCCTGCTGGTCGAGCGGCGCGATGCCCGCCGGTCGAACGTCGAGCTCTGGCTCGAGGGTGGGCAGGACTCAGAGCGGTCGGTGGTGCAGTCCATGCGGCTGGGCGAGGGTGGCGCGATCGTCGCCAGCGCGGGCAGCGGCCCCCTTGCTCTGCAGCTCGGGTCGATTCCCCTGCGCTGGCTCCGGCATCTGGCCTGGCTCGGGCTGATCTTGGGCGGTCTGTTGCTGGTGTGCGTGCTGTGGCTGCGGGCCCGCTCGAGCGCTCAGGCCCCAGCGCCGGACTCACCAGCGCGCACGAATGCCTGGGGCGATCGGTGCAGCCTGGTCCTGCTGCTGGCCCTGACCGTCGCCGTGGGCGCAGCCAGTGCGCGGGTGGGAATCGCCTGGGACGAGCAGGGACTCGCAGCCTACGGTGGTTTCTTGCGCGAGTACTACGCGCGGTGGTTCCCCGATGCGGCCGTGGTCGATCACTACGCGCTGTTCAACTTGCCCCTGTACGGCGGTGCGTTCGAACTCGTGCTCGCGCTGCTGGATCTGGTGACACCACTCCCGTCCTACCATGCCCGACACCTGTGGACAGGACTCTGTGGCGTGGTCGGGGTGCTGGTCACCTGGCGCCTCGCACGCCGGATCGCTGGCCCGCGGGTGGCGCTGTGGAGCGCGCTCCTGCTTGCCGTGCTTCCGGCGTGGAACGGCCACCTGCTCAACAACACCAAGGATATTCCGTTTGCCGTCGGTTGCGCCTGGGCTCTGCTCGTTCTCGTCGACGTGGCGCAGGCACTCCCAGAGGTTCCTCCGCGCAAGGTCCTGCACCTGGCAGCGGCGATGGGGCTGGCCATGGGTGTGCGGGTGGCCGGCCTCATGCTCCCCGGGCTCGTCGTGCTCGCCGTTGCGGCCTGGGCCCTGGTGCGCTGGCAGCAAGGCGTGGGCGCGCGCGCGATCGCGCATGACGTCGGACGCGCGCTCCTGCACTCGCTGCTGCCGGCCCTGGCGCTGGCCGTGGTCCTGATGCTGCTGCTCTGGCCGTGGGCGCAGCAGGCTCCGCTGAGCAATCCGCTGCGCGCTCTCGCGACCTTTGGCAGCTTCGGCGACTACACAGACAAGGTACTGGTCGCTGGCCAGGCCTACTCGCCGACCGATGTGCCGCGCAGCTACCTGGCGCGGTACCTGCTGGTCCAGCTCCCGGAGCTGCACCTCGCCGCACTCGGGCTGGCTCTGCTGCTGGGACTGCACCACCTGTGGCGCGTGCGCTCGCGGCTCGACGTCAGCCAGGTGAGCTGGCTGATGGTTGCTGCTCTGGCGCTGCTTCCAGTGCTCGGGGCCTGCTTGCTGCGGCCGGCGCTCTACGACGGGTTTCGGCAGGTGCTGTTCGTGTTGCCGCCGCTTTGTGTGCTGGCCGCCGCCGCGATCGATCGCGCCGTCGCCTTGAGCTGGCATCGTGCGCGCGCGCTCGGCCTCGGTCTGGGCTTGTTGTGTGCCGTAGGTTTCTTCGACGCAGTGGCGACGACCGCCAGCTTGTTTCCTTACCAGTACGCCTCCTACAACCGCCTGGCGGGCGGGATCGCGGGCGCCCAGGATCGCTACGAGCTTGACTACTGGGGTCTGTGTTTTCGCGATGCCGTCGACGGCCTGCAGCGGCACCTGCAGCAGAACCAACCGGACTGGGCACGGCAGCGACCGGTACGGGTCGCCAGCTGCGGCCATCGCAGCTCAGCGGACACGTTCTTTCCGTCGACGTGGCAGTGGACAGACGAGGTCGAGAAGGCCGACTTTGTGCTGACCCACCACCGACTGAAGTGCCCCTGGCAAGAGCTCGGTCGCAGTGTCGCGAGCGTGACGCGGCAGGGGGTGCTGCTGTGTGACGTGCGCGAGGTGACGCGCTGAACGGACACGTCGTGGTCGCGCGCGCCTCAGAGCACCTGAGGACGCCCCGCGCGCGGACTACCCGAGCAGCTGACGCGCCCAGGCCGGCTGCTTTCGCGTCCGGGTCGCGACGACCCCGCCCAGCAGGTGGGCCACCGGCCTGAACGGATCGTCCGCGCTCGAATTGTCGAGCAGGATCACCTGGTCGGCCAGGGGCAGCGCCTGCTTCACGTGGTCGAGGGTGCGCGGAATGCGCGCCTTGATCTTGTCGATCGGCACAGCGTGGCCGCCCTCCTCCACCCGCTGCGCCACCCGGGCGACATTGAGGTCTGGCAGCGCCAGATGGAGGTAGACGAGCACGATCTCGTAGCCGAGCGCCTTGGCCTGCGCCACGAAGTCGATCTTCGAGGGGTGCGAGAAGACGGTCTCGAAACAAAACGAGACCCCGCTCTCCAGCAACTGGCGACGGATCACCTCGGCGCGCGCCGCCGCCTGGTAGCTGACCGCAGCCGGCGCCTGGGGGTCGATCGCCTGCGCGATCAGGTCGGCATTGACCAGCGGCAACTGCCGGCCAGCGAGAAAATTTTTATAAAAGGTGCTCTTGCCCGAGCCATTGGCACCGGCGAGCACCCACAATTGTTTTTTGACCATCTATCTCTTTTCGACGAAATGACCTGACACAAAGCGGCCGACGCGGCGCCGACCGTCAGCGAGCAATTGATCCAGCAAGCCCGGGTAACGGGTGCTGGCCTGGTAACGCACGCGAGCGCCGGTCACCTGCCCGGACAGCCGCTTGCTGGCGCGGGCGGCCCGCAGATCCTCGAGCACGGTCTCCGCATCGACTGGCGACGAGGCGACCGGCTGCAAGGTGAGCCGGACCAGCCCCTGCTGCAGCTTGAGCAGGTCGACCGGATCGACCTGGTCGGCGACGGCGCGGCCCAGCTCGGCCCAGTACTCGATCTGACGCGGCGGCGACCGCTTGTAGATCTCGCCCGCGCGCGTGGCCGCTTCGAGCAGCTTCTGGTCGAGACGCATGGGATGCGAGGTCGCCATTTGGCCTCCGAGTAGCATTCGACTTCAATTGTAGCAAAATGCTACCCGGGATGCCAGGGCGTTGTTCGAGGCCTGTTTGGACTGGCGCTTGGCGGCCGCCGTCAGGCGCGCTCGAGCACGAGCGAGATGCCCTGCCCACCGCCGATGCACATGGTGACGAGACCATAGCGCTTGCTGTTGCGGCGCAGCGCATAGGCGCAGGTGAGGGTCAGGATGGCGCCGGTGGCGCCCAGCGGGTGGCCGAGCGCGATCGCGCCGCCCATCGGGTTGACCTTGTCGGGGGCGATGCCCATCTCGGCAAAATCCTTGATGCAGGCCAGCGCCTGCGGCGCGAACGCCTCGTTCAGCTCGACCCAGTCGACGTCCTTGCCCTTGATGCCGGCGCTCTCCAGCGCCAGCCGCGTCGCCGGCACCGGTCCCCAGCCCATGATCTGCGGGTCGCAGGCGGCCACGCCCATGCCGGCCAGGCGCGCCAGCGGCTTGCACTTGTGCTGCTGGACGTCGCTCTCCTTGCCGATCACCATGGCCGCGGCACCATCGACCACGGCGCTGGCGTTGCCGGCCGTGATGATGCCGCCCGGCTCGAACGCCGCCCGCAGCCGCGCCATCTTCTGCCGGCTGATGTCGTCCATGATGTGGGTGTCGTGCTTGACCACGATCGGCGCCTTGGCGCCGTCGACCACCACCGAGACCGGCGCCGTCTCCTCGTCGAAGCAGCCAGCGTCGCGGGCGGACCTGGCGTTGGTCTGCGATCGGTAGCCGAACTCGTCGGCCTGCTCGCGTGTCAGCTGGTAGCGCCGGCCCAGCTCCTCGGCGGTGTTGGCCATGGCCATCTTGGCGCCCGGGTCGAACAGGTTCATCAGCAGCGCGTCCTGCAGCTGGGCGCCCGGTGGTAGCTGCTTGGGATCGATCGGGCCGTACTTCTGGGTGGCGCTGCCGACCTTCTTGCCGCGCCAGTTGTATAGGCAAAATGGGTACTGCATGCTCTCGCCGCCGCCGACGACGATGAATGGCCGCTTCTTGTCGTGACGGATGCCGGCCAGCATGATCTCGGCGCCGACCGCCACCGCCTCGGCGCCGCTGCCGCAGATGCGCGCCACGGTCAGCGCCGGCACGTCGTGGCCCAGGCCGCCGCGCCACTTCATGCCCTGCGCCGCGTAGATCGAGTCGCGATGGCTGTGCTGTGCCATGCCCATCACCACGTGCCCGACCAGGTTCTGGTCGACCGCGGTGTGCTCGAGCGCGGCGCTGATGGCCATGCCGCCGAGCTGGGTGGTGGTGAAGCGCGAAAACAGACCAGGCTGCTGGTTGTTGATCAGAATGTCGGCGCGCGGCGTGCGCCGCCCACCGTCGAGAATGAAGATCGATTCGTTCATCGGTTTCTTCCTCCTACTCGTGCATGAACATGGCCGTCACGCGCGGGCCGTTCTGGATAAAGTTGTTCATGCCGATGGTGTAGTCGATGGTCTCGCGACAGCGCGCGAAGTTGGCGGCCTCGACCTTGAGCCCCTGGTCGAGCGACCGGCTCAGGCCGTCGCGAATGGTTGCCACCAAGATC
>Ga0315268_10000879_pt1 | contig 35068 bp, 28 predicted proteins | sample C1_top_MG_FD_204535 | JGI IMG/M metagenome (GOLD analysis project Ga0315268, IMG submission 204535) | Sediment microbial communities from Yellowstone Lake, YNP, Wyoming, USA - C1_top | ecosystem: Environmental > Aquatic > Freshwater > Lake > Sediment | place: USA: Wyoming | collected 2017-08-01
GAGATGCGGAAGGATTGACCGGCGATTGGCAGGATATCGATTCGGCCATAGGCAAGGTTGCTCACAATGACACCAAAGAAGTAATTAGAAAAGCGAAAGAAAAATTAGCTTTATAGGCGTGATAAAAAAGATGGGATTCGTTCCGTCTTTTTTGTTTGACAAAGTCCGGCATATGGGCTAGTGTATATTATTGCTCGTTACAACTTAGATATTAGAAATCAACCGTGAAAGGAATAAGCCATGATTATCGATTTCCACGCGCATACGTCGGAGCACAATCTCTGGGGACTGCACACCAAGAGAGCTGATCTGGATGAATTGAGACATTATGCCAAGATCTTCGGCATCGACAGAATCGAGCTTATGGCGACGTATTTCCCGCTTAAGGGGACGGGTCTGCCGAATTTGCTGTTGCAAGAGAGGATCAAGGGCGATAAGCTTTTTGGCTTTTTCGGCAGCCTTGATCTGAGCGATTGGAATTGCTCGTTAGCTGAGTTGGAGATGTTGGCGGAAGCTAAGGCGATCGATGGCATCAAGGGATATGCCGGCTATCAGAAATTCAAGTTAGATAGCGAACTGGTTTGGCAAGTTTGCCGCTTGGCGCAGAAATATGATTTGCCGATCGCGGTTCATATGGGAGAACTTCATCCCTGTTGTCCGCAAGATAAGAATCAGAAAGAATTCCGTTGCCATCATGATTCGTGCCCTCTGGATGAATTGAGCCATTTGGCTCATCCTGACATGCTGCGGCCGCTGGCTCGGCGATTTCCGGAAGTGAATTTCATCGCCTGCCATCTGGCCAATCCGTATTTTAGAGAATTGCGGGAGGCGATGCGCGAGTGCTGGAATATCTCCACCGATATCTCCGGGCAATTCGTTTCCGGCACAGATGAAGATACCGCCGATTACCGCAAGAAAATTTCCAGCGAGATTCATCGCTTTCTGGAAGTACCAAATGGCATGGATCGCGTATTATTTGCGACCGACTTTCCCATCCAGTCCTATCAGGACAGCTTGGACATCGTGCGATCACTGCATCTGTCCGCGACTGATGAAGCTAAAATCCTGAGCGGCAACACTCAGAGATTATTGAAGATTTGACGAGGATTAAAAAGAAGGAGAAGTTGAAATGAAAAAAGTGCTCATCACCGCCGGCGCGACTATGTCTATGATCGATCAGGTTCGCGGCGTCACTAATATTTTCCGAGGACAGACCGGAACAAAGATCACCAAATATCTTCATTATCGCGGCTACAACGTGACGCTTCTGACCTCTAATGCGAGGTTGGCCGGCCAACGGAAAAAAGCGCGTTGGAGAGTTAGGAAGTATCGGACTTTCAATGAGTTGTTGCATTTGATGCAAGAGGAAATTTGCTCGGGCACGTATGATGCCGTAATCCATTCGGCGGCTGTCAGCGATTATGAAGTCGCTGATGTCTGGGTCAAGGACATTGATGGCCGGCTGGTCATGATTGATAACAGCAAGAAGATTTCTTCGGAGCATGAGGAGCTGTTTTTTCGCTCCGTCAAGACGGAAAAGATCGTAGATTTGATCCGCGCTCCATGGGATTTTAAGGGTTACCTGGTAAAATTCAAGCTCCAAGTCGGTATAACTGACGACGAGTTGCTGAAAATCGCGGAAGCCAGCCGAACCCATAGCGATGCGGACATGATCGTGGCTAATTGCTTGGAATGGTCCCGGAAGTCAGCCTTCGTTATGACTGGCGAAAATGTCGTCCGTTATAGCCGCAAGAATTTACCGGCCGCGATTACGGATCGGATGGAAGGATTAAAATCATGAGTAAGAGCGGCAAAAAAGTAATTCTCGGCTTGACCGGCAGCGTGGCGACAGTAGTGGCACCGAAGCTCGCTCTTGCGCTAATTAACGCCGGCCACGACTTAGTCGTCGTAGCTACTGAACCCGCATTATTTTTTATGTCGCCAGAATTATTGTACTATGATAATGAGGGCGGCACTCATCATATGTGGTTGGATAAAAGCCATTCGCAACAGATTCGGGTTTGGAAAGACAAGGATGAATGGCCGGCCGGCGGATATCATAAGAATGATGATGTCCAGCACATCAAGTTTCGCGAGGAAAATGATGTGCTATTGATCGCACCGCTCACAGCCAATACCTTGGCGAAAATCGCTTATGGACAGTGTGATAATTTCCTGACGTGTATCGTGCGCGCCTGGCAGAAAGATAGACCGTTCATTTTGGCTCCGGCCATGAATACTGTAATGTGGGAAGATCCGATCACGTCTTACCAGTTTAATTTGTTGCGATCGCCCTTCTTCTATTCCACTCGCGAAGTAGAACGGGAAGTGATGCGTTTTTCCAAACTGACTATTGTCGAGCCGGTCGAGAAAAAACTCGCGTGCGGCGATGTCGGCAAAGGCGCCATGGCTAATATCGGTGACATAGTCAAAGCGGTTAATGCCGCATAGAGTACTTTTATCACCATCCGCCGCGGCGGATGGTTTTTTTGTTGGCCTTGACAAAAATAAGTTTATTTGATATAATGATTAGTCAGTCGAAAATGTGTGGATCTAGGCTCAAAACCTGCTATTTAGCAGAAAAAGGAGAAGTTTCATGAAAGCACGTTACAAATTGGTGATTATCGCAATTTTGGCCCTGTTGGCCGTAGTTTTCGGGCCTGTGGCAGCTAATGCCGGAGGCCTCGATCGTACCGCTGTCACTGGACCGACTGGTATTGGCAATGGCTCGGATCAGGACGGCGCTTGGCTGCAGGAAAATCTGGGCAGTCAGATACAAAAAATCGGCACGCAATTCGTAACCGGCGTTGAGATAATGGTTCCCAAGTTCACCTACCAGGATTGCTGGGGGCGGAAGTGGGAATCAAAAGGCGTGACGCATGAACTGCCATATCTGTCTTACTCTCAACAGTTGAGTGAGGACAGGGTAGTGGGAGTTGAAATCTCAACGAAGTATGGCCTCGGCGCCAGCTTCGAAAAGATTTATGGTTGTATGGATTCGCGTACGTTGATTAGCGGAACATACGTGGAGCCATTCATTGCTCAACGCCTGTCGGATCATTGGTCCGTCGGACTCGGTCTGGTCTTGGTGAATTCACAGTTGAGATGGCATGGGCCATTTGACGTCAATCGCGTATATCTGCCGATCGACGCCGATACGAAAGCTATCGGCTTCGGCGTGGGCGCAGCAGCTGGAGTATTTTACCAGCCGACGGATGACTTGGCGTTCGGAGTGAATTACACTTCGAGTGTTAAGACGAGAATGTCCGGTCGGACGGAAATACAGCGTCCATTCCATTTGCGCGATCGCATCAAGACTACTTTCGAATTCCCCGATCAGCTGGAGATTTCCGGCGCGTGGAAGGCGACGGATCGCTTGTTGCTTGTGGCTGATTGGACGCTTTACGGCTACTCCGATAACTCATTGGAGGCCGTAAAAATCCGATTTAATAAGTTATTGATCAATAAGCCGGTCAACACGAATTGGGTTGACAATTACGCCGTTCGCGCAGGAGCAAGCTACAAGCTTAGCGATCGTTGGACAGTCGGCGGCGGCGCAGGCTACATGTCCAAAGCGATTCCTGATAAAACGGTTGATTTTATGACACCGGACGTCGCAGGATATTTCGTTGCTGGCCGAGTCAAATATCAGGCGACCAAATCGGTCAGTTTGACGGCGGGAATTTCTCGCGGCTGGGGCAGCAATAAAGCTCGCGGCGCAGAGATCACTGCTGATGTCTGGACGGGTGTGTTGTCTGCTTCGTTCGACTTCTAAAACCGTTCTTTTTTAAAAACCCGCAAGCGCTCGCTTGCGGGAATTTTTTTTGCAAAAAAAATCGAGCTCAGCGGTTGCTGAGCTCTTTGAAGAAAGGTGCGTGGTTATCGGGCAAGGGGCAGGATGGCGCGGGCGGTCAGCCGAATCACACTGTTGCGAACGTCGATCCAGTGGTACTCGACACGCGGGCCTAGGCTCTTTTTGTATTCAATAAGTTGCTGCCAGCCGTAGCCGAGAGTGTGGAACAAACAACGCACTAAATATCCAATGTCATGCAGAAAGCTTTTCATGTCCAGTCTCCTTGTTTTTGGGTTTTATGTTCGTGCCTTTTTTAAGGCTTCAAATCAGTATATCATATTAACTGGTATTTGTCAATAGGTAAATATCTTGACAAAAATACTAGTATATGATATAATTGTTATATTAATCGGTATTGTGCTGATTTTCCTGTAAAATAGGCCGGTTTCGGACCTTAAAACATAGAGGAGTTTCTAACATGGAAACGAATAGTGATAAAAGAATGGTATTTTTGGCTCATTGGGTAGAAAGTTGGAACTGGTTGCTCTGGTTCTTCACTTTCCTTCACAAAAGACCGGAAAAGCGTTTCTGGCTGGTGTGGCTGTACCCGTTATGCTGGGCAATGTCGCTTGTATATTTGCTCGGCAAGAAGTCATTCAACATCGTCGATCGCTTCGCGTTTGAGACGTTGGGCGGCGAAAACATTGAAGGCCAAACTGCCTTGTTGCGCGACTTCGGCTGGCATTTTTTCCTGCCGCCCTGGCGCGACAAGATTCGTAAGAGGATTCTGGCAGCCGTTTTGAAATTGCAGGATACAACGGATGTCATCGGTTTGGGCGCGCTCATCAAAGATGAGCGGATTACGCAAGGAGGCAAGTGGATCGTCGATCAACTTGGCGATCGCTTGCGGACGCCGATTGTCCATGGCGATACGCTCACGGCAGCGACTGTTCTTCGCCAAGCGCTGGCGATTTTGGAAAAGTATTCTATCAAGAGCCCCGTATTTCTCACGGGTTCTACTTCCAAGATCGGTAGAGTAGTTGCGCTTGGTTTGGCTCAGCGTGGCATCAAGGTGCTGATGTTCACGCAAGATGAAGGACGTTTTCAAAAGATTGCCGACGAAGCCGGAGAATTCGCATCAAACCTGAAGCGTACAGAATTCTTGAGTGAAGGCAGAACCTGTTCCTTCTGGGTATCGGGCAAGGCGATCCCTGCGGGAGCCGATTTGTATCGGTTTGTTCCCGAAGGCGCAGTCGTTTTGAATTTTGCGGTACCTAATCCGCTCAGCAAGAAAGATTTCAAAGCTCGTTCCGACATCAAGTCGATCGAGGGCGGATTGCTGGCGTATGATCCCGGAAAGACCAGTCTCAAGTTTACTATGAGGCTCCAACCGGGAATTACGTACGCTTGCCATGCGGGCACATTCGTCCACGCTTTCAAGGACTGGAAACATCACGAAGTCGGTCCCGTCGAAATGGATAAGCTTGTTGAAGTCTGGCAAGCAGCCACGGAGATTGGCTTTAATCTGCCGGCGATTTAGTTCGGCTGATCCAAGCCGACGGAAAATTGTACGTTCAACTGACATCTTAGCGGGTGTCAGTTTTAAATTACAAAAAAATATGGTATAATGTAATCTATATAAGAATATTTTTCGTATGTTGATATCGGCAATTTACCCACTAATCAGCGCAATATTCGTTTGTGTTTTGGGTTTGTTTATTTTTATAAAAAATCCTAGGAACAGAGTTAATTGGACATTCAGCCTGCATGCGCTGGTAATTGCTGTATGGCTCTTCGGGACTTTTGAGATGTTTCTTAGTGTCGGCGATAACCAGGCATCGATATTTTGGGACAGATTCATTTATGCCGGCGTTGTCTTTATCCCGGCTTGCATGTATCATTTCGGCTTGGCAATAACCAATAAAAAGCGGAATTGGTTATTGATTTTGGCTTATATACTCTCCGTATTTTTTTTGATTATCAGCCGGACGGATTATTTCGTTTCAGGCGTTTTTATCTATCAGTGGGGAGTCCATACTAGGGCGCAATTATTCCATCATTTTTTCCTTTTATATTTTTTCTCCTACGTTGTAATTTGGTTTGTGCTTGTATATAAATATTTTCGTAAAACAGCAGACAAGCTGCAGAGACAGCAGCTCGGATGGCTTTTTATCGCCTTTTTGATACTTTTTTCCTTTGGACCATTAGGTTACTTGCCGGCTTATGGAATAAGTATTTATCCGATTTCATATTTATCAGGCTTAGTGTTCATTATTGTCCTGGCGTATGCCATAACGCGTTATAACCTGATGAATCTTAAGGTTATTGCGACGGAAGTTTTTTCCGTCTTATTAACTATTGCTTCCTTAGCGTCGGTTTTTCAGCCTGGGACAACAATGGAGATTGCCGGTCGAGTGGTAATTTTTATCGTCACTTTGATATTCGCCATTTTATTGATCAGATCAGTGCATCATGAAGTTCACCGACGCGAGGAAATGGAGGCTTTGAATAAGAAATTGAACAAAGTCACTAAGGACTTGGCCGATGCTAACAAGGAACTGAAAAGATTGGATGAATCCAAGTCGGAATTCTTGTCGATTTCTTCCCATCAACTCAGAACGCCGCTGACGATCATCAAAGGTTATTCGTCGATGTTGCTCGAAGGCAGTTTCGGCAAGATGACGAAGCCGGTCAAAGAAAGCGTGGAGAAGATTTTCGTCTCGACCGAGCGCCTGATCAATCTGGTCGAGAGCCTTTTGAATATCTCCCGTATCGAAGCCGGCAGGATTGAGTTTACCATCGAGCCGGTCGATCTGACGGAAGTGGCCAAGTCCATGGTCAATGATTTTCAAACTAAAGCCAAGGCGCGCAAATTGAAGTTGGAATTTGCCGCCGGCGAGAAGGTGCCGAAGGTCGCCGCTGATGCGCAAAAGATCAAAGACATTGTTTCTAATCTGATTGATAACGCCATCAAATATACCAAGAAGGGCGAGATCATGATCAGCCTGCATCAGGAAGGGCAGTCAGTCGTTTTTGCCTCGCAAGATACCGGCATCGGCATGGACGAGGAAGACATCGGCCGGCTATTCAATAAGTTCACTCGCGGCAAGGATTCGGCCAAGGTCAATACAGAGGGCACCGGGCTGGGTTTGTATTACGCGCGCGTCTTAGTAGAAAATATGGGCGGCCGCATCTGGGTAGAGTCGCCCGGCAAAGGCAAGGGCAGCAAATTCTCGTTCTCTTTGCCGCTGGCGGACAAGTCAAAAGCGAAAAAAATCAATACCTAAACACATCCGCTCGAGAGCGGATGTTTTATATTTGTGAGATTATTTCTTCTCCTCGATTTCTTCTTTAATCTGCTTGATGAATTCCTTCACGTCTTCGGCGCCGAGATCTCCTTCACTTCTCTTGCGGACAGCAACGGTCTTGGCTTCGACTTCTTTCTCGCCGACGACCAGGATGTAAGGAGTCTTCTGCTTTTCGGCCAGGCGGATGCGTTTGCCGAGCGATTCATCGGATTTGTCGATCTCGGCGCGGATGCCGGCGGCTTTTAATTCGGTTAAGACTGAATCGCCATAGTCGTTGAACTTTTCCGAGATAGGGATGACGGCGCACTGTACTGGGGAAAGCCAGGTCGGAAAAGCGCCGGCATAATGCTCGATGATGATGCCTAGAAATCTCTCCATAGATCCTAAAATGGCGCGATGGATGACGACCGGGGTCTTCTTACCGCCGTCGGAATCGGCGTATTCCAAGCCGAAGCGCGCCGGCAATTGGTAATCCAATTGGATGGTGGCGAGCTGCCACTGCCTGTTCAAGGCATCTTTGACTTTAACGTCGATCTTCGGGCCATAGAAAGCGCCGCCGCCTTCATCGATGGTATAGTCTAATTTAGACTGAGCAAGAGCTTTTTTGAGTCCGTCTTCCGCGTGATCCCAAGTCTTTTTTTCGCCCAGGAATTTTTCCGGACGGGTCGATAGATTGATAGTGTCGATCTCCAGGTTGAAAATCTTGTAAATGGTCTTGATCTTATCCAAAAGAACCAGGATCTCGTCGAAGATCTGGCTTTCGGCCAGAAATATATGCGTATCGTCCTGCGAAATCGATCGGACGCGAGTCAGGCCGGAGAGTGTGCCGGATTTCTCGTTGCGGTAGAGCGTCGTGGTTTCGGCGATGCGCAGCGGCAGTTCTCGGTAAGAATACGTGTCGCGGCGGAAGATTAGCATATGTCCCGGGCAATTCATCGGCTTGATGCCGATTTCATTATCGTCTTCGGCGTGATGCATATGGAACATATCGTCTTGGTAATGTTCCCAATGCCCCGATTCCTTCCATAGTTCGGAATTGAACAGCTGCGGCGTGCGCACTTCCTTATAGCCTTCGCCGTATGAATACTCGCGGGTGAATTTCGTCAGCTCGATCAGCATTTGCATGCCCTTGGGCAGGAAAAAGGGGATGCCCGGCGCATAGTCATGCATCATGAATAGATCCAGCTCTTTGCCGAGCTTGCGATGATCTCTCTTTTCCGCTTCTTCCAACATCAAAAGATATTTGGCCAATTCATTCTTGGTTTGGAAAGCCGTGCCGTAAATCCTCTGCAGCATCTTGTTCTTCTCGCTGCCGCGCCAATAAGCGCCGGCGATTTTCATCAATTTGAAATTTCCTAATTCCTTGGTGCTCTCGACATGCGGGCCGCGGCATAAATCCGTAAAGTCTCCGACCGTATAGAAGCTGACTTTGGTTTCTCCGGCTTCGGACAAATCCTTGATCAATTCTTTCTTGTACGGCTGATCAGCCATCTTGACCAGCGCCTCATCAACAGACATTTCGGTCCGCTCGAAAGGCAATTTTTTCTTGATAATCTCTTCCATCTTTTTCTCGATTTTCTTCAGGTCTTCGGGCGTGAAGGTTTGGCCAGCCAGATCGAAGTCATAATAGAAGCCGTCCTCGATTGTCGGTCCGATGGCGAATTTTACCGAATCTCCGAATAGTTCTCGCACGGCGTAGGCCAGGATGTGCGAGGTGGAATGGCGGATTTTGTCCAGATTTTCTTTGGTTTCGGGCATAAATTAATAATCAATAATCAAGATACAATAATCAATAATTGACTTAAATATACACTTTTCCCGCTTTAACGTCAATTGATTGACCGATAAAAGCCAATATGATAATATCCAGTTGAAAATAAGGCACCTTCATAACTGAATATACTTGGGAAACGCCACAGAAAAGGAGACACAGCTATGCGCGTAATGCCTAAACCGGAAGAACTTTCAGCTCCCAAGCTGCTCCGATTTATCAAGGGTCAGGATGAGCTGATCGCGACATTAAGGAAGAATATCCAATGCGTCTTGAGTATGAAATATGACAATTTAAAGGTACTGGGGGAAAAGATCAGAAAGGGAAAAACGACTGGCATGGAGCTGGAGGATTATCTGGCTCTGCATAAGGAATTGATGAGGAGCGAGGATTTTAGCGAAGGTTTCGCTGCGCTATACCTCTGGGGTCTGGCTGTTGACTTGGCAGGCGCCAAGGATGAGCCGGTATTTATTGTCCATTGGGAGCAAAGGGAAAGCTCAAGCATTTACCATCTGACTGAAACCATGGATTCGATCATGGAGTCGCAAGGGTTGATGCCGCCGCCCGATCCTTATCGGACGCATTATGTCGTCGAGTTCGGCGTGCTGGATTTCGCAGAATTGTTTTTTGATCTGGATATCCAGAAGTCGTATATCTGCGTTCAAAGCTGGCAGCGCTTGGAAAGCCAGCAAAGGGAAGCGATACCCTCGCCGGATGCCAGGAAAGTGACGACGGAAAATCTGGAAATTTTCCTGCCGCCGCTGCATAAGCTGGTGCTCACCAAACAGCATCCGGAACATCGAGACGCGCAAGAAGTCGTTGTCGGCACCGCAGCCGTCAAGGCCTGGCTCGCCAATTGCGCCGATTATCACTTGAAGCAGGAATTGATTAGTTGGCTCAAAAGCATCGGTATAACCGAATAAATTGCACATTCCTCACACAGGTTTACGGACCTGTGTTTTATTTTGTCTCCAGCCGGCGGAAGCTTGATTATCGGCCTGTTTTTTGCTAAGATAATGCCATGGAATACGCGATTGAAAAGATAAAAAATGAGATTATCGAGGCTGTGGCTCAGGCTGTCGGCCAGGAAATCGATAAGTCAAAATTGGAAATAACCGTCCCGCCGGAAGCGAGCATGGGAGATTTCAGCGTGCCTTGCTTTTATCTGACGAAGCTCTTGAGGATTTCACCGAATCAGATCGCGCAGGAATTGAAAGATAAGATTCCGGCCCAGGGCATGATCAAATCCGTGCAGAATCTCGGGCCGTATCTTAATTTTTATCTGAATTATAAATTGTTGCCGGCAAAGGTCTTGAAAGAAATCGGGAAAAAAGGCGATAAGTACGGCGGCCGCAAGGGAGATAAGGAAAAAGTAATGATTGAATTCTCACAGCCCAACACGCATAAGGAATTCCATATCGGCCATTTGCGCAATGTAGTTTTGGGATCATCCCTGGTGAATTTATATCGATTTTCCGGTAAGAAGGTGATCGCCGCCAATTACATCGGCGACATCGGCTCGCATGTCGCTAAAACGCTCTGGGCATTGGATAAATTTCATAAGGACGAGCCGGAGCCGGCTGAGCATAAGGGTCAATATTTGGGCAAGTTATACACGGAAGCTGTTAATTTATGCGAAAGCAACGAAGCATATAAGAATGAAGCGGCCGAGGTACAAAAGAAATTAGAAAATGGTGACAAATATTTCACGGCGCTTTGGAAGAAAACGCGCACTTGGTCACTGGATGAATTCGACGGAATTTATAAGACGCTGGGAGTGAAATTTGACAAGTTCTTTTACGAGAGCGAGGTCGAGAAACCGGGCAAGATCATGGTCGCTGAATTATTAGAAAAGAAAATTGCCGAGCGCTCGCAGGGAGCTGTCATCATCGATCTGGATAAGTACGGCTTGAAGCAATTATTGCTCTTGAAGTCTGACGGTTCGTCATTGTATTCGACTAAGGAATTGGCATTGGCAAGACTCAAATTCGAGAAGTACAAGATCGATGCGTCATACGTCGTGATCGACACGCGCCAAAGCTTTTATTTCACCCAATTCTTCAAGACGCTCGAGGTCATCGGCTTTAAGAAAAAAACGGCGATCATCCCTTATGAATTCGTGACTCTGAAAGACGGCGCCATGTCGTCGCGCAAGGGCAACGTCGTCTTATTCGAGGATCTCTTGAATGACATGCTGGCCGCGGCTGGAGCGGAAACGAAAAAACGCCATGAAGATTGGACTGATGATGAAATAAAATCCACGGCTCAAAAGATCGCTCTCGCTGCCATCAAATTCTCCATGATCAAGACGGGCCGCGGCAACGTGATCGTCTTCGATAAGGACGAGGCGCTGTCTTTCGACGGTTATTCCGGGCCATATCTGCAATACACAGTGACCAGGATAAATAGCATCCTGAGAAAGGCTGGCGCGAAGCCGGCAAAAGATGCCGATTATTCTCTGCTGGTCGAAGCGCAAGAAAAGGAATTGGTCATCAAGCTGGCGCAGTTTCCGGAAATAATCTCTGACGCGGCTAAGGCATTCGAACCGAGCCAGCTGGCGCAATATCTCTTCGAATTAGCTAAGATATTCTCCAGTTATTATCAGATAGTGCCGATTCTGGATTCCAAAGCCCAGATCCGCGAAGCGCGTCTAGTCATGATCGCCGATGTCAGACAGGTTTTAACCAACGGGCTGGGACTTTTGGGCATCGAAACGGTCGAACGGATGTAGTGTGTGATTCTTAGGAGTTTTGTGCTATAATTTTCTTGAGATGTATGCCTAAAACAAAAACGAAAATCGCCCTGATCGAGGACGAAAAAGACCTGGCTGAAATCTATAATCTCAAGCTCCAAATGGACGGCATTGAGACAGTAGTGATTAATGACAGCACTCAGGCTATTAATATCTTAAAAAAAGAGATGCCGGCTTTGGTCTTGCTGGATATTATGATGCCGGAAATCAACGGTCTCGAGCTTTTCGCCATGATCAGAAAGGATAAAACACTGAACAAGATAAAAGTGTATATTTGGAGCAACCTGACGCAGAAAAAAGATCAGGAAAAGGCGCAAAAATTGCACGTTGACGGCTATCTGATCAAGTCCGATTACACGCCGGCAACGCTCTCAGCAAAAGTCAAAGAATTATTAAAAAATAAATAAAGCATATTATGTCCAAACCAGTTATCGGCGACTCCTGTATCGCCTGCGGCACTTGCGAAGCGCTATGTCCCGAAGTTTTCAAAGTTGAAGATAGAGACGGCCGGATGATGGCTCACGTCTTGGAAGCCGATTATGACGCCTATGCGGCCAAGATCGATGAAGCCATTGGCGCTTGCCCGGTGCAGTGCATTTCCAAAGAGTAATATTTTTAGAAGGCGCTTCCCGATTTTATCGAGAGGCGTCTTTTTAGTTGACTTTTGGCGGTATTTTTTGGTATTATTCACACATTATGGCAGACACAAAAACCAATCCCATCGTCGAAAAGGAAAAGGAGATCCAAGCGTTTTGGGAAACGAACAAGATTTTTGAACAGTCATTAGAGCAGACTAAGCATGGCGAGGCTTATTCTTTTTACGACGGCCCGCCTTTCGCTACGGGTACGCCGCATTACGGCCATTTGGTCGCCAGCGTCATGAAGGATGTCGTGCCGCGCTTTTGGACGATGCGCGGGCATTATGTCGAGCGTCGCTGGGGCTGGGACTGCCACGGCCTGCCGATCGAGAACATCGTCGAGAAGGAATTGGGCTTCAAATCGAAAAAGGAAATCCTGGACTATGGCGTGGCCAAATTCAACGAGGCCTGCCGCAGCAAGGTTTTGGTTTACGTTGAGGATTGGAAGAAGACGATCGGCCGCTTCGGACGCTGGGCTGATATGGAAAATCCGTACAAGACGATGGATCTGGATTATATGGAAAGCGTCTGGTGGGTCTTCAAGGAGCTTTGGGACAAGGGCCTGATTTACGAGGGCTACAAATCGATGCATGTCTGTCCGCGCTGCGAGACGACTTTGTCGCAGCAGGAAGTCAGCGAGGGCTATAAGGACATCAAGGATCTGTCGGTGACGGCGGAATTCGAATTAATTGATGAATCCGGAACATTTGTCCTAGCTTGGACGACCACGCCTTGGACTCTGCCTGGCAATGTCGCTTTGGCGGTCGGCGAAGATGTGGATTACGTTACGATAGAAAAGAAAGACCAAGGCGATGGTGCGATGATTAAGTTTATTCTGGCTAAAGCGCGTCTAGCAGAAGTCTTCAAAGATTCTGAATTCAAGATCGTGAAGGAATTCAAAGGCGCGGAATTAGTCGGCAAGAAATACAAGCCGTTATTTCCGTATTACGAGAGCGCAGAAGCACAGGCGAAATTAAAGAACGCGGAAAATTTATATACGATTGTCAGCGCTGATTTCGTTACGACGGAAGACGGCACAGGCGTGGTGCATATCGCTCCGGCTTACGGCGAAGAAGATATGAAGCTGGGCAACGAGAAGAACTTGTCTTTCATTCAGAATGTGACTTTGAGCGGCAACTTTACCGATGAGGTGACTGACTTTGCCGGTCTAAACGTCAAGCCCGCCGAAGATACGCAGCAGACAGATGTTAAAATTATTAAATATCTGGCAGCTAAGGGATTATTGTTTGAAAAAGCCAAATTCGAGCACAGCTATCCTCATTGCTGGCGTTGCGATACTCCTCTGATTAATTACGCTACGTCATCTTGGTTTGTCAAAGTGACTGATATCAAAGAGAAAGCACTGAAACTGGCTGAACCGATCAATTGGTCACCGGCGCATATTAAGGAAGGCCGTTTCGGCAAATGGCTCGAGGGCGCGCGCGACTGGTCCATCTCTCGCCAGCGCTTCTGGGCTAGCGTCATTCCGATTTGGAAATGCGCCGATTGCGGGGAGATGAAAGTTTACGGTGCAGTCAAAGACTTGGAAAAAGACAGCGGGCAAAAAATCACAGATCTGCATAAGCATCATCTTGACGAAATCACGGTGCGGTGTAAATGCGGCAAGGAGATGAAGCGCATCCCGGACGTTTTGGATACGTGGTTCGATTCCGGTTCGATGCCGTATGCGCAACAGCATTATCCGTTCGAAAACAAGAAGGAATTTGAAAATAGTTTTCCGGCCAAGTTCATCGCCGAAGGCGTCGATCAGACTCGCGCCTGGTTTTATTATTTGCATATCATTGCCTCGTCCATCAAAGACAGCCGCGCCTTCGACAATGTCATCGTCAACGGCATTGTCTTAGCCGAGGACGGCAAGAAGATGTCGAAGAAATTGCAGAATTATCCCGAGCCGGAAATCATCATGGAACAGTACGGCGCTGACGCCTTGCGTTATTATCTTTTATCCGCGCCCGTGATGCAGGCGGAGAATATGAATTTCTCCAGCGCCGGCGTCAAGGAAGCGATGCAGAAGGTGATCATGCTATCGAATAATATCTTGAGCTTTTATAAATTGTACGAAAACAAGAATTACGAATTACGAATTACGAATTACGAATTTAATAACATTTTGGATAAGTGGTTGTTGTCGAAACTGAATCTGCTGGTCCAGGACGTGACCGAGGCGATGGAAAATTATGACTTGCCCAGGAGCGTCCGGCCGATCGCCGCTTTCATCGATGAATTCTCCACTTGGTGGTTGAGAAGATCGCGCGACAGATTCAAAGGCGAGAATGAAGAAGACAAGAAACAAGCTTTGACTGTCTTTAAATTTACGTTATTGGAACTCTCAAAAGTCATGGCGCCCTTCACGCCTTTTGTGGCCGAGCACATATATAAGGAGGCAGGTGGTGAAGCAGACTCAGTCCATTTGGAAAAGTGGCCCAAAGTGGGGAAAATTGAAAATGATGTCTTGGAACAAATGGAACTGGCGCGCAAATTGATCGAGCAAGGTTTGGCCGCCAGGGCCGAAGCCGGAATTAAAATTAGGCAGCCGCTATCATTGATGAAATTTCCAATTTCCAATTTCCAATTTCCAAAAGATGCCGAGGAATTCTTTGCGTTAATCAAGGAGGAACTTAATATCAAGCAGATTATTGCGGATAAAGAAATAAAAGAAATTACATTAGATGTACAATTGACTGACGAACTAAAAGTTGAGGGTGCAATGCGCGAATTGATCAGAACAATCAACGGTATGCGCAAGGAGGCCGGACTGACCATCAAGGACCGCATTAATATTGGCTGGGAAACCGACGGGGAAGTGGCTGGAAAAGTCTTCAAAGACGCGGTTTGGCAGGCTGAATTAGCTAAATCGACTCTGACTGATAACCTGAAAGAAGAGAAAAATGACGAAAAAGCGGTGAATATCAACGGGGATAAAGTTAAACTGAAAATCGCTAAAATATAGCAAAAAAGCGGCCTGAATGGCCGCTTTTTTAGTGATGTTTATATCTCTATTGACAAAAATGTTAATATATGCTATACTGTTTAATTACGTCGGCAATCAGGAATAGTCTTGGTTGTTGTCGGGGACCTTGACCGGGGGATAAAACCCCTAAAAAAGAGAGGAAATTCAATGAAGAAGACTCTTGGAGTAGTTCTCGTGATGCTTGTCGCACTCATGACGGGGTGTCCGTCGGCCGTGGTACCGCCAGTCGATCCGCCGGTGGTTATTCCGCCGGTCGATCATTCCAAAGACTTCGGCTCGATAGAGCTGTCGTTCGACAGTGCGGTCAGCCAGAGTGGGAAATCGCTTTCGGGCGATGACTACTACAATCTGGAACAGGCACTGAAGGATTCGGTCGCAAGCGTCAAGGTGACGCTTTATGATAAATCCTGCGGCATGCCGCTGGTGGACGATCAGCAGATTGATGCTTGTGCTAATTCGCGCAAGTTCGAGATTCCGATCGACATCGGCCAGCAATTAGTGACGCTGTCGAATATCAAGCCTGGCTTTTATTTCTTGCTGGCTGATTACATCAAACCGGCGAGCGATGGCGTGGAGGCGCAAACAGTATTCTCTGCCCGTACTGAAGTCTTGGTCACTGGCGGAGTAACCACTCCGTGCAGAGTCACACCGGTAATGGCGGAAAAAATCAGCCTGCGTTTCGAAGTCAGCGGCTGGCCCTGCCCTTTAGGCAACCAGTACGCGGTGATACACACTCATGCCGGCGACATCGACGGCGAAGTCGGGAAAGATGGTCTATTCTACTTCACTCTGCCGATGGATTTCGAATACGGGCAGTTGGAAACGAACGGCGTTTTCTGCGATTTGAGCCTGCGAGTCTATGACGTGATCGTCAACGGCTTGAGTCGGGTGCCATTCGTGGCGTCGCGCGCCTTTGGCGAGATTGTCATCGATGATAATTTCGACAATGACTTTACGCCGCAGTGGAATCCACTGACTGTGAGTCATTTCGGACAAGTGAATCAGTTGCGCCAGATTGTCGCTGATGGAAAGAATGTCTATGCCATTGGTTACAACAATAACGCCGATGGCCTGGTCAAGATCGACGTCAGCGACAAGTCAGCGCCGGCAGTGACGGCCTTCAATCCGTCGCCGTATTCATGGTATCCCGGCAATGTTCCGGGGCCGAGCAGCACGTATTGTGACGATACTTGTCTCGTCGTTGATGATAGTGTGGCCTATGTCGGCATGCTGTCAAACGGAATACGCGCGGTGTCGTTGGATCAGTCTGATCCATCGATTAATTTTGAAACGCTAAGCACGCTGTATTGGGGCAAGTGGATATTTGCGATGGAAACTAAGAATCGCTATCTGTTCGTCCTCGATGCTCGGTCGAATACGCCTGGGGGCTGGTCAGAAGCTGGCCTTACGGTCATCGACGCGTACAATCCTTCGCAAATGAGAATAGTCGCCAGTTTGCCCTTGCCGGTCAGTATGGCCATGGTGAGAAGCGATAATTCGCTCTTCGTGTCGAGCGGCGGGAATCAGATTGTGGAGATCGATATTTCTGATCCGTTGTCTCCGCAAATCAAGCAGTCGTTTCTGGCTTACACTGTTTGGAAGCTGGAAGTAGACAGCCGGAACAAGCTGCTTTTTACGCTCGGCCACAACGGTCTGACAGCGTATGACATCAGTCAGCCCGGCACAACCACCGTTCTCGCTCATTATGGACTGACCAGTTATTACGCCGACAATGCCATGGAGATGCAGTTGGTCGGAAAGTATCTGTATCTGACCGAGTATAACGGCGGCTTGCTGACCTTCGATGTCAGTCAGGCGGCGAGCGGCACGATCACGGCGCTCAATCCTGGTTTAGCCTATGGACTGAATTGGGCGGAGCACTTTGCGATTTACGGCCGCTATATGTATTGCGGCTTTAACCTTTCGCCCGGCGGCTTCGGCATCGTTGATCTGTCACAATCGGCAGACCAGCGAGGCTAGAAGTCAGCCAATTATTCTGTCAATTTTGTTCTTTGCCTGTCGCATGTTCTGCGGCAGGTATTTTTTTGTCTGCTTGAACAAAATATGTATTCATGCTATCATGCGCTCAGTCAAAATATGTCCTTTAAATTTTTAACAGTGCGCAACCAGGAGAAATAGCATGACAACAGAGGCAATCCATCCGGGCCAGGTAAGAGCCGTGGTTTTCGATCTATTCGGCACCTTGGTCAAAAGCACCAGGCTGACTAATCCATATCGGAAACTATACAGCCATCTCGGGCTGCCGGAAGAAGAAATGAAGCGCACGCGTTTAGTCGCCCAAAAGGATAATTTCGCGTCGCTCGCTGACCTGGGCGAGCGGCTTAATCCTGATTCTTTCCTCGACTATGCCGCGCTAGATCGGGAAGTCGAAGCTGAAGTGGCGTCAGTGACGGCATTTCCGGAAACGCTCGCCGTCTTGGAAAGACTGAAAAAATGCAAATACAAGTTGGGCGTGATATCTAATTTAGCCACGCCCTTCAAGCGCGCAGTCGTTGATACGGGAATTGATAAATTCGTCGACGAAGCCGTCTTTTCGTGCGATGTGGGTTTTGTCAAACCGGAGCCGCAGATATATCTCTTGATGATCGCAGCGCTCGGCTTGGATCCTCATCGGATTATCATGACCGGCGACCAAGCATTGAAGGATGCTCAAACGCCGCGCAGCCTTGGCATGAAGGGCGTCCATCTGGATCGCACTGGAAAGCAACCTGGCAGCATCGCGACTCTGGATGGAATATTCCGGCATCTTTGATCTTTATGGCCCGCAAGCTCATCCAGCTGCGGGTCTTTTTATTTTCCGCTTATTTTGCTAAGATAAAAACATGAAAAAGAGGATTATCATAATTATCTTGATCATTTTGGCTATTGCGGTTTATCTCAATCGCGCCTATGCTTGGATTTACAGCCGCTTTGATACCTTAAAGCAGCCTGACGTCATAACTATGACCGTAGAAAAAAAGGAACACAATATCAAATTCATCGCTTTGGGCGACAGTCTGACTTACGGCGTGGGAGCAGAAAACACCACCCAGTCATGGCCGGCGATTCTCGCCGGCAAGTTATCGAATAATCAGACCTCGGTCGAATTGACTGATTTAGCCGTGCCGGGCGCCTTATCAAAAGACTTGATAGACAGCCAGCTGGATGCGGCGATTGCCGCCCAGCCTGATTTGGTGACCGTTTTGATCGGGGTCAATGATCTGCATAATTTTATTCCGCAGGATATTTACCGTGAGAATCTGATTTATATCTTGTCGGAATTGAAAAGCAAGACGAAGGCTAAGATTGTTTTGATCAATCTGCCGTATTTAGGCACCGATAGCCTGCTTCTGCCTCCTTATAATTTGTATTTCGATCTGAAGACGAATAATTATAACGAAGAACTGAACAAAGCCGCTGACAGCCTCAAGTTGACTCCCGTCGACATTCATTCGACAAAGAAAATATTCCTGTCTGACAAATCCTACTATGCCGGAGATGATTTCCATCCGTCGGCAAAAGGTTATGAAGCCTGGGCCAATCTGATTTATGACGCTATTCAATAACTATTGGGTCTGGCAGACCGCGATCTTTACCGTCATATTTTTGGCGGTAGTTTTTATTTCCGCACGACCGAAAAAAGACAAGAGCGCCATGTCCAAGGAGACTTCCAATGAGCTGCGCGGCTTGGCGATACTCGGCATCTTGTTCGCTCATCTGACTTATGGCAAATTCTACGGCACGGAGTTCCTATTCCCTCTGGGCATCTGGTCGGGGCCGGCAGTCAATCTGTTTTTTTTCCTTTCCGGTTACGGCCTGGCAGCCTCGGCGATCTATCATCCCAAGTCGATCAAGGAATTTTTTAAAAAAAGAGTGATCAAGATTTATTTGCCGTTGTGGATTTTTTTAGCTGTTATCCTGCTGGCTGATAATTTTATCTTAAACCGGCATTATCCGTGGCAAGAGATGTTATTTTCTTTCATCGGTTATTATCCTGAGGCGAATTTTTTCACCTCCATCAATTCGCCGCTGTGGTTTTTGACGCCGCTTTTGTTTTATTATCTGGTTTTCCCCTTCATCTTCAGGCCTAAGCATCCCAGGCTGTCGGTTTTGGCGGTTTTTATCATCAGTTACGCCGCCTTCTGGCCTCATTGGCCGGTCTCGCCGCAGATACTGGAATTTTATCAGTCGCACTGGCTGGCTTTCCCGCTGGGCGCGCTCTTCGCCGCACTGATCGTTTCGCCGCAGGCTATCTGCGCCAAGTGCCTGAGGAACGGCACTTGCCTGACCTATAAGTGGGTGCTCTCCGCCTGGACTATGACTCAGGACAGCTGTTTCAGGCCGCTGGCTGCCGCAATCAATCGCTTCCGCAATATGGCCGCTCCTTGGCGTTGGCTGCTTCTTGTTATTTTAGCCGCCTTGGCCTGGCAGACGGCATATCACTCCGGAGTCGGCAAGGGATTATGGCTGGAGCAGAGTTACGCGCTTTTCACGATGTTCTGTTTAGTGCTATTTTTCGCTCTCAAGAAGACTAAATTCAAATTCTTGGAGCTGGTCGGGGTTTATTCTTTCGAAATTTATTTATGGCATTGGCCGCTCATCGGCCGTTATGACTTGCTGTACCAGTATCTGCCGCCGTGGCTCGCCACCGTGCTTTATCTGCCGCTATTGCTTCTGATTGCTTATATATTCAATCAATTGGCGCGGCTCATAGAAAATAAATTTATAAGCAATAAAAAAACTCTCTCGAAATAATCGAGAGAGTTTTATGAATATTTAGTAATGCTCAGGATCGCGTAATTTTTCTTGCGCTGCTTTGGCATCGCCGAAATTTTTTTCCGAAGCTTTTTTCAATTGCTCATCCATATCGGGTGGCCGTACGCTCACCTCTATTTTACCCTCAAGGATCGCCGGCTCGATTTTTTGGTCATTGAATATCGCTGGATTGCCGGCTTTCATTCTGTTGATTTCTTTTTGCGTCTGCTCCTCAGATTCCCTTTTCATTTTTGCCAATTCAGAGTCACTCGGTCTGGAAGTCCGCTCCCACGTTACAGTCCCTTCTTTGGAAATGGAAACTGGTTTGCCCTTAGCCTCATTTGGCGGTATTTTTTCAAATCCGAACATACATTATTGTTATTAGTGTTGGAATTATAGCCTTATTATGCGTAAAATGCAAGACAATCCGCTTCGTTTTGTCTTGCCTGTCGGTTTATGGTAATATACAGTAGTAAAATATGAATTTCAACGATCATCAACAGCTGAATCGGGCTGCGCAGGCTAGTCCTGCGTCTCCGCCGGCCAGCTATCCCAAATTAGCCAAAAAAAGAAGGGGCGGCTGGCTCTGGTCTGTTTTAATAATATTGATTATTATTGCCGCGGCGATTTTTTTGACCGCCGTTTATTCGGAAATTTCCGCGCGCGACGCGCAGTTCAAGGATCTGATAAAATCGGCTCAAAAAGGAACGACGGGCGCGATCTTGGAAAATCAGCTGCTGAGCGGCCTGAATGGCGCCGTGATTTCCGCCAGCTCGACTGCCGACGATTCCGTTTCCTCGACTTTGGCAGCCGTAGAGAATTCCGTTCCCAAGGATGCCAATCGCCAATTGGCGGAAAAGCTTGATCGGCCGCACTTGGGGAATGCATCGTCGAGCTTAGTCATCGTCGAATTCGCCGATTTCCAATGCCCGATATGCCTGCAAGAGTTTCCAATCATCAGGGCGGTGACCAATAAATATTCTTCAGACATCCGTTTCATATTCCGCAATTATCCCGTCATTGATCAGAACTCTATGATGTTCGCCGAAGCCGGGATGTGCGCCCAAGAGCAGGGGAGATTCTGGCCGTTCCATGATCGCCTCTATGCCGCTCAAGGCCAGATCGCCAATCTTTCCGATTTCCAGCAGATCGCCGTCATGTCCGGCTTGAACTGGAATAAGTTGCAGGATTGCGTCAATAAGGAAAAATACAAGGATCAGATCTTGCAGGACATGTCTGACGCGCTCGATCTGGGAGTCCGCGGCACGCCGACCTTTTTCGTCAACGGCAAAAAATTGGAGGGCGCGGTTGACGAATCCGTATGGGATGATATCATCAGTAAATACAAGCAGCTGAATAACATTAAATAAGATCCATATGATAGAAATTAGAATCCATGGCCGAGGCGGCCAAGGCTCAGTGACGATGGCGGAACTTTTGGCAGAAGCGGCATATTACGGCGGCAAGGTGGCGCAAGCTTTTCCCAGTTTCGGCGTGGAAAGGCGCGGAGCTCCGGTTACGGCTTTCGTCAGGATCGATGACAAGGAAATCAGGATACGTTCCCAGGTTTATTCTCCCGACTATGCCATAGTCCAAGACACTTCGCTTCTCGAGGGCGGCAAGATCATGGCTGACTTGAAAAAGACTGCGACTATCCTGATGAATTCCTGCAAGGAATACATCTGCACTGTGCCGCATGGCGTCAAGATCAGGGACATTGACGCGACTGGCATCGCCCGCGAAGTGATCGGCCGGCCGATTATCAATACAGTACTTTTGGGCGCATTCGCCGCCATGTCCGGTTTGATCGAATTGGAGGCGGTGGAAAAGGCCATCCGTCATCGTTTCTCCGGAGATATTGCGGAAAAGAACGTGGCCGCCGCCAAGCGCGGCTTTGAAGTAATGTCGAATAACTAATCACTCATCAGCTTATATATGAAACACGAATTAACCTGCCAGCCGGGAACGACCAATTTGGTCAAAACCGGCAATTGGCGCGAAGAAAGCTATCCGGAATTCGATCATGAGATCTGCATCGGCTGCAAGCTGTGCGGCATGGTCTGCCCGGAAGGCATTTGTTTTGATACAGGTGAAAAGAATTCGCGCAAGCAGAGTATTTATGAGGCTGATCTGGATTATTGCAAAGGCTGCGGCATCTGCGCCGAAGTCTGCCCGGTCAAAGCTATCGCGATGAAAGAGGAGAATAAATAATCTTTATGAAAAAAATATTAGAAGGCTCTCGGGCTGTGGCCGAAACCATAAACAACATCAAGCCGGGCGTGGTGTCGGCCTACCCGATCACGCCGCAAACGCATATCGTGGAAGACTTGGCGAAATTCAAGGCTAACGGCGAGGCGGATTACGAATACGTGCGGACGGAAAGCGAATTCGGCGCGCTGTCGCTTTTGATCGGCGCCTCGGCCGCGGGCTCTCGGACTTATACCGCCACTTCGTCGCAAGGCTTGCTTCTGATGACCGAAGTGATCTTCAATGTCGCTGGCCTGAGGCTGCCCATCGTCATGACTGATGCGAACCGTTCCGTGTCCGGCCCGATCAATATTTGGAATGACCAGCAGGATGCCGTGACTATGCGCGACGCCGGCTGGCTCATGCTTTACGGCGAGACCAATCAGGAAACATGCGATCTCCATGTCTTGGCTTACAAAATCGCCGAGCAATTGCTGATTCCGGTCATGGTGAATATGGACGGCTTCGTTCTGACTCATACTGTCGAACCGGTGGATGTACCAGAAACGACGCAGATCAAGAGATATCTGCCCGATTGGCAGCCGAAAGAAACTCTCGATGTAGCTAACCCCATGACTTTCGGCTCATTCGCCACGCCGGCGCATTATTTTGAGATCAGGCAGGAATTGCATGAGGATATCATCAAGTCGCAAAAGGTCATCGCCAAAGAAATGCTAGAATTCAAAAAGATCTTCGGCCGGAAATTATCATTAGTCGAATATTACGGCGATGAATCGGCCGATACGGTCATCGTGGCCGTGGGCTCGGTGCTGGGCACCATCAAAGAAGCAGCCGATGAACTTAATCAAGCCGGCCAGAAAGTCGGCGTGCTGAAGATCACATCGTTTCGGCCGTTTCCGGCGGATGAGATAATCAAGTTGATCGGAAGTAAGAAAAATATCGCGGTCATCGATAAGTCATTGTCGCTGGGCGAAGAAGGAGTTTTTGCCGGAGAATTGCGCCGCGTCTTTTACGGCAAATCCAGCGCCAAGATAACCGGCTTCATCATGGGACTCGGCGGACGCGATATAACTAAAGATATGGTGAAGAATGCCTACGAGCAGGCTTCGACAGCGAAAGAAGAAACTATATTCATTGGAAAATAAAGAGGTAATTTCTAATGTCTAATATCTAATTTCTAATAAAATGTTTAATTAAAAATTATGAAGCCAATTGAAAATTGAGGTTTTGAAATTATATTAGTGATTAGGATTTAGGAATTAGAAATTATTTAATTAAATTATTATGCAAACTGCAATAAAAAAGAAATATTCGTCGCCTTTGCCTCATCTTCTTAACCCGGGTCATAGCGCCTGCGCCGGCTGCGGCATGATTATCGCTGCCCGCTTAATGGTAAACGCGGCGGGAAATAACTCCATCATGGCCAATGCCACCGGCTGCAGCGAAGTGACGACGACGCAATATCCCATGACCTCATTCAAGATTCCATGGATCCATTCGCTTTTTGAGAATCCTGCCGCTGTCGCCTCGGGAATTTATTACGCCCTGAAGCATCAGAAGAAAGACGAGGGCATAAATGTCATCGCCGCCGGCGGCGACGGCTCGACCTTTGATATCGGTTTGCCGCATATCTCCGGAATGTGGGAAAGAGGAGATAACGTCTTATATGTCTGCTACGACAACGAGGCGTACGAGAATACCGGCAATCAGACCAGCGGCTCGACGCCAATTGACGCCAGCACGACGACCGCGCCGGCCGGAAAAGCATCTCTGGGCAATCCGACGCGCAAGAAAGACATGATCAAGATCGCCTTGGCGCATCATATACCGTATGTCGCGACTTCGTCTGTCGCTTATCCTTATGACATCGAGGCTAAAGTTAAAAAAGCGCTGACCATGAAGGGTCCGAAATATATTCAGATCTATGTGCCTTGCGTTCCGGGCTGGGGGATTGAGCCTAAGGATACCCCGAATTCTGCCAAGCTGGCGGTTCAGACCGGTTATTATCCCATTCTTGAGTATGTTAATGGCGAGCTAACGAATAAGATGAAGATAACTAAGAAGGCGCCGATTGAGGATTTTTTAAAGCTGCAGAAACGCTTCAGGCATCTGTTCAGCGGCGATACCAATAAGGAGGAAATCGCCAAATGGCAGAAAATCTGCGACGACAATATCAGCGAATTCGGCTTAATATAAGTTTGCTTGCAGAAATCAGCAAGGAAATCTCTCGATCCAATCGGGAGATTTTTTGAATAATTTTTCCACTTTGAGAAAACAATAAAATTATGATATAATATATCTGTCATTCATGACAATTCTCTCATGGATTTTAGTAAAAATATAAAAACTTTTATTAAGAGCGATAATCTGTTGCTTGAAGTTTTAGCCGCCGCCTCTTTTTTTATCGTGGCTGTGCCTCTTTGGATGTTTTTGCATTTTTGGAGTTTGCTGATTCTGGCGGTTTTGCTGGCCAATATCCTGATTTTAATCACGCATTACAAAAAAGTTTCCATTCCTGTCATCAGCCATCTCGTCGCCTGGGAATACAAGCGCATAAAAGCCAAATCATATCTGGATAAAGATATCCATCGCCTAGTTTATGATTTAGAAAAAAATTATCTCAAGTTCTTGCATTATCTGGCGCTTCTTTTCCGCACCATGGAAGATAATCATAATCTTCTGATTGACCGCCATGAGCCATATTCAATCGAATTCGGCAAAAAGACTCTGTATGAGAAGGTAGCTAAGAAAAATCAAGTCAGAGACGAATACCTGAGGGAATTTTCTGAGCTCTATCATCACAAAAAGAAGAAGGCTTTGCGTTACTCATATCTTACTTCCGCTGCGCTTGTCGCCGGCACTACCGCAGCCAGCTTGATTGTTTCTCTTTTGCTGAATATTTTTACTGTCCAGGCCGCCACTTACGGCTGGATCCAGACGGATTGGTCGGGCGGAGCTAGTTCAACGGCCACAGCCGTCCATCCGGGCGACGAAACAGGCTGGAAGAAGTTCAGTACGTCGACGAATATTTCCTTCCTATCCAATAGCACGGTCTTGCAGATGACTTCCAGCACCAGCTATGTGACTGACACAGGTACTTTGACGACCAGCACTGACGCCAGTTTCAATTACGCCTCCGGCGGAGGATTTGCCAACGGTATTTATTCTGCCGCTTTGAATTTTGGCACAGGGTCCAGCAGTAAAGTCACTTTGTCGGCTTCGACGGCCAATATGGATAATGTAATTCCTATCGTTAATAATTCTGGCAGCATTGTTTATGATTCTGTCGATGATGCCTATTGGGTTCTTAGTACGGGAAATTTTTTGCAAAAGTTCAATGCCTCTACATTCGCGCAAGTCGGAGCTACTACTACAGTTTCTACAACTGCGGAAGTCATAGGTTATGACCCCACGCAGAATGTCATTTGGATCGGCGGCACGGCCAGCATCCAGAGAAGGGATGCGGCTACCGGCGCGCTGCTCACAACTACCGCCGCTACCAGCCATGCCTATGGCTTTGCATTTGATTCCAGCCAAAATGTGATGTTTGCGGCGATTGCCACCGGCGCTGCCAGCACTCTGAGAAAATATAATTCTTCGACCAACGCTTTGATGTATTCGACGACTACCGGCCCTACCGGCTTGAAGATCGCTTACGATTCCGCCCGCCATGGAGTCTGGGTGATTTCTTCCGCCAGCTCGACTGCTGTGCTCTATAGCGCGACGAGCGCCACCATGGACATACTTTCGACAATCACTGTCGGCTCTGGAAACACGAATATTGTTTACGATTCCGTCCAGGATGCTGTCTGGGTGGTCAACGCCACGGTGATAAAAAAATTCAATGCTAGTACTGGTATAATTGTTGGTACGACTACCCCATTTGTGGCGCCAAACGGAGTATTGATGTATGACCAAGTAAATAATGCTGTCTGGGCTGGACTTTACTCGGCCTCCGGCTATGTTCAAAAAATCGATGCCAGCAATGGAACGAGCGCTGGCCTATTTCTATTGAGTTCCGGCACTCAATCTAACGGCGCGTTGGCCTACGATTCATTGCGCAATATGGTTTGGACTAAGGAGACTGGACCTGGTAGCGCGAATGACGCGATTGGGTTCAATGCTTCGACAGTCCGCGGTCCTCAGGTCATGAGCAGCACTAGCGTCTATACCTTACCTAGAAGAGTCACTTATGATTCAACACAGAATGCAGTTTGGGTTGTCAGTGGAGACGCTACCGGCCGGTTGCAGAAATTCGATGCCTCCACAAAAGCGCAGGTCGGCAGCAATATTTCGATAGCCACATATCCAAATGATTTAGTCTATGATTCTAGACAGAACGCCGTCTGGGTTATCAGTTATAATACTCCCACCGGTAAATTGCAAAAATTCAGCGCTATAGATGGAACCCAAATTGGGTCGGATATAACGACTAATAGTCGTCCTTATGCTTTAACTTATGATTCGGCTCAGAATGCGGTGTGGGTTGTCAATTATCAGGTGTCGAATATGCAAAAATTCGATGCGTTTACGGGAGCTCAAGTGGGCAGTACAATGACTTGCACCGGTGGTCCCGAGGGCATCGCATATGACGCTACGCAGAATTCCGTTTGGGTGATTGGCTATACTTCTTCGACTATGCAGCAATATAATGCGGCAACCGGAGCGCAAATCGGCAGCAACATTACGACCTGCACAAATCCCAATTCCATCACCTATGATCCGGCGCAGAATGCCGTCTGGGTCGCCTGCTATTCCAATCCTGGCATCATGCAAAAATTCAATGCTGCCACGGGCGTGCAAATCGGATCTAATATTGCTATAAATTCAAGCGTGGCGGAGATTCTGTATGATTCCACGCAGAATGCCATTTGGGTCTCTGGACAGAATACGGGCCCTGGTTACACTCGCGGGCCCAGTTTGGAAAAATTCGATGCGGCCACCGGCGCTAAATTAAGCACGATGTATACCGGCGGTTACGGTTACGGCATGGGCGGCATCGCCTTTGATCCGACACAGAACTTGATCTGGCAGGTTTACCGCAATGGCTCGGCGCTGTTTGGTATTACGGCTGGCGTCTTCAATACCCCAGGCACATTCACTTCCGCTTCGATTGATTTTAGTCAGGGCGTCAGTTACTCGACTTTGGCTTGGCTGCCTGCCACTCAAGCTGCTATCTTGGGCAGCAATGCTCTGCAATTCCAGATCGCAACCAATAACGACAATGCGACTTGGAATTATTACGGTCCAGACGGTACGGCCGGCACTTACTTTACTGCCATTAATCAGACAATAGCTTCTTCTACGGCAGGTATGCGGTATCTGAGGTATAAGGCATATCTGGCTTCCGCCGCGCCTTCCAGTACTCCGCTTTTGACCAGTGTGACGATTAATTATTCGAAATACGCGACTTCCTCCGATTTGATCTCTTCCAAATATGATTCCGGCAGTTCCAGCAATGTCGTGCCGAAAATCACCTGGCTGGGCAGCGGGACTTCCACTAATGTCACGTTGCAAATGCAGATTCGTTCTGCCAGCACTTCGGCTGATCTGGATACGGCAGCCTGGTGCGGATATGCCGATGTCGGCGACACTTGCGACGGCACGCATTATTTCGATTATACTCAAAATGGCAAAACAATTACTAACGTCAACCATCCCCTAATGCATGGCGGTAATGACGAGTGGTTCCAGTACAGAATTGTGATGACATCAGACGGAACAGCGACGCCGTCTCTAACTAGCGTCAACACGGTTTACGTCGTCAATAGCGCGCCGGAGTTCGCTTCTTCTACGACTGCCTCTCAAAGAACGAGTGATGGTAAGGTGGCAATCACTTATTCCGCTCTGGACTCGGACACGGCATCTTCCGGCGTGGGCTGCCCTCTGTGCGTCGTGCCATCTTTTGAATATTCGACTAATAACGGCTCTTCTTGGACGGCCATCACTTCCGGCTATTTGTCCGCCAGTGCTACTGCTTCCACCACAGTCAATTCATCGACGCCGAGCACTTATACCGTGCTTTGGGATGCGAAATCGCAGATCAATGGCATTTCAACCACCACGGCGAAAATCAGGATAACCATCAACGATGCCGAAGGGGCGAGCAATACCGCCGTCTCTTCGACCCCTGCCTTTTCTCTGGACGTAAAGAATCCTGTACCAACCGGTACTGGCGTTCAGCTCATAGCTTCGACTTCGCCGACGCTCATAAATCTTAACGCTGCCGATGACAATCCGATGACGACCTGCATTTCTACTTCTTTATCCGATATAGATAGCCATTGCCATACTTACAACAGCACCTCGACGATTACTTTGGGATCTTATACAAGAATATACACAAAATTCGTCGACGCCTATCAGAATTCTTATTCCGTGACTACGGATGCGCCTGAAACGCCGACTAATCTCGTCATCAGGGATATTTCCGATGTTACCACGCCGGCTTATCAGGAACTCATCGCGTGGAAAGCGGTGGCGGGCTCATTCTCCAAGTATCATGTTTATTTTTCGACCGACGGCTCGACTTATCAGGAAGTAAGCAGTATTGCCGACAGAAGCATCAATTATTTCTTCCATCAGAATCTGACGGGCGGAGCGACATATTATTACAAAGTTTACGTCGAAGACAGCAATGGCAATGCCTCTCAATTTTCTTCCGTCGTCAGCGATATTACTGACGGCGTTGGCGGCACAAATACTACTCCGCCGGCCATCACCAATGTCCAAGTGATTTCTACCACCACGCAATCTGCCGTCATCGAATGGGATACGGTTGATCTAGCCAATTCCAATGTACATTTTTCCGTTAACTCCGCGCCTCCGTTCAATGATACGACCGGCGTCGTATCGCTCGTGGACAATGCCGCTGGCGTGGGCCGCCATCATGTGGTCTTAACGGGTTTGACTCCCGACAAGCCGTATTATTTTTCTGTTGAATCAGAGAATGCCTTGGGCATAGCGACAACTGACAATAATGGCGGCGGCGGCTACACCTTCAGAACCGTCTCAGGTCCGCAGATTACAGATGTTACGACAAACGCTATCAGCAACTCCGGCGCCACGATCATCTGGAATACCGATATCGCCGCCGATTCGTATGTCTATTATTCCACTAGTTCCGACTTATCCAATTACGGCAGCGCCAATTTGTCCACGCTGACTGCCAATCACTCAGTGACTTTGACCAGCTTGAATCTTGGCACTACTTATTACTATTACGTTAAATCGGGGGTAGCGACCGATGATAACGGCGGCGCCTACTATTCCTTCAATACATCGAGAGACAATGTCGCTCCGGTCATTTCTGTCGTTTCTTCTACTGTCGTGACTGATGTCAATGCTCTCATCACCTGGACCACTAATGAACTGGCAGATTCCAAAGTCGATTATGGCACTAATTCCGGCACGTACACTGCTTCAGTCAGCGATCCTACGTTTAGCGCGGATCACAAGCTTCTTCTGAGCGGATTATCGACCAGCACCGCCTATTATTATAAAGTTACTTCGAATGACGCCAGTTCCAATCTCTCATCATCGACGGAATACAGCTTCACTACCTTGGAAACCTTGTCGCAGGAATCGGCGGTCTTGTTGCGGGAAGCGCAAGCGACGCAAACCGGCACGGCCGCCGGAGCTGCCAGTGTTGTTTGCGGGGGAGGCGGAGGCGCCAGCATTGACCGGACTAAGCCGGTAATCTCGCAAATTTCAGTCGAGCCGATCGGCGCCAATATTGCGACTATAAAATGGTCCACGAGCAAAGTCGCCAACAGCATCATCGAATACGGCGCTCAATCCGGCGTTTATGACTTATGGTCCAATAAGCTCGATAGCGTCTTAGATCATAGCATTGTTTTAAAATCATTGGATCCTGTCACGACTTATTATTACCGCATAAATTCCATCGATAGCAACGGCAATACGGGCACCGGCCAGGAAGCCAGCTTTACAACCCTGTCGTCTTCTCAAGACGCTGCCTCCGCCAGTTCATTATCCTCAGGAGAAAAAGAATCGATGTATATCGCCGCGATGAATAAGGCGATCAGCATTATGAGCCAATTAGGTTCGCAGGTTTCCGTCAGTACTCTGGAATCTTCCCTCAATTCGCAGTACAATCTGATCCGTCAATTGTCAGACAGCGTTCCGGTGCCGCTTCTTTCCGGCGAACCGCGCGTTCTGACCACCGCCGATACCGCCACTATCACTTGGCATACGGATAAAAAAGCTAATTCCCTAGTAGCGCTCGCGCCAGAAATAAAATACGATAAAACCAAAGGGCCGGATGCGTATCAGCAGGTGGTAGGCAATTCCAATGAGGCCGTAACTCTCCATACAGTCACGGTTTCCGATTTAGAGCCGGAAACGACTTATCATTATCAAGTCAGGTCGATGAGCGGTATTGGCGGTATTGGCGCGTCGTCTGATTTCACCTTTAAGACCAAGCCCAAAGAATTAGAAATTAGCAGCTACACCGTAGAAAAAGTCAATGCCCAGACTGCAATTTTCAGGTGGCTGACCAATAACGAAACAGATTCATCCGTCAAATACACTCCTTTCAGAAATGGCGTGCTCGCAGTCGATTCAAGCAAGACGGTCAGCAGCAAGAATTTTTCCACCTTGCATAATATCACTGTCGACGGCTTCGAATCCGGCGTCTTGTATGAGATAGAGCTGTCCGGCAAGGACTTGAAGGGTTTGATTATCAGCAAGAAGATCTCATCATTTTCGACCGGAGCGGATAATTTCCCGCCGACCATTTACCAGGTCCAGACCGAGTCAGCGCTCTCTACCGGCAAGCAATCCAATGTCCAAACGATCATTTCCTGGCTGACGGATGAGCCGGCCACGAGCCAAGTCTTCTATCAGAAGGGCGTCGGCACCGCCACGGATGCGTCCTGGGAGAAAACGCCGATCGATAATAATTACTCGAAAAAGCACATCATCGTCCTGACCAAATTCGAGGTCGGCCAGATCTACCAATTCAAGATCCAAAGCGCCGATTCCAATAATAATCTCGGCGTGTCCAAAATTTACACCATCTTGGCGCCGAAGCAATCGGAGTCGGTCTTCCAAGTCATCATGAAGAATTTTGAAGACATCTTCGGCTGGACGCAGCAATTGAACAAATAATCAGGATTAAAACTCTATGGCTGAAAAGCCGATCGTAAAAGCGGATAAATTAAGCGTCATTTATTTCATGGGCAGGCCCAACCAGGTCAATGCCGTGACTGACGCCAACTTGGAAATTTTTCCGGGCGAGTTTATAATTTTTTTCGGCCCTTCCGGCTGCGGCAAATCGACTTTGCTTTACTCGATTGCCGGGCTGGAAAGGAATATCCAAGGCGACATCTTCATCGACGGCAAGAATCTGGCCAAATTCGACAATAAGGAATTGGATAATCATCGCCAGCATACCATCGGCATGATTTTCCAGGCCTATTATCTGATCAGCTCGCTCAGCGTCATCAATAACATCGTCTTGCCGCAATTCTCGCTGAACACGAAAAACAGCGAGCGCGAAAAGAAGGCGATGGATCTGTTGGAATTTTTCGGCGTCAGCAAGCAGAAAGAAAAATATCCGAATGAGCTTTCCGGCGGACAGCAGCAGCGCATCGCCATCTGCCGCTCATTGATCAATGATCCCGAATTGATCCTGGCCGACGAGCCGACCGGCAATCTCGATTCCAAATCAGCCACAGACGTGATGAATCTGCTTTTGGAATTGAATGAGAAAAAGAAAAAAACCGTCATCTTGGTCACGCACAGCCCTGGCAGTTTGGAATATGCGCATCGCGTCTTCCATATGAAGGACGGCCGCATCATCGACACGACCGTCAACCGTCGGCGAGGCGAGCCGGTCAGCGGCGCCCTGCGCGAGGCCAATGTCTTGGCGAAGGATTTAGAAACGACAATCCAGAATAAGCCGGGGAAAAAATCAACGGCAGCCAAAACAGCGGAAGGCTCCGGTTTGGGCCAGGGGAATATGCTGGTCAATATCAAGGCGCGGGAAATCGTGGCCGAGGCTTTGACCGGGCTGTCTTCGGAAGAGCTAGGCCATATCGAATCGATCGTAGAAAAAATGATCACCGGCAGCATCAAGGGCAAGAGCCAGAATCTGCTCAAATATCTGGATAGCGACACTGTACAGAAAGGCCTGGGCTTCGATGAGAGGACGGCTAATAAGCTAACTACTAAGATCAAGAGCGTCATCAAAGAGATCAAAGAGCTGCATGAAGAAGACGAGAGATTCAAGAAACAGTTCTACCATGATTTGAGTCCTCAGATCACCAGCATCAGGCATTATATCTTCGACCTGTTCGATATCAGGCTAAGCCGCCATCAAGCCGTCGTCAATTTCGATTATATGATCAAGGATCGCTTGAACGATATCACCGACATAAATGAAGTCCGAGCGATGTTGCATCGGCCGATCGACGAAGGCGGCGTCGGCATAAACAAAAGAAGCGTGGATAAGATCGCCAAGCGCATTGAGCTATTAATCTTAGGCAAACTCTAATATGAAATTTTCCGACGCATTAACCTTATCGACCAGGATGTTCAAGAATCGTCCCATGAGGACGTTCCTGACGATTTTAGGCGTCAGCGTCGGCATCGGCACGGTCTTGTTCCTGGTTTCTCTCGGCTACGGCTTGCAGCAAGTCATCTTGAATAAGATTACGACAGCAGATTCCCTATTAAGCCTCGATGTCAGTCCGGGCGTCTCCAACTTGGTTGAATTATCGCAAAGCAACGTCGATAAGATCGGCCAGATCGACGGCGTGGCTGAGACCAGCCGGCTGGCCAACATCTCGGCTCAGATAACTTTGGGCGACAAGACGGCCGACGGCGCGATCCTGGCTGCTGACCAGTCATTCTTCCGCTTGAACGGCGTCAATATCGATTACGGCAAAGCGATATCTTCCGACGATACTCTGGAAACAGTCGTGTCTTCAGCCGCCTTGAAGCTTTTTAATCTGACGCAGGAAGAAGCCATCGGGAAAACCATACAAGTCACGCTATACATCACATCGATCAATGCTGATGGCTTCGAGGAAGTGAAGACGGTCAAGCGCACCGATAATTATACTATTGTCGGAGTCATCGCGGATGAAAACAGCGTCTTCTCATACATACCATTGAAGTCTATAAGTGATGTAAGTATCGGCAAGTATGACGAGTTGAAAGTCAAAGTGGCAAAAAATGACGCTATGGATCCGATCAGGACACAGATCATGGAGCAGGGGTTTCTTGTCTCCTCATTATCGGATACCATTGATCAGGCCAATAAGATTTTCCAGATCATCCAGATCATATTATTCTCTTTCGGCTTCGTCGCCCTACTAGTGTCGGCCATTGGCATGTTCAATACTATGACGATTTCTTTGTTAGAAAAAACCAATGAGATCGGCATCATGAGATCTCTGGGCATTACTGGCAAGGATATCATGAAGATATTCTTCATGGAATCGAGCATCATGGGTTTTTTGGGCGGCTTGGGGGGAGTTATCGTCGGCTTTTTGGCCGGGGTGCTGGTTAATTTCGGTTTTAACTTATTGGCGAGCAATCTGGGCGGCAAGTCATTGCAATTATTCTATACTCCTAATATTTTCATCTTTTTCATCATTTTTTTCTCCACTATCGTCGGCTTTTTGACTGGCGTTTTCCCGTCATATCGGGCCTCTAAGCTCAATCCGCTCGACGCCCTGCGTTACAAGTAATATTTGGCGGCACTTGACAAAATACCGGATTTGGCATATGATTTTCTCGCAAACATTGAGAGGTGCTCTTTGACACAGGGAGGGAAAAAGATGAAGTAAAATGGGTTGACTAGATGTGAAGTTGAATGACTTTGAATTAATATCCTATCACACCAACAAACAAGGAGACCTGTATCATGAAACATGTCGCAGTCCTGATCGCCATCACGTTCGTTATGTCCTTGTCCCTGACCGCTTTCGCCGCTCCATCCGTCGCCCCGGCTAAGACCGCCAAGCCCGCCACGACCCATCACCAGGCCCAGGCCAAATTCTCCAACGTGGAGAAGAATATCGGCCGGACCGTGGCGTGCCCGTTTAAGGCCGCCGGCGTGGTTATTACCGACCTCGGCAAGACGCTGTCTTTGCAGAAACCGACCGCCGTACTCGCGATTCCGAAGGAAGTCCGCCAGCAGGCATTCGATATGGTGGAAAGCGCCGGCCGTACTGTCGCTAACGTCAAACCGATTGATATTGATGGTAATGGCGCCGTAACGAACTGCATCAGCGAAAATGGCCTCGATCCGGTAGTTGATTTCGCCGTCTATGGCGTCGGATCAGCGGTCATTACTCATGCCAGCATGGGCACATCGGCGATATATCATCACGAATTGCCGGGTAAGATCTTGGCAATCGTAGGCAGCAGTGTCGTCGCGGCCGATATCATCGACGAATACGTCGAACAGAAGTAAAACAGCACCTACGTTCAAAATATGTGAATTAAGCTCTTTGCAGTCCACCTGGGCTGCTTTTTTTATTCAAATTTAGATGAATTTATTGATTTATTGGCTCAAAAGTGGATAACCCACTTGACAAAATTATGGCTATATGCTATGATTATATATTGATTCGGTAGAGTCGAACAAGAGCAGAGTCCCTTAAAACTTTGGATTTAGTGCCTTTTGGCCCATTGCCAGACGGAGTTTTTACAGCAAACCGAAAAACAGCAAGAAAGAAGGAGTTACGTCATGAAGATTGAAACTGTCCCTGCGCGTGCGTTATTGCCCGGTATGCAGATTTATGCAGTATTGGGCAAACCCGGAGAGCAGACCTCGATTGAGATCAATAAGTCCATTAAATACCTTGGACGCGATA
>Ga0315268_10000880_pt1 | contig 35063 bp, 33 predicted proteins | sample C1_top_MG_FD_204535 | JGI IMG/M metagenome (GOLD analysis project Ga0315268, IMG submission 204535) | Sediment microbial communities from Yellowstone Lake, YNP, Wyoming, USA - C1_top | ecosystem: Environmental > Aquatic > Freshwater > Lake > Sediment | place: USA: Wyoming | collected 2017-08-01
CGAACGGGTCGCCGCAAAACAGCGGGGAACCCGTCGGCCCCCCTTGCGGGGATAACCTGGAACACGACCGCCGCAAAGGTCAAACCTTTTTGAGTCCCCCGGCATAGCCGGGGGTTTACCCAACTGAGTTAGGTTGGAAGAATATTACGCTCCTGCTTCGTTGCAGTAAGTTCAGGCGGGGCTGCTACCTTGTATCCCCATTTTCTCGGCCTCCTGATGATTCGTTGCAAAATGAGCAACTGCCTTGTCCAGCGGCATGTCCGCCTCTACCTCATCCATGATCCTGCGTTGAAGAACAGCTCCCAGCATTTCCACGTTGGCCTGGCCGTGCTCCCGCACGGCACGCAGCAACATCATGACGTAAAATGCCTCAACCTGTTTTTTGATGCTACATCCAGTAAAGCTGCAACCCCGTCAGGCCAGGAATCTTCCCTGCCAGTCCCTCCGAGACAGCGGATCAGCAGATCGTTTTCGGTGGCAAAATCCATCAGAAAACGGAACGCACCCGGATCGCTTTCCACCAGCCTGATATCCACCAGCAAACCGCGCATCCCTTCGACGGTGAGCGGTCTTACGCTGGGAGAATATTTCAAACGTCTGTCCCGGCAGAAAGTAGAGAACCGTCCCGCCAGCCAGTCCACCCAGTCGCCGGGACGAAAGGTGCTCCCGGAATGGGTCACGCCAAGAATCTGCATGGCATCGCAGGAACGCGATGCCATGCAGTCCGCCACCACATTGCTCATCGCCTTCATCCCTTGCGGATGAAAAAGGTCCATGTGCCCGGCCCGGCTTCCTGGGTTTCCAGCAATACGTTGCCGGTCGCGGCGCACCAGGTGCCGACCTCGTCCCTGGTGGACGGGCAGGTGCTGACCAGTTTCATGATCTGCCCCTGGGACATGGTGTTGAAAATCTTCCTCGCTTCGATCACCGGGCCGGGGCAGACCAGTCCCGTCACGTCCAGGGTTACGTTGGGCGCAATCGCCGCCTTTTTTCCCTTGCACACGTAATATTCGGTCGCGCCGCCGGGCTGCTTCTCGGAGTGGGTGACCTCGTTTCCCGTCGCCTTCGCCCATGAAAACAGGTCATCCCGCGTGCCGGGGCAATCCGATTTCAACAGCAAGGCTTCGCCGGTTTTCATGTCCTCCAGCACCCGTTTCGCGCCCAGCAGGGGATGGGGGCAAACCTGCCCCGTCATGTCCACGACGATATTCGGTTTGATCAGAGTTTCGCTTTCCATGTCCGTTCTCCTCAATTCAATACATTGAACTGCATGGTAACAACCATGGAATTGAAATAAAAAGAATATAAAGCTATTATTAAATAACTTATAGTTATATGTAGGAAGCATCATGAAGCTGCAGCAGTTGCGCTACCTGTGCGAAGTGGCGAAACAGGGATTGAATGTCTCGGCGGCCGCGGAAAAGCTGCACACCTCCCAGCCCGGCGTGTCAAAGCAGATCCGGCTGCTGGAAGGCGAACTGGGAATCGACATCTTCGTCCGCAACGGCAAGCGGGTGGTGGAAATCACCGAGCCGGGAAAGGCGATACTCGCCATTGCGGAGCGCCTCCTGCGGGAGGCGGAAAATCTCAAACTAGCCAGCAAGGACTTCAGCACCGGAAGCAGCGGCAGCCTGGTGATCGCCACCACACACACCCAGGCCTGCTACGCCCTGCCACAGACGGTCAAGTCCTTCGTGCTACGTTACCCCGGGGTGAATCTCGTCCTGCACCAGGGGAATCCGACCCAGGTGGCGCAGATGGTGATATCGGGCGAGGCCGACATTGCCATCGCCACGGAAACCATCGCCGAAGTGAAGGAACTGGTGAGCATGCCCTGCCACCAATGGAACCACGGCATCATCACCCCGCCCAGGCACCCGCTGCTGAAGGAGAAAACGCTCTCGCTGGAAGCCATTGCGCGTTATCCAATTGTCACCTATGACACCGCGTTCGCTGGCCGTTCGCGCATCAACCGCGCCTTCGAGCGCAAGGCGCTTGCGCCCAGGGTGGTGCTGACCGCCATCGACTCGGACGTGATCAAGACCTACGTGGAACTCGGCCTCGGCATCGGCATCATCGCCCGGATGGCGTTCGACCTACAGCGAGACAAGGGCTTACACTTGCTTGATGCGGACCACCTGTTCGAGTCCAGCACCACCCGCATCGGCCTACGCCACGGCGCCTACCTGCGCGGCTATGTGTACGAGTTCATCCACCTGTTCGCGCCACATCTGGCGCGCGAAGTGGTGGATGCCACCATGCGCGGTGGCGGGGTGGATTTCGAGTTGTAGAATCCGGCACCCGGCCGGCAGTGCGGATCAGCGGCAATGCAGCACGGCACTGGGAAATAGATGATGTGGAATGAGTGACAAAATCCTCGACCATCATTCATCCCCCATTACATCAGGCGGAGGGGCCAAAAGGCTTACAGATGTCTGGAATCAGCCGCAGTTGAAATTCCCCTGGCGCACCATCTGGTGGTGATGAGCGGCTACTTGCGTCACCGCCTCTTCAAGCGGCAAGCCCGCCTCCACCCCGTCCATGATCATGCGCTGGAGAATGGCGCCAAGCATTTCCACGTTGGCCCCACCATGCTCCCGCAGTGCGCGCAAGAACATCAGCATATTGACATCCTGGAACTGCTCCTCGAACTCGTCGTAATCCTTGCCGGTGGCAAGCCAGTAGCAAAGATCGTAGGCGAGCGCAAAAACCGGGTTCAACTGCTCGTCGCTGATACCCGGCACATTCAGGGACACTTCCTGCATCAGGTCATGCCGGAACTCGTCCAGATCATAGTCCACTTCACCCTTTACCACTTGCTGTGGCGTGAATTCCCATTCCATGAGTGCTTTTCTCCTTAACTGTTAACCCCCCGTAACCGGGGGAAAGAACGCCACCTCATCGCCATCGCTAACCGGCGTGCCGGGTGTAGCCATTCCCTGATTGACCGCGCAACACGAGGTACCGGACGTGACGAACCTGTCCCACTCCCCCCCTGCGCGCCAAATGGGCACGAAGGGCGCCGACTGTCACAACGGTATCTGGCAACACTATTTCTTCCTGGCTTTGCCCGAGCACCTCTTTCAGTGAAGCAAAATAAAGCAACTTGATAGCCACGATTGCCTACCCCCCAGTGGACGACATGAAACGAACTACCTGGGTGGGATGCTCGCAGAATTGGTGTTTGAATGGCTTGCGTCCGATGCCGTCGAGCAGCGCCTGTTCCAACTGACCGTCGCTGCAGCCAGTGCGTAGCAGGGTTCGCAGGTCGACCTTGTCGTCCTGGCCGAGGCAGAGATAGAGCATGCCGTCGACGGAGAGACGCACGCGATTGCAGGTATCGCAGAAGTGTTGCGACATGGGGGTGATGAAACCGATCTGGCAGTTTCCGTCGGGCGACACCAGATAGCGAGCCGGACCGCCGCCGGGCACTACGCCGTCAATCAAGCCGAAGCGCGCGCGCAGCCGTTCCCGGATCGGGCCGAGTTCGACGAAGGGGGTCTTACGGCCCGTTTCTCCCACCGGCATGGCTTCGATCAGCCGCAGCACGAAGCGGTGCTCGATGCAGTAGGCAGCCATGGCGTCGACCTCGTCGTTGCTGCTGCCAGCCATGACGACCATGTTGATCTTGATTGGGCCGAACCCTTCTTCCTTGGCGGCCATCAGTCCCTGTAGCACGGCATCCAGCGCATCCCGTCCGGTGATGGCGGTGAAGCGGGCCGGGTTCAGGGTATCCAGGCTGACGTTGAGCCGCGTAATGCCGGTGGCGCGCAGTGCCTGCGCGTGCTTTGCCAGTCGGGTGCCGTTGCTGGAAAGGGACAGGTCGGCGATGCCGGGAAGGGAGGAGAGGCGCCCGGCGAGCTCGGCCAGGTTCCGCCGCAGCAGCGGCTCGCCGCCGGTCAGCCGGATCTTGTGCACGCCAAGACGGGCGAAAACCCATACTACCCGCTCGATTTCATCGAACGTCAGCCAGTTGGCCGGCTCTTCGTAGCCCTTGAAGCCTGTCGGCATGCAGTAGGTGCAGCGCAGGTCGCAGCGGTCGGTGACGGAGAGCCGCAGGTATTCGATGCGGCGTCCGTGGCTGTCATATAGCATCATGACTCCATGTAATTCTCATGTAGGCAGGGCTGAACGAAGTGAAGCCCAACATAATGGCGGTCACCGATGTTGGGTTTCGGCCTGCGGCCTTAGCACCAACCCACCTATCTGAAAATTGTTCATAAGCACGGTTAACATCGGACTTTCCTTTAGCCAAAAATGGACGAAAAATCCGCATCGTCCCCTTCGCAGATCGGGCAGTTTTCTGCCGGAGCGGGCGAGATGAAGAAGCGGTCGCAGCGGGTGCAGCGTTGTTTGCCAAGGGCGTGCAGGATCACCGGTTCGGACGCCCTGGCAAGACTTTCCATTTCGTCCTGAAAATGCAACACATGCGGCTGGCAGACCTCGACGCACACGCCGCAGCCAACGCAGCGGGAGAACTGGAACCCCAATTCCCAGGCCGTGCCGCTCTCCCTGATATGCATCGCGCCGGTGGGACAGGCGCGGGCGCAGGCCTCGCAGGCGGTGCAGCCGGGCCGGATACCGACCCGTGCGGCGTAAAGCGCCGGATGGGTGGGCAAGGGGGCATGATCCTCCGGTTCGGCTTCGAACAGGATTTGCAGCAATTCCCGCCCGGCGGTGGAAAACGGCGCGGCGAAGCGGATTGCCTTGAGCGGAACGGGCTGCGCCTCGGCGGCGGAAATCGGGCGCGTCAGCTGGTCCGCTCCGCGCCCGATGAAGCGGCGGAACAGGTGGCGGCGTGAGGGATCATGCCCGGCCTTGCCCGGCTCCGTTGCGGCCTCGTCAGGCACGCTGATTTCGGCCCACTTGTCGCTGCCGACAATGCCCCGCAGCGCTTCGACCGCTTCCAGATGAAGGCCCAACCGTGCTTCTCCCTGCACGCCATGGGGGCACTCGGCGCAATGCTGGGTGCCGGCCAGCGTGACGGCAACGCCGCGGCTGGTCAGGTAGGCCAGCATCGCCGCATCCAGCCCACCCAGGCAGGGCACGATTTCATCGCCACTGAGTTCGGAAGGGGCGCAGGCGAAAGTCACTTCGGGCAGTTTGGCTGCGCGCTTCAACACCTCGATGCGGGGCAGGTTGTCCGCCAGCAGGGCTTCCGTGGAGCAGGCGGCGGCGCACAGGGCGCAGTTCCGGCACGCCGACGCGCTGATCCGGATACCTTCGTCGGACAGTTCCACCGCCTCGTGGGGGCATGCCTCGGCGCAGCGACTGCACCCGCTATAACGGTAACGGTAGCGGGTGCAGCGTGTGGCGCGATATTCGGGCTGGGTCAGCATGAATTATCAGAAATTTGATTTCTGCCTGTCCGGGTTAGATTACATTTCATGAGCAAAAATCTTTCACCGCAAAGGGCGCAAAGGGACGCGAAGGAAAAGCAATCAGCCCGACATCGCAAAGGGTTCGGTTTTTTTACTTTGCGAACCTTCGCGTCCTTTGCGGTTAATGCTTTTTTGGTTCTGGCTTTGCCAGCTTAGAGCTACTTGTATTCATGCAGCGCCTTCCCCTGTTCGCAGGTGTTGCTGGGGATGGTGAAGTTTTGCGGCATGATGGTTTCCGTCCCGGCGGTGGATTTCCTGCCGCCCTCCTGCACCTGTTTCCAGGTAACGTAGCCGCCTTTCACTGCGTACACATCCTGCCCACTTTTTTTGCTGACCGCCTGGGCGGCCGCAAGGGCCTGCGGGTCGTTGTCACCCACCACCACTGCATAGCCGCCCGGTTTGGGTTTGACGCCTTCGTTGTAGATCACGGCGAAAGGGATGGGCTGCTGTTTGCGCCGGCCTTCGCTGCGGGCGTCGATCACGCAGCAGGGCTGGTCTTTCTTCAGCACTTCCCTGAGCTGGGCGCCGTCCAGCAGCGCCGCCCCGGCGGCCCATACCGACGCAGACAAGGCCCATGCCATTACGATCAAATATTTTCCCAGGTTTCTCATGCCACTGCCTCTATTGCGGGCTCCAGTGCCTGGCGCAGGGCCGTCAGCGCCGCTTCGTCGTAATGTTCGATATCGGGAATGGCCAGATTTCTTGCCTGGCCGTACCGTACCCATGGTAGCAAATCCGCATCTAGATCCGCCAGAGGGGTCAACCACAGTCGGGTGCCGAACTGCTCCACCAGTTCGGCGCAAAGATTGAGGTCGGTATCGTCGGCGATGTCCACCCCGAGCAGCGCCAGCGAAGCGCCGCGCTCCAGCATTTGCCCCAGCCACCAACCGGCTTCGGTGCCGCTGCGGCTGCCGTCGCTTTTCAGCACTTCCCAGGCCGGTCTGGCACAGGAGGGAGTGACGCATCTGAAGTCGGCGTTGGAGGTGATGTCCAGCGCCCAATTGACCTCCAGGCGCCGCGCGGGAACCCATACCCCCACCTTCGCCGCGCCAAGCTCCCTGCTCAGAATTTCGATCAGGCTGCTGTCCAGCAGTGCGGCCTCGCCCAGCAGCACCCGCGCAGCACCCCGTGCCATCAACTCGCGGGCACGTTCCCGTCCGGCGGCTCGCAGGGCCACCGAGACGTGGGTCAGATCCTCGGGCAGGTCATCACCGTCAAAAATGAAAACGGGCTCTGCAAAGGGTCCTCCTTCTGGATTGGCCCAGCGACGAAGGGTGATTTTCGTTGTGGATTCGTTCATCAATTCATCACCTGATAGGCAAGTTTGTTGAAAACGAAAGGCTGCATGGGGCAATCGGCCTCGTGGTCCAGTCCCTCCAGCAGTGGAAGCAAAATATTCAGGGTTTCCAGGACGGGCGTGATCTCGACCCCGCGGTAAACGGGCAGGAATCGCGGCAGCATGGCCAGGGCATCCTCGGCGAGCAGCGCCGCGCCGTCCTGATTGTGGTTCTGGGTGAAGTGGAAGGCCAGCGCCGCGAACGCCAGGCCTTGCAGGAACTGGGCGTCCGGGTCTTCATGCCCGCCCGGCCGGGTCTGGATCAGGTGATTCCAGCGCTCCCCCAGCCAGTCGTGGACGCCGCCGAAATTATTGCCATCCCACAGCAGCGCCAGTTCGTCCCAGGCGAATTCATGGTTCATGCGAAAGTCCTGTTTTGCTCCTTGCCATGGTCGCAGCCACCGCACACGGGCTCATCGGGGTTGAACAGCACCTGGATTTCGCTTTTCGGCACCACCTCGCGGCCACCGTCCACGTCGTCCACCCTCACCTTGAGCAGGGCCAGCTCTTCCTCGGCAAACCCCTGCAACAGGCGGGCGATTTCGCGGTAAAAGGAATGCTCCGTCACCCGCGCAAGCAGCGTCGCATAGCCGCGCACCCAGCGCCCCAGGTGGGTGGCCCAGAAACGTTTGACTTCCTTTCCCAGCCGCTTGGCGGCAGCCATGTCGCCGCTTTCCAGTGCCGCCGCCTGGTTTTCCAGCAGCGCTGCCACGAAGGACAGCTCGATCCCGAGCTGGTCCTCGAACACGGCGAATTTACCCTGTTGCAGCTCGAATCCGCAACGCTGATAAATCGCCTTCACCTCGTGGAAGGGTTCCTGCTGGAAACGCCCGGTGAGGCGCGACGACTCCACTGGCGGGCAACCGCCGGCGGAGGTAAAGAGGGTGGCGTATTCGCAAGCCAGAACATCCTGAAGCTCGTCCAGGGGAACATCGGTAAAATCTGCATCGAACTGCAAACCCAATTCGTCCAGCGCAGCCAGGGCTTCCGGCGCGCGCAGGGCGGCCAGGTAGTCGCACCCCGGCTCTTCGACGAAAGCACCGGCCAGCAACTGGTAATAACCAGCGCGGGCGCGCAATTCCAGGGGAAATTGAGAATCTTCCATCGCTTCGGCAAGTGCTGCATTCTGGTTCTGCATGGGAATCCTCTCAAAAAAGCCCAGTCACGAACGGAGGCTCATGACCGGGACACTCCGCTCTTTTATGTAGGTTGGCGCTGAGCGCAGCGAAGCCCAACAATCCAACCCTACAAAACCTCAATGGCCGCCACCCTCCTTGCGCTTGACGCTCTCCGGTCCGCCCCAGGAAGCCATTTCCGGGTGCATCTTGCGGTGCAGGTCGCCGGTGTAGGCGTAGCGCATGGTTTCCTTGAAGGCTTCCACGTGCTTCTCCCACGAGGCCTGGACGTCCCCGTACTTGTCGTTCGGCCCGGCCTTGGTGACCTTGACCACGGTATCGTACCAGCCCTGAGAACCGCCGATGGGATCGACCACCACCGGGATGATCTGATTGGGATGAACGCCCTTGTCCTCCCACCACACGTTGTTCAGGTCTGCATCGTCCTGCGCACCCCAGGCACCGGCCTTCTCGCTCTTCAGCTTGAGTTGCGCCAGCCGGCCGTAGGCCCAGTGGCCGAAGGCGGTGGGAATGGCCACCACCTTGGGGTGTATCCCTTCGAACACATAGGCCTTGGTCACCAGATGGCCGACTTTGCTTTCCACCCGCACCAGGTCACCGGTTTTCACGCCCAGCTTCTTGCCGGTTTCGGTGTTCATCCACACCGGATTGCTGTGCATGATCTCCGCCAGCCATTTCACCGACGCCGTGCGCGATTGTTTGTGCACGTTGATTTTGTAGGTGGTGAGAATGAGCTCGTCATCCCGCATGGTACGGTGCCAGGGTATTTGCTTGAAGGTGGGCATCGGATTGAAGCCGTATTCCGCCCACTGGTCCACCCGCACGTTGATGATCCGGTCGTGAGTGGGAAAGCCGGCGTAGTTTTTGCCCTTGCGCTGGATGCCGATGGCCTTGCCGTTCTTCACGATGGTGCCGTTCTTTTCCACCACGGCGCCGGTCATGTCGGCGGCGGACAGCTCCTTCTTGTGCAGGCCGTATTCCGGCTGGATTTCGCGTCCGGTTTTGTCCACGATCTTGCCGGTGGCCGGGTCAAGCTTGCCATAGATCGGCCATACCCCGTGCTTCTTGAGGAAGTTCAGCCCGCCGGCCTCCTTCAGACCAGGGACATTGTCGAAGTGGTGGCGCATGTAGTCCTCGCCATCCTTGAAATCCCAATATTTCTTCATGCCGCGCTTGCCGTCCGGGTCCAGCTTGTGAATGATGTCGCGCAGGATGATGCGGTTTTCGCGCGACTCGCCCAGCGGCTTGATCACCGGCTGGCGAATGCCCAGCCACGGCCACAGGGAGTTGGGCATGGATTCCGGCTCCCAGCGCTCCAGGTAGGGGCAGTCAGGCAGGATAATGTCCGCCAGCGCCGTTTCCTCGCCCATGAAGGGGCTCATGGAAACATAGAACGGGATCAGCTTCTCGTCGCGGAACATCTTGCCCCACACCGCGTCCGACCCCGGATTGGTGTACACCGGATTATCCTGATAGGTGAAGTAGACGTTGATTTTCTGCTTGCCCTCCGCAATCCAGAACGGCGTCAGGTGGCTCACCTTGTGACCAGCCAGGGGGTACTCAGACGGATGCGCCAGATAGGATGGCTTGGCCGGCTTGGCCGGTTCCGGCTGCGGTTGGGGCCAACCCATGCCACGCGGCATGCAGTAGCCGCCTCGCACCTCGATATTGCCGGTCATGATCGGCAGCATCATGGTGGCTTTCTCGTTGTAGGAACCGTACAGGTGCTTGGCCGGGCCACGGTAAGTATAGGTAGTGGCCGGCTTGGTGGTGGCGAACTCGCGCGCAATGCGTTCGATCGTCCCCACCGGCACGCCGGACAGCTTTTCTGCCCATTCCGGCGTGAACTGCTTGTAATGCTCTTTCAGTTCGGCAACGGTGACGTTGGTCCAGGTTTCGATGAAGTCGCTGTCCTGCAAGTCGTCGCGCAGGATGACGTGGCCGAGGGCCAGCGCCACCGCCCCGTCGGTGCCGGGGAATACCGGTATCCACTCGTCGGAGCGCCCGGCGGTGTTGGACAGGCGCACGTCGAAAGTGACCAGCTTGGCCTTGTTGTCCGCCATGCCATCCGCAAGACGCTGGGAGTACGGGTTGTGGAAGTAGGCCGCTTCCATGATGTTGGAGCCGAAGTTGAGGATGTATTTCGCATTGGCGAAATCCGGAGTTTCGATGTCAGGCCCCCAGGTCGGCTCCATGCCGATCTTCTTGGAAGATTCGCACACCGAGGTGTGGTTGACGACGGTAGCCGAACCCAGGGTATTCATGAAACGATCGATAGCGCCGCCGCTACGATTGCGGCCGTATTTCAGCATAATGGTGTTAGGGTCTTCTTTGAGTGCCGCGTTCAGCTTCTGGGCGATTTCGGTCAGCGCCTCGTCCCAGGTGATGCGCTTCCACTTGCCCTCGCCGCGTGCGCCCACCCGCTTCAGGGGGTAGAGGATGCGATCCGGGTCGTAGGTGTACCACATGCCGGCATTTCCCTTGGCGCACAACCTGCCGCGGGTGGAAACATGCTCCGGGTTGCCTTCCAGCTTGACGATGCGGCCGTTTTCCACATAGGCCAAGGCGCCGTCCTGGATGTTACAGACGTGGCAGGTGATGGGAATCGCCTTGCGCTCGGTGTAGCCGACCGGGTTGAAATCCTTGCCGCCCAGTTCGGTCTCCATGGCGCGCAGCAGCTTCGGCGAAGCCGCCGCGGCGGCCGTGGTGGCAGCGCTGGCCTGGAGGAAGGCGCGGCGCGAGATTTTGAAATTCAACATGGTCTGGTCTCCCCGATCTTTAGAAATAGGTCTGGACGATCTGGCCACCGACCAGAATCGAGTAGCGCAATGCCATTCCGCCCACCAGTATCAGTGCCGCGGCGATCATCATGCCCTGTTGCTGTTTTCCGAAAGGCGCGAGCAGCAGCGCAATCGGCGCCACCGTACCGAGCAGCATGCCGACGCCGATGAAAATCGTGCCGAGCGTACCGCTGGTCATGAGCATGAAGGTGAGTTCCTGCCCTACGCCGCCGTAGGCGGTGGTGCCCAGCAGGGAAACCAGCATGACGCCCACCGCACCTGCCGACCAGAGCATGAAACGACGCAGCATGACGAGCAGTTTCTCATGCCTCCCCGCCATGAAAGACGCCACCGCCGCGCCAGAAACCAGGGACATGGCCACGAACAATATCGGCATCAGGGGCGTGTTCCACACCGGACGGTTCTGGTGCACGGTGAGATCGAAGCCAGTGTAGATCGGCAAGCCCAGGGCCAGAATGGAGCCCAGCACTGCCAGGCGCCGGCTATCGATGTCGTCGTTCTTGCGCATCATCCAGAAATAAGCCACCGACACCGCGCCGAACGAAACCAGATTCAATCCGCCCCAGGCCAGCGGCGAAGTGAAGTTGAGGTACGCCGGGTTAAGCATGTTGAGGAAACGCAGCGGCTGCGACAGGTCGACGATCAGCAGCAAACCGCCCAGCACCATCAGTCCGAAAGAGGCATAGAAGGCGCTCTTGCGCAGCGGCTCGAATTCCTGGCGGAACCAGGAGAGCGTGGAAAAGAAAAACAGCGCCGCAGAAATGCCGATGACGAAGAAGTAGATCGAATACGTGCTCGACCACGGCATGTGATGAAAAATATTGTAGTCACCCATGATTTGCTCCTATCCCTGGTGGTTTTTGTTGAAAGCCCGCCTATCCTCTTCCAGCACCTCGAGCGGGTTGTAAATCGCCCGGCCATGCTCGGAAAGGTTGCGGTCTGCGCCGATGTAGAACACATGCGGCTTGGTGCCTTCCTCGGGACGCAGTACCTGGGTCGGCAAGGTGGACACCAGTTTCGACACCTCGCTGTTGGGGTCGTTGATGTCGCCGAAAATGCGCGCCCGGCCAATGCAGGTCACCACGCACGCTGGCGCTAGCCCCTGAGTTACCCGGTGGTGACAGAAGGTACACTTGTCCACCACGCTGGTAATGTCGGTATAGGTGCGGCTCTTCGGTAGCATGAAACGGGCGTTGTAAGGGCAGGACGCCATGCAGGCCTTGCAGCCGATGCAGCGGTCATAGTGCTGGAGCACGAAACCGCCGTCTTCCACTTTATAAGTGGCCCCCACCGGACAGGAACGCACGCAAGGTGGATCGTCGCAGTGGTTGCACAGGCGCGGCATGAAATGTTTTCTCACGACGGGGTAGACACCCACCACCTTGTACGGCACCCAGGTTCTGAAGACCCCCAGAGGCACATCGAATTCCGCCTTGCACGCGACCATACAGGCATCGCAGCCGATGCAGCGGCGCAGGTCGATCACCATGGCGTACCGCTTCAGGCCCGGCTTTCCCCTGGTTTCGATTGATGAAGTTCGCAGTTCGCTCATGAGCGCATCTCCTCCTGTTGTGTTTGGCGAACAGCGTTTTGTGCCGTTCGCCCGTTGTCCCACCGCAAATAAAATCAGGTTGCAGCCAAAAAATATCTCAGCAATAGCCGTACCAGTAATAATAAGACTTTTAATATCAAATAGATATTGCTGAACATGGGTTCAAATACCACATTCATTGCTACCCTCAGGTAACAACAATTACCCTGTTATCAGCAGAAGTATTACCGGACGGTAACAGCCGCCGCTTCTGTCCCGGCTAGACTCTGAAACAGGCTGTTTATCGCGCCGGACAATTTGCGTTACACTGGCTCAACATCAGGGAGGTGCTTCAGGTGCGATGGAGAATGCGGTGGCTGGTGCTGTGCTGGGCCTTATTCATGGCCGTGAACACGTGGGCTGCGGGGGCGGACGTACCAATCCGGATCGGCCTGACGCCGGTATTCCTCGACGACCAGACCGCCTTCGTCAATGCCTGGCGGGCGTACCTGCAAAACCACCTGAAGCGGCCGGTAGTGTTTGTCCAGCGCGCCAGCTACCGGGAAATCACCGACCTCATGCGCAGCGGCAAGCTGGATTTTGCCTGGCTGTGCGGCTATTCCTATGTACGCAACAAACAGTCCATGAATCTGCTGGCGGTGCCGGTGTATCATGGCAAACCGGTCTACCACTCTTACCTGATCGTTCCCGTTTCGGACCGGCGAACCCGTTCCATCGCGGATTTAAGGGACAGGATATTCGCCTTTTCCGACCCCGATTCCAATTCCGGCTACCTGGTGCCTGCCCATGACTTGTACCGCTTGCAGGAAAAACCCAGCACCTTCTTCAGCAAGACCTTTTACACCTGGTCCCACCGCAAGGTGGTGGAGGCGGTAGCCGCCGGCCTGGCCCAGGGCGGCGCGGTGGACGGTTACATATGGGACATGCTGGCGTTGCAGCATCCTGAACTGACGGCGCAAACCCGCGTCGTCAGCGTGTCGGCGGAATTCGGCTTCCCGCCCTTCGTGGCGGGAAAGACGGTTGCGCCGGCGGATACGGCGGCGATGCGCAAAACGCTGCTCGCCATGCCGCGGGACGAGGAAGGGGCGAAACTGTTGCGGAATCTGCACCTGGACGGTTTCGTGGCGGGCGACGAGCACATGTTCGACAGCATCGCCTGGATGATGCGCGCCATTGCGGAGAAGTGACATGTTCCGCGACCTCAGCTTCCGCTACAAGATCCCCCTGCGCGGCAGCGTGCTGGTCATCTTTACCGCGGTGGTGGTCACTGCCTCCCTGATGTTCCGCGCCTACGACGACCTGAAGCGGGACGTGCTGATGAATTCCGGCAGCATGGGACGGGTGCTGGCCCACACACTCACCCCGGCCATCGTGCACGACGATATATGGCGCGCCTATGAAATCATCAATTCGCCGTTCCAGGCTTCACCGAATGCGAATCTCAATCAGGCGGAAGAAATCCTGGTACTGGATGCGCGCCAGCAGGTTTACGTTTCCACCCATCCCAAGCAATACCCCATGCTTTCCGACCCTGCCCGCGCCAGTCCGGACCTCGCCCATCTGCAGCAGGCGATCGCCGATTATCGCGGCACCGAGCCGAAAGCGGTGGAGCTGGCCGGATCGGACAAATTTTACATGGTGGCCCCCATCATTTCCGATGGTGTGGCGCTCGGCTCCCTGGTGATAGGGTATTCCAGATCGATGTTCCTGCCGCGCTTCTACGACATCGCCCGGCGCGCCGTGATCATGACGCTGCTGGCGCTGGCCGTGCTGTTGCCGATGAACTGGTACTGGGCCTGGCGCATGGCGGCCCCGCTGACCCAACTCGCCAAGTGCATGGGCAAGGTGGGGCAAACCCTGCCCGATGACCTGGAATGCAACCTGTATGAATCCAGGGACGAGATCGGCCAGGTAGGCATGGCTTTCAGGCGCATGCTGGGCGAACTGAAGGACAGGGAGAACCTGGAAAAGCAGATGTTCTTTTCCGAGCGGCTGGCAGCGGTGGGGCGGCTGGCGGCTGGCATCGCCCACGAAATCAACAATCCCCTGGGCGGCATGCTGAATGCGATCAGCACCTTCAGGAAGCACTCCATCACCGACCCCCAGACCGCGAAAACCATCTCGCTGCTGGAGCGGGGTCTGCTGCAGATCAAGGACACCATCGCCGCCCTGCTAGTGGAGGCCAAATTCCAGAGCCATCCCCTCACGGTGCAGGACATCGAGGATACCCGCACCCTGGTGCTGCCCGATGCCCACAGAAAAACGGCCGGACTGGCGTGGGAAAACGACATTCTGGACCCCCTGCCGCTGCCTTCTACCCTGGTGCGGCAAATCCTGATCAACCTGCTGCTCAACGCGATTCAGGCAGTGGAACCGCAGGGCCGCGTGCGCTGCCATATTTACCGGGACAGCGGCAGCCTGACCTTGCTGGTCGAGAACGACGGCAAGCATATCGAGGCCGAACAGCTGGGATATCTGTTCGAACCGTTCGCCACCGGCCGCGAGGGCGGGCACGGCCTGGGATTGTGGGTCACCTACCAGATCGTGCAGCAACTGAAAGGAGAGATCATGGTGCAAAGCCAGCCCGGAGAAACCCGGTTCATCGTGACCTTGCCGCTAGAGGTGCATGCGGCATGAGCGCCGACCTGCCTCGCCTGTGCCTGGTGGAGGACGACGAGATCATGGGGGAATCCCTGTGCGACCGCTTCGAACTGGAAGGTTACGCCTGCGATTGGCACAAGACCGCGGCAAGCGCCCTGGCAAGCCTGGGCAAGAAGGATTATGCCGTGGCGATCAGCGACATCCGCCTGCCCGACCTATCCGGCGACGCGATGTTTGCCCGCTTGCTCAAATCGGGCGTGGCGCTGCCGCCCTTCATCTTCATCACCGGCTTCGGCTCGATCGACACAGCGGTGAACCTGCTCAAACAGGGAGCGGCGGACTACATCACCAAGCCGTTCGACCTCGACCAACTGATGGACAAAATCCGCGTCCTAGCCACATCGGCACGCCCTTCCCGGAGCACCAAACCGGGCCTGGGATTGTCCGCGGCGATGCGGCGCATCGACGACATGCTGCCGCGCCTGGCACTGCACGCCAGCACCATCCTGATTACGGGAGAATCCGGCGTGGGCAAGGAAAAAGTGGCGCTGGAACTGCACAAAAATGACCCCAAAGCAGCCGGGAAACCCTTTGTCGCCGTCAATTGCGGCGCGATCACGGAAAGCCTGATGGAGGCCGAGCTGTTCGGTTATGAGAAAGGCGCCTACACCGGCGCCGCCCGCACAAAGAAGGGCTTGTTCGAACAAGCCGACGGCGGCACTCTGTTCCTCGACGAAATCGGCGAAATGCCGCTGGCAATGCAGGTCAGGCTATTGCGCGTCATCCAGGAGCGAAACATCGTGCGCGTCGGCGGCGAGGCACCGATTCCCGTCAACCTGCGCCTGGTTTGCGCCACCCACCGGAATCTGAAGCAGATGGTGGAGCAGGGAACATTCCGCGAAGACCTCTTTTACCGCATCAACGTGATCCAGCTCAGGATTCCGCCTCTGCGGGAGCGCAAGGAAGACATTCTGTGGTTTGCCGATCTGTTCCTGGAGCAGTTCGCTGCACAGCATGGGGTAAAGAAGAAATCCCTCCAGCCCAGCGCCGAACTGGCGTTGCTGGATTACCCCTGGCCCGGCAACGTGCGCGAACTGAAGCACGCCATTGAACGGGCCTACATCCTGAGTAATGATGAGACATTGAAGACAGACGACTTGTTCGAGGATGGTCTGTTGCCCCCAAGCCTCGCCGCCGTGCCCGAAGCCGACCTCTATCAATACCTGCAAGCCTGTGAACGCCGTTACATCGTGAACACGCTTGACCGCCACCAGTGGCACATGGGAAACACCGCCGCCGCCCTCGGCATCAGCCGCAAGAATCTATGGGAAAAAATCAGGAAACTCGAAATTCAAGCAGAAATAAATGGGGGGGGGGGGTGACGTGAATGGGCACCTCTAAAAATTCACCCTCCAATTGCTGTTTGGGTGGCCTTGATTGAAAGGAATTAACCGCGGGAGATGTCGAGCTTGCGCATCTTTTGCCACAAATTCTTGCGGCTGATGCCGAGTGCGCTGGCGCATATTTGAATCTGCCAGTCGTGTTTCTCCAGCATGTCCAGGATGAATTGGCGCTCGCTTTCGGCCAGATAATCGCCGAGAGAGGAAAGGCTTTTTGCGGATTGGGCTTCAGTCTGGGCGCTACGATCGAAGACGGCATCTGGCGAGAGCACTCGCCCTTCGCTCAAGACACAGGCTCGTTCGAGGGCATGTTTGAGTTCCCGTATATTTCCCGGCCAGGGATGGTCAAGCAGTGCGCGTTCGGCGGCGGGTTGCAAGACACAAATTTCTCCGTTGTGTTGAGCCGACAGGTCGGCGAGGAAGCTGTGCGCCAGCCACAAAATGTCTTCCTTGCGCTCCCGCAGGGGTGGAATCCGCAGGCGAATGACGGTGATGCGGTAATAGAGATCTTCCCGAAATTCACCGGACTCCACCATGGCCTTCAGATCCCGGTGAGTTGCACAAATCAGCCGAAAATCGACCGGAATGGCGGACTCGCCGCCAACGCGGACAATACGCCGTTCCTGGATTCCCCGCAGCACCTTGATTTGCATTGATAAGGGCATGTCGCCGATCTCGTCGAGAAACAACGTCCCTCCATCGGCCTGCTCGAACACGCCTTTTTTTGTGCGCTGCGCCCCGGTAAAGGCGCCTTTCTCATACCCGAACAACTCCGCTTCCAGCAAGGTTTCCGTCAATGAGCCGCAGTTTACCGCGACAAATGGGCGGTTCCCCTGCCCCAGACGATGCAGCTCAAGGGCGACCCGCTCCTTGCCGACCCCCGATTCTCCCGTAATCAACACCGATGTCTTACCGGCGGCCAGCTTGTGCAACATCGTTTCGATATGGCGCATGACGGGGGAGACGCCCAGGGCTGCCCCTTTTCCCGTTTCCGCCCCGCCGAGTATTGCTCGCACCTTTTCCACCAGCACATCCAGGTCGAAAGGTTTGGTCAGATAATCCTGGGCGCCCAGCTTGAGGAGTTCCACCGCCGTTTCAATATCGGCAAAGCCGGTGATGAAAATGAATGGCGGGATGGATGTATTGGTTTCCCGCAATTGATGAAACAAGGTATCGCCGGTGATGTCCGGCAAACGGATGTCGCTGATCACCAGTCCATATGTTTTCTCCTGGAGCGCAGCCAATGCCGCTCCTCCTTGCCGGTACCAGTCGCAGGAGAAGCCTTCCAGAGTCAGGCGAACCAGGAGCGATTCGCCCATGATATCGTCGTCCTCGATGAGACAAACCGGCTTAGACATTTTCGTCTTTCAGGTCAGGCAGAGGAAGCAAAACAAGAAAATGCGTGAAGCCGGCATCGGCGCCCGCTTTGATTTCCCCTTTGAGTTGCTGCACGATCTGGTAGGTGATCCACAAACCCAGGCCATTTCCTTGCTCGCTGAAACGCGAGAAAGGCTCGAACAAAGTGCCCATTTGTTCCGAAGTCAGTGTCTTGCCGTCGTTTTCCACGCGGAGGAGCAGATTGTTCCCGTCCATGGCCGCCTGCAGAGATACATGCCCGCCATCGGATGCCGCCTGGATCGCGTTGAGCAACAGGTTGATGAGAATCTGCCGCACCAGCGTGGACGGCAGCGGCACCGACTCGCCGGTGGTGATAGACCAGGCAAGCTCAATGCGCTTCTTGTGCGCCTCGGGCGTGACCAGCAAGCGCACGTCGTCGAAATCTTGCGGGGTAAGAGCGCGGTTTTTCAATTTTGCTTCCACCAGCAATGCGGCAACGGTTTCACGGATTTGCTGCAAGCCTCTGTCGAGGTGAGAAATGGTCATTTGGGCGACGGAGTCAAGCGAAACGTGGCGCTTGAGCGTGCTGATGGCGTTGAACATGCCGCCCAGCGGGTTGTTGATCTCATGGGCAATACCGGCGGTGAGGCGGCCCACTGCAGCCATGCGCTCGGACTGGATCATTTGTTTTTCCAGCAGGGCTTTTTCCTTGAGTTGCGCCACCATCTCGGCAAAGGCTTTATAGAGTTGTCCCAATTCATCGCCATACTTATAGATTCCGGGTTCCAGCGCCTCCGGCAGTTGATGGTGGATGGTTACCATATGCCGCGCCAACAGCGAGAGCGGCTGGGTCATGCTCTGCCCCCAGTACCAGTTGATGGGCAGCAAAACGCCCAGGACAATCAGCGTGATCCACAGCGCCCGGTCGGCAAGCCGCAAGAAGCGGAACCAGAAGGTCGAGGTGTCATGCACCACCAGCAATGTGCCGAGTGTCATGCCGTCGGAGATGATCGGCACGGCGATGAACAGGCGGGATGAGTCCGGCGGCTCCAGCACCTGGGTTTCGCCCGCTTGCAGTGTCCCCAGCTCCTTGTCGACATAGGCGAATTCCCGCCCGATGGCGGCGAGATCGGATAACACCGGATAGCGTTCCGGGTGGGAAGAAACATATATCCGTCTATTGGGGTCGAGCACGATCAGGCTCTCGGCGTGCATGGTATTGGCGCGGACGTGGCCCTGGAAGGGCAGGGAAACCATTTCGAAAGCCGGCCACACATCGTCGTGCAACATGAGAGGGAAAAGCGCGCGCGACATGGTCAGCCCCAGGTCTTCCGAACTGCGCAGAACATCCTGCTTCAGGTCATCGTAGGCTTGCCCCACGAAGGACAGCGACAGCGTCAGGGCGGTGATGACGATAAGCAGACCGCCCCACAGCGGCAGCTTGTAGCGCAGGCTCAGGTTGAAGAACATCAGGGCTTGCCGATAGCGGCCGCCATGTGGGCGACGCTTTTGTAGAGATCGGGAGAACCGGCGATAAAGCCATCCAGATTCAGCTTGGCCAGCAGCGCCTGTCCGGCGGGGTTCTTGCTCATGTCCAGGAGCGCGGCGCGCATGGCGTCGAAATCCGCCTGGCTGACACTGCTATTCGCCACGAACGGCGGAAATCCGAAGGCCTCCGATTGCTTTACCACACGGGTTTTGGCGGCGAGCCCGGGGTTCACCTTGGCGAGCGACTCCCAAACGTAACTGTCCACCGCCGCCCCTTGGGCAAGCCCGCTTGCCACTGCCTCGATGGCCTTGCGATGCGACCAGGTGAAAAAAGTGCGGCGGAAGAAGGTTCCCGGGTCGTATCCCGCCTGCTTGATATCGAATCGCGGCACCAGGTGGCCAGTGTTCGACAGCGGATCGGCATAGGCGAACACCGCGCCTTTCAGGTCCTCGATGGAACGGGTGTGGGTGTCCTTGGCGGGAACGATCAGGTAGGAACGGTAAATCGACTTGCCCTGATTGACCGGGACGGCGAGCAGCTTGACTTCATTCCCCATCGCGACATAAGGATAATCGCATATCCAGGCGAAATCGAGCTTGTGTTGCTGCAACAAATCCATCGTCTCGCGGTAACGGTCGCGCTGCACGAACTCCACCGGCCGCTTCAGCCTCTGCTGCAAATAGTCCCGCCATACAGCCAGCAGGGCGTACTGGTCGTGCAGGAAGGCCGGCGTCAGGCCGACACGAAGAGTCTTGACGGCGCCGAGGGAAGTTCTTGCCACCAATAATAGCAGCAAGCCAATAAAAGTTCGGCGATGCATGGTCAATCCCCCCCCCGAGTTACCCTTTGGTAACGATACAGCAAAATGTAGTCGCAAAATGGTAACGCCTTCTTGATCGGCATTTACCGATCCCGGAAGAAAGATAGTTTTTTTCGCGCAGTTAGGCAAGTCATATGGGATGGAACGCACTTTGCATGGGTCAATCCGGACGCAAGCAAATCCCAATATGAATACACCGACCTCAATTAAATCCGACGCCCGTTTTAAGCGCCTCGCCACGACACAGCCCGTGTGGTTTTGCGCGGATGCCTGCTTGAAGCTCAGACCCGGCGGCATGAGGTGCGAAGCATGCCGGGAGGCCTGCCCCATTCAGGCGATCCGCGTGGAAGCCGACCGGGTGGAACTGGCACCCGGTTGCACGGGCTGCGGCCAGTGTGCCGCCGTTTGCCCTTCCGGCGCGTTGCGTGTCGAGGGGTTCGATGAACTCGTGCAGCCGTTGCCGGGCGGCGAAGCCGTCGCCCCGCTACGCCTCGAATGCCGCCGCGTACCGCGCAAGCTGGCGGGAAACGCGCGGCAAGTTCCCTGCCTGGGCGGAATTTCCCTCTCCACGCTGATCGGACTGGTGGCGCGGAGTTCCAGCGCTGTCACATTGATCGACCGCGGGTGGTGCGCGACATGCCTATCCGGCGCGGGAAATACCACGATAAAAGCGCTTGCCGATACGGTTCGCAAGGTGGTTGCAGATATCGGCTTGCCCGACGAGCGCTCCCCGCGGGTACACGGCATGCCGACCCCCCATGATTTGGCGTTGCCCATGACCGCAATGACGGACGGCCCCCCCATGCCGCGCCGCGCGTTTTTCGGCGCGCTGCTCAAGCGGACAGCCGAAGCGGCAGCCGCCATCCGTTCGCCTGATATTTCGCGATTGGCGGTCGAAACCACGCGTGGCGCGTTGTCGGCCTCGCCGGTAATCCACCACGCCCGCAAGCGGATGGCCGCGAGTCTGAAGGAACTGGCAGGGCAGGCGGGAAAAGCGCTATCGGCGAAGTTCTTCCCGGATATGTCGGTCTCCGGGCGCTGCGCCTTGCATGGTGTTTGCAGCGCGGTTTGCCCAAGCGGCGCGCTTGCCGTTACTCAAAGCGAGGTTTCGGCGGGGCTGCGTTTTGACCCGGAACTATGCCTGGCCTGCGGGCTATGCACCCGCCACTGTCCGACTGGCTCACTGAGCCTGTTACCGTCCGGTGACGTGACAACCCCACACTCACCGGACGGTAAACAACTGAACAGCTTCTCTCTGCGCGACTGTATCAGGTGCGGCAAACGCTTTGTGAATCATGAGGATGATGACGCCTGCCCGGCCTGTCGCAGCAACCGGGAAATGGCGGAAAGCCTGTTTGGCACAAGTTTTGCAGATGCTGCCCAATAAGGTATTTGGACTTTTACCGGGGAAACCCTAAAACTCAACAGGAGGGCAATCATGAGCATGGATTTGCTGAAAACGCCTGTCACCCGTCGCCGCTTCCTGCAGGCGACCGGGGCGGCCGGTGCACTGGGGGCGGTTGGCGCGGTAACGCTACCGGGCTTTGCCACTTTGACCGAGGCGCAGGCAACTACCCCCCCGTCCGGCGGCCAGACCGTCGTCACCAAGAGCTTCTGCCACCAGTGCCCGGCGCGCTGCGGCATTGATGTCTATACCACCGACGGGCGGGTGCATGCGGTGTACGGCACGCTCGACAATCCGCTTTCCGAGGGCAAGCTCTGTCCCAAGGGGCATTACGGGCAATATCTCCTTTATGACGCCGACCGCTTCAAGGGGCCGATGAAGCGCACCAACCCGAAGAAGGGACGCAACGAGGACCCGAAATTCGTGCCCATCAGCTGGGACGAGGCATTGGACACTGTCGCCAAACGTCTGAACGATCTGCGCGCGAAAAATGAATCCCACCGCTTCGGGCTGATTTACGGTCGTGGCTGGGGCGCCACGGACGCGGGCTTGTTCGGCGACTGGAGCAAACTCTACGGCTCTCCTAATGTAGGCTTGGGCCATTCCTCCATGTGTTCCGATGGTAGCGAGGAGGCCAAGAAGATTCTCGACGGCAATCATGCCTACAATGCCTACGATTATGCGAATACCAACTACATGCTGGTGTTCGGCGCAGGGTTCCTGGAGTCGTTCCGCCCCTTCACAGGCAACATGCGGGCCTGGGGAGTGATGCGCACCAAGCCAGCCAAGACCAAGGTCACATTCGTCGACGTGCATCTGAATACCAGCGCCGCATCGGCCGACCGGGCGCTGCTCATCAAGCCCGGCACGGACGGCGCGATGGCGCTGGCTATCGCCCATGTCATCCTCACTGAGGGCTTGTGGGACAAACCCTTCGTTGGCAATTTCGTCGACGGCGTGAATCACTTCAAGCCAGGCGAAACCGTGGCAGCTGTTTTCACCGACGAAGACATCCGGAACAGGGCCCTTGCCAAGGAAAAAGCCGCAGCCGAAAAAGCTGCCGCTGACAAGATTGCGGCTGAAAAAGCCGCGGCCGAAAAGGCCAAGACCCAGGTGGCCCTCACCAAGCTCCTCGAGGAACAAGTGCTGGCCAAAGGGAACCCCGCAGCCGAAAAAGCCATCGCCGGAAAAATCGCCAAATTTGAGAAAGAAGAAGCCAAAAAGGCGCTCTCCGAAGAAATCGACCGCAAGCAACGGGAAGCCCTCGATAAAGACAAGAAACCGGAACCTGAAATCAAGGCCGGGCAAGCGCTGTTCGAGGAAAAATGGGTGCTTGGCCTGCCGGAATGGTGGAACGCCGTGCTCAAGGACTGCACCCCGGAATGGGCGGAAAAGATCACCACCATCCCGGCCAAAACCATCCATGCCGTGGCGCGTGAATTCGGCACCACCCATCCCGCCATCGCCATCTTCGAGCGCGGCGCCCACGCCCACACCAACGGCACGTACAGCGGCATGGCGATTCACTCGCTCAACGCCCTGGTCGGCTCGATGTTCGCTCAGGGCGGGCTGCATTACCAGATGAAACCGCCCGCCGGCAAGCTGCCGATCAAGGCCGAGGATTTCATGGACGATTACGCCAAGGCGCCGGAGCGCAAGAAACCGCGCGTGGACATGGTGAAAACAGATAAATGGCCGATGGCCAGCAACATGTTGCAGGAAGTCGCCAAGAACCATAATGCCGCTGCGCCTTACAAGATGGACACCGTCATGTTCTACATGACCGGGCCGGTGTTCTCGGGGCCGGATTGCACGGTCTGGGAAAAGATGCTTGGCGAAATTTTCGTCATCAACACTTCGCCCTTCCCAGATGAAACCTCAGTGTATTCCGATCTGATTTTGCCGGACCATACCTATCTGGAACGCTTGCAGGTGGCCGACACCTACCCCTACCAAGGCTATCCGATCTCCATGATCCGCACCCCGGCGGTCAAGCCCCTGTACGACACGCGGGTGTTCGGCGACATGCTGATCGACCTGGGCAAGCGCATCAAGGGACCGATGGGCGATTACTACAAGCAGGTCGGCAACACCGAGAACATCATCAAGGCGATTGCCACGGCCTTCGCGGAAAAACCCGGCGACAACGGCGTCAACAGTTACGAAAGCTGGAAAGAAAAGGGCGTCTGGTACAAGAAGCCTTATCTGTGGCGCCAGATTCGCGGCGAGTTCTACGAATGGGACAAGGCAACCAAGTCCTATTCAAAGCGGATGACGCAGGAAGCTGTGAAGCAGAAACTGCTCATGACACCCAGTGGCAAATTCGAATTCAAGTCCGGCTACCTGGAGGAGGAACACCACGTCCATTTTCTGATGGAGAAATTCGGCCTGCCTGCGGAAATGATCGCCTTCCCGCAATACCTGCCGGCTAACCATGCCGGCGGCGGCGACCTCCACTTCGTCAGCCCGAAACTCGCCATGCAGGCTGAAGGGCGCAGCGGCAACCTGCCGCACGCCACGGCAAGCATGCAGCCAAGCGTGGGCGGAAAAAAAACTGTCTATCTCGAAATCCATCCCGATACCGCCGCCAAGCGCGGCATCAAGGACGGCGACCGGGTGCGCATCAAGTCCTCGGTCGGGTCCATCGAAGTCTATGCCCGGCTATACGGCGGCATCCGCCCGGACACCGTGGCGCTGCCGATGATCCACGGCCACTGGGGCATGGGGCGTTGGACCAAGAACAGCGGCGTATCGGGCAGCACCAACGAGGTGACGCCCAACGTTTCGGATGCAATTTCCGGCCAGTGCTGCTACCACAGCGCCAAGGTCTTTGTGGAGAAGGTTTAGGTAGGCATTTCGCCGCAAGGCGAAAGCTCGCAAAAAGTTTGATTCTTTAAGGAGGCCAAATCATGGCTAAGTGGGGAATGGTTATTGACCTGGAAAAATGCGTCGGCTGCCAGGCCTGCACCGTGGCGTGCGGCATGGAGAACAACCGGCTGCCGGGTGAAAACTGGCAGGATGTGATCTTTTTTACCGAGGGCACGTATCCCAGCGCCCAGCTCAAGTGGTTCCCGCGCCCCTGCCAGCACTGCGAGAATCCGTCCTGCATGGCGGTGTGCCCGACCGGCGCCACCTACAAGACGGAGGATGGCGTCGTGCTGGTGGACTGGGATCGCTGCATCGGCTGCAAATACTGCATGGTTGCCTGCCCCTACGGCGTGCGTTTCTACACCGACGAAAAACCGCTGGTCGCGCCGGACATGCGCAAGGTGCATGAAGGCAAAGACGGCCACTCGTGGAACCCGCCGTGGAAAATGCCTGACGCAAGGGAAAACTGGAAGCACGGCGTCGGCATTCAGCCGCACGATGTGGTGTCGAAATGCACCTTCTGCTACCACCGCATTTCCAAGGCGCCTCCCGGCACGCCAGACCTCGACCCGCAGGATCCCAAGCTGCGCGAATTCACGCCGGCCTGCGTGGTCACCTGCGCACCGGGCGCCCGCTTCTTCGGCGACCTGTCGAACCCGAACAGCGAGGTGTCGCGCATGATCGGCGACAAACGTGGCGTGCGCCTGCTCGACCAGTTGGGCAACAAGCCGCAGGTGTATTACCTCACCGGTGATGGCGGCGCAGTGCCGAGCAGCCGGGCGATCAACAAGAAAGTTTGACGGAGGACGATCATGAATTTCATTTATCCAAAAACCGTGAACGAGGCCATTTCCGGCGCGCTCAAAATGTTCGGCGAAAACCACGTCACCGCCACCATCTGGAAAGCTTCGGTGGCGATGCTGGCGGCAAGTCTGGCCTTTGTGTTCTACATGCTGTTCACCGAAGGGCACGCATCGTTCAATACCTCTAGCGACGGCGTGAACTGGGGCAGCGCGATTGCAACCTATGTTTACTTCGCGCTGATTTCGTCGGGGCTGACCATTATTGCCTCGCTGGCGACGGTGTTCGGCTTCAAGCAGTTCTACCCCGTCGCCAAGCGCTGCATCTGGCTGGCGATCGTCACCCTGATCGCCGGCTTTGCGGTTCTGGCGCTGGAATTGGGCCATCCCTTCCGCATGTTGTGGGCAGTGCCATTCGGCATGCAGATATATTCCCCGATGTTCTGGATGGGGGTGTTCTACACGATTGACCTGGTGCTCCTGCTGGTCAAGTTCTACCTGATGTGGAAGGAAGACTGGGACAGCCCATTCAGCCACTTTATCGGCATTGCCGGCTTTATTGCCGTGGTGCTGGCGAGTGGCATGTTGGGACTGCTGTTCGGTTCGATGGCCATGCGCCCGATGTGGTTCGGCTCTGCTACCTCGGTGTTCTTCATCCTCTCGGGAGTCCTTTCCGGCGCGGCGGCCATCGTGTTCAGCGTTTATCTGGCTTACGGCTTCGACACGAAAAACATGCCCGAGCAACTGCGTTCGCTGACGCTGGGCGACCAGTTGCCCAAGGTTTTCGCCACCCTGATCGGCATCGTTCTGGTGTTTCTCCTCACCCGCATCTGGGTGGGGCTATGGAGCAACCTGGACGGCATGGAAGGGTTTGTCGCGCTGCTGAATACGCCCTGGTTCCACCTCGAAGTGTGGGTGTGCCTGGCGCTGCCGTTCCTGATGATGCTATCGCCCTCCATGCAGATGGTGCCCAAATGGCAGGTTACGGCATCCATCCTGGTGTTGGCTGGCATGTTCATCGAGCGCCTTCAGTTCATCGTCGCCGGCCAGAACGTGCCGATGTTCAAGGGCACCTGGATGAATAGCGTGACGCCTTACACGCCTTCCCTGGCCGAGTCCGCGCTGGTGGTGGTGGGCATTAGCACCGCTCTGGCCCTGTATGCGCTTGGCGAGCGCCTGTCCAATCTCTCCGCCGCGCCGAAGGAAAGCATGGCGACAGCAGGACAACTCGCCCGCGGATAATCGGCAAACGACAGGACCAGACAACATGGATACGATATACAGCGGCTATCCTCCCCGCGCCGAGCTCTGGCTATGCCTGGCTCGGGCGCTCCTCCCGCCGCGCGGGGAGATTCTTGCACGAGCACTGCGCGAAGATTTGGCCCCGGACCTGGAAGAGTTGGCATCCAAACTCGGCCTGTATATCGTCGATGCGGTCAATGAACTGAGCGCCACACTGTTGCAAGCGGACGCGGAATCGCTGCTTCCGGCCTACAGCTCGCTGTTCCTGGTGCCGCCCATTCCCGCCAAGCTGAACGCCGGCGTCTATCTGGACGGAACGCTGCTCGGACCCAATACCAAGATGCTGGCGGAAATCTTCTATCGCCACGGCGTGGAACAATCCCCGGACATGCACGATACGCCGGATCATTTCGCCACCATTCTGGAATTCCTGGCGCTTCTTTTTCACAAGGCCGATGGAGCGGAGCCCGCACTACTGGAACCCCTACTTGATGACATGGAGGCCGTTCGCGGCTTGCTCTGGCGCACATTACCCGAACTTCATCGCCGGGTAACCGAAACCGAGCAGGAACGATCCCTCCCTGCCGTGTATTCGGCGCTGCTCCAGATTGTTAAGACCGCCTTGCGCGACGAGCAAGGCATATTCTTTTACGCCACCGGGAATGACGAGCAAGAAACGGCCCGGCGTTATTTCACCAAACGCGAGACAGCCCCCGATCTCGTTCCCTGCAAGGCGTGCGGCAAACCGGTGGCCACCGCGCGCGAATTGAAGGTCATCGTCGACCGGTTGCGCCAGAGCGGACTGCCGGCGGACCACCTGGAGTTGTGCCCGGATTGCCGGGACGGTACGCGTGGCTGGAAGGCAGGGAATACCGAGTTCAATCTGCCCGGATTTCGTTGACGCCATCCCCGGCCTGACAAGCCTGAAATTCAGTTACAAGGCCGGGGCACCCTTGGAAAAATTATGTAGGGTGCGTCCCACGCACCGCAATCATTGGTGCGTGGGACGCACCCTACAATTCCACTATTGATTTAGAAAATGAATTAGTGTTTGGCGCGGCGAATCCGATTAGTGCGATAGCCCACCGTGATCACTTCATTGCGCGGATCCAGAACGGCGTACATATCCGTCCATCGGTCTATCTGTTTGGCCGGCAGCGATTCGGTCAGCATGGATTTTCCCGCCGCACCGAAACACATGACCCTGTTGCCATAACGATCGTATTCAACCTGTCCGTATGCAAACAGCGTTTCCAGGGCCTGTGCGGGTATCCCCCGGCGCTTCATGCTCATTCTGGCGTGGCTGCTTATTATTCCAAGCTTCATGTTTATCTCCGTCGCTTACAAAGTATCTCGTCTGATCGAAATCACAATCCGGGTTGGATTGCTGGCACATGACCGGCATACGAATGGCTTACCAAATAAGCCGCTGACTGGCGCTGTTATCCGCCTGACCGGATTCGATGGTTTTGCGCAACTGGCTTATTTGCCTGTCTATCCGGCGCAGAGTGGCTGGCCGCACGAAGGTTTTGCCTTCCGTTGCCGCCCGGCCGCATATCCTGCGTATCGCCAATATCAGCTTCAATCCATTCTGATTTTCCATATCGACACCCTTTCAAGTTAAATGGCCTGGTTACTCAAACATGCAAAACCAAGCCATGAATGGTTTGGATCGCTTGTTTCGTGCCTATTGTGGGGTATAGTGTGGCTCACCAGATGAGCCACATGAATCAGGATTTCAGGAAAATTTCATGGACCGCACCGAGCGCTTCTACCGCATCGACCAACTGCTGAATGAATACACGGTGGTGCCGATCGATACCTTCCTCTCGGAACTCGGCGTTTCCCGAGCCACCTTCAAGCGCGACCTGGAATATCTGAGGGACAGACTCAACGCACCGATAGAATGGGATAGGGATACGGGAGGCTATCGTTTCATCAAAGCCAACCCCCTTTCCCCCAAATACGAACTTCCCGGCCTGTGGTTCAACGCTTCGGAAATTCATGCTTTGCTCAGCATGCGGCACCTGCTTCAAAACCTTGGACCCGGCCTGCTTTCACCCCATGTCGACCCACTGCTCACCCGGCTGAAATTGCTTCTGGAGTCGGCCGATATCCCGGTTGATTCGGTTGAGAAGCGCATCCGGATCTTGCGGGTGAACGCCCGTTCCTACGAACCCGAGCATTTCGCACCCATCGCGACAGCCGTCCTCCAGCGCAAAAAGCTCGAGCTCGGCTATTACACACGCGGCCGGGATGAAACCGGGGACAGGCTGGTATCGCCCCAACGCCTGACGCACTATCGCGACAACTGGTATCTGGACGCCTGGTGCCACTTGCGCAATGGCATCCGGAGTTTTTCCCTGGACGCCATCCGTCGGGTTAGGTTGATCAACGAAGCGGCTTTGGATGTCAGCGAACAGGAACTCGATGAGATCCTGGGTACAGGCTATGGAATCTTCTCCGGGAAGGAGGTGAAGTGGGCGCAGCTCCGGTTCACGCCGGAACGTGCGCGCTGGGTAAGCCGCGAGGCCTGGCATCCAGAGCAAAAATCACGCTTTGACGAACAAGGCCTCTATTACTTGAGCGTCCCCTATAGCGACGACAGGGAACTGGTCATGGATATTTTGAAGCATGGCGCAAATGTCCAAGTGCTCGAACCGTCGTCACTGAGGGAAAGAATCGCGTCCGAACTCAAGCACATGCAGTACATCTACGGTAGCTAAACGTAAGCAGTATTAAGACATGAATGATCCGGGCAAGGGAATCAGCCCGCTTGCCGAATCAGTACCTGCATCGAACCAACCAGGGTGTCAGCCCGTACTCCAGCCGCGTGGCCGCTTCATGCCGGCGATCTTGCAGGCTTGTTTCACGTACCCATAGGGAAACAGCGCGAACAGCTTGTTGCGCGATTCGGCTCCAAGCCGTTGCGCCAGATGCTTGATCACATAGCGCGCGTCGGGAGCGACCTGATGCTCCTCGTAATACTCGCGCATAAAGCGGATCACATCCCAATGATTGTCCGTGAGCGGGATGTTTTCCTGGCCGGCAAACTCTACCGCCAGTTCCTCGCTCCAATCCTGCGGATCCACCAGATATCCCTCGGCATCAACAGCCGGTAATTGCACCATCTCATCCATCATTCATTCACCTCCACGAAAAAGGATCATCCATACTGCAGTGGAAATTATATATCATAGATTGATATTATCACAACATGATATTGTATGAATATTCATAAAACAGGTAATATTCGCCCATGGCTAAAGATGTACTCAGCAAGAGGGAGTTTGAAACCCTCTCCCACTTTCGTTATCAATTGCGCCGCTTCCTGCGTTTCAGCGAGGAGGCAACGCACAATCTCGGCATCACCCATCTTCAATACCTCCTGTTGCTTCACATCAAGGGCTATCAGGGCCGGGAATGGGCGACCATCGGAGAGCTGGCAGAACGGCTGCAATCCCATCACCACGGGGTCGTTTCTCTGGTTTCTCGCTGCGAGAAACTGGGCCTGGTATACCGGCAGCAAGGCAAGACGGACAGGCGCGAGGTGGAAGTACACCTCACCCCGGAAGGCGAAAAAACAGTGGGGAAGCTCGCGCGCCTGCACCGCGATGAATTGCTGAATCTGCAAGGCATCTTCCTTGTGCCAAGCGTTCAAGACCTGGTTGGTGAGGGCAAGAGCAGGGGATCGGCTGAGAAGGAATCACTCTAGCAGCCTGCCGGGCTTGCTGTTAAAGCGAGCAACAATTCCCCGATATTGGCGGGCGGGCTCGACTGTGATCCACTCGGAGTGAGCGTCCTCAGGGGCGGAGGCGAAATGCGTTTTCCCCCGTCTCGTCGGCCATTCCCCCTAAGCCTGGCGCCCTGAGATTTGCAACTGATGTTCTTGCCCCCACGAATTGAAAATGAGAGACTTTATTTATTTTCTGGCAAATAGTTGCCACCCCTGACAGGAAGTAAAGACCATGCCGAAATTGCATCTGGTAAGCCACGCAATCTGCCCGTACGTACAACGGGCAGTCATCGCACTCCTCGAAAAAAACGCCCCGTTCGAGCGCACCAATATCGACTTCAATAACCTGCCGGATTGGTTCACAGCACTTTCGCCACTCGGCAAGGTGCCGTTGTTACAGGTCGACAAAGAAGTAATTTTCGAATCGGCCGTGATTTGCGAATATCTGGACGAAACGATCGCTCCGCGCCTCCACCCGGAAGACCCGCTGAAGCGCGCACAGCACCGTGCCTGGATCGAGTTCGGCTCGGCCATCCTGGCCACGATATGGGAATTCAATACAGCATCCGACGCACAAACGCTGGAGGCCAAGCGCAAGGAACTGCAATCCAAATTCGAAACCATCGAAAAAGCACTGAAGGAAGGGCCCTACTTTGCGGGCGAGAATTTCTCTCTGGTCGATGCTGCTTTCGGCCCGATCTTCCGCTACTTCGACCTGTACGACAGCATCGCCGACTTCGGCATTTTTGCCAACACGCCGAAGGTACGCGCATGGCGTCAGGCCCTGGCGCTGAGACCGTCGGTAAAGAATGCGGTCGCTGCCGACTACCCGCAAAAACTCATAGGTTTCATCAAGGGACGCGGCTCGGAGCTATCGCGGCACATTGCCGCTAGCAGTCAGCCAACGTAAAACGGGTGGAATGTAGGGTGCGCCATGCGCACCATATTGCTCTGATTGGTGCGCATGGCGCATCCTACCATCCTCACGCTTCTGCATGACTGAGCACTAGCAGCCTGTCGGACTTGAAGAATCGAAGCGAGAATTCGGCTGGGCGAGGACAGATTTTGCCGGTTTTGCAGGTCATAGTCATTCTATTGACCAAACACCCGCAAGGAGTGTCCCCGCCGGGTTCCCGCCGCTTCGCAGCGACCACGGCGAGAAAAGCGGTGAAATATGGACCGCCCAGGCGGATTTGCAGCCGATTTCCTTTAAGTCCGACAGGCTGCTAGTTCTACTATGTTAAAAAATATGCAACAATGCCAAGGATCAAAGTTACGTGCGAGGGATACAGCATGAGTCTGAGTTTTGAATCGCGATTTGAAGCTTATTGTGCGGAGTTGGTCAAAACGCTGTCGCACGCGGACCGAAGCCAACCGGCGCGCTGGTACCTGAAAGGACTGATGTTATCCGGAAGCAGAAAGAGCGTCGAACCCATGGCGGCAAGGGTATGCCCAAAGGATGTGCGTTCAGCGCATCAATCGATGCATCATCTGGTCGCCGACGCCGACTGGAGCGATGAGGCCCTATTGGCGACGGTAGCGGATCTGGTTCTCCCGGCATTAACACGGGGTGGTGACACCTGTAACTGGATCATCGATGACACGGGCTTTCCGAAGAAAGGCACCCATTCGGTTGGCGTGGCGCGGCAATACTGTGGACAAGTGGGTAAGACCGACAATTGCCGCGTCGCGGTCAGTTTGTCGCTGGGGACGGCGGCAGGGAGTCTGCCCCTGAGCTACCGTTTGTATCTGCCCCGCGAGTGGACGGATGATCCTCGGCGCTGCCTGGCAGCGGGTGTGCCTTCGACGATCACGTTTGCCACTAAAAACGAAATTGCCCGCGCGCAAATTGAAGCCGCATTGCAGGCCAAAGTTCCGCGCGGCACAGTGCTGGGAGACGCGGCCTATGGCGATGACACGGCCTTGCGCGATTGGTTGAGTGAGCAGAATTTGGTCTATGCGCTCGGCGTGCGTCCAGGCACCACTGTTTGGTGGGGCGAACATCAACCGGTAAGCGCGCCGGTGGCCGGCAGGCGCGGCAAACCCAAAACACACCTCACGCGCGATGCGCATCATCAGCCCATTTCGGTGCTGGAATTGGCCAAGGCCCTCGCGCCACGCTGCTTTCGCAGCGTCACCTGGCGCCAAGGCGTGTCTGAGCCACTGCACTCACGCTTTGCCCGAGTACGGGTACGTGCCGCCCACCGCGATCTCCCGCGCGCCGAGGAATGGCTCATTATTGAATGGCCTAAAGGTGAAACTGAGCCAACCCGCTATTGGATGTCAACGCACCCGAAGGGGATGACTTTCGCGGCGTTGGTTGACTCCATCAAGGCACGCTGGCGTATCGAGCGCGATTACCAGGAGCTCAAGCAAGAATTTGGCCTGGGTCATTACGAAGGACGTAACTGGCGTGGCTTTCATCATCATGCGAGCCTGTGCATCGCAGCGTATGGGTTTTTGATGCGTGAACGCCTGTCCGGCGCTAAAAAAAACGGCGGTCAATTCAAAGAACCTGCCCTACCCAAAAATTACCGCCCGCGCGGAGCAGGGCCCGATGCAACGGCACGTGCCAGATTCGATCGCCACGTTACGGTTTCGGCTGGCGCGCGTCATTGCTCGGACTTTGCCACAGTGCCCCTGCTGTGGCAGCGCGTCTTTCAGACGTAATGAGGATTTAATAACACAGTAGAACCAGTACCTGAACCCATTAATTACAAATCCGGACGAGACGGTGCTGGTGCGTTTCCGCAAGCGGCTGATCAAGGCGGGAATTGCCGAAGGCTGCTAGTATTGAAAATCGTAAATAACGAAACATTTTGTTTGGAGCTTACCCGCAGTCATGTAGGTTGGGTTAGGCGCGGCTTTTTGCGCCGTAACCCAACAAAACACAATCATTCTCCTAAACGCCGGTGTTGGTGTGTGCTGCCCATCCGTCGGTGTCGCCTAGAGGCGCCTACTTTTGGTGAAGATTGGGTTTGTTGGGTTACGCGATAAAGCCGCTAACCCAACCTACATGACTGCGACGTATGTTTCGTAATTAATGGGTTCAGATACTAGATCGACTGTCATCAGCTTGTCTGTACTTAGGGCGCGAAATGGGCTCATAGCCCGGCCGGTTAAAATCATTGGCGGAAAAGAGTGGGAGTCGAACCCACCAAGAACCGACTGACGGCCCTTGCCAGATTTGAAGTCTGGCCGCCCCACCGGGGAACGCATCTCTTCCAATATGTTAAATCAAGCCAATTGACTGACAGTATACAAATATTACCTCAAACTTCTCAACGCAGGTGATGCGTGTCGCCCGCACGCCGCGTTAGGGCGCTGGCGTCGAAAAACTCCAGGATCTGGATTGCCAGCTTTCGTCCGGTGCCGATTTGGTCGCGGAACAGGGCCGCCGTAATCCTGCCATCCGGGTGTTCCGCTGCGATTTCGCGGGCAATGGCGGCAAGCCGCTCAACCGATTGCGGCATGAAATAATGGTCGTGAGCCACCCGGTAAACCTCCCCCATCGCCGTCAGTTGCTGCAGCAGAAGCCGCATGTGCGCTTCACCCTCCTGCAAGGCATGGGCCAGATCGCGCACCCGGGGCGGCTGGAACGGCTGGTCCAGCAACAGCGGCACCGCCCTGCGCCAGATTTCCTGGTCGTTGGCGGAAAGCGTGATGCGGTGCGACGGCAGGTGCAGCCAAGGCCCGCTCTGAATAACCGATCCCTCCTCCCGCAAAGCCCCAAGCAGGCTGGCGAAGAGGGCACGCGGCAGACGTGGCGCCGCCAGCGCGCGCAACCGGTCCGCATTCGGCCCGAGCACGTCGGGGGATATCCGGTGTGCCTCGGCCAGCCGGTCCAGCACGGCCTGCCGCAAGGAAGCCCAGGCCCGCACCGGGAATGCAGTGCCGCCAACCGCGGCCAGCGGCACATCGCGGCATAGCGCTTCGGCTTCTTCCGGGCTGAGGTTGGCGGAAAGGGCAAAGCGGGCCAGATCGACCCCGTTGGGCGTAGCGTCGAGCAGGCCCTGCAACGCCGCCTGGGCGGATGGCTGATCGAGCGCGCCAAGCACGGCCAGGCGCTCCGGTGTGCGGCGTTTGCGCGCCGGCGGGAAGGGATCGAGCACACTGCCGCCCCCGATCGTCCGGCAGGCGGACTGGTCGCGAATAATGAAGCGGTCGCCGCGCAGGGCGCCGATCGGCCGGTCGAGCACGATCTGCGCCAGACCGCTGGCCCCCGGCTCGAGCACGTCATACTCCAGCAGTGCCACCCGCGCCGTGACATCGACGGAGCCGAGATGAAAATGTACTGGGGACCAGTGGCGCAGTGCCCGGTCGGCGCCGGCCAGCAAATGCAGCCGCACATCCAGGCGCTGCGTCGGCCCATGCGCAGGTTCGGCCACAATCCAATCGCCGCGGCGCACATCGTGCTTGTCGAAATCCAACCCGGCCAGGTTGAGCGCGCAACGCTGGCCCGTCAATCCGGCTTCCGCCGGGCGGTTTTGCGCGTGTATGCCGCGCACCCGCACGGCAATGCCGGAAGGGGACAGCAGCAAATGGTCGCCTACCCGCACCGTCCCTGAAAATACCGTACCCGTGACCACCGTGCCGGTGCCGGCCAGGGTAAAACAGCGATCCACGGCCAGCCGGAAATTCCCCGCTTCGGGGCGGATTGGCAAAGCGGATGCGGCTTCCGCCAAATGATGGCGCAACGGCTCCACCCCCTCGCCGCTAACAGCGGAAAGCGGAAAAATCGGGCTGCCCTCCAGTGGGGTTCCTCTCAGCAGCGACGCCGCCTCGGACCGGGCTTCATCCAGGCGCTGCTTCGTCACCCGGTCGGTTTTGGTCAGTGCCACCGCCCCGCGCGCAAGGCCGAGCAAATTGAGGATTTGCAGGTGTTCGCGGGTCTGTGGCATGGGGCCGTCATCGGCGGCCACCACCAGCAGCACGAAATCGATGCCGGTCGCTCCCGCCAGCATGTTGTGCACCAGCCTTTCGTGACCCGGCACGTCGATAAACCCCAGCACCTCGCCATTGGGCAAGGGCGTGTAAGCATAGCCGAGGTCGAGAGTGATGCCGCGCGCCTTCTCCTCCTTGAGGCGGTCGGCATCCACGCCGGTGAGCGCCTTCACCAGGGAAGTCTTGCCGTGGTCGATATGGCCTGCGGTGCCGA